>Ga0306923_10001086_pt1 | contig 23454 bp, 20 predicted proteins | sample sta12Can44000108_FD_203841 | JGI IMG/M metagenome (GOLD analysis project Ga0306923, IMG submission 203841) | Lab enrichment of tropical soil microbial communities from Luquillo Experimental Forest, Puerto Rico - statanox.12C.anox.44.000.108 (v2)... | ecosystem: Environmental > Terrestrial >... | reverse complement strand
AGACCTGGCGTGGCGTGCGCGTCGAGGTGCCCTGGGTCGAGCGCGAGCCGGCCTCGATCATTCGCGACCATATCCGCCTCACCATGCAGCCGTTCGACGGTCCGCCCGACGCCGAGGGCGTCGCCGACGTGATCGACCAGATCGGCTCCGACCGGATGTTCCTGTTCGCCTCCGACTATCCGCACTGGCAGTTCGACGGCGACGACGTCATCCCGCCGCATCTGCCGCAAAGTATCGTGTCGCGCATGTGCGTCGACAATCCGCTTGAAACCTTTCCGCGGCTGAAGCTCGCCGCGTGAGCCTGCGCATGATATGATCGTGAGCCGAATGAAATGAGGAGGATCGCATGAGCGATGTCATCGACCGTCCCGTCCTGGAGCAGGAAACAAGTGCCGCGACGCGCCTTCGCATCATCGATTGCGACATCCACCCGAGCATCCATGCCCTCTCGGACCTCAATCCGTTCCTGCCCAAACGCTGGCAGGAGCATTTGAAGACCTACGGCAGCCATCTGCGCACGCCCTATATCGGCACCACGCCCTATCCGCGCTCCTCGCCCTTGATCTGCCGCCGCGACGCCTGGCCTCCGACCGGCGGCCCGCCCGGCTCCGACCTTGCCTTCATGCGCAAACAGCATCTCGATCCGCTCGATGTCGAATTTGGCATCCTGCAGGTGCTCGACCTCTTTATTTTTTCGCAACAGAACCTCGAATTCGGCGCCGCGATCCAGCGCGCGATCAACGAGTGGCAGCTTGCGTTCTGGTCGCATCGCGATCCCCGTCTGAAGGCCTCGATCCTGGCCGGGCAGGACGACACCGCGCTTGCGATCGCCGAGATCGAGCGCTGCGCCAGGACCGGCGAGTATGTGCAGGTCAACGTGTCGCCGCGCGCCAACGAGCCACTGGGGCGTCGCCGCTACTGGCCGATCTATGAGCGCGCCGAGGCGCTGGGCTTGCCGCTCGGCATCCACGTCGGCGGCTATGGCGGTCACGCGCCGACCGGCGGCGGCTGGCCATCCTATTACTGCGAGGAGCATCATTCCAACGCCCATACCATGGCGGCCCAACTTGCGAGCCTCGTGATCGAAGGCATCCTCGAGCGCTTCCCGAAACTGAAAATCGTGTTTATCGAGGGCGGCTTTGGCTGGATCGCGTCGGCGATCTGGCGGATGGACAGGCATTTCGAGCGCTTCCGCAGCGAGGTGCCGCATTTGAAGCGCCGGCCCTCGGAATATGTGCGAGAGCATTTCTGGTTCACCACGCAGCCGATCGACGAGCCCGACGAGGCAAGGCATCTGCGCTCGCTGATCGAATGGGTCGGCGTCGACCGTCTGTTGTTTTCCTCCGATTATCCGCACTGGGATTTCGACGATCCGCGCTTTGCGTTCAAGACGCCGCTCAGCGAGACCGAGCGCAGGAAGATTTTCAGCGGCAACGCGCGTGCCCTCTACAGGCTCTGATGGCCCGTCACGTCGTCGCCCGCACCAGCGAGATTCCGCCCGGCGGCAACAAGGTCGTCGGCATCGACGGGCGCGACATCGTCATCTTCCATGTCAATGGCGAGTTCTTCGCGCTGCTTAACCGCTGCCCGCATGAAGGCGCCCCGCTCGACAAGGCAGCGTGCGTGGCGCGGCTGACTTCGCCGGAGCCCGGCGTCTACCAGCGCTCGCGCGTCGGCGAACTGCTGCGCTGCGCCTGGCATGGCTGGGAATTCGACATGCGCACCGGCCAGTCCTGGTTCGACCCGAAGCGGTTCAAGGTCCGCTCCTTTCCGGTTTCCGTCGAGACCGGCGAGGAGCTCACCGACGGCATGACCAAGGGGCCTTATGTCGCCGAGACCTTCCCGGTTCATGTCGAGGACAGCTACGTCATCGTGGACGCCTGAGGACTTGCGCGCGCCTCTTTGGGGTTTGCAGGCCTGAACGGACGTGCCGCTGCATGCCGACGCCGAAAGGCCTGAGCATATTGCCCGCCTTGCGGATGCCGCGCATAGTATTCGATCAGCATTCCCAGGGGGCCGGGCAATGGCACCTCGGATCTGGAGTTTCTTGCGATCGAGGTCACGCTCTGCGGTTATCGCGGCGGGCGTCATCGGCGCCGCCTTGCTCGTGGCCGGTGCGGGGATCGCAATTGTCTGGAGCCGTCCCGCGCCGATCCGGATTGCCTTTGCCAACTCGCTGACCGGGCCGTCCCTCCCGGCCGGCCTGGAAAGCCTGATCGCGACGCGGCTTGCCATAGAGGAGGTGAACGCCAAAGGGGGGATCAGGGGCAGGCTCATCGAGCTTGTGCCCTTCGATGATGCGAGCATTGCCGAGAAGGCGCACGCGAACGTCCAGGCGATTGCGGACAGCCCGTGCATTGCGGTGCTCGGACATTATCTCAGCACGGCGTCGCTGGCCGCGGGGCCGGGCTACAAATCCGCCCGCATCCCGGCTTTGACCGGCACGTCGTTTGTCGACGATCTCACCCGGGGCAACGAGTATTACTTTCGCGCCCAGACAACGAGCTCACTGCAGGGCCGTTCGATCGCCGAATATCTGCGGGCGGTGCTGAAGGAGCCGAAGGTTCATCTCGTCCACTCGCGCGACCGGTTCGGGACGAGTTTCGCCGAAGGGTTTGCCAAGGCCTATGAGCCGGCGCTGCTCAGCGTCTCCGGCCTGGACATCGACCCGGCGGGTCGGATCGGCCCGGTGATCGAATTGCCGGATGCGCTTGCGGGACAATCCGGCCCAGGCGTTATCGTCATCGGAACCGGAGCCGACTATATCGCCGCCATCGTGAAGGCGGTACGTCGGGGCGGCGCCAGAGCGCCGATCATTTCCGCCGGTGGCGCTGGCCATGAAGGCTATTTGCAAAATTTTGTCGAGGAGCCGGAGGAAAAACAGAATCCCGGCTTTTTCTCCGAGAAACTCTACGCTTCGCCGCCGCTCATCTTTGATAGCGCCGGTACGGCGGCGCAGACCTTCGCCGCCACCTTTGCGGAGCTGGCGGGAACATCGCCGAGTTGGGTCGCAGCCGGCGCATACGACGCCGCCCGCATCTTGATCGATGCCTTGGGTCGCGCCGACATCCGGAACCGGCCCGAAAGCAGGGACGCCGACCGTGAAAAGGTGCGGGCTGCACTGGCCCAGATAAACAGCCCGAAGACGGCGGTTGCGGGCTTGACCAGCCGGCTTTACTTCGACGCCAACCGCGACATTCCGCGGCCCGTTCGTCTCGGCGTTTTCCATCACGGACGCTTCGTCACCGCTCCCGTTCAGCTTGTCCGCATCGAGGCTCCCGATGCCATCGATCTCGCCGCCGAACGGGAGAAGGGCCATGTCGTCTCCTTCGGCAACCGGCACTACTGGGTTCAGCACGTCGTCTATACCGGGATCGACATTGTTCGTCTCAACCGGATCGATGTGAAGCAAGGCACCTTCAACGTCGATTTCTATCTTTGGATGCGCTTTGAGGGCGACGACGACGGCCAAACGCAAGTGCAGTTTCCCGCCCTGCTGGACAGCGGCGCTTTCGATCCCGCGCACCCCTTGCAGATCGGACAGGAGGACGGCCTCAACTACCGTCTTTACCGGATCAACGGGGACTTCAAGGCGCGCTATGAGCTGCACAACTATCCGTTCGACACGCAGCAGCTTCTGCTGCATTTTCGTAACGCACAGCAGCGCCAGGAACTCGTCACCTATGTAATCGACCGCTTCGGTTTGCGCCTTGCCGACGAGCGAAGCTCGCTGGTCGAGGACGAAGCATATGCCGGGCTGGAACTCTGGCGCTTCCTGCGTCTGCACTATTTCGTCGATTCCCTGTCGAGCGGCTCCACCCTGGGCAAGGCGGCGCTGTTCGACAGCGGGTTGAAAACCCAATTCGCCGGTTTCGACACTGTGATCGTGTTGCGTCGCAGCTCGGCCATCTTCATCCTGAAAAACCTGCTCCCCTTGTTTCTTCTCGCGCTCGTCGTGTTCGCGACGCTGTTTTTTCCCGAAACGCTGTACCGCGAGCGAGTGACGATCCCCGTCACCGCGATCCTGACCAGCGCGGTTCTGCTGCTGGCCGTGGATAACCAGCTCGGCGACGTCGGCTACACTGTCGTGGTCGAAAAGATTTTCTACGTCTTCTTCGCGCTATGCTTGATGACCATGCTGGCCGGCTTCGCTCACGAGCGATTGCGGCACGCTGGCAGAAAGTTTCTATGCGTCGTCGTGGATCGTATCGCCCAGGTCCTCTATGTCGGAACGGCGCTCGCGGCCACGCTCTCCTTCTGGTGGCGATATGCCCTGTGATCCGCGCTGCGCGGGCGGGCCGCTCACGCCATCGCTATCTCGCCTGAGCTGGGTTGCGTGCGCTCGCCGCGGTCGAGCCATCGAGATGTCTGGAAAGGGGCCGGCCCGTGGTCGGACGGCGCGACTGCCGCCTGCAGTCTGTTTCCAGGGAAGACCGGGCCCGGCGCGACAGGCGGCAGTCCACGAAATGTGGGCGGCCTGCCCAAAGGTAACGCTTGATTTCTTGTTCCGACAGACGACAATGCGCGAACACTTCGATGCAAAGATATAAGATGGGGGAAAACCCCGCTCGGCTGCGGCAATATTTTGCTGCGTGGGAGGAATGGGCATGGCGGTATGGTTCATGCGCTGGCTGCAGGGCGAGCTCTGCGAGCAATCTCCCCTGTTTGAAGTCCGCATAGCCAGTTTTGCCGCAAGCACGCGGGCCCCGACAATCAATGGTTCGGATGATGCGTTTGGCGCGCACGCGCGCGCACGTTTTCGCCTGCCGAGCCGCAATCATCTCAAGGGTGGTCCACGTCGACATCAAATCGACCGAGGGCCTCACCATTATGAGGGGAGGAATGCATGGCTGTAACTCGACGTAACGTTCTCAAGGGCGGCACAGCGCTCGTGGGTGGCATGGCCGGCATCCTGGCATCAGGCCGTCCGCCCGCTTTTGCGCAAGCCACGACGGTCCACTGGCTGCGCTGGAACGATTTTGTGCCGGCCTCCGATCAGCTTCTGCGCAAGGAGCTGCTTCCCGCGGCAGAAAAGGCACTGGGAATCAAGATCAATCTGGAAACGGTGAATGGCAACGACCTGCAGCCGCGGATCACCTCGGCAATCCAGTCCGGCTCGGGTCCGGACATCGTCATGCTTTTCAACAATCATCCCCAGATCTACGCGGAGAGCGTCATCGATCTTTCCGATATCGCGGGCCGCGTGAGCGAGGCCGAAGACGGCTACTATGATCTGTGCATGGCCAACTCCGCAGACGGCAAGAAATGGATCTCTTTGCCCTGGGTCATCGTCGGCGCCATGATCGCCTACCGAAAATCGTGGTTCGATGAGGTCGGTTCCCCGACCTTCCCCGACACCTGGGAGAAGTATCGCGAAATTGGCAAGAAGCTCAAAGCCAATGGCCGGCCGATCGGCCAGACGCTGGCCCACACCTTCGGCGACGCGCCGACCTTCAGCTACCCCTACATGTGGTCGTGGGGCGGTACCGAAGTCGAGAAGGACGGCAAGACCGTCAACCTCAACAAGAAGGAGGTGATCGAGTCCGTCAAGTTCATGACCGCCTTCTGGAAGGAAGCGCATGACGAGGGCGGCCTTGCCTGGGACGATACCAACAACAACCGCGCGTTCCTGTCGCAAACGATCTCTGCCACGCTCAACGGCGCGTCGATCTACATCGAGTCGTTGCGCAATCCGGACAAGTACATCAGCGAGACGGGCGCGCAGCTGAAAACCGACATCCAGCACTCGCCTCTACCCAAGGGCCTGGCGGGTCAATTCGCGATGCACACCTACTTCTCTCACGTCATTCCGAACTATTCGAAGAATCAGGATGCCGCGAAAGCGCTGCTGAAATGGATCCATACAAAAGAGAATTACGAGCCGTGGTTCGTCTCGCAAAAGGGTTTCGGGACGCCGCCGACCCACGAGTGGGAGACCCACAAATTGTGGGACCAGGACAAGGTCATGACGCCCTACAAGATTGCCGGCCGCCTCGGCCATACGCCCGGCTATCCTCTGCCAACGTCAGGCAAGAAGCCGGCCGAAGTGTTGACCAAATACATCATCACCGACATGTACGCCAAAGCCGTCCAGGGCAGCAGTGCTGAGGATGCGGTGAAGTGGGCGGAAGACGAATTGAAGAAGATTTACTCGTAGATCATGCGCATCGGCCAGAGGCGACCGCCACGGGCCGGGTGCAGCGAGGTGAAGTGGAATGGCGATCGCAGAGAGCCGGGTCGAGACCAGAGTATACATGCCGCAGGCACCGGGGCCCAGGCTCCGCCTGCTGGAGGACGAGCGTTGGCTCGCATTTGTGCTGCTGCTGCCGACCGTGGTGCTGCTCGCAGCTTTCATCGCCTATCCGTTCCTGCGCGGCATCTTGCTGTCGGTGACCGATGCCCGCGTCGGCATACCCGGCAACTTTGTCGGCCTCGCCAACTTCTACAAGATCTTCAATGACGGGATCTTTCGGACCTCCGTCTACAACACCTTCCTCTATACCGGCGTAACCACCGTCTTCAAGCTGGCGCTCGGTCTGTGGCTCGCCGTGTTGCTCAACCGCAATTTCCGCGGCAAGGCGTTCACGCGTGCCTTCATCCTCTTGCCTTTCATCATCCCGACCGTGCTGTCGACGTTTGCCTGGAAGTGGATGTTCGATCCGACATTCAGCGTTCTGAACTGGCTGCTTTATCATCTTGGCCTGATTACCGGTCGGATCAATTGGCTTGGCGACCCACAGCTCGCGATGATCTCGATTATCATCGTCAACATCTGGCGCGGCGTACCGTTCTTCGCCATCAGCCTGCTCGCCGGCCTGCAAACCATCAGTCCTGAACTCAGCGAGGCAGCGGCAATCGATGGCGCGAGGCCCTGGCAGCGATTCTGGTACGTCACCTGGCCGCTGCTGTTGCCGGTCACAATGGTCGTGGTGCTGTTCTCGGTGATCCAGACGTTCGCCGATTTCCAGATCGTCTATGTCATGACGGGCGGCGGACCTGCCAACGCAACGCACCTGTTCGCCACCTACGCCTATCAGATCGGCATTGGCACCGGCCTCTTGAGCGAGGGCGCCGCCATCTCGCTTGCGATGTTTCCGGTGCTGTTTTTGGTCGTCATCATCCAGCTTCTCTATATCCGTCGTGTCGAGGTGCGCTGAACCATGATCGAGGGCGCGTTGTGGCGAAAGTGGGTGTTCTTCTACGCGCCGATGGCGCTGTTCCTGCTTTTCCTCCTGTTTCCGTTCTACTGGATGGTGATCACGTCGATACGGCCGGACGGTGAGCTTTACCGACCCTGGAACTCGATCAACTACAATCCGTTCTGGACCTGGAAACCGACGCTCGAACACGTCAGATATCTGTTCGAGGAGACGCTGTTTGCTTCGTGGCTGTGGAACACAACCTTCATCGCGCTGGCATCGACGGCGATCTCGCTGGTCTGCGGCGTTTTCGCCGGCTACGCCCTGTCGCGGTTGAACTTTCCATTTGCCGGCAGCCTCGGCACCGGCATCTTCATCACCTACCTGGTGCCGCAGACGTTGCTGTTCATTCCGCTGGCCGAGATCATCCGCAACTATCACCTGGGTGACACGCCCTGGTCGCTGATCCTGACCTATCCGACCTTTCTGATTCCGTTCTGCACCTGGTTGATGATGGGATATTTCAAGGCGGTGCCGAAGGAACTGGAGGAATGCGCGCGCATCGACGGCGCCTCGCGCTGGCAGGCGATGCTTTACATCGTCATCCCGGTCGCGATCCCGGGTATCCTTTCGGCCGGCATCTTTGCGTTCACGCTGTCCTGGAACGAGTTCATCTACGCGCTTGTCTTCCTGTCCTCGCCGCAGCAGAAAACCGTGCCCGTCGGCGTCACGTCGGAGCTGATTCGCGGCGATGTCTTCTTCTGGGGACCGCTGATGGCCGGCGCCCTGCTTGGATCGATCCCGGTCGCTGTCGTCTACTCATTTTTTGTCGAACACTACGTGGCCGGGCTGACGGGGTCAGTGAAGGGCTGACGGTTGGGAGGCGGGTAAAGCCAATGGGACAGGTCGTCCTCAAGGGGATCAACAAGTTCTACGACAGCGTGCACGCCGTCAAAGACGTCAATCTGCAGATCCGCGACAAGGAATTCGTGGTCTTTGTCGGCCCGTCCGGCTGCGGCAAGACGACGACGCTCCGCATGATCGCCGGGCTCGAGGCCATCAGCTCCGGCGATATCTCGATCGACGGCAACGTAATCAATCAGCTCGCGCCGATGGACCGCGACATAGCCATGGTGTTCCAGAACTACGCGCTCTATCCGCATATGAGCGTGTACGACAACATGGCGTTCGGCTTGAAAATGCGGCAGTTCGAGAGAGGCGAGATCGAGAAGCGCGTGCGCGAGGCGGCCGAAATCCTTGGCATCGGCGAAATGCTCAAGCGCAAGCCGCGGCAGCTTTCCGGTGGCCAGCGCCAGCGCGTGGCGCTGGGCCGCGCCATCGTGCGTCACCCCCGCGTGTTCCTGTTCGACGAGCCGCTGTCGAACCTCGATGCCAAGCTCAGGGTACAGATGCGCGTCGAGCTCAAAAAGCTGCATCAGCGTCTTGGCACCACCGCCATCTACGTGACCCACGATCAGGTCGAAGCCATGACCTTGGGCGACCGGGTCGTCGTCATGAAAGACGGGCTGGTGCAGCAGGTGGGCGAACCGCTCGAGCTCTACAACAGTCCCGCAAACAAGTTCGTCGCCGGTTTCATCGGTTCGCCGGCAATGAATTTCGCCTCGGTGAGCGTGACGGAGTCCAACGGATCGCTGATCGCGGAAAACTCCGGGATGCGCATCAAGGTGCCGGACGAGACGGCGCAGCGGCTGCGTGGCCATATCGGGCGCGATGTCCTGCTCGGCGTGCGCCCGGAGGATCTCTCGGTGGCGGGCGCAGCCGATTCCGATCGGCCCTGCTTTGATGCTGTGATCGAGGTGGTCGAGCAGCTCGGTTCGGAAATCCTGCTCGACATGAAGGTCGGCGAAAATGTCATGGTGGCAAGCGTCGAGCCAGGCATGCGCGTGAAGGTGCGCGACAAGCTGCGCATCGCCATGCGTCCGTCCAGGATTCATGTTTTCGACGCGAAGACCGAGGCGGCGATCTGGTGATGCGAATTTGACGTTCGCTACCCGCCTGCCGGGAGCGCATCATGCGAACGTCAAGGCCAAGGCATAAATCCGTCCGCGCGGATGCTTGCGTCAGGCAAAGTCCCGCCTTCTCCTCCGCAGCAGACCATAGCGGCATTCGCATCGGAGGTCTTCGCGCGAGCCCTGCGGGGCTTGCTTTACGCGACGGCGCCGCGGCGTTAGGTTCCGGCTCGAACGATCGGGCCCACGATCGCATTGCCGTCGCAAAACCTTCTACGTCGGCGAAGCCGGCTATATGTCTATGATGAGCTGGCGCCGGCGTGGCGGCGTCATTGCGAACATGGGAGCGCGGCATTGGCAAAAGCGGCGGCGGCAGCGGGGATCGCCAGGGGGCAGTGCCTGTGCGGCGCCGTCGCGTTCGAGATCGACGTGCCGGCACGCTGGGCCTGGCATGATCATTCGCAGGCGAGCCGCAGGGCGCATGGCGCGGCCTACGCGACCTATGTCGGAAGCTGGCGCAAGCGCTTTCGCATCACCAAGGGCGAGGCCGCGATTGTCCGCTATCAAGACAAGCCGGGCGGGACCGCGCGCAGCTTTTGCGCGACCTGCGGCACGCCGGTGGTTTACGAACGCGCGCGCTCGCCGCACATGGTCAACATCCCGCGCGCGCTGTTTAGCGGTCGAACCGGCCGGCAGCCGCTCTATCACATCGCGATCGAGGAATTGCAGGAATGGGCCTACACCGGTGAGCCGCTGGTGCCGCTCAAGGGTTTTCCGGGCGTGGTATGGCAGCGCTCGAAGAAGAAGCGGCGTGCGGCCGGCGATGACCCCTTCGAACTGAGCCGCGAGGATATTTGATCGCAATGCAGGCATGAGCCTGCTCCATTGATCTCACGCGCGGGATCAGCAAGATGCCTCCATGCCGGCGGCAACGGCCACGGGATGGGAGGAAGCATGAAAAATCGAATCACCGGACGCTCGGCCTTTCTCGCGTTGCTCAAGGATGAAGGCATCACCCATCTGTTCGGCAATCCCGGGACCACCGAGCTGCCGATCATGCACGCGCTAAAAGACCATCCCGACGTCACCTATGTGATGGCGATGCAGGAAAGCCTTGTCGTTGCGATCGCCGACGGCTTTAGCCGCGCCTCGGGGCGGCTGGTCGCCTGTAACGTCCATGTCGCGCCCGGTCTCGGCAATGCGTTGGGCTCGCTTTACAACGCCAGCTTCACCGGCACGCCGATGATCCTTACCGCCGGCCAGCAGGAGCAGGGGCACGGCCTGATGGAGCCCGTGCTCTATGGTCCGCTGGTGCAGATGGCTGAACCGCTGGTGAAGTGGGCGGTCGAGGTGAGCCGGCTGGAGGACCTGCCGCGGATCGTGCGCCGCGCCGCCAAGATCGCGACCACGCCGCCGACCGGGCCCGTGTTCATCTCCCTGCCGGGCGACATCCTCAATTCTGAGGCCGGCATCGAGCTCGGCCGCTCCACCCGGATCGACACGCGCGTCAAACCGTCTGACGAGGCGTTGCAGGCGCTGGTCGCGCGCATCCTCAAAGCCCAACGCCCGGTCATCGTTGCCGGCGATGAAGTCGTGAAAAGCGATGCGCTCAAGGAGGCAGCCTCGCTCGCCGAAGCGCTCGGCGCGCCGGCCTATCAATGCTCGACGCCCTATGGCGCGCATTTCCTTTCGGAAAGCCCCTGCTTCATGGGTGCGCTGTCGCGCCTGCAGAAGCAGGTGCGCGAGGTTCTTTCGCCCTACGATCTCATGATCGTGCTCGGCGCCGATCCGCTGCGCATGTCGGTCTATAGCGAGGTCGATCCCCTACCGGACGGCCTGTCAATCGTCCAGATCGGCCTCGTCGACTGGGACCTTGCCAAGAACTACGGCGCGGAGATCGCGCTGAAAGCGGACGTGAGGGAAACGCTGCGCGCGCTGGTGCCGGCGCTGAAGGCCGCCGGCGGTGCGGCGCTCGAGACACGGGCCAGGCATGGCATTGCCGAACTCGCATCAAGAAACTGGTCCGCCCGGCGCAAGGCCGTGGTCGAACAGATCGTCAAGGCAAAGGACAAGTCGCCGATCGATCCGGACTTCCTGACGCTGCAACTCGTCGAGGCGATGCCGGACAATGCAATCATGGTCGACGAGGGGCTCACCTCGGGGCGGCAGATCTTGAGCCTGCGGCCGCATCGCGAGCGCTACGGCTATCATGCATTGGCTTCGGGTGGCATCGGCTGGGGCCTGCCAGCTTCCGTCGGCGTCAGCCTGGCAAATCCGAGGCGGCCGGTCGTGTGTTTTTCGGGCGATGGCAGCGCCATGTATTCGATCCAGGCGCTGTGGACCGCGGCCCATCACAAGCTGCCGTTGTCGGTCGTGATTGCCAATAACGGCGGCTACCGCATCATCAAGCAGCGCCTGCTCGCCTTCCACGGCGACGACAACTACGTCGGCATGGATTTCGTCGATCCGCCGGTTGATTTCGCGGGCCTCGCAAGCTCGCTCGGGCTTGAGGCGATGCGGATCAGCGATCCCGCCGAGCTCGGGGCGAAACTGTCGGATGCGTTCAGCCGGCCCGGCGCCAAGCTGATCGAGGTGATGGTCGACGGAAGGGTGTGACGGTTATTCCGCCGCGCTCGCTGCCACACGCGGGCGGTATTGCGCGGCCGGATGCGGTGCGCTGAGTCGCGCGCGGCCCGCGCCGAACAGCTTTTCGCGCAACGTGCCTTCGGCATAGCTCGTCTTGTAGCGCCCGCGCCGTGTCAGTTCCGGCACCAGCATGTCGGCGATATCGTCGAAATCGCCAGGCGAAACCGCAAACGGCATGTTCAGCCCATCGACGTCGGTCTGATCGAACCAGGCCTCGATCTCGTCGGCGACACGTTCCGGCGTGCCGACGATGACCGGTCCGATGCCGCCGATCCCGACATGCTCGGCGACCTCGCGCACCGTCCAAACCCGGCTCGGATCGGCGCGGGTGATGTTGTCCATCGCGGAGCGGCCAGCGTCGTTGGTGACGTGGCGCACCTCCTGGTCCAGCGCATAGGTCGAGAAATCGACGCCGGTCCAGCCCGACATCAACGTCAGCGCGCCCTCAGCGCTGATGTAGCGGCGATAATCATCGTACTTGGCCGTGGCCTCCGCCTCGGTGCGCCCAAGGATCACCGTGAACATGCTGAACATCAGGATGTCGCGGCCGTCGCGTCCGCAACTGTTGGCAGCCTCGCGGATCGCGGCGACGCGCGAGGCGATGACCTTGGCCGAGGGGCCTGACATGAATACGCATTCGGCGTGCTGGGCGGCGAACTGCCGTCCGCGCGGCGAGGTGCCGGCCTGATAAAGCACGGGCGTCCGTTGCGGCGACGGCTCGCTCAGGTGAACGGCGTTGAGGCGGTAGTTGTCACCCTCATGCCGCACGCGATGAACCTTGGCGGGATCGGCGAAAACGCCGCGGAGCCGATCGCGTACCGCTGCGTCGTCCTCCCAGCTTCCCTCCCAGAGCTTGTAGACGACTTCCATGTATTCATCGGCGATATCGTAGCGGTCGTCATGCGCGGTCTGCTTGTCCTTGCCTGCTCCACGCGCCGCGCTGTCGAGATATCCGGTCACCACGTTCCAGCCGATCCGACCTTCGGTCAAATGATCGAGCGTCGACATCCGCCGCGCGAACGGGTAGGGCGGTTCGAAGGAGAGATTGCTGGTCACGCCGAAGCCGAGATGCCGTGTCACCGTCGCCATCGCCGAGATCAACAGCAGCGGTTCGTTGGCGGGTGTCTGTGTCGCGTTACGCAGCGCGGCGTCCGGGCTGTTGCCGTAAACGTCGTAAACCCCGAGCACGTCGGCGAGGAACAGCCCGTCGAACCGGCCGCGCTCCAGCGTTCTCGCCAGATCAAGCCAGTAGGGTAGCCGGTTATATTCGCTGGTGCGGTCGCGCGGATGTCGCCACAGCCCCGGCGATTGGTGCGCCACGCAGTTCATGGCGAAGGCGTTGAGGCGGATTTGTTTGGTCATGACCACCTGCGATGTCGAAATGCAATACAGTGGAATGCATTCGCTACCCTTCTCACGGCGGCCTCGCAAGGCGAATATGATGCCCACTTCCAGCCACCCGCGTATCCCGATACGCTGTGCGCTCACATCCCGATATGCCAGGATGCCGCGACGCAAAGGAAGACATGAGCCGAGCCGATGCCATTGCTCGCGCCTACGACCAGTTCAGGTCCGGCGCGTTCTTCGAACAACTCGCCCGCCGGGTGGCCTACAGGACCGAAAGCCAGAACGCCGAACGGGGCGCCGAGCTGCGCGCCTATCTGGAGCAGGAGCTGCAGGGCGCGTTTGCCGAGCTTGATTTCGCATGCCGGCTGGTCGAATCGCCCAGCGGAAAGGGCCCGTTTCTGGTTGCCGAGCATCGCGAAAGCGCATCCGCACCGACAGTGCTGATGTATGGGCACGGCGACGTCGTCGACGGCATGGCTGGCGAATGGCGCAACGGGCTCGATCCGTGGCACACGACGAGGATCGGCAATCGCGTGTATGGGCGTGGCACCGCCGACAACAAGGGGCAGCACAGCATCAATCTCGCCGCCCTCGGCGCGGTGCGCGCGGCGCGCGGCGGCAAGCTCGGTTTCAACGCCAAGTTCATTGTCGAGATGGGTGAGGAAATCGGCTCGCCCGACCTTGGCAAGATCTGCGAAGGCTTGCGCGATGAGCTCAAGGCCGATCTGTTCGTCGGCTCGGATGGACCGCGGCTCGCGGCGGATCAGCCGACTGTCTTTCTCGGCTGCCGTGGCGGCATTCGTATTCATCTCGACGTCAATTTGCGCGAAGGCGGTCACCACTCCGGCAATTGGGGTGGCGTATTGGCCAATCCCGCGACCATTCTCGCCAATGCCATCGCCGCGCTGGTCGATGGCAAGGGGCGCCTGCGGCTTGAAGCCTTGAAGCCGCCGCGGTTGACCAATCAGATCAGGAGCCTGCTTGCCGACGTCGAGATCAAGCCGATGGCGGACGAGCCGGCGCTATCGGAGGATTGGGGCGAGGAGGGGCTATCGGCCGCCGAACGGCTCTATGCCTGGAACACGCTCGAGGTCCTGGCGATGTCGTCGGGCAATATAGAAAAACCCGCGAACGCCATTCCCGGTCGTGCGCGGGCGGTGCTGCAGCTTCGCTTCGTGGTCGGAACCAAATTCGAAACAGTTGTCGATGCCGTCCGTGCGCATCTTCATGCCAGCGGTTTTCCGATGGTCGAAGTCAGCGCAACTCAGAGTTTCATAGCCTCGCGTACGGATTTCGACAGTCCGTGGATCAAATGGGCGGCGGAATCGATCCACAAGACAACGGGAAAACCCCCGGCGGTGCTGCCGAATTTCGGGGGCTCGTTGCCCAACGAAGTGTTTTCCCACACGCTCGGCCTGCCGACGATCTGGGTGCCGCATTCCTATCCGGGCTGCTCCCAGCACGCGCCGGACGAGCACATCCTGCTCGGCGTCACAGAAGAGGCGCTCGGCATCATGGCGGGGCTATTCTGGGACCTGGGAGAGATGGCACGCCCGTTGTAGCGAATAGCCGCTTGACAGGGGGCACGGAGGTGGTCCGCCTGCTTCGAACGAGCGCGGAAATGCCGCCAAAAGTCACATTCTTTTCTGGTCCGGTTTATGCAAGCATCCAGCGAGATCATCCAGACGGGAGACGACAGATGAAAACACTGCACATTCTTGGCCTTGCGCTTGCGACTGTACTTGGCGTGAGCCAGGCCGGTGCCGAGGAGCTGACTGGGACGTTGAAGAACATCAAGGATACCGGCGCGATCACGATTGGCTTCCGCGACTCCTCGATCCCGTTCTCCTATCTGGACGATCATCAACAGCCAGTAGGCTTTGCCATGGATATCTGCGGCAAGATCGTCGATGCCATCAAAAATGAGCTCAAGCTCGACAAGCTCGAGGTCAAGCTCAACCCGGTAACCTCATCGACCCGAATCCCGCTGCTTGCCAACGGCACCATCGATCTCGAATGCGGTTCGACCACCAACAATGCCGAGCGCCAGAAGCAGGTGGCCTTCACCAATACGCATTTTCTGACCGCGAGCCGCTTCGTCGCCAAGAAGGCAAACAATCTGTCTGCCATCGACGACCTGAAGGGCAAGTCCGTGGTTTCGACCGCCGGCACCACCAACATCAAGCAGCTTACGGAGGCCAACGCGGCCCGCAATCTCGGCATCAACATCATTCCGGCCAAGGACCACGCCGAGGCGTTCCTGATGGTCGAGACCGATCGCGCGGCCGCCTTCGTGATGGACGATATCCTGCTCGCGAGCCTGGTTGCGGGATCCAAGGATCCTTCGGCCTATGCCATCTCCAAGGATGCATTCTCCAAGCCCGAGCCCTACGGGATCATGCTGCGCAAGGATGATCCAGCCTTCAAGAAGCTGGTCGATGCGGCGACCGCTAAGATCTACACCAGCGGCGAGGGCCTGAAGCTCTACGACAAATGGTTCATGCAGAAGATTCCGCCCAAGGGGCTCAATCTCAACACGCCGATTGCGCCGGAATTGAAGGCGGAGTTTGCAAAGCCGTCCGATTCGCCCGATCCGGATTCCTACAAGGCGATGTGAGAGGGTTTCGGATCAGCGCTCGTGAACTATCACTGGAACTGGCACATCTTCTTCGAGCCGGACCCGACCGGGGCGACGACCTATCTCGATCTGCTGTTGCGCGGACTGTTGCTGACGATCGAAACGGCACTGTTTGCGTGGATCGTCGCGCTGGTGTTCGGCTCGATCGTCGGCGTGATGCGCACGCTGCCGTCAAGGTCGGCGTCCTGGTTCGGATTCGCCTACGTCGAATTTTTCCGCAACATGCCGTTGCTGGTTCAGCTCTTCCTCTGGTTCTTCGTGTTGCCGGAACTGCTGCCGCGCTCGGCGGGGCTCTGGCTGAAGCAGCTTCCGAACGCACCGTTCTACACCGCCGGGATCGGCATCGGCCTTTACATGTCGGCGCGCGTCGCCGAGCAGTTGCGCGCCGGCATCGGCTCCTTGCCGCGCGGGCAGAGGATGGCGGCAACGGCGCTTGGGTTGACTAGGGCACAGGTCTATCGGTATGTGCTGCTGCCGATGGCGTTTCGCATCATCCTGCCCCCGCTGACCTCGGAATTTCTCAACACCATCAAGAATACCGCCGTCGCCATCACCATCGGCCTGATCGAATTGACCGGCGAGGCGCGCTCGATGCAGGAGTTTTCCTTCCAGGTGTTCGAGGCCTTTGCCGCCGCGACGCTGCTGTATCTCCTGCTCAACGTCGTCGTCGTCACCGCCATGCGTCTGCTCGAGCGCAGCGTGGCGATTCCCGGTTACATCTCGGGAAAATGAGCCGGCTGCCATGTTCGCGAATTTCGATTTCGACGTCATCCGCCGTTCGCTGGCCTACCTGTTCCTCGACGGCATGACGTTTACGTTGATGCTGACGGCGCTTGCGGGCTTGGGAGGCCTGGCTTTCGGCACGCTGATCGCCATGATGCGGCTGTCGGGTTTCGCGCTGCTGGCGCGCATTGCCGGTCTTTACGTCGATTTCATGCGCTCGCTGCCGCTGGTGCTGGTGATTTTCTGGTTCTATTTCCTTGTGCCCTATATCGGTCAATGGCTCACGGGGGCCTCACGGCCGATCCATGTCGGCGCTTTTGCCTCTTCGCTCATCACTTTCATCATGTTCGAGGCCGCATACTTCTCCGAAATCATGCGTGCCGGCATCCAGTCGATCTCGAAAGGGCAGCCATCGGCTGCCCAAGCGCTTGGCCTGACCTACGGCCAGACCATGCGCTACGTCGTGCTGCCGCAGGCGTTCCGCAACATGTTGCCGGTGCTGCTGACCCAGACCATCGTGCTGTTCCAGGACACCTCGCTCGTCTACGTGGTGTCGATCCCGGATTTCCTGGGCGCTGCAAGCATTGTGGCGCAACGCGACGGCCGACTGGTCGAAATGTATCTGTTTGCCGCACTGGTCTATTTCGCGATTTCCTGCGTCGCGTCCTTCGGCGTTCGACAGCTGCAGGCAAAGATTGCGGTTGTCCGATAGCGGGGGCGCATGATCGAGATCAGCCACGTCAGCAAATGGTACGCGACCTTTCAGGCGCTGAAGGACTGCACCACTTCGGTCTCGAGGGGCGAGGTGGTGGTGGTGTGCGGCCCCTCGGGCTCGGGCAAATCGACCTTGATCAAATGCGTCAATGCGCTGGAGCCGTTTCAGAGCGGGGAGATCCTTATCGACGGCATCAGGATCAACGACCCCAAAACCGACCTGCCGAAACTGCGTGCCCGTGTCGGTATGGTATTCCAGCATTTCGAATTGTTTCCGCATCTCAAGATCATGGACAATCTGTGCCTGGCGCAGGAGAAGGTTCTTGGCCGCGCTCACGCAGATGCGGTCGAAAAGGCCAAAAGGCTGCTCGACCGCGTCGGGTTGAAGGAACATGCCGGCAAGTATCCGGCCGAACTGTCAGGCGGCCAGCAGCAGAGGGTGGCGATCGCGCGTGCGCTTGCCATGGACCCGATCGCCATGCTGTTCGACGAGCCGACCTCGGCGCTCGATCCCGAAATGATCAGCGAGGTTCTCGACGTGATGGTCGATCTCGCCCGCGAAGGTATGACCATGATGGTCGTAACCCATGAGATGGGATTTGCCAGCAAGGTCGCGCATCGGGTGATCTTTATGGACGAGGGCGAAATCGTCGAAGACGCGCTGAAGAGCGATTTCTTCGAAAAACCCCGCAGCAACCGCGCGCAAAAGTTTCTGTCCAAGATTCTTTCGCATTAACGATTACGGTATATGATCGCTGTAACAGCTTCGCTCTGCCGACAGGAGACCTCGCTTGGATCAGATCGCCTACGTCAACGGTTCGTTCGTGCCACTTTCGCAAGCCAAGGTCTCGGTTCTCGATCGCGGCTTTCTGTTTGCCGACGGCATCTACGAGGTGGCGGCCGTACTCGACGGCAAGCTGGTCGACAACCTATCGCATCTGGCGCGGTTGGAACGCTCGGTCGGGGAGATATCTCTTGCCTTGCCGGAGACAACCGAGCGCATTCAGGAGATTCAGAAAGAACTGGTCGCGCGCAACAACCTCGTCAACGGTATGGTCTACTTGGAAGTGACGCGCGGAGCCGACACAGGGCGCGATTTTGCCTTTCCCAAAGACGTCAAACCGACGCTCATCATGTTCACCGCGGAAAAGGATATCGTCGGCGCAGAGTCTGCCAAGAGAGGCATTTCGGTGATCACGGTGCCGGATATCCGCTGGGCGCGGCGCGACATCAAGAGCGTGGCGCTGCTCGCGCAGGTGCTTGCCAAACAGGCTGCCGCCGAGGCCGGCGCGGGCGAAGCCTGGATGATCGAGGACGGTTTTGTGACCGAGGGCGGCTCGTCGTCGGCCTTCATCCTGACCCAGGATGATGTGCTGGTGACGCGACAGAACGGCAACGCAATCCTGCCGGGCTGTACCCGCAAGGCGGTGGTCAAGCTCGCCGAGGAGCGGCAGCTCCGCGTCGAGGAGCGGCCGTTCTCGGTGGGCGAGGCGCTTCGTGCCAAGGAGGCCTTTATCACCAGCGCCACCGTGTTCGTGCAGGCGGTGATCGCAATCGACGGCAGGAAGGTTGCCGATGGCAAGCCGGGCCCGATGACCAACCGCCTGCGCGAAATCTATGTCGACTTCGCGCGGGCCACCGCGGTGTGAGTCCGCACAATCGATCACTGACGCGGAATATTGGCTCGCCGCCGGGGTTCCTCCAGCTGCCGCCCGAGTGGCGGCCAAAAAGCTCAACCTGGAGGAAAGATGCGAACTATTTCGATCATACTGGCAGCGTGCGCAGTTGCGCTGATGAGCTCACAGGCGCTCGCGCAGTCGCCGGCGCCGGCAGCAGCGCCCGCGCAACCGTCGGCGGGTGGAACGCCCGAAATCATGCCGTTCGACATTCCCTACGGTCAATCGATCGGGCTCGAACGCGCCAAGCAGGTCATGGCTGCCGCAGAGGCCGAGGCCAAGAGGCGGAACTGGAAAATGAACGTGGCCGTGGTGGATACCAATGGCGAGCTCATCCAGTTCGAGCGCATGGAAGGTGCACAAATCGCATCAGGCACGATTTCAATCGGCAAGGCCCGCACCGCGGCGCGCTTCCGCCGGGAAACGCGCGTATTCTTCAACGCCTTCGAGACCGGTCACGGCTATATCAACACGCTCGACCCGACGCTGATCGCGAGCCCGGGCGGGTTTCCGTTGGTTGAAGGCGGCAAGCTGATCGGCGCAATCGGGTGCAGCGGCGGCACCGGGGATCAGGACGCCGCCGTCTGCAAGGCTGGCGCGGAGGTCGTGAAATAGCTGTTGCCGGGTGCGCGCCGCCGAAGCGGCCTCGCCGGCGCTTTTGCAAAACTCTGCCGACGCCCGTTCAGTGTCCCGATGGCGCCGGCAGCCGCCCGAAGATTTTGTCGAGCGCGATCCCGATCGCAAGCAGTTTCCGATCGCTTCCCGATGGACCATCGAGTTCAAGTCCAATCGGCAATTTCGTCGAGGCCCCGAGCCCAATCGGGACCTGGATGCCTGGGACACCGGCGTTGCTGCCGGGATCCGTGTTCTGGATGAACAGGGTGAAATTTGCGATGCTGCTCGAATCCGGGTTTGCGGTGATCGCAACCTTTGGCGTGGTCGGGAAGGCGATCGCATCCAGCCGGTTTTTTGCGAACGTGTCGCGATAGAGCGCCTGCAGGGCGGGGCGCGCGGTCGCCATTGCCGCTTCATAGGCCGGCTTGGCGTCAACGACGGTGTTGTTCGGTCCCGGCAGCTTGCGCGGGATGACCAGCCCGTCATAGGTCCCCATCACGTCGGGACTTGCGATTGTCTTGGCGAGGTCTTCGATGGTGACGCCGGAGCCGGTGCTCTTGAGGTAGGCCACCATGTCGTCATAGGCCTCATAGAGAGCGACGGGAAATCCAACCTGGCCGTTGAGCTCGGCGAGCTTTGGCATCTCGACATCGACGACCGTAACACCGGCCGATTTGAGCTTGTCGAGCGCCGAGCGGAATGCTGCGTCGGTGTCGCTATCGAGATTGGCAAGCATTTCGGCGACAACGCCGATCCGCACCTTCTTCAGATTGGCGGGCGCAATTGGGCGGCCGCCGGCAATCACGCGATCGAGGATCGCCACGTCGGTCATCGTGGCGCCCATTGGACCTGCCGTATCGCGGGTGTGCGAGATCGGCGCAATGCCGCTGCCCGGATAGCGGCCAACCGTCGGACGCAGCGACGCACAGCCGTTCAGGGCACAGGGAATCCTGACCGAACCGCCGGTATCGGTCCCAAGACCAGCCGTCACGATCCGTGCGCCGATTGCCGCTGCCGTCCCCGATGAGGAGCCGCCGGCAATTCTGGTCTTGTCATAGGCATTGCGCACACCGGGCTCGGGGCCGGTTTGGAACGCCGGGTTGTAGCCGGATATCCCGAACGCCAGTTCGTGCATATTGGTCTTGCCGAGAATGATCGCGCCGGCTTCGCGCAGCTTTTCCACGACGGGTGCGTCCTTGGTCGGTACGAACCCTTTCAGCGCCAGCGTTCCCGCGGTGGAGGGCAGGCCAGCGACTTCGATATTGTCCTTGATGACGATGGGAACGCCGCCAAGCGGCTTGCAGGCAGACTTTTTGTTGTGACCGGCATCGAACGCCGTGGCCGCCTCCATGGCTCCGGTCTCGTCCAGCGTGACAAAGGCGTTGAGATTCTGGTCCGCCTTGGCGCGAGCCAACGCGGCTGATGTAAGAGCCGTGCTCGTGATCTTGCCTGCGCAAAGGTCGGCCGCGGCCCGTTTGGCCGTCATTCCGTCGAGGTTGATCGCGGCCTGTTCCGCCTGTGACCGGGACGGGGCCCCGCAAACTGCAAGGCCGGCAACGGCCGCGCCGAGCAAGAGCAGGAAATGACGTTGCCGATCCATGACGTTCTCCTTTGCCTGTACGAAGGCGACTACTGGCCAAACTCCATAGCGAAGCCGGTGAGCAGGGTTGACCGGTCAACCCGACAATACCCGTTTCTCGGCGCATTTAGCGGAATATTCCGAACCACCTGGGGTTGCAGAAGCGAAGTCCAGAAATCCGGTAGGTCATCATGAACGGGAAACTCCTCGGCGTCCTTGCTGCTCTAAGCGTTACTCTTTTCAGCTTCACGTGTCCGGCCTCCGCCCAGGACACCACGCGCATCCGTGGCACGGTCGAACGCATTGAGGGGCCGGTCTTTGTGGTCAAGACCCGCGATGGGTCGGAGGTGAAGCTGACTGACAATCCGCTTTTTGTTGCGATTGTCCCGAGCAAGATAAGCGATATCAAGCCGGGGATGTTCGTGGGCTCCGCCGGCATGATGCAGGAAGACGGCACCCAGAAGGCGATCGAGGTGCACATCTTCCCGGAATCGATGCGTGGCACCGGAGAAGGCCACTACGACTGGGATCTGCTGCCCAAGAGCAAGATGACCAACGGCAATGTCGAGCAGGCCGTGACCGGGGTGGACGGGCCGATTCTTTCGGTCAAATACAAGGACGGAGAAAAGAAACTGGTTGTGACGCCGCAAACGGTGGTGGTGACCTACGAAATCGGCAAGCGCCAAGAGGTCCAGCCCGGCACCAAGATTATTGTCGCCGCCAAGAAGCAGGCCGACGGCACGATGCAGACGCCGCGCATCACCTATGGCCGCAACGGCGAGGGGCCGGCGTTTTGAGCGCGCGGATCGCGGGCACCGCCGATCCTTTCCCGGTTGGGTGCAAGCGAGGGAGTGCAACGACATCGCCGCGGCGGGGGAAAATTCAGACGAGCCGCGCCATGCGGCGCACTACTTCGCCCTTGACCGCGGGAATGGCGGCTTCCTTCACCGGGCCGTAGCCGCGTATCTCCATCGGCGCCCGCGCAACCGCAAGCAGATCGGAGAAAGTTTGGCCGTCGAGCCTGTCGATCATGGTCGCGATCAGCGATTCGTACCAGACAATCAGCTCTCGTTCGTTCCGCCGCTCGGCCGTATAGCCGAACACGTCGAACGGCGTGCCCCGCAGCCCCTTCAGACCTGCGAGAGCCTTCAGCGGTAGCTTGATCCACCGGCCAAAAGTACGCTTCCGCGGCCGCCCGCGCGCATCGCGCTTCGCCGGCAGGAACGGCGGCGCGAGATGGTAGTTGATCGCAAATCCGTCCTCAAATTCGCGCGCCAATTCGTCGAGAAAGCCCGACTCCATGTGAAGGCGCGCAACCTCGTACTCATCCTTGTAGGCCATCAACTTGAACAGCGAACGTGCCACGGCCTCGGTGAGGTTCTCGCTACCAAGCGCGCTTTCGGTGCGACGAACCCGCGCGAGCGTTGCTTCGAAGCGGGCGGCGTAGGCCCGATCCTGATAGGCGGCGAGGTACGCGCTGCGGCGGGCAATAATTTCATCGAGTGTTTCGGCAGCCTCCCGCACGGGGCGAACGCAAGCGGGCAGGGCGTCGGGCGCGGCCCGCGCAATTCGTCCCCAAGCGAAAGCCTGCTTGTTGCGCTCGACGGAAACACCGTTGAGCTCGATCGCGCGCAGCAATCCCGACAACGAAAGCGGCACCAGGCCGTCCTGCCAGGCAAAGCCGAGCATGATGATGTTGGCATAGACGGAATCGCCGAGCAGTTGCTCGGCCAACGCGTTCGCATCGATGGTCGCAAGGTTGCCGCGACCGGCCACGCGCTCGATGGCTTGCAGACGTGTGGGGCATTCAAGGTCCGCGTCGCGGATACGCACCATGTCGCCGGTCGGCATTTCGGCGGTATTGATGACGGCCCGCATGCCGTTGCGATAGACGCCGGAAGCTTTGGGCGAAGATGAGACCACGAGATCGCATCCAATCAGGGCGTCGGCGGATCCCTGGTCGATACAGACCTGGTGAAGCTCTGCTGGCTTTGACGCAAGTCGCAGATAGCTCAGCACGGGTCCGAACTTCTGCGCAAATCCCGTGAAGTCCAGCACCGAGATACCGCGGCCCTCGAGGTGGGCTGCCATGGCGATCAGCGCGCCCACCGTGATTACGCCGGTCCCGCCGACGCCCGTCACCAGAAGATCATAGGGCCGGTCGAGCGCAGGGGAGACGGGAAGCGGCAGCATGGCCGCGCGCGTCACCGCATCCACATCCGATGCCGCTTTGGTCCGGCGCCTCGTGCCTTCGATCGTGACGAAGCTCGGGCAGAAGCCGTTGAGGCAGGAAAAATCCTTGTTGCAGGTGGAGAGATTGATCCTGCGCTTGCGGCCGAACGGCGTTTGTTTCGGTTCGACGCTGAGGCAGTTGGATTCGACCGAGCAATCGCCGCAACCTTCACAG
>Ga0306923_10001085_pt1 | contig 23456 bp, 22 predicted proteins | sample sta12Can44000108_FD_203841 | JGI IMG/M metagenome (GOLD analysis project Ga0306923, IMG submission 203841) | Lab enrichment of tropical soil microbial communities from Luquillo Experimental Forest, Puerto Rico - statanox.12C.anox.44.000.108 (v2)... | ecosystem: Environmental > Terrestrial >... | reverse complement strand
CTGCTCGGTCGTGAGATTGTCGCCATCGGGGAAAGCGTCACAGCCAGCCTTTCCGGTCGTAACGGTGATGCTCCTGATCACCGACGTGGCGATCGTAGGGCTTACCCGGTGTTCTAGTGGTGAACATCAAACGGAAGTGTCCGCGCCGAACGGCCGAAATCTGAGCCCGACGATCGATCCTGTGGGTTCCATCCGTCTGATTTTATCCACTAGTATGAACATACCCTTGAAGCCGGGCGCCCTCGTGTCGTTCACGGCGACTCTAGATAAACTGCTAAAGCCATGCCAGAATACTTCACAAGTATAACCCCTGGCTGCTGCCGGCGCCACCCCGAAAGGCGGTGCCAGCCACGGGGCCGTCCGCACATCCAGATCGAACACCCGGCTCAAGAGGACGTTCAACAGCGTAGTATTGATTTGGCTCTCGCTGGAACCCTTGATATCAAACACTCGGAATACCTGACGTGCCAGCCAAATCGGCACGAATAACAAATAGTTGAAATGGAAGCAACGCACAGGACGAAGTCCAGCGGCTTCGACTGTCTTCCGTCTAGTGGTGCAAATCATACGCTTGGTACCCGGTTCGGAGGGCGGCTCGCGACCCTTCTCGGCCACTCAGCCTTTTGCCGGGAATGGCTCTTCCTGGGGCCCATAAGAGCTCTTCTGCCGATTGGGATTTCACGCGCGACCATGCTGCGCATCGCGGGGCTCCCTTGTTCGCTTACGCGCGCGAAACAGCAAAAACTTTCGAACGGGTCTAACAGCAAGAAAGCCAGGATCGCAACAGGCAATACGGGATCGCAACAAGGCGATGTGGGTTGAAGCCGCCGCGGAGAGCCATAGTTCTGGTCGAAAACGTGACCCCGATCAGCCAGTTAGAGGCGAGGAATGGCGGAATGCGGTGGCCGCAGTGTGATCGCACATCCTGCTTCGGGGTTTGCTGATCGCGATAAGTTAGCCGGACAATGCCGGAGCACTACACAAGGGCAAATTGGGTTGTTTCGCGAGATCCGCAGCAAGACCCCAGGTGTTGCGCATCTCACCTAACGCTGAAGGACCCGGGCATAGACCTCCGCGTAACGCGCGACGCTGTGCCTCCACGAGCGCTCTCGGTCGATGAACTCGATAGCACGGGCACGGATTCGTGGCCAGAAAGGCCGGTCGGCGAGCGCCGCCAAGACGCCCTCTGTCAGGCGCTGCGGCTCGTTCGGGGGGAACAGGTAACCCGTCTCACGGTCGCGGATCAGTTCGCGGTGACCGCCGACGCTTGAGGCGAGGACAATTCGCTCCTGGGCCATCGCCTCGAGCGGCTTGAGCGGTGTCACGAGCTCGGTGAGCCGCATCGACACGCGTGGAAAAACGAAGAGGTCCGCCAAATCGTAATATCGTCGCATCTCTTCATGAGCGACCCGCCCGGCGAAGACCACGTTCGCGTCAACTCCGAGATCTCGGGCCATCCTCCGCAAGTTGCTCTCTTCTGGGCCGCCGCCGACGAGAAGGACAGCGAGGTCTGGTTGTCTCTGACGCAGCACCGGGAGGGCACCCAGCAACAGATGCAGGCCCTCATAGAAGTAAAACGAGCCGAAAAACGCGAGGACGGTCTTCCCAATCAAGCCGAGCCGCCCCGCGAGAGCCTGATCCGGGACCCCGGGCCCGGCGAAAGCGTCGCGATCGACCGCGTTAGGGACGACCGTAATCTTCTCTTCCGGAATGCCGCGAACGGTCATATCCTCCCGGAGGCCCTGACAAATGGTCGTCACCGCATCAGCGCGGCGCAGAGCATAAGTCTCAAGCAGTCGTGTCGTTCGATAGCGCAGACTCGCTATACCTTGCGTGCCGCTGCTCCACGCAGCATCTTCCCAGAGCGCCCGCACTTCATAAACCATCGGCACTCGATGCCGGCGACCGGCGCGGATCGCGGGCAGCGCGTTCAGCGCCGGCGAGTGGGCGTGAAGAATGCAGGGTCGTACCTCTCCGATAACATCGTCGAGTCGACGATCGAGGTCGCTGACGATCTTCAGCTCGCGAAGCCACGGCAGCTTCGCAGCAAAACCGGTTGGCATTGGCGTGCGCAGAAATTCCCATCCGCCGATCCGCTCACGCGCAGACCCCGGCACATAATGCTTGCCGCTCGTAAGCATCACGGGCTCCCACCCCAACAACCGCTGTTGATTGACGATGCCGAGCGTGCGAAACACATAGCCGCTCTGGAGCGGCAGCGAATGATCGAGAATGTGCAGAATTCGCATCACCCGTACTAGCTTTGTTTATGGTTACATCTCATTCTGAGGGGATCAAGCGGGGTCGAGTTTCCGCTACTGTGCTCAATATAGTTTAAACACCCCTCCTCGCTATCCGGGAGCAGACTCCACCCTAGCCCCCTGGGTCCTATTTTTGGAGTCCACTGCTCTATTCCGCCCCGCGTGGAGCTCCTCAATTTCGACGGGTCAAGTGCGTTCCACTGAAGATGACACCGAAGGCCGCCACCTGACTGTTACGGCTTCGATGACCTGATCGAGATGTGACATCTGCTCTTCCCACCGGCAATTCGTTTCGGCAGCAACCCGGGCCCTGCGCGCCATTGCGGAGCGATAATCACCGTCCCGGAGCAGGCGTACGACATCCTCGGCAAACTCCCGCGGATTGTCAGCCACCAATACCCCTTCTTCCTTCGGAACGAGCGTGCCGCTCCAAGCGGCGGTCGAAGCGACACTGGGCAACCCCATGGCCAGGGCCTCAAGCAGCTTGTTCTGGATGCCGCGCCCCATCCGAAGAGGCGCGACGAATACTTCCGCCTGATCGACATAGGGCCGGATGTCCGGAACTCGCCCGGTCACGGTTACACCTCGCCGTTCGCTGAGGCGCCTTACGGCCGCGGCAGGCCGGCTCCCGCAAATTGTTAAATTTGCCTCGGGCACCTGCTTCTGGACAACTGGCAAGATCTCATCGCAAAACCACTGGACCGCATCGACGTTCGGGAAGTAGTCCATGACCCCGGTGAATATGATCGAAGCGGGCCGCTTGGAACCGCCTGCGGGACGGAAATAGTCGAGATCGACGCCGTTTCCAACGACACCGACTGGAACCTCGGGAATCAGTAGCTCGAAATCGCGCTTCTCGACCGCCGTGCATACCAGCGCATAGGAGAAACGGCGAGCAATAGACCGTTCATAGGCGAGGAGCCGTCTCTGCTCGATTTCATAGATCCACTTTAACGGGATTCTGGAGCGTTCCGCGTATTGCCTCCATTTTTGCGAGTCTAGATCATGGAATTGCATGATGCGGGGCACCTCCGGGAAAGGTTCGGCGTATTGCGCCACGTTGCTGCTAAAGACGATGATCAGGTCCGGCCTCAGCTCCAGAAACCTTTGCATGATCGCGGCATGGAGCTCCGCCTCATTTAAAGCCGCTACTGAAAGTGGTCCTCCGAAGAGCAGCGCCCTTACAGCGCGCAACGTGCTAGCGAATCCAATCACCGGAGTAGTGGTGACGCTTGCTACGTAGTTTCGGAGGTCGCCAACATTATCGAGGTCCTGCATCCCGTCAGCGAGACAGAAGACGTGCACCTCGTGCGCGGCCGAGAGGTGACGGAGCTCATTGAAAGTCGCGATCTTATCCCCCCGATCCGGCGGGAAAGGGACGCGTTGGCACACGAAAAATATTCGCATCACAAGCCTACCGTGGGAAGTTTACTTCTGGAGGCAGTGTCAGATCAACTTGTAGCGAGCGAAAAACGAGTCGGAGGCAGGATGTGCGATCACGCGGCCACCGCGTTCCGCCATTGGTTCGCCGCATCAGCCCGGAAGATCCGGAGCTTCGAGCGAGACGAGATGGCGTTGAAGGTTGAAGATATTGTGGACGGCGGCATGCACGCTGAGGAACGCTCAGCAGATCGAGCCGATTTGAAGCGCTGCATCTTGCGCTCTCGTCGACGTACAGGCGGATGCGAATTCTCGGCGCGATTATTCTTCCGAAGCCCCTGCTCATGAGACCCTGCCACAACCTGACTATTGAGATCGGCTCGCCGTCCTCTGCAAACACGTCTTTCCACAGCCTCGGGTCGAATCTCCCCGATCCGAGGCGAGGGCGGGAAGGTCTGGAATACGGCGCTGAGGAGACAACAACGCCCCGCATCCCGAATGGCGCATTTCCACCCCGAGCAGACCTCCAGCACGGGTATCAAGCGTCAGATTTTATCCACTAACCGGTCGACCGATCCGTCATCGGCAAAGATGAATTCAGCCTATTGCGGCAGCGCATCGAGTGCCTCGGCCAGCACTTGAAAGAACGCCGGCAGCGCTCGTCCTCATTGTATGAGGGAATGGCTATCGAGACGTCCTCGTCTCGCGGCTACCTAGCTGCTCCGGCCGAGCGATCCATATCGTGCCTTCGGCGGGGCGGGAAGCCCGGATCTCGAGAATGCTGACAAAGAAGGCGCTGTAGATGATCTGAAAGCCGAGCAGGATGGCGGTGCTGGACGGGATGACGAGCCGCATCGTCTCCGCGTAAGCTAACGCACCAAACCCTTCCGCGCCCCAGGTGCCGAGCGCGTAGACGGCAAGGCCGAGCCCGCCCAGCAACAGCGCCACCCCAACGATCAGCCCGGCTTCCAGGGTGACGACCGACATCAACGAGCGGAACCACGGGTCCGGCGGGACGATCCGCTCCCGCATGCCGTACACCTTGGCAAAGACCCAGAACGTCATCGACTGGAATCCGACGACGACCGCCAGCGACGCATAGAGCAAGGTGTGGACGTCAAAGCCCACGCCGCCCAGCCGGCGCGGCTGCGGCACCAGCCAAGCGATTCCCAGGCAGCCGACGACAAAGAGGCCAAACCCCGGATAAAGAAACAGCGAACGCGGGCTGAACAGCAGGAAAAACCGCAAACTCCGCCAGCCGTCGCGCCACCGCCGCAGATGCGGCGGCCGGCCACGCCCATCCGGTGACAGGGTGGTCGGCACCTCGGTCACCCTGAGGCCGAGAACTGCCGCTTTGACCAGCATCTCGAGCGCGAACTCCATGCCTCGCGCCTGAAGATCGAGCGAAAGAATGGCCTGCCGATCGAAGCCGCGCAGACCGCAATAGAAATCTCCGCAGCTGCTGCCGAAAAACAGACGGCCGATCGCGGTCAAGAGAGGATTGCCCAAATAACGGTGCAGCGGCGGCATAGCGCCCGGCAGGATGCCGCCGCGATAGCGGTTGCCCATGACGAGCTGATAGCCGGCGCGCAGCTGTTCGACGAAGGCGTCCAACCGGCTAAAATCATAGCTGTCGTCGCTGTCGCCCATGATCACGTATTTGCCGTGCGCCGCACGAATGCCGGCGAGAAGGGCGCTGCCGTAGCCCCGCTCGGCGACATGAACCACCCGTGCGCCGTTTGCCGCGGCGATGGCCTGTGAGCCATCGGTGCTGCCGTTGTCGGCGACCACAACCTCGCCCGTGCAGCCGCTGCCGGCGAGGAACGCCCGTGCTTTGGATATGCAGCTCGCGAGGGTCCCAGCTTCATTGAGGCACGGCATCAAAATGGTTAATTCGCAGGCTTCGCTCATGCCTTCATTCCGGAGCTCAGAAAAATCTGCCGTTGGAGGCGGCTCGACACAGTCGATCACCCTGGTGAATGATTCGTGAACGCTATCGAAATTCAAGCAATTTTCAACGAAATCCACCGCATTATCTGCCATTCCTTCCGCGTTGGGGAAGTTGGCCCGGCTGATCAGCCCCCTCAAAACGACACAAATGGTGCGATGGCCGATCGCCCGAAGCCCTCGCGGCGAGCAGCGCCGCTTTTGAGCGCCTCGACCATTTACGACACCCTAAGCGATTGGAGACCGACGCTGAGCAAGAGCAACGTTCCATATACTGCAACCAGGACCAAGGCGCTCGCGGTCACCCCGATCAGCTGGAGCGCGGCATGCCGCTGCGCCGCACCGATCGAAAGCCGCGACACGCTTCCCAAGATCGGGAGCCCGAGGTTGCGCAACTGACCGAGCGTTGCAATCAACGATGCGAAACTGGATTCTTTCAGTCTTGGTATCGGCGGCATTGGCGATATCAGTCGAACTGCGCCGCGCCACAAGTTCCATGTAATTTCTCTTCAGGACGCCGTAGTCGCGGTCAAGGTCCTGAACTTGCGCCAGCACCTCAGGTGCCGACCGCGCAATCTGTTCGATCTTTGTCTGTTGGGTCTCGGCCTCGCTAAGACGTCGCTGCACGGCGGCGACGTCGGCTTCGGCGTTAACCAGATTGACCTTGATTTGGTCATAGGCGCCGTCGGCGATCTGTCCCTTGTTTGCCGCGTTGCCAGCTTGTCCGGCACCCCCGCCCGATGGCTTTGTCGCCTCGGCCTGGAGCTGGGCGATCGCCTGCCGGGCAGCCTTCACGTCCGGATGTTCCTCGGTGTATTTCAACAGCAAGCCGTCGAGATTTCGGTGAAGCTCCAGAAGCCGCTCCTCGATCGGTGTCAACCGTCCACCCCGACCCTGATCGACTGTCAGTGTTGTCGGCACCGGAGCAAGTTCTTTTTGGATCGCGTCCCGCTTGCTGATAGCCTCGGCGAGTTCGAATTTCAGTTGGGCCACCGTCCCACGAGCTTGTTCGAGCCGAGTCCTGTTATCGTCGCCCGCCGGGGCGTCCGGCGTCCGGTTGCGAACGACATCCGGGTATTTTTCAACTAGATCGGCCCGTCTCGGCGGCACGCAATTGATCCCGATAAGAGGCGATCTCGTCGTCTAAGAAACGTTGTGCGCTGTCCATGTCAGCTCGGTTGCTGCCGGCCACATCTTCTCGGCGAAGATTGTCAGCAGCGACTGCACGATATTCTTAGCCAACACCGGATCGCCGTCGCGACAGGAGAGACTCAACAGATTCTGGGTAATTGGTCTGACCTCGAGATCGGTGGCCAAGCGTTTGAGCAGCGCCTCTTTTTTCCCGGGGGTCCGGATCCCGATGTCGAGATCGGTGAGCCGGATCAGTTGTTCCAAATTGGGCCGGCTCAGCAATGTGCGCAGCATGAAGTCGAGATGACGGTTGGGGTTGGTATCCGCGGCGAGCCCGTGCAAGAGCGGGGTCAGGAGCGGATCGGTATTGAGGTAGACCCGTGCCGACGATTCAAATTTCGTCGGCATAAAAGCAACGCCGATCCATCCAACGGTACAGACCAGCCAAGCGGTACCCACGGTAAGCCATCGATGGCGCCAGCGCCCGCACGTGCCGCATCACTTGCGACTGTATCGACTGTAACTGTATCGACCTCATAACCGGGTCCAATATTGTTGAACGGGCATGACAATCTCCGATGAATTTCGGTCGGATCAGACACCCTTACGACCACATTTTACCGTAGGAAGATACGGCATATCTAGACCGACATTTCCCCAGGTTCCCGAGGTTTGTAGCACGATTTTGGCCCACTTCGGGCCTCCTTGGCAAACAGATTCGTTTGCCTGAGAACGGCTGCCTGCCAGGAAAGCCATGGATTGTCTTGCCCTGCAGCGCTGGAACCTCGTGGTCCGCGCCTTTCAACCCTAAAGCCCCCGCATGCCGACGCAAGCGCCCACAACCGGGCAACGAGCGTCAAGATCTATTGAAATAATTGCTGTCAAACCGCCACTCGATCATCTGGAAGGTCACCGTTGCGACCGTGGCTGACCTTGGCGCCCATCTTGATTAGCTTCTCGGGCCGGCTAGTCGGCGGTCACAGCTCGACGGTCTCGGGCATCGCCAGCATCCGCAAAAATGTAGGCCAGCACATGGAGCTCAAGGCGACGGCGTTCGCTGCGAAGGACCCGGCATGACAACCGTGTCCGCTTGATCTCACCCTTGCCCAGTCGCCCGGACTACCTTCGCGCGTCCAGACCGAGAGCGCGTCCTCAAAGGCGGTGGCCCACTCCCGGCTCTTCTATCGCTCTCCGGGAACGCGCTCCCGCGCGTAATCAGGAATTCCGACCGTCGCCCTTGGCCGGACTTCCTGGTCACCATAGCGGTGGAGATACCAACTCAAGCCGATCAACTCGTGGAGGGAGTTATAGCTCACGAGCAGAGCGGGAACTTGAGGGAAGAAAGAACTTAGCCAGACCGAGGGCGCCTCGCCGTTGTTTCGTTGTCGGCCAATGGTTTGTTGACGGGGCGCGGCCGGGACTACCGGATAGCCAACGGCGCGAAACGACCAAAGCGCTCGCGGCATGTCCAGGCTATGCGTGACCAGGAGCGCAGATGGCACGCCTGCCCGGCGTAGGGTGTCGGCCGAGAAAGCGGCATTCTCAAAGGCATTCCGCGAACGGTCCTCCCGCCATCGCACACGGCGCTGATGGTGGCGGCCCACCAGTGCCACGCCGGCATGTCCGTGGACGAGGCACTCCGGTGACGGGCGGCGAGACCGTCGGTCAACGCCCGGCCCGATCACGGCCGATCGATGCTCGGACAACAAGCTCCGTCATGGGTGACCGGCCAGGTTCAGAGGGCAGCGGTGGCACCTTATCCGACATTTCCCGGATCCCTGCCCCGGCAAGCGCCGTGCTCTATATGAACCGATATTCCCCGGCTTCCCGGTCTGTTGGGTGCGGTTTTCCGTCTCGGCGAGGCGCCAACGCAACGAAATTCGATCGCAACCGGCGCTTTGGATAGCCAGATCGTCAAGTTGCCCGCCTCGCGGTGCTAGTGGATAAAATCAGACAGATGGAACCCACAGGATCGACCGTCGAGCGCAGATTTCGGCCGTTCGGTCCGGAGTCTTCCGTTTGATTTTCACCACTAGAACTCGCTGCTTTATCTTCATCAAGGCACTTCGAATCCCCTCCGCATTCCCGTGACGGCGGAAGGACCGCCGAAGTAACGGATTGCCTTCGTGTGTCACTCGCGTCACACACGCGCCCACCCAGCCGCCACGGCTTCGTAAACCTGAAAGTGTCGTCGCGCGGCTTCCTCCCACGAAAAGCGCCTTGCCCAGTTGCGCGCATCGATATCCGGTATGCGTCCCTCGCGGGATTGGGCTACGAGCCTGCCGGACAGTTCGACCCAACTGCGACGATCGTCTGGGTCGAGCAATCTCGCACCTGGTCCCGCAAGCTCCCGCAGGCTGCTGACCGGGCTGAGCAAGACCGGCGTTCCCACCGCCTGAGCCTCGAGAGCAGGAAAGCCGAACCCCTCATAAAGCGTCGGATAGAGAATCGCAGCTGCATTTTGGAAAAGCCGAGCCATCGAGTGGGTCGGAATATAAGGCAACAGGCGGACCCGTTCGCGCGTCTCCGGCCGGAGTTTCGCCGTGAAATCCGGATGGCGTTCCTCTGCTAGGCTGCAGATCACCAGCTGCGGCTCAGGGCTCTCGATCGCTTCAAAAATTTCAATAGTCCAGTCGAGCCGTTTCCTCGCCATTTCTCCGCCGCAATAGACCAAGTATGGTTCCCTTACTCCGAGTGCCACGAGATCTGGGGTCAGCTCTGCAGGAGCGATATCCAAGAAGCGCTGGCCGATACCATGCGGCACCACGAACAATTTCCCTGACATATCGGGCCAGCGGCGCAAAATGTCGTCGCGCGAATGATGGCTCGGCGTCACGACCGCCGCACATCGCGCAAATGCCCGGGGCAGTAAGCGGTCCATATATGGGCCGCGCGGCAGCGCATCATCGTCCCATTCGATCGTATCGTGAAGTGTTACCACGGTCGGGACCGGCTGCCAGAGCGGAAGCGAGCTAAAGGGGCAGTGCAGAACATCGACTCTGTGGTATCGGGCCTGTGCCGGAAGCGCCACTTGCTCCCAAATCTGAAGGCGGTGGCCCGGGCAATCAAACAGATAAACCGGGCGATCGTCAACACCGGGAGGTTTGTGAAAAGGCAAGTCGGGTCGGTTGGAAAAGAAACTCCAATTAACCTTGCCGGAACGTGCGAGCTCCGATACTATACCGGTAAGGTAGTTCCCTCCCCCCCACGGACGGCGCGCGTTCAGACACCTAGCATCGACGCCGATATGAAGCGATGCTCGTGCCGAGTTTTTCAATCTGACACCTCTTTACGATTTCGTGGTTACCGGACATTCTAGTGGTGAAAATCAAACAGAAGACTCCGGGCCGAACGGCGGAAATCTGCGCGCTCGACCTTCGATCCTGTGGGTTCCATCCGTCTGATTTTATCCACTAGACTATGATACGCTGATGGCAAGTGACCGTGTTTGTCAAAAGTCTGCCCCGAGCTCTGCCGCAGCCTGCTTTTGTAGGGGCCTTTGGCGGCATCGGGCAGGAACAGCTCGCCGACAGGATCGGCCTGCTTGGTGCCGTCCGGGGTTTGGTTGGAATTGAAGGTGGCGTAGTCTCCGGGTGCTGAAACCCAAACGATCCGGCGTTTGTGCGCCGGTGGAGACCACGCCATGACCAACAATCGCGTGCTGCCGGAAATCGCAACAGTGCCGACTGGGCTGGCTCCCAAAGTGCCGGAGAACGCCGAGCCATCGGACATGGATACGAAGAAAGTGGCGACTGTTGTCCCCGCGGGCGAATTATCGGGCAGTGATGTAGTTGTAGTGACAAACGTTATGCCGGTCGGCGTCGGGAGAGATGGTGGGTCGATAACATTGACAACAAAGGTTGCGGAGCCGCTAAACCGCGTGTTTATCCCGACTGCGCGCACCCGTACAAGATAATAGCCCGGTGCAATGGTGCAATTGACCCGCTCCACACCGTGATAAGATTGTTGGAGGAAATGGCGAAATAGCCGCTGGATATTTGTGATAATATGAAATTGTATGGTATTATACTACCTACGTCTCTCGCCGTGAGCACGCCGACCATCGTTCCGCCAGGCGCACTCGTGGCTACCGTCAAATTGCTGATCGTGATTGTCATGAACCTCTCCAGCTCGGAGCTTGGCCTGCCACGAACTCACCTTGCTGTTCGTTGAGCGAAGACCGGGGCTTGGAATTGTCATACTCACACGCAAACCGTATATACATATTATAACAATTTGCCAATCAGCAACCATTTCGCGGCAAAATTTTTGACGCGAGAGCCCGTGGTCCAGTTGGGGCGCTGTTGCGCGTGGGTTCGAGACGTTGGCGCGGGCGCGTTATTTGACGTTTCCTTAACGCAAGATTGACGTTTTCTGGCGCCCTGTAGGGACAGGGAATTGTCGCAAAATCGTTGACGGTGGGTCGCAAGGAGTGGCTATTTCCTTGTCCTCCAGGTGAAGACCGAGGAGATCGTATAATTCCATACTGCGCCGACCACCGCGCCAGTCAAGCCGGCCAGCCACCAAGTTCGATCGGAATTGAAGACATACGAAGCGATGCCGACGTTGGCGACCGCGCCAATGCTGCACACAGCATAAAAAGACAACAGACCAGAGAGCAGTTTCCAGCCGCGTAGCCGTTGGTCACGATAAGTAAAAATATTATTGAGGTAAAAGTTCGAAGTCATCGCCGTGATCGTCGCAACCGCCTGCGATAAGGGGAAGCCCAGTCCCAGGAGCTTGAGCGAAAAGACTAGAACGGCAAGATGGGCGACGAGGCCGAGGCCCCCAATTGCACCGAACAAGACGAAGCGCACCGGCACGACATGGCCGATCAGCTTATCGAGGAGAAGCTGGAGATATTCGAACGCGACGAGGGTATCGAGCTTGCTCTCGCCATGCCGGCGATCGCGGAACTCGTAAGCGAGCTCTTTGAAGACGAGCGGCTTTGGCGATGAGGCAAAAATGTCGACGAGGATCTTGTAGCCCTGGGCCGAGAGGCCGCGCACCGCAGCGTCGAAGACCGGGCGCTTCAGCATGAAGAACCCGCTCATAGGGTCCGTGAGCTCCGCCTTAACCACGCTCCGCGCCAAGCGGTTGCCGAACCTGCTGATCCTGACCCGGAGCTTCGACATCGACCGGAAATCGCTGCCGGCAACAAACCGACTGCCGATCACGATGTCGACCTGCTCGTTGCGTAGCGCCTCGAACATGGCGGGCAGGATCGATTCGTCGTGCTGGAGATCACCATCTAGGACTGCGAGGTAGGGCGCTGCGCTCGACAGAATGCCCTCGACGCAGGCCGAGGCCAGACCGCGCCGGCCAATCCGCTGCAGGCACCGTACATTGGCACGATGCCGCGACAGCGCGCGCACGGCGTCGGCGGTGGCATCCCGGGAGTCGTCGTCGACGAAAACCACTTCCCAGGCAATCCCTGCGAGCGCTTTTTCCAGTCGGCCCACCAGAAGCGGCACGTTGTCGCGCTCGTTGAGAGTCGGGACCACGACAGTGAGATCGGCGGGAAGCGTCCAAGCAACCGCTTGCTCGGTCGGCTCGGCTGTGGCCAAAAGCGCCAAAGGATCGACCGCCCGGCCGTTGCTTAACATAACCCAACCGCTAACAAGACGCCCTCAACCCAGCCGTCATGATCTCCGAGCTACCGGCGACTTGGCCGGAACCCGCATTTTTACGCTGGCCAGCCCGCACAAGCGCCATCGCCGCAAATATTGCCATGAACGGCAAGGCGACACTGTGGTGTCGCTCCTCTGCTTCAAGCAGACCATTTACAAGAATCGGACTGAGCATAAACATCCACGGTAAAATCAGCGCCGGCGTGGCATCCCGAACATATTGTCTTCCCATCACCTCAATCGAGATCAGTAAAATGATTCCCAAGTAAAACCCGTTTGCTATCCGATAAGCGAGAGCGTGTTCTTCGAGTCTATCAGCCTTGCCGTCCACGTGATCCAGGTTCCAATAGAGATTCATTATGTCGTGCCCGTATACATAGAATGGTTTTTTAACCACAGTAGAGAAAAAATGCAGCGGATTGTCGCGGATAGACTTCATTCCTAACGAATATCCAAGCTGGTTCCGGACCCCCTCATCGGCGCTAAGCGCAAACCACTCCCTGGTCGCTAGGAAATCGAATCGACCGTCTGCCTGCGGCCGGGTCACCTCAAAGAAAACCCCCCCTCCATTCGAACTGATCAGTACAAGGTGGTGAAGAACGGAATAGTTCCGAACCAGCCACGGCGTGAGCACGGCCACGACGCCGCAAGCAGCGGCAACGACGCAAATAAAGGCTCGCCGGCGCCAACCGTTAGTTAGAATGCTGAACAATGGAAGGCATACCGGCAACAGCAGCGTGGCTGGCTGCGTCAGTGCTGAATATCCCAACGATGCTCCCGCAAGGAGCGCATATATGCCGCCCTTTCGGTCCGATAAAACTGCGTGCGCCCGCAAATAAAAATAAGCTGCAACCGGTCCTAGCGCAATCAGAAGGCACTCCTTGTTGAGCAACGGCGCGGCGAATACAAAGTTTGGCCAGACGGCGAGAAAAAAAGCGGCTAAACAACCGACCCGCCAACCGGCCAGCATCCGACCGAGCGCAAACGTAGCGATTTCGGCGATAATGAAGATAATCATATTGTAAGCAATATAAGCTGATGATCCGAACACCGGCAAGAGCAGAGCCAATGCCAACGGCAGGCCGGGAGGCCAATATGCTCGCCCTTCCTGTGTGGTATAATCCATTCCGTTCGCTAGGTTATGCGCGAGATCCCAATAGCGGAGCATATCGTAATTCCAATTCGCCAAGGGGATCGGCGGAAATACCGTCGCCACAAATATTCGCAATATTATGCCCAGCAAAACCGTGCCGAAGAGCCAAACCCCTGGCGACGCAGCTGGTAAAACGCGATGAACGCTGAAAACCGCAGCGAGAACCGCATCGCCCTTCTGTCGAGCGAACACGAGCATTGCAGCACATACGATCGCGAACGCTGGGATCAATCCGCCACTGCCGTTAATATTCGTCCAAAGGAAGCCGAATAGCGCCATGGCCGCGAAAAAACCACCTAGAACCTGGGAAAACACGGCGAGGCGAGAGGTTCTACTCATCCAGGCTCCTTCGAGGCACAATCAGGCAGTTCGCCCTCGGTCATGTGGCTGGCCATCAGTCGAAGCGGATAGAGGGGCTGCGAAGTCAGTTGCGTAATGATAGACGATGCAACATCAAGTGGGCAAGGATCACCTTGCGTCTGTCTTGGGCGGGGGAAGGAGTTTGCAGGGAGCATAGCGACAACCGACTCCGGGGGTCAGGCCATGTCGGATTTTTGTGGTCAGAGCTTCGGGTTGCGGGTCGAAACATCTTCTTAATCGACGTTCCCCGGGCTCTGCTGCCGGCAAAGGCTGTCCTGTCGCTTTTCGGCCGGCGCAACAAGCGTCACCCATGACCCCCGCCAGGTAAAGACCGAGGAGACGGCGTATTTCGAGAAGGCCGCGACCGCGGGACCCGCGAGGTCGGCGAGCCGTCGAGGGTACGATGTTTGGCGAATCTGGCAACTAATGTGATAAGCTTTCCCATACCATTGGACACTACCATTGGCCACACGGTTTAACGGCAATGAGACCCAGAGCACATGCCCTATCCCCCGGTAACGGTGCTCGTCGCCGCATATAATGCTGCGCGCACGATCGAGCGGGCGCTTACTTCGGTGTGGCGTCAAAATTATCCAGAGATGGAAGTGATCGTCGTAGATGACGGCAGCACCGACGGTACCGGTCTACGCGTTCAGGAGATGGCCCGCGGTGACATACACCTGATCCGATTGGAAAAAAATCTCGGTGTATCGGGCGCCTTGAATGCTGGAATCCCGCGGGCGCACAGCGACTACATCGCGTTCTTAGATGCCGATGACGAATGGCTGGCCGATAAGCTGATAAAGCAGCTTCCGATCATCGAAGCGCGCCCCGAAATGACGATGATCGCTTGCGGGGGCGAGTCTGTCGACCCGGCGGGTCGCACCTTCGATACCTTTGGATTGGAGTTACCACCGTATTCTCCGCGCGAGTTCTGGCGAGCTCTGCTCGTCCAAACATACTTCTCCAGATCCACCGTTGTCGCTCGACGTACCAAACTGCTCGAGGTTGGCGGATTTGACGAGGCGCTGATGGTCAGCGAAGACCAGGACATGTGGATCAAACTCGCCTCGAGCGGTGAAACCGGTTTCGTGCCAGAAGTTCTCGTTCGGATTTATGATTTGCCCGACAGCTTGGGAGCGCGCTATTGGGAACGCGAGGCGGAATTCACGCTGCCGATGATTCGTAATAATCTGACGCGCCTCGCCTCTCGCCTCTCGAAGCGAGAAATGAGGCAGATCGTCGGACACAGATATGCGGCTACCGGGCGCAACATCTACGCGTTAGGACGCCACGGACGCGGTGCCGCTCTCGTCATCCGCGGCATGCTGCTCGGCCATCGACCGCTGCAAAACCTCGGCTACCTGATTTCTGCTGCTCCTCCCATGATCCGCCTCAAGAGGCATTTTCGGAGAGGGAGCCGTGCCAACGAGGGAAACGTAGGTCGGCTGCCGTAGACGGAAAATTGACGGAAAGTGGCGATCCCGACGGCCGGGCGGCCAATTTCTCTTGCCGCTATCTAATCTGTAGAGCCGAGGACCGGTTTCGGCCCTGCCTAGGGCCTGCGGCCCTCAGGTCATGCTGGAGTCCAGATCGGGATTGTGCTATCGGTTCACCATCGGATCCTGCATTTTGAGGGGTTCTGAATCGGTAGGGCGCACTGGTGCATCGGTCGGGCCGGTCCTCCCGCCCCCTGCGAGGGTTAGCCTGGTATGCGCGGTTTACTGTTTATTACGCTGTTCGTATCGAGCTTGCCGTTCGTATTCAAATCGCCATTCAACGGCGCGCTGTTATGGTATGTTTTTTCGTTGGGAAATTTCCATACCCTAATCTGGGGCTTTTTCAGCGATCTTCACTATGCCTACATCATAGCGTTTGTCACCTGCCTCTCATGGCTGATTTCAAAAGAGCCGAAAAAACTCCCGCTCACGCCATTGGCCGTATTGACGTTGGTGTTTGCGGTGTGGATCACGATCACCTCTGTAGCCGCGACTGCCGGGCAGGTTGCGGCCCACCAAGGGTTTGCTGAAAGTGTCTGGTCCATGTGGAGCAGGGTCGAAAAGGTCTTGTTTATGTGCCTTGTCGGATACGCGCTGACGACAAGCCGCGAACGCGTGGACCAGCTGATCTGGGTGGTTGTGCTCTCGATTGGCGTATGGGGGGTCAAAGGCGCAATATGGGAGCTTCTTCACGCAGGCTCGTCGCGGCTCTACGGGCCAAACGGGACGGATATCGGAGACAATAACGATTTCGGCCTCGCGCTGATCATCATTGTGCCGCTGCTGTTCTATCAATGGCACCGGGCGACGAATCGCCATCTGCGTCATGCGTTGATGGTCATGGGGTTTCTCGTCGCCTTGGCGGTGTTGTTCACCTATTCGCGCGGTGCGCTGGTCGGGCTGTCCGCAATGGGCGCGGTCTTTTGGCTGCGGACGCGCGCAAAATTGGCCACAGGGTTGATGATCATCTGCTTCGGCTTGTTTGCTTATAGTTTCGTGCCGGCAGAATGGTTTGGTCGCATGGAGACTATACAGACCTACCAGCAGGATTCCTCCGCGGAGTCGCGCATCTACTTCTGGAAGATCAGCCTTCGGGTTGCCGAGCAGTACCCCTTGCTGGGAGGCGGTTTCAAAGTGACACACTGGCCGATGATGGTAAACCCCCTGCTGCGGGGCACTGACCTAGCCGAGTTGACCGAGCCCAAGGCTCCCCACAGCATCTACTTCGAGGTGCTCTCCGAGCACAGCTGGCTCGGCCTTGCTCTTTATTTGATGATCGCCGCCTATTCGTGGCGTAATTGCGCGTGGTTGGTTCGGCATTCGCGCGATCGACCCGATTACGCTTGGGCAAACATTCTCGGAAGAATGGGTCACGCTTCGCTCGTCGCCTATTGGGCCGGCGGCGCTTTCGTGTCTCAGGCTTATCTGGATGAATATTGGTGCGTCATTTTCTTATTCGACGCGGCGCGCAGGGTGGTTGCCCGAGAAATTGCGAGCCGCGGCGGCGCTTTCGTCGCCGCAGCATCGACGCACCTAGGCGTGCCCCAGCTCGGTATCGGCACCGCCGCGCCTGCGAAAGCCAATTTAGGGGCGCCCGGCTACGTCAAAAGTCACTCGTGAGCCGGCACTAGGTCATGGTCGCTGGGTCCGGCGGGCTACCCCTCAGGACCCGCGTGGCGCAATCGATCTTCTGGTTGGCCTGGTCGCGCGGTGTGGTCCAGCTTCTTTCCTTTGCTACAACGGTGCTGGTAGCGCGGATTCTGGTGCCCGCCGATTTTGGCGTGATGGCGCTCGCCGGCATGTTCATCGCGACGGCGGGTTTGCTGGCGGAAATGGGCCTGGGCGGGGCGATCGTGCAGTTCCGCGATCTGGACAGACGGGAACTCAATACCTGCTTCTGGATTACCGTGACCCTCGCTGCCATTGCCTATGCGGTACTCTCCCTGGGCGCCTCGGTGATCGCCACCTGGTTCGCCGTTCCTCGCCTCGCCGAGGTTCTGCCGGTTTTGGCTTTAGGATTGCCGGTGAACGCGTGCACCGTCGTGTCCGGTAGCCTGTTGCGCAAGCGGCTCGCCCTCGACCGCGTATCGCAGGCAGAGATCATCGGCGCTGTGGTGACGTTGCCGGTGATGCTGTGCTGCGCACTTGCCGGGCTCGGAGTATGGACATTGGTCATCGGCTCGCTCGTCGGCTGGGTTGTCCGCGGCGCCGTCATCTTCGCCTTCGCGCCCTGGCTTCCGGGGCTGCGCATCGGTGGCGAGCGCGCCAAAGAGGTGATCCACTTCAGCCTGACGACACTGGGCATCACCATGTTGTGGGCAATCCGGGAGCAGTCGGATGTGGCTGTGATCGGCAAGATCACTGGCCAGGTTACCGTCGGCCTCTACTCGATGGCCAAAGATCTGGCCATGCTGCCGACGGCCAAGATTTCCTCTGTGGTGTTCCTGTTGAGCTCGCCCATGATGGCCGAGCTGCAGACAGATATCGCAGCGATGCGCAGGGCATTTTTTCGCGCGGTGCGATTAACGGCCTCTATCGCATTGCCGGCATCGGCCGGGATGGCGTTGGTCGCCGACGACATGGTCGCAGTGCTGTTGGGTCCCAAATGGCTGCCTGCGGTCCGCGTCCTGCGTTTGCTGTGCCTCTACGCGGCGGTGCGCGCGGTCGACGTCCTGCTACCGCCAGTCCTGTTTGCGCGCCGCCGCCAACGGTTTCTGTTTTGGTACTTCCTGGCGCTGTTGCTTGCGGTGCCGTCCGCGGCGGCGCTTGGCGCCCGATGGGCCGGGGCACCGGGGGCGGTCATGCTCTTAACCCCGGTGTATTGCGGGCTGGTCACGATCGTGACCAAGGAAGCCTTGGCCGAATTGAAGGGAAGCTTTTCCGAGCTGTGGTTCGAGACTTGGCCGATCCTTGCAGCCACAGCGGCGATGGCCGCCTTCGTACTTCTGCTGCGAGAGATCACGTTCGCGGGGCGAACCGAACCCCCGCTAATCGAGCTTATCCTGTTATCGGTAACCGGCGCGGTGACCTATCTCGGCGCACTTTTCGCGCTCGGGAGAACGGTGATTGGCGAAGGCGTTGAAGTCGTCAGCTGGATCCTCCGCCGCCACCATTTCGATTAGTTGCCCCAGGCTCGGACGACCCAAGTCGGAACCGACTTCTCGACTTGCCAAATGCGCAAGATGTCGCCAAATGGGCAAGGTGTCGTTAGAGTGCCCAAGCAATGGGAGCCAGCTGCGATCCGGCAACTGTTTGTGCGCCCCCATTTCGCGTAGCGATTCCCTGCAGCCTCAATCACTTGCCGGACAAATTTCCGATCGTCGGGTCAAATCGGCAAAGTTGAGTTAGACTACGTCCGAAGTCGACAGGTTTGGATGTTGAGCAAGGACGCCTCGGAACAAGGCAATCTGCGCTCGTGTCGTGTCGTCCCAGCTAAACCCCTCCGCATAAGCTCGCGTGGCCTCGCGGGCCGGCAAGTTTGCAAAAAGTGTGCGGACCGCACGGACGATGCCTTCAGGCGTGTTCTGCTCCATGAGCACACCGGATGCGGGCGTCTTTACGATCTCGGGATTGCCCGGGATATTGGAGGCTACCACCGGCGTGCCGCACGCCATCGCTTCAAGGAGCACATTCGCCCAGCCCTCCCGCCTCGACGCCAAGACGAGGGCGTCCGCCGCGCTGTAGACTTCTGGGAGTGTCGCATGCGGTCTGGAGCCCAGAAAGCGAACCTGGTCGGCTACCCCAATACGCCGCGCAAGGTGGCCGAAGGCCTCGCGCTCGGGGCCCTCACCGACGATTACAAGATCGAAGTCCGGCAGCTGGCGCATCGCTTCGATCACACGATCATGCCCCTTGCCCTCGATCAGGTGGCCGACGGAAATCAAAGTGGGGCGCGTCAACGCTAGGCTCTGGCGCGCCACCCTCCGATCGGTCGGGCCGAACATGGAAAGATCGACTCCGTTGCGCAGCACCTCGACACGGTCTGGCACAGCGCCGAGATCGACCAGGGCCCGTTTCAACGCCTCGCTGACCGCGATGAGCCGGTCTGCGTTGACGATCCCCCAGCGAATCATCCGGCGGGGTAAGGCATATTGCGGAATAAGATTTATATCGCTGCCACGCGCAGTAATGACAACCGGGCGCCGCAGGCGCCGCCCGATCCAAAGGGCAGACAACCCATCCGGGTAGAAATAATGGGCGTCGATAACGTCAAAATCCGCGCCCTCTGCCAGCAGCCGACGAACGAGGCCGATTGTCGCCGCCGTCAAGAGGGCCGGGCCAATCGACATGCCAACGCGTGGGATCACCGGGAAACGCGGATGATGGATGACGAGACCGTGCCGCATCTCCTGCCTGTCGACCCTGGCATAAAGGGCCCAGTTGCCGAAGCATCGAGCGCCCGACGGGAAATAAGGAACTGGGGCGACGACAAGGCTTTCCACCTCCCCGCTTGCAACCAGATGGCGCAATCGATTTTCTACGAACACGCCGTGGTTCGGCTGCTGTGAGTTCGGGAACAGCGTTGTAAAGGTCAGTAGCCTCAGCGGTCGCTGGTTAGTGGACATGGAGCACATCGCCAAGAAACCGTCGGAGTGACCCATTGTTGGCAATGCTTGAGATGACGCTAATTTAAGAAACGCCCACCTGGCGGCATGATGGGTATGGCGTATCCGAGCTCATTCGCCCACTGTAATGAATGGCCATGACCGAGAGGATCCTCAGAAATCGACTCTGACACGACCACCAAAATGGTGCAGAGTGTATTCGAGCGAAAGAATCCGCGCGTATTGCGACTGATCTGCGACCCAGTCCAATTTAAACAGTAGCCGCAAGATGGCGAGCCCGCCGGGAAGCAAGGCGTCTTGATACGGCGAGGTGAGATACACCGACCAATCGCTCGCCCGTCGAAAATATCTGAGCCGATACGTGTAGCGCCGCAGCCATGGCGGGCGGAGATAGGTCGACCAATCGGAAAGGCGGCGTGAAAGCGGCGGCGATCGGCCGTAATCGTGGCCGTAAATCGAGGGGTATCGGGCGAGCCGGCTGTCGACGCGCCGAATCAGCTCGGCTTCGTAAGCACCGTGATACTTCCAACATAACGGAAGCGTGCTCGCGTGCTCGGTGATCGATCTCTCGAGGTATGGCATCGCGGTGAACCCGTATCGACCGGCGATGCTGTCGACCTTGCCATCCCAGGCGCGGCAGCGAAAGCTGTGGTAAAGCCATTCGATGGCGGGGCGCGGCAACCTGGGCTCCTCGCTGCCCAAGAGATCCATCACCTTCCTCTTTAGCCCGCGGTAGTAACTGCTGCTGTCGAACACCACCGTGCAGGTCGCCGGATCGAACTGACTGTAGAAACTCCACAACAGCTCATCAATCGTGTATCCGCGATCGGGGAGGTAAAAAAAGTTGCGAAAGATCTCGCCTCCCCCGCCATTGATCGCGATGGTGTCGCCGAGAATGCGACGGGCCAGCTCCTCGGTCTCCGCGCCGTTATGGAAAATCCCAGCATACCCGTATCCGTCGGTGGCAAGAAAGTTTCGGTGCGCGGTCTCGATAAATTCAGCGGGCGGGATGATGGGTCGATCGTCCTTGTCGATGGTGTCGAGTAGCAAGTCTTCTCCCTGCGCGATGCGTGCTGCGATGCGTACATCCCTTTCCTCTTCCCCTCCATAGACGTAGAGGCTTGGCTTCACGCCATGACGGCGCAAAAAGGCCAGTATCAGGCGCGAATCATAGCCGCCGGAGAGAGCGCTACGGACCCGGTCGCCGAAGCTCCGCACGACAGCGCTGAAATAGCGGTCGAGCAGCGCAATGCTCTCCCTAAGCGAGGCGTCGCGTCTGGGCGAGGCAAACATCCGGATTACGGGTAGCGGCGAACGAATAATCTCCAGCGTTTGCGGGCCAACGACGATCGTCGCTTGAATCGGAGCCAGCCTCACTTCATTGAACAGCGTCTCGTTACCGGAAACGACGCCATTGAATGCATACTCGCAAGTGCTCTGATGCGAGAGAGTCAGCGAGCGAAGAACCGAACAAATCGCGAAAAAGGAGGAGCAGACGATGCGCGCGTCGAGATTGTAAAAGAGGTGGTAGCCCCCGAACCGGTCGAGCTTGATCTCGGTCCGGCCGTTTTTTTTGAAGACCGTGGCGTAGTGACCCATGACCTGGTCGTTCATGGGCAAGCCCGCCGTAACGCCTTCGTAGAGCGCAGCGACATCGGCCAGGCCGTCACCTGCGGATAGGCAAGTGCCACAAACAAAGGCGAAATCGCCGTTCGGATAACGCTTTAGAGCGACCGATCGGCTGCGGAACTTGGGATAGACCGCGAGGAGGTATCCCTCCTCCTTGATGATTTCGGGAGAGGCAAAGCCGAGTTCGGCAAAAGCCTTCCGCAACCGAGTTACCTCGTCCGACCGATCCTCGTTCGGTCCCGCGCATACCAGAAAGAAGCCGCCCATCAACGATCAATCCGTTGCGGGCTGGTCACCCGTTCTGTGCAGCACCGACAGAACCGTCAGCCGAAGCGCCGGGCATCGACCATAAAGTTGATGGCGCTAGTTTCCCGACCGCGCGATACGCGCCGGAAGACCCATCCTTGCGCGGCTTATGTCGCGTGCTGTTGGGCAAGAAAATCCCGTCGATCGAAGGTCTTCTCGTGCAGGTTCACTCGGTCCACGCCCCCATTCTCTTGATGCCGCGAATAAGGACGGAGCGGTAGTAAGCGCCGACAGCGGGCACCATTCGCGCGAGTCGATCGTCGGCGAAATTGCAAAACCTGGTAAGCGGGTTGATCGGATCCCTGAAGATTGGCCGAGCGACTATCGCTCCGATGACCGTGAACAGTTCGCTGTAATAGTTGTCCACCTCAAAATTTTGGTCGATCAGGCGCAGTTCGGGGCGGCCTAACGGCAGCTCGTCCGGGGTGCGGGCGTGCGGCGTAAACCAACGCACGAGGCGGGCGAGCGGATTGTGGCGTAGCGGTTCGATGAAAACGATCCGTCCGCCGTCTCGGAGTACCCGGTGGATTTCGCGCAGAGCGCAGCCAAACTCGAGGTGGTGTAAAATGGCCATTCCGAACACCATGTCGAGACTGCCGTCGGCGAATTCGAGGGCGTGCGCGTCCATCTTTAAGAAATCGCAAGAAACACCCAGTTTTGCCGCCTGTGCTCGACCGATCTCAAGCTCCGTCTGCGAGATGTTGATGCAGGTAAGTTGTGCCGGCCGGTAGCCATACCTGGCGAGACACCATTCCCACGATTGAGAGCCGATCTCGAGAACCCGCGAACCCGTCGCTTCACGCATCGCCACACGGATCGCCTCGTTACGCCGCAGCCGCCCTACGCCGTCATTCAGATATGTCAACGCCGACTCGAACCTGTCGCGCCGCAGTCCCTGCTTATCGTAGAGTTCGGCCTCCCTATCGGAGCGATTCTTGACATCGGATCTCATTCATTACACCGAGTCATTTTTGGTTGCCCAGGTCACTCAGAGATCGACGACGGCGGCAAACTTGTTTGCCCCCGATTGTAGTATAGGTACTATGATCATACTACTAACGAGCGCAGACATAAACCTCAAACATAAGCGCACTCCGTTAGTGGCGCCGATGGCCCGCGAGGTGTTGCCGGTTGCTCGTTCGATGGGGATTACCTGTTCGGCTGGCACCCGGTTCAAAGCCGGGTATTTTTGCACGCTGCCGAGCCTGACGTCGATGCGTCTGGCCAGTTCGGCCATGCTGCCAGGGACATCGATGGCGGCGGCCTGGGCGGCGTTGTTGGTTCGCTCGTTTACCATAACCGAAGGCCCTGACGGAGTCGCTCGCCTTCCTTATTGGGCCGACCGTGCGGATCACGTTGCGCGGACCCCGTTTGCTGAGATAACCAGACCGGCCGCCAACAACAACAGCAGAACTCCCGCGCGCATCGCCCCTCCAGAAAGTATGGCAGCAGAATGGTTAACGTTGTTCTTATATCATTAGATCGCCTGCTCAGTAAACCGCATCCGCGTTGGAGCATCAAGAATTAATTCACTCTAGGAGTTACAATTTCACTGGCTCAGCCTCTCCTATGTTTCCCAATCCCTAATATGGTAA
>Ga0306923_10001084_pt1 | contig 23462 bp, 21 predicted proteins | sample sta12Can44000108_FD_203841 | JGI IMG/M metagenome (GOLD analysis project Ga0306923, IMG submission 203841) | Lab enrichment of tropical soil microbial communities from Luquillo Experimental Forest, Puerto Rico - statanox.12C.anox.44.000.108 (v2)... | ecosystem: Environmental > Terrestrial >... | reverse complement strand
TGCCCATCGGTTTTGCATCGCTCCACTTTCAAGGAGATTCATGTCCACTGAACTTCGTAATTTCCTAGCCCTCACCTACGAGGAGCTTGAAGAACTGAATTTGAAAGCTAAAGAACACCGCAAGAAGCACACTTCCATTCAGAAAATCCAGGAAGAACGCCTCAAGTACCTCAGCGATGAAAAACGTATTAAAGCGGTCACGGTCCTTTTCAGCGATCTCGAGGGCCGGCTGCATATGCTCGACTACGACAAGAAATTCCTGATGAAGAGCTTCGACAACCTCACTTTCGATGGCTCCTCAATCCGTGGATTCACCGCCCAACGCGAGAGCGATCTCCGCCTCGGTATCGACTGGGGTTCGTTTTATTGGGCGCCGGCGGATATCTTCGGCGGCGGCAAGGTTCTGGTTTTCGGCGATGTCATCGACAAGGACGGCTCGCCATATGCCGCTGACATCCGCGGCGTCCTCAAGGGCTATGCGGATGGCCTTTATAAGGACGAAGGCTACACGCTCAACGCCGCCAATGAAATTGAAGGTTTCCTCTTCAAAGGCGCCAACGCCGAACGGCACTACTTCGAGAACCAGAGGTTCGAATATGTCGATACGGGAGGCTATTTCCATTCGCTGCCGGGCGACCCGCTGCGCACCTTCATTGACACCACCGCCGAAGTCCAGCGCGCCATGGGCTTCCAGAACGAAAAGGACCACCCCGAGGTCGCGCCCTCGCAGTTCGAGATCAACTACAACTACACTGACGTCGTGGGCGCCGCCGACCAGATCCAGCTCTACAAGTTAGTCTGCCGCCAAGTGGCCAACAACATGGGCCTGACCGCTAGCTTCCTCCCGAAGCCGGTCGTGGGCGTGAACGGTAGCGGCATGCACACCAACGTTTCGATCTCGAAGGACAGCAAGAATATCTTCTGGGATTCGAAAGGCGAGGAAAAGCTCAGCAAGTTCGGCTGGTCGTTTCTCGATCGCATTCTGACGCACGGCAACGATCTCTGTCTGCTCATGAACTCAAGCGTGAACTCCTATCGCCGGCTCGATCCTCACTTTGAAGCGCCCAATCAGCTGAAGGCCTCTCCTGTCGATCGCGGCGCGATGATCCGCATCCCCATCGGCAACGAGCGCAGCATGCGCGTCGAATTCCGTTCGGTCGCGCCCGATGCCAACCCTTACCTCGTGATGTACTCGCTGTTCCGCACGGGGCTAGAAGGTGATACCGCGAAAATCAAGAATCTCCGCCAGGCGGAACGCTATCTTCCAGACAACATCTACACCGCTCTAGAAAATTTCGAAAAGGCCGACTGGATGACGAAACTGCTTGGAGGCGACGTCAAGGCGCGCTATGCGGAACTGAAGAGGGCTTCCGCAGACCGCTGTGCCCGCAATCTCGGCACCTTTGTAAAGGCGGCCGAGGTGCAATATCACCACGAGGTCTACAATCAGTTCCTCTGGAATCTCTTTTAGAACTCGCCACAATTCAAAGGACGCCCTCAAGCCTCGGTCCGGGGGCGTTTTCTTTCGATTTAGGGTGTCGTTATGCTGCAACTTTTCGCGGTGACGCGCGCTTTTGGTCCGGCTTGGAATCCTTCGCTTCCGCTCGAGCAGCAGCAAGACTGGCGCACTCATGCCGATTTTATGATTGCGCTCGAAGCCGAGGGTTTCGTGCTTTTGGGTGGACCGCTTGTAGGCACTTCGGAAGTCTTGCTGATCATTCGGGCAAGCGATGAAGAAACGATCCAGGCCCGCTTGGCCGCCGACTGCTGGGCTGTCAAAGACTTGCTTCGCGTCACCCGGATCGTCCCCTGGAACCTACGGCTAGGCTCCTTACCACAGCCCTGAGGATTCGGGCCTTCCGTTTTCTGCCGTAATGAAAAATAATGACCCATGTCGGCGGTAACCAAGACGTTAGCCGCACAGGTTCGACGAATCCAGATAATTACGCTCGTATGGATGGGTGTCGAAGCCGTCGTGTCGCTGGCTGCCGCATGGGTCGCGCACAGCCCTGCGCTTCTCGGGTTTGGAGGGGACAGCGCTGTTGAGTTGTTTTCGGCTGGAATCGTCTGGTGGCGCTTTTCTCCGCGTGCCGGTGAAGAAGAGCGGGAACGAACGGCAGCTAAATTCGCGGGCGCACTGCTTCTTGTCCTGGCTGGAATTGTTGTCCTCGGTGCGCTGATGGCCTTCGCGGCGCGAATTGCGCCGCGTCCGAGCCTAATCGGTATCGTCCTGTTGTTCCTTTCTGCAGCTGTCATGCCGTGGCTGGCCAGAGAGAAGCGGCGTCTCGCGTCGGCAACGGGAAGCGCGGCGCTGAAAGCGGATGCGGCCGAATCGGCGGTGTGCGGCTACCTGGCGATAATTGCGCTCGCTGGTCTTTTGCTCAACGCGGTTTGGGGCGCCCGATGGGCGGACCCGCTCGCCGCTGTAGCGCTACTCCCGTGGATACTGCGCGAAGGCTGGGAGGCCCTCGATCATCAGAGTTGGCACTCCACCGAGTGAAGCGTCAGGCTTCAGCGCATGCACAAAAGTACGGTATAGTCTTGACGCTCGGCGTACTGTCCTGCCCTGCCATCGCGCGGCGAGCCGCGTCCGGAGATCGTCGGACTCGCGGGGCGAGCGCTCCATCCAACCAGGAGCTAAGCGTGCTATTCATCAAGAACCTGACGAAAACCTATCTCGGAGGTACACGCGCTCTTCGTTCCCTACGGCAAACGGATCGACCGCAATGCAGTCGAAAACCTCGTTGCGTTGGAAGAGAAAAAGTAGGGCATACGCTTTCTCCACATCACAGGAGGATTCGGTCGTGAGACACCGGTCGCACTTCGTTGTTGCTCCAGTTCTGCTGATCCTGATTTTCCCGGTCTTCGCGACCGGGCAGGCTAAGGAAGGAGCCTGGTCGAAAAAGAAGTCGCCGTGGGTGTCTTTGTCACCGGCGGAACGCACTCAAGTACAGGATTTCTCCGAGGACTATAAACAGTACCTTGATGTCGCTCGATCGGCTCTTGGCTCCACGAAAGAGGTTACCCGCCGGGCCAAGGCCGCTGGCTTTGCAGAATTCTCCAAGCCGGAGCAAGTCAAACCGGGCGCGCGCCTGATCATTCCAAACCGTGAACGAAGTCTCATCCTGGCCGTTATCGGATCCGAACCCATCACCGGCGGCTCGCACGTTATCGGGACACATCACGACAGCCCGCACATCGAGTTAAAAGGCCGCCCCATCTTAGCGGCCGGCGATTTCGCCATGTTCAAAACCATCTATTACGGAGGTATCAAAAAGTATCAGTGGGCCAATCGCCCCTTGGCACTCATCGGGCGAATCGACACGAGTGATGGACGTACCGTTGATGTTGCAATTGGAATGCGCCCCAGTGAGCCGGTGTTTGTAATTCCGGACAGTGCGCCCCATTCCGACCAGGAACTGCGCAAGCGCACTTACACCGAGGTCTTTCGCGGCGAAGAACTCGAGCCGGTCATAGGCAGTATTCCAGGTGAGGATAGCTCGGCGACGGCTCAAGTCACAAAACTGCTCACCGATACCTATAGAATCAAGGAAGAAGACCTCGTAAGTTCCGAATTGTCCTTGGTACCGGCGGAGCCGCCTGCGGACGTCGGATTCGATCGAGGTCTCGTCGGCGCTTACGGGCAGGATGATCGCCTCTCTTCGTTCTGCGCGGCCCGCGCCATTCTGGATTTGAAGGGAACACCTCGTTACACGGCACTGGCTTACTTGTCCAATTTCGAGGAAGTTGGATCAGTGAACAACACCGGCGCGCGGTCCGAATTCCTGAGTTCCACGTTCGCTCAACTGGTTGCCGCCCAGCGGGGTGGTGCTTACAACGACCTCGATCTCAGGCGCGCCCTGCATCAGTCGCTGGTGATTTCCGCGGACGCAAACGATGGCATCAATCCTATCTTCCCCGACACTAGCGAACATACGAACGCAGCGCGGGTAGGGTACGGAGTGGTGATTAAGCTATACGGACCTGGTTTCGACGCCCCTTCGGAATTCACCGCGCAGATTCGCGGACTCATGGACCGGAATAACATTTGCTGGCAAACGCATACCTATAAGGTCGACGAAGGCGGAGGTGGCACGATCGGGCTGTTTATGGCGCAACAGGATATGCAGGTGATTGATTTGGGAGTTGCACTCCTGTCGATGCACGCGCCGTTCGAGATGTCATCAAAGGTAGATGTATGGGAGTTCTACAGGATGATGTCTGTGTTCTATTCGCAATAGGAGACAGGCCTCTTGGCTTGGCTGTCCGTAAGCGACGCCCCTGGGCGGAGGTTGTCCATGTCGAACGCGACCGATTACACCCATCGCGGTGCGGGTAGAAGAACAGAAACCGGGAGAGCGGTTGAAAAGCTAGATTTTCACGCCCCAGAAACCTGGATCTGGGTTTTGTAGGGCGATGCCTACGTCCCACGCCTCATGGCCGCGCCAAACGACCTCGGCCGTAGCGGAACGCCCTGTTTTTGGCACCACAATGCGGACTTGTCGCCGAAGCGGCAGGTCTGCGCCAACGACTGCCATACATCCCGAGTGACTGACATCCACCGTGATTGCGTTTGCACAGCGACGCATGTTGCCTTCATCCCATTCCAGACGAAATGGAAGGCTCGCCATCGCGCGCTTGTGAGAGCGGTACTTTGCCCAACGGTCGTCGGCGAAGTGGCTGGTTGGTGGTTCCATGGTTGAAGGGGACATAGGAAACCTCAGAGGAGAGATTGCCAGGCTGGAGGCCAACATGAAACGGTAGTACCGCGGGCCCATCTAGTCAATGGTACTTGCACAAATTTTTTGCGTAATTTAAAGGTATGGTGGTATGGCCCCAAGCAAGCGGACTGCCAGAAACTTTGCGAGACCGTGAATGACCCACCCTGCGAGGCATCAGTGGCCGCGCCGCGAATTGCGTCCCAGAAAGTAGACAAAGCTAACAGTTGCCCGGAGATTGCCTTGCCCGTGCAATGCGGCGCTCGAGTCAAAGTAAGACGTGTGTAAATAGTCTCCACCCAGCCGCACGGCCGTGTCTTGAGACGTTCGGACCTCAAAGCCACCGCCGCCCGCCCAGGCGAATTCGTTGGCGTATCCGGTGATGAACTGGCCCTGGTTATAAGGAGTCACTCCGGTTACTCGTGCTCCGCCAGCCAAAAACTGTACGTATGCTTGCATGTGCCTGGTTGTAAACGGGTAATAAACAGGCCCGCCGAGATAGCTAAGGATATCGCTGTGATGTCCTGAGGAGAGTACATCCGACGCGCGGGCATAGCCTAAATCGAGGCGGACTCCAAAATGCCGCGAGACGCCGATGGTTGCGCCTGAGTCCAAGCCATACATCGGAATGCGGCTGGAAGTAGGGATCGGTTGCTGCAAATACTCGAATCCGGCGTGAGCCTCGATCGCAGGGCCCGTGCCCGTGGTGAGAGGGGCTTGGGCATCGACACTTGACGGGAAAAGTGCGGCAGACAGGAAGGGTGCGGAGAAAAGAGCAAGTTTTGCTACGATCTTCATAATCCCTCAGTGCCGGACGTTCATTCCGAAGCCGCGCGGCCGTATCAGGGACGCGGACCACGCGACTGCACAGTTCCGTGAGCAACAGATAAGTGCTTCGTCGAGTAGGCGTAATTCTCCGGCGAGAGCCGTCGGGCGTCCCCATAAGGACCAGCATGCCGGGAAGGCTGGTCAAAAGTTCTTGCCCCACCATACGGGCACAAATCGCATGTGTCTACGGTACAAAGGAGCAGGGGCTCCGGAGCGAAGGGACACAAAAAGGACAGGGAAAAGAGAGCTGTACCAAAACGGAACTGCGAAAGCTGCTCTCGTTACTCCGTTGCTGGCTTCGCGCCGGGGAGACGGTTTTTCAGAAATTTGATCTGGCCGTCGTGGTTGGATTCGTGTTCGGCGACGTGGAACCATTTGGCGTAATTGTTGGCGGAAAAATCTCCGTCGGTCACCAGCGTGGCCAGCCACTTATCATCGCGCTTGCGAAATTCGGCGAGGCTTTTTTCCCGGGCCTGGTGCAGCGCGTCGAGATAATAGTCGAGACTGTTGCCCTTGATTGCCTTGCGCGCGGGTTCCCCAAGATTCATGGGAATATCCCACTTTTTCTTGATCTCCTCGGACCATGAATCCCATTTCATCTCGGCAAAAGTGTTCATCTGGTAGTAAGTTTCGGTAGCCGCCAGATGCAGCAGAAGTGCGCCGATGGTGTTGGCTTTGGCGTCCAGCAGAAAGTCGAGATCCTGCGGTGACAAACCCTTGACGTTGTGGACGACCTGCTCGCGGGTGAAGGCCAGCATGGATATCAACGTTCCGATCTCAGGCGTATATCCCGGTTGCGGTCCTACGATCCACGCGTTTCCCGCAGCGGCAGCGGATCCGGGAAGAAGCGCAAGACCAGACAGACCGAACGCCAGTCCGACACCGCCCTTCAGAAAGTTACGCCGGCCCGGAATGCATTCAACTGGGAGCATGAGATGTGCCTCCGTCGCAGCTGCGATTGGCTGGAATCATACCGCTGGACGAGCAAACTGGCGAGGCTGAATTTAGCGAGTAATGCAGGCCCGCGCCGGAATCTGGTAACCTGCGGGACCCGGTCTCGAAACAAGATGTTAAGTCGCTGGTCATTCCGAGGAGGGATGAGAAATGGATCTAAACACTGCACTTCGTTTCGGACAGCTCGTGAGCGCAGCGTACGCGGTTCCCGCGAACGATCTGACTAATCGTGCGGGTCAATCGGTAAGCGCAGGTAGCCCGGCGGTCGCCTACGAGGTGGTCACTTCGATTTATGCGAACGATCTCGCGACGGATATGAATCCCGATCGAGGTAAGAACGCGGTCTCCATCGGACTCGTTCTGCAGGCCACCGCAACTGGGGATGCTGTAATCGCCATTCGCGGCACCGAGGGCATCCAGGAGTGGATTCAGGATTCGAAGTTTCTCACCGTTCCGTGCCCGTTTCTTTCGAGTGGAGGCAGCACTGAGGACGGCTTCACCGATATGTATACCTCGATGGCGTCGGGGACGGTGCCCGGCTCTCCTTCGGTGACCAAGGCACTGCCATCTCTTCCCTGGAAGAAATCCGTGACTTCGCTAACCATTTGCGGGCACAGCTTGGGAGGAGCGCTTGCGACTTTGCTTGCGCTCGACGTCGCTGCGAACGCGTCCGGGCCATTTAACAGTCCAATTGTGTACACCTACGCGAGCCCGCGAACGGGCGATCCTGCTTTCATGGCTACCTATAATCACGTTGTCCCGGATACGACCCGCATCGCTAACCGGCTGGACCTTGTGCCGAAGCTGCCCTTGCCGCCTCTCTACGTCCACGTGGAGGGGCTCTTTGAATTAAACCCGGTGGTGCTAAGCCTTCCGCCGAAAGTGCTCGTAAAGCCGGACCTCCGTTGCGAGCACATCCTTACGACCTACCTTTTTCTCCTGTCGCGGTTGGCCGGCGGGCCCCTTTTAGAGCTCGATCCGCAGTGCGTTCCGTAGCGAGAAATCGCTGTAAGTCTGATTCATGGTGCTGGACCTCGGTTCAAGCGCCCATTCGCGATACGAGCAGGGAAGCCGCGAAGTTTTTTGGGCATTGCATCGCGTAGACCTTGCTTAGCAATCACTTCAGGCTGTCGATGGCATGAATCTCTTTGATTTCAATGCCGTGAACGCCATTTCTCAAGAATTCTCTCCCGGTAGCCTGGACATACTTGCCGACGAATGGCAGCAATTGCTGTTGGCCGGTGTCGGGCATGGATCGCGTGAGCGACAACAAGATAATGCCCTCCTTGGTGAGAATGCCGAGGGGTGATCCGGCCTTGGCGCACTTGGTGACGCAATCCATGCTGAACTCGGTGGCAGTAGATTTGTTATTTTGAATCGGGCAGGCAATATCGCGAACCAGGCCTTCAACCGTTACGGCGTCGGAGTCTTGAGAATTCTTCGGAGGATCCTTCTGCGCGGTCAAAGCCGCGGCTGCCAAAAGGAAAAGACTGGCAGTGAGAATGCACTTTAGAGGTTGTTGAGTCATGTTTTTTCTCCTCGCTCTGGACTTATTCGGTGGCGCCGCAGGGCCGACGCCCACGAAACCGAAAGGCATATCGATTGGCTTCCAGCCGGATGTCCCGAAAACCCGCGGCTTCCAGCCGAGCACCAAGCGTGTCCGGGTTCACGGGGACCAAAGTGTCACCGATATGCATGAGGCGCATTGAGAGGCTCTGCAAGCCCAAGCTGTCAACGCCCACGAAGAAGGCGCCAGGTCGCAACACGCGCCAAACTTCCCGAAAAAGTTTGTCCTGCAGCTCCGCGGAATGCACGTGATGAAGCATGTGTAAGCAGACCGCACCCGAGAACTGGGCATCGTCCAAAGGCATGGCGGTGGCGTCTCCCTGAACAACGGTCACATTGCTTTCGCGAAGCCTTGCCGCCAGCGAGCGGGCAAGAGCCGGATCGATCTCCAGGGCGGTTATTCGAGGCAGACGGGAACGCAGCAAGTCCGTGGTAAGCCCGTGGCCGGGTCCCAACTCCAAGACGTCATTTCCAAGCTGGACGTCGGCTAACGTCCAGGGCACGACGAAGTCTTCGAGGACTTTACGCCAGGATGCCGAACGGCACAGACATCGGTGAATGAGATTCATACCGGGTTCCCAGCCCAGAGCTAACGGTACAGGTTGTTGCTGCTGCGTACTTCCGCTATTCTGACAAAAAATGTCGCAGAAACGACAAAGCGCAATCCTCGACCACGCGCCGGCGCGCTGACGCGCAGGTCGCCACGCTGGTCTACGACTATCCGCCGGTTCACAAGGTTCCTTGGCACTTCCATGACTGGGATCAACTTGTCTATGCATCCAGCGGGGTTATGACCGTGCGCACAAGCGAAGGGACGTGGGTTGTGCCGACGCACCGTGCGGTCTGGATACCGGCAGGAGTTCCACACACCATAACCATGTCTGGGAATGTGTCGATGCGCACTCTTTATCTCAGACCCACACTGGCGAGAGCGCTGTTACGAGGCTGCTGCGTCGTCAACGTCTCACCCTTGCTGAAGGAACTTATCCTCCATGCCTGCACTTTTCCGGCGCTAAAGAAGAAGATTAGGAGCCAGCGGCATTTGATCGACGTAATCGTCGATCAGTTGGCGACGATTCAGATGGTTCCCTTGCAACTTCCAAATCCCTCAGACCCGAGGGCGCGGCGAATCGCGGAGGCGCTCTTAGCGGATCCGGCCGACCGCCGCTCACTCGAAGTGATCTGCAAGGCGGCAGGCGCCGGCAAACGAACGGTAGAGAGGCTTTTTCAGGAAAATGTGGGCATGTCTTTTGGGAAGTGGCGCCAGCAATTGCGGCTGTTAACGGCAATGCAACTCTTGGCCGACGGCAGAAAGGTAACGCACGCCGCACTGGAGGCAGGTTACAGCACACCGAGCGGATTCATCTCCATGTTCAGAAAAGCGCTAGGCACCACACCATCGGCGTACTTTCGAGCGGGCGCAAAATAAGGCCGGGCACAACACGGATGTGCTCATAGCAGCAGGGAAGCGACGAAGTTTTGAATGGGAGGGAAGATGTACTTAAAGATGAGCAAGCCTACAAGAATGCCGGGCATGGCGAAGCTGCCGCTGCGAATCCAGTCGAGGTAGCCGCGGGCACGATCCGCACTCATGAACAGCGTGATAACCGAGCTGCCATCGAGAGGCGGAACCGGCAGAAGATTGAAGACTCCCAGAAGAAGGTTCAGCGAAAAAAGCACAAATAACGAGACAGCGGCGAAGCCTTGCGGTCTCGAATAGGGGTCCCAGTGCAAAAGCCCGAGAGAGCTTCCGATGCGAAGGGCGAGAGCCGCGAGAAGCATGAGGGAAAAATTGGTGGCGGGACCGGCGAGAGCCATCAGAGCCGCGCGGTGTGGGTGACGTCGCGCCCAGTCCGGATCGTAGGGAGCGCTCGCGAACCCAATCATGCTGCCGTTTAGAAGAAAGAAGCTGAGCAAAGGAAAAATCACCATGCCGTAAGGGGAACGGCGAATGTGCGGAATGGGGTTCAGAGAAACCTGGCCGCCGAGGGCCGCGGTCGGGTCACCGCCAAGCTTGGCCACGAGCGCGTGGGCCGCCTCGTGACAGGTGGTTGAAAAAAGAAAGGCCGCGTAGAAGATGAATCCGAGCGTCAAGAACTGGGGAGACAAATTGGGCATAGAAGCGAAAGCTTAGAGTTTCATGTGGCGGAAAGCAAGCGGCGAAGCTAAATGCGGAAGGGAGGAAAAATTTTCGCAAAGAGCCGGGCCTGAAGAAGGTGAGCGATGCCCAAGCGGAAGCCAAGACGTCTCGTGAAACATCCGCGGGAGATACAGGAAAACCCTGATACGCCGAGAGGCACGCTTCTCTTTCGCGCTCCCGAACTTTTCGGTATGATGTGCCGCAACACGTGTGTTGGCCGCCAACCTCGGTGTGCGGAGGAACTGGTAGTTGAGGGCACGATGAAAGCCTGCTTCCTGCGCACACCCGCAAAAGTTGGAACAAATCCGCTCGAATACGGTGAATTTCCGGACCCCAGTCCGGACGATGGTGAAGTTCTGGTGCGCGTGAAGGTGTGCGGGGTCTGCAGGACGGACCTGCATGTGATCGAAGGAGAACTTCCGCCGAAGGTTTCGCCGGTGATTCCGGGACATCAAGTGGTTGGAACGATCGAGAAATTGGGCGCCGGCGCGAAACGCTTTACCGTTGGAACGGCTGTGGGCATTGCCTGGCTGCACAAGACCGATGGGACCTGCGAATACTGCCGGCGCGGAGAGGAAAACCTTTGCGACGCGCCGCTGTTCACGGGCTACAGCGTGAATGGCGGTTACGCCGAATTCGTTGTAGCGCCCGAGGCGTTCGTTTACGCTTTGCCGAGCGGCTTTCCGGATGACCAGGCGGCGCCGCTGCTGTGCGCAGGTATTATCGGTTACCGTTGCCTGAAACTTTCGGATGTGAAGCGTGGCGAAAAGCTGGGATTCTATGGATTTGGCGCCGCGGCCCACGTAGCGATTCAGGTTGCGCGGCACGCGGGTCTAGAAGTCTATGCTTCGACGCGCGACAAGAGGCATCAGAAGCTGGCGATGGACCTTGGTGCGAAATGGGCGGGCGGAACATTCGACGCCCCTCCGGTGAAGCTGGATGCGGCGATCGTGTTCGCGCCCGCGGGAGAGATCGTGCCCGCTGCTCTGCTGGCATTGCGCAAGGGCGGCCGGCTGATTCTGGGCGGAATCCATATGAGTCCGATTCCATCTTTCGGATATGATCTGCTGTACGAGGAACGCATGATCCGCAGCGTAGCCAACAATACACGACGCGATGGCGAGGAATTTTTGTCGTTGGCCGCCGAGATCCCGATTCAGACCAAGGCGCAGGTGTATCCACTAGCTGAAGCGAACAGGGCGCTGAACGAATTAAAGAATGACGGGATTTCCGGAGCGGCGGTGCTGCGAGTAAGTTCCTGACCTCATAGGTGAAACCGGTGAAAACAGAAAAAAAGAAAGGATTGGCGGTGTATCTATGGGTTGGCTTGCTGGCAACGGCGTGTGCTGGCGGTGTTTCGCCGTCAGGAAGTGCGACGAAAGGAGCGCCGAGTGAACAAGGAGCGGCAGCGGCGCCGAGCGCGGCTGGGGAGCAGGAACTGCGGCGCATTGTGGCGAGCGGGCGCCTGGAGGATATGCAGTGGCCGAACTTTTCCGATTATGGCACTTCGGTGAAGGAATTCTACGACGAGGCTGCTTACCAGTTAGGTTGGAGCCAGGGCGGGAAACCGACTCCGCAGGCACTGGAGATGATTGCGCTGCTCGAGAATGCCGACGAGAAGGGCTTGGACGAGATCGACTATGACGGTGAAAGGTGGCAGCGAAGGCTGACCGCGATACAAGGCGCGGGCGCCGACACGGAAGCGGGGCTCGTCAAATTCGATGTGGCCCTGACCGTTTCGGCGATGCGTTATATCTCGGATTTGCACCTGGGAAAAGTGAATCCGAAGACGCTACACAAGGATTTCGACCCGGAGCGTCACAAGTACGATCTTGGGGAGTTTTTGCGGAAGAGGGTAACCGGAGCGAGCAGCGTCAAAGAAGCTTTGGCGCGGGTGGAGCCTCCGTTCGCGGGATACCAGCGGACACTCGTGGCGTTGAAAAAATATGAGGCGCTTGCGAAGGAGGAAAAGCCCGATCCGCTACCGCAAGTGCAGAAGCCGATTTCTCCGGGGCAAAACTACGAGGCGGTTCCGCAGCTGGCGCGTCGGCTGCAGTTTCTCGGAGACCTCCCCGCTACAGTGAACGTGTCGGAAGGAGCGACGACGTATTCCGGGGAAGTAGTGGACGGCGTAAAGAATTTTCAGAAGCGGCACGGCCTGGAAGCAGCGGGAAAACTTGGGTCGCAGACGATTACGGAACTGAACCGTCCGATGAGCTACCGCGTGGAGCAGTTGCAGTTGATGCTGGAGCGCTATCGCTGGCTGCCGCGCACTTTCGAGCAGCCGCCGATTATCGTGAACATACCGGAATTTCTGCTGCGCGCTTACAACGAGCAGGCGAAACCACAGGTAATGATGCCGGTCGTGGTGGGCCGGGCGATGCGGACGCAGACTCCAGTGCTGTATGAAGAGATGAAGTACCTGGTGTTCTGGCCGTATTGGAACGTACCACCGAGCATCCTGCGCGGAGAGGTCGTTCCAAAAATCACGAAGGACCCGGCGTACCTGCAGAAAAACAACTACGAGGTCGTGACGTTTTCGGGCCAACTGGTAACGGATACAACGGTAAGTGAAGACGTGCTCGCACAACTGCGCGCCGGCAAGCTGATGGTGCGGCAGAAGCCGGGGCCAAAGAACGCGCTGGGGCTGGTCAAATTCATTTTTCCCAACGACCAGAACGTATATCTCCATTCAACACCCTCGCAGGCGCTCTTCGCCGAGAGCCGGAGGGATTTCAGCCACGGTTGCATCCGAGTTGAGGATCCCAAGGCGCTGGCGGAATGGGTGTTGCGGAACAACCCGGGCTGGCCGAGGGAAAAGGTTGATGCGGCGTTCGCCGCGGGAAAGCAGCAGCAGGTCAACCTGCCGAGCCCGATTCCGGTGCTGATCGTCTACGGAACTGCGGTCACAAAAGAAGACGGAAAGACGTACTTCTTCGACGACATTTACGGAAACGATAAGAAACTCGAAACGCTGTTTCGGCGAGCGTATGCGTCGGGAAGATAGGATTGGGACTTAGAATGCCAGGCGATTAGGACCGCCCGCGGCTCGCTGATGAAAAATGTCTCACAATGTCGGACGCACGCGAGTCATTCGTATACTGGATACCGCTTGCAACGTGGAAACGCAAATTCAACTGTGTAAGCGGCGTTTTAGTGGACCTTCAATTGCAAAGATCCAGCTGCTCTCCTCGCCAAATCGAAAACAAACCACTCGCTCCCGCGGCCGGACGCCCCAGGAGTTTTTGCTAGCTTTTTGGCCCTTCCAGGAAATAACCAGGACGCGACCGCACCTTGACATTGGATTTGTGCACATCAACTTTGATTTCGTGGTAACCCTCGGCGCTCGACCCGGTTGGTGTGTACATCAGCAGATACTGCGAATGTAATTCCCCGCCAATTTCGTCGATGGCGGCTTGAATTGAGTGGTCTCTCCAAGTGGCGAAATGAGTGCCGCCGGTTGCGGCGGTAGCGATCTGGAGACCATTTTTGAAAATCTGATCTTTGATGTTTGTCACAGCCCAAGCCGCCACCGGGATCAAGTTGTTGTCTCCCCAGCCGGGATCGGATGGCTTCATTTTTGCCCGATTCAAGAACACCGCATGCACCGTAGAGAGCCCAACGCTCCAGATGGTTACGTTTTCCAACTGTGCTTCGCGTAATACCGCTCCAAGTCTTGCCGTGCTTCCTTTGTCGTCTGCTTCCGCAAGAACAAGCATGACACGACGCCGCCCAGGATTTGTTGCGGTAGGTACCGGGCGGCTACTGAGCATCTCGACCGCCAATTCCATGGCATCATAAAGTCTCGAACCTGAAGTTTCGCCGTCTAGATGCGTGAAAGTATTCTCGATCGCATCCCCACTGGAGGTGAAATCCTGGAGCTTGTCCAGCGAATCGTTGAAGCCTACCACCGCTGCTTCGGCGTTTGGCCCCATGACAATTTGGCTGACCACACTGCCCGACCTCCTCAAATCGGGGAGAATCGAATCAATCCGGGAACTTGTCTCCACTAGCACCACAAGCGAAATAGCGTCACCGCCAAGCTCGAAATGGGTAATCGACTGCTCGACACCGTTATCCGTAATCCGGAAATCCTTCGCTTCGAGGTTATGCACCATCCCCCCAGCGGCATTGCGTACTGTCACCGGCTCGTTTACGAGTATCGTTTGTATCTTGATCTTCGTGGTCGAGGGCTGAATGGATTCTTGACCCTGCGCGTTTGCTCTCGGCGCGGCTAGAACGCCGCCGAATGAGGCAAAAAGGAGAAGAAATAGACTGAACTTCATGGTTTTGCTATGGATGCGACGCAGGCAATCTGGGTTTCCTCCCCTAGGTCCATGAGAAGGCCGGCTCCAGCAGGTGTGCGCCCGCTCAGCGAGCAGAACGGTTCGCGAAACTCAGCAGTTCCAAGAGAAATGCGTCGTGATTACTCGGTGACGGCGGCCTGGGAGGTGGAGCAGCCGTAGCACCAGGTGCGGACCCGGCCGGTGTCAACGTGGACGAAGCCGGAGCGCGGGTAGTAGCCAACTCCTCCGCGATGCAAGGCCAGGGCGGCGTTGCGCAAGGTCAGCGTGTCGACACCGGGAATACGAATGTCGATGGCGTGCGCCTGCATGTGAAGGCTGTTTTGCGCTACACCAGACGAGCGGGCGCGAAGGAACTCATTGCTCCACGGGGTGCGGTAGCCACAGATGATGTCGATCTCGGCATTAGGATGACCAACCGCAGCAGACAAATCGGAAAGAATGTCAAAGACGTGCGGGTCGTAATGTTTCACGTCACCGGTACGATGATCGCGAAGGAAATGATCGAGCAGTGCTTCGGCGTCAGGAAGATAGTTGTCGCCCCGACGATAAACGATGTCAATGCGCTCGCCCGTGTGTGTGTGATAGAGCCGAATGTGGCGCTCTTGGGTACCGAAATCGTCAGCTGCGCGGGAAGGATTGAGCGCGTCCGCGGCCAGCAGACTAGACAATAAGACGAAGATTGTGCGTAGAGAAACGACCCTAAAGATCACTGACCCTCCGTACTAGGTTTGACGCCGCGGGGAAAGCTGGGGTTTCCTCTGCATAAAGAATCTCCTGGAGTCTGCTGAAAAACGCAACAGGCTGCGTGTGTGATTTTGCTTCAGATTTGGGGCATATAACACAGAATGGCCCGATGGAGGTCTCAGAATAGACTCTCCGTCGCGCCGCAACTTTGCGATAAGTGTCCTATACGCAACAACTTATAGGCCCACGTCCGTTTCAGATCGTTGAAGCCAATTCGGCAAGGCAGATGCATTTGTCTCGGGCGAATATCCGGGCCTCCCACCGAGTTTGGTCTCGTGCGGAGTTGGCTGGGCTCCCCGCACAGAAAGAGTCGCGCCGTGAGTACGCCAGGAGGTAATTGAGCGTGACGGTGATTACAACAAATCGTTCGCCCCGAATCGCCTACCTGGTGGTTCTGTTGGTGTTCGCCGTAGCCTTGACAACTGCGTTGGTTCTCGCCGCCGAACGCACCCCAAACCAACAAAGGTCTTCTCAATTCTCCGCCGCGAGGATCTCCGCCGGAGACGCGGGATGTTGACGCAGACCGAGGTATCCGTCTCGCATCCAGCCGCGTTGCTGGAGTGTCTGATGGTGCTGATCTTCGTCACCTTCGTAATGGCAGCGCCCGCCTTGGCGGACATTCACCCGGTTCCCCTGGACAAGAACGCGGATTCGGCGACGTGCCTGGACTGCCATGGCGATAAAGCCAAGGGCAAGAGTGTGCACACGGCCGTAACCACCGGTTGCACGAGCTGCCACGAAATCCGCGTGAACCGCGACGTTACGCGCGTCAAGCTGATTACGACGACTACCTACGGTCTCTGCCTGACTTGCCACGCCGACAAAAATGCGGCGGAGCTGAAGGGGACAGTACACCGGCCGGCGGTGCGCGACTGTGTAAAGTGCCACGATCCCCACACATCCGATAACACAAAGCAACTGCTAAGGCCGACGTCCGGTGATCAGAAACAGAATCTTTGCTTAAGCTGTCACAAAATCGGCGTAAACGTTCCGGAAAAGGGCAGCCGCCATCCGGCGCTCGACCTGGGCTGCGAAACCTGCCACATCACCCACAAGACCGGAGAAGCAGGCAAGGCCGAATTTGACTTTCATTTAACAAAGGCGTCTCCGGCGCTGTGCATCGATTGTCACGATCCTCGGGACGCTAGCCTGCAAAAGGTACACGAGGATCAACCGTTCGGCACCGCCGATTGCTTGCAGTGTCATGACCCGCACCAGTCCAACGCCCCCAAATTGATGGCCAAGTTCCTCCATCCGCCGTTCGCCGACAAGCAGTGCGAAGTGTGCCACGCGCCCGCAAAGGGTGGAAAAGTCGTGCTGACGCAACCCGACGCCAAGTCACTCTGCGTGACCTGCCATGAGGAAAAAGCAAAGCACATTGAAACCGCAAAAGTACAACATCCCGGAGCCGCTGGTGATTGCACCGATTGCCACAACCCGCATGCCAGCCAACAGCCCGGTCTGCCCAGAACCAATGGCGTAAATATCTGTCTAAGCTGTCATTTTGAACAAGCCGAGCAGGGAAAGAAGTCGCACCGACACGAACCGGCATACTTCGAGGGCTGCGGGACCTGCCACAACCCGCACGGGAACGACAATCCGAAATTGCTTCGCGCGGCGACCAGCAATGCTCTCTGTCTCGAGTGCCATGGTCCCGACCGCAATCCGAGAAAGTTGGAGGCGCAAAATCTGCTGGCGATCTTCGACGGCAAGGTTCGACTGCCGGAAGACTACTTTGGAAACGTCTTCGTTCTGCCACTGGAGTATGGTGTAGGGCACCCCACGAGCCGCCATCCGGTCGCGGATGCCGTCAACATTAAGACCAAGAAGGTCACACAACTGACCTGCCTTTCCTGTCACCAGCCGCATTCGAGCAGCGCAAACGCACTGCTGGTCAAGGATCAGGAGCCGAACATGAGTTTCTGCAAGGGCTGTCACAAGGAAGGAACAGTCGAAGCACTTCAATAAGGAGTCTGGCGGAAGGCATGGCAATGGAAATCACAATTCGACCGAAGACCTGGGTCGCTCTCGCCGGCCTGCTGGTAATGGTGCTGAGCGCACCCGTTGCCGATGCACAGATTAAACCGAAAAAGAACGCAAAACAGGCGCCCGATCCTTTCAAGCAACAGCGGTTGGCATTTGATGTCCGCAAGCTGGTGTGGCCGAATCCGCCGGCCGTTGCACGCATCAAGTACGTGAACCTGTTAACCGGCGAAAAGATCGACTGGGAAGCTCTGCAGCCGCCGAAGGGCAAGAAGAAGCAGAGCTGGATGGACCGGCTGGCGGGCACGGATCCCGACGCGGGAACGCTAAAGAAGACTCCCTATCAGCTGATCCGTCCGTACGGAGTGGCTGTGGATTCCAAAGGCCGGATCTACACGGCCGACCAGGGTGTGGACGCGATCTTCATCTTCGACGCGGACAACCAAAAGGTCGAGCTAATCCGCAACGGTTATGAAGCCCATTTCGGAATGATGAATGGCTTGGCGGTCGACGACGATGATCGCCTTTTCGTCACCGACATGAAGCTGCGCCAAGTCATGGTCTTCGACGCGAACCATAAGCAGGAGACGGCGTTTGGCAACGAGGTGCTGGGCCGCCCAGGCGGCATCGCCATTGACCGTGAAAACCGGTTTCTCTACGTCGTGGATACCGAGAAAGACATCGTGGACGTGTTTGACGCGGACAGTTTCAAGCTGCTGCGGCACATCGGCACACCGGGGAAGAAGCACACCCTGACCGCACCCGGTACCTTCTCGCTGCCTTCCAGTGTCGCTGTCGACAACGAAGGAAATGTGTATGTGACCGACACGTTGAACAATCGCATTGAGATCTTCGACGCGGATGGAAATTTCATCCGCATGTTTGGCAAAAACGGCGACGGCGTCGCGGATTTTACGCGACCAAAGGGAATTGCCGTTGATGTCGACAAGAACATCTGGGTCATCGACACCTACCAGGACCGCATGAAGATCTACAACCAGGAAGGGCGCCTGCTGGCCTACGTCGGAGACCATGGCAACTATCCCGGGCAGTTCATGGCGGCTTTTGGCGTCGCAATCGACAAACAGAACCGCGTCATTACGTCGGAGCAATGGCCGGGACGTTTGCAGGTCTTCCGTTACGTGACCGAAGCCGAAGCGGCGGAGGCGGCCAAAGAGCAGGCTACACCCGTCAAGCAAGAAGAGGAGCCCAAGAAAGCAGCGCCTGCCGCTCGGAAGGCGCAGTTAACGCAGAAGGAGAGTGCCAAATCATGAGGGGCCTCGCAACGGTTTTAGCTGCGAAGAGCAGCCGAAACGAAGAAGGCGGAAGCCGCCTACTTCGGCAAGTAAACGCAGGAAGTATCGGGTACCCGCGGTAACTACTCAGGAGGTTTGACAATGAAGAAAGTCTTGCTCGTTCTACTTGTGACGCTGGCCCTAGCAGGATGGGCCTCGGCACAAGACGTGTTGGGCGCGCACCTGGTCTATGGCCGGGGCTGCGTTGCCTGCCACGCTCCGCACAGCGGCGCTGCCGGCAACGGCGGTTCCAATGCAAACAGCCCCTACAGCGGCAACAACGCGTTGTGGGGTCAGGATCTCTCCCCGTTGTATGGTCAAACCCTATCGTTCGGCGATGTCCGAGGCAACTGGACGATCACATTGCCGAACTATGGCACGGGACCGGCTGGGAATCCGCCGCAGCCACCGACCAAACCTGGAAACTTCGACCAGTTTAGCGGTCCGTTCGCAGTGATCGCATGCCTGAGCTGCCACGACGGCAACTTGGCGAAGCCAGCGATGATGAAGGGTACGACGGTGGAAACACTGCCGAACGCTACAGGCCCGACAGCCCCCACGTTCCTCGGTGCGGATGGTTCAACACTTGGGAACTACAACAACGACCACCCGGTAGGCCCGAACGCAACCGTTGGCTGCGGGGGAACCTACGATTGGGATTGCACCCTGAATGCAGACGGCACGATCTCGTTCAATGGACCGGGCTCCTCCGCTTTCGTCAAGGATTATTTCGACGTGACGTTGACCGGCCCAATCGCCCACCTGGTGAACACAAAGGTTCAAGGCAAGAGCTGGGTCACCTGCACGACCTGCCACGACCAGCACAGCATGACTTGGTTCAGTGTGGACGGCACGGTTGCCAACAACAAACCGACCATGTTCTTTGTACGCGGCTGGTATAACCCCAAGAGCGGCAACTCTGCCGCACAGTTCTGCCGGACTTGCCATGGCGGCGAGTCCAACGAAATGCATGGGATCAATTTGGCCACTTACTAAATCCTTCCCGGCGAGGGAGGACTTCAAGTCCTCCCTCCCGATGCATGTCTTGCCAAACGGTAGGGATCAAATCCTGGTAAGGGAAAGAAACGGGAGAAAAACATGAAACGCCAAGTCATCATCCTCGCTCTCACGCTGGCCGCGTTTCCGGTGCGGGCACAGATGCTGGACTCGCACGAGTCGGTTTTCGAACAGGCCGCGCCAAGGATACAGACCACGGGCCGGGCGGTGGCGCGCGTCAACGGCGTGGTGTTGACCGATCACGACCTGCTGCGCGAGATGTACATGATTTTCCCCTATGCTCAACAACACAACGGGGCGTTCCCCAAAGCCATGGAGCCGGATATCCGTAAGGGCGCGATGAAAATGATCGTGTTCGAGGAACTGGTGTACCAAGAGTCGAAGCGGCGGGGAATGACGGTGGCACCAGCGCGGCTGAACCGGGCGGTCAAGGAGTTCCAAGGGCAGTTCAAGACGCCAGAACAGTACAAACTGTACGTTGATAGCGAAGCCCAAGGGTCGGAGAAGGTCTTGCGGACCAAGGTCGAGCGTTCGCTGCTGATTGAAGACCTGTTGAAACTAGAGGTGACGGACAAGGCCGTAGTGACCGTGGCGCGGGCGCGAGCCTACTACGACAAGAACCCGGACAAGTTCAAGGTGCCTGAGACATTCGCGCTGCAGACGATCACCATGATGCCACCCCAAAATCCTTCCGCCATGGATCTGGCCGACGTGAAAAAGCGGGCGGAGAAGGCGCTGGAACAAGCAAACGCAACCAAAGACTACGAGACATTTGGGGTGCTGGCGGAGAGGGTTTCCGAGGACGACTACCGCGTGATGATGGGAGACCATCGGGCCGTGGACGTTGCACGGATTCCAGAGCCATTGCTGGCGGAACTGCGCAGGCTGCAGGTCGGCCAGATCACCGGAATCGTACAGGTGGAGCAGAGCTACACCATCGCACGGCTTAACGCGCATACGCCGGCTGGCATCGAGAAGTTCGACGATATCAAGAATGATTTGAAATCGCGTTTGCAGCAGAACAAGACCGAACAGCTCCGTGCCAGCCTCAACAAACAACTGCGGAAGACCGCAACGGTGGAAGAGCTATAGGTTTGGAAAGAGGCGGTTTGTGGGATTGTCAACCCGGTACCGCGGATGGCTTCTTTTGTCGATAGCGACCCTGGGTCTGGAAGCAACGGCCAAGGCACAAGTTCAGGTGGGTAGCGACGTCCAGCTGAACCTGAACGGCAGCCTTGCCGCCGGGTACAGCGCGAGCTATGGGGATAATTTTCCTTCGGGGCACGGCTTTACGTATGGCGGAACGGCTGATCTAAGCGGGTCCTATTACGACCCCAAGTTCCTGTCATTTCACGTCAACCCGTATTTGAACCAGTCTCGCGAGAACTCCAACTTTCAGTCGATTACGAGTGCCAGCGGAGTGAACGCCGGCGCGGCGATTTTCGGAGGCAGCGAGTACCCCGGCTGGGTGAACTTCAGTCAAACGTTCAACGGCTCGGGAACCTATGCGGTGCCCGGGCTCCCCAATTATGTAGCGAACGGCGATGCGCGCACGTTTGGGGTGGGTTGGTCCGAGCTGAAGCCGAACTGGCCGCTGGCTACCGTCACCTACCAACAAGGAACGAGTGACTACTCCGTTTTCGGGACGAACAGCACCAGCAACGTTCATTACAAGTCGTTCGGGGCGAACGTTTCCGATATCGTTGCGGGATTCCATCTGAATGGCAACTACCAGCACGGAGACTCGCATGCGGACTATCCGCAGCTCATCTCTCCTCTCTACCCGAGCAAGTTTGACTCCAACAACAGCACTTTCGCGTTCACTGGATCGCACAGCATTCCATGGAAAGGCAACGCTTCTGCGACGTTTACCCACAGCGATTATGCATACGATTCGGGTCTGAGCAACGGTTCGGGTGGCATCAATTCAGTCGAAGCCAACGCGGGTGTCAATCCAAGTCCGAAGCTGACCTTGGACGCAAACATGTACTATACCGACAATCTGATCGGGACGCTGTATCAAAGGATTTTGGGTGCGGGGGGTGCGGTGATTAGCACACCGGGTAGTTCCAGTTCTTCGTTCAGCTTCTCGGGCAGCGCCGTGTACACCATCAACGATCGGTGGCGCGTGATTGGACGCGGCGACCATCGGGTGCAAACTTACGATACCGGCAGCTATGCTTCAAACTCGTTCGGCGGCGTGGTCAGCTATGTGAATGTTTTGCGGGGAGGCGTGTTCAATTTCACGCAAAACGTGATGGAAACTGTCTTCAACTACAACGGCCAGTCTCAGCTCGGGCTGACAACCGCCATCGGCTACTCGCGAAGCTTCGGACCATGGAACACCTCGGGCAACTTCAATTTCTTCGAGAACCAACAGACGCTGCTGGTTATGTATCAGAATTCGGGGTATGGATATTCCGCCACTCTGGGGCGAAAGGTGGGCTACAAGAGCTATTGGAGCCTGGGGGCCAGCGGCGCCAAGAGTCTCTACAACAATCAGTCCGGCTGGGGTTACTACAACCAGAACTATACGATGTCGCTAACGTCGCACAAAATTGGAGCCAGCGCGAACTACAACAAATCCAACGGAAATGGCTTGCTGGCCGGTAGCGGGGTTGTACCTACACCTCTGCCCGGCCCCATCATTCCAGTGCCAGAGTTGGTCTACGCTGGCGAGTCCTTCAGTTTCGGCGTAGGAGGCCAGCCTGTGCGGCGGCTGACCTTTTCAGGATCGTACACGAGATACAAGAGCTCCACATCCGCGCCGTCACAGTATTCCAACAATACAGGAGAGCTGGCTACGTTCTACATGCAATACGCGTTCCGACGACTGTACTTTAATGCAGGATACACGCGTATTTTTCAGGGCTTCAGCGGAACAGGTGTGCCTCCAGCCAGTGCGAATTCGTATTATGCTGGAATATCGCGATGGTTCAATTTCTTTTAGGGCGGCGCAGAACGAAATTCCTGCTTTCGGGGATCCTCCTAAACACTTTGGGCTTTATGAGTGCCGGGCCGTGCTTCGGCGGGGGCAAGGATAAAATACCGAACGTGGTCAATGTTCCGGAGCTGCTCCTGCCCGGCGGAAGGAAGCTGACGTTTGAGCGTAGCATCAGTGACCAGCGAGACGTTCAGGCAAAGAAGGGTTTCTGGAAGAAGGTGCTCGACGTAGTGGCGGGCGACCCCTACTACCACAAACTGGTTCGTCCCTATGGCGTGGTGAGCGATTCACACGGACGAATCATTGTCAGCGACCCAGGGGCCAAAGGCATTCATATATTCGATTTCGCGGCCCAAAAATACAAGTTCATTTCGCGCATCGAGAATAAGGAGGCGGCGCTGGTTTCACCGCAATGCATCACTGTCGATGCCCAGGACAACATTTATGTCACGGACTCCGAGAGCGGCATGCTGTTTGTATTTCGAGCGGATGGGAGGTTCGAACGGGTGATCGGCAGCCTGAAAAAGGGCGAGGGGTATTTTAAAAGGCCGACGGGAGTGGCCGTAGATTCGGTTGAGCAGCGCGTATACGTAACGGACACCCTGCGCAACAAGATTCTCGTGATGGACATGAAGGGAAGCGTGCTGAAAACAATCGGGAAAGGGGGTACGGCACAAGGGGAATTCAACTTCCCGACGGAGTTGCTCCTGCAAGGCGATAATCTGCTAGCGGTCGACGCAATGAACTTCCGCGTGCAGGTATTTCGGAAAGATGGCACCTTCCAGTACGCGATCGGTCAGCCGGGGGATGGTCACGGAATGATGTTTCGGCCGAAGGGAATTGGGATGGACTCCGAAGGGCATGTCTACGTAGTTGACGGAGTATCTTCCTTAGTCCAGGTGTTCGATAAGGACGGAAATCTTTTGTACTACTTCGGAAAAAAAGGAATCGCCGTCGGCGATTTTA
>Ga0306923_10001083_pt1 | contig 23478 bp, 18 predicted proteins | sample sta12Can44000108_FD_203841 | JGI IMG/M metagenome (GOLD analysis project Ga0306923, IMG submission 203841) | Lab enrichment of tropical soil microbial communities from Luquillo Experimental Forest, Puerto Rico - statanox.12C.anox.44.000.108 (v2)... | ecosystem: Environmental > Terrestrial >... | reverse complement strand
GAGGTACGCGAGCAGTCCGCCCGCCACCACCCGCAGGCGAGGGCGAGGAGGAGGGGAAGCCCGGCGGTGCGCTGGGCTGACCAGGCCACGAACGCCGAGATCATGAGCATTTCGCCCTGGGCGAAGTTCACCGTGCGCGTGGCGTTGTAGACGATCACCAGGCTGAGCGCCACCAGCCCGTAGATGCAGCCAGTGGCGAGCCCGCTGACGACGACGTGGGCGAGGGCCGACCCGCTCATGCCGGCCCGTCGGTATTTCCAGCTATGACGGCAGCTTGGCGGCCTCGTACTGCTCGACGTGCTCGGTGGCCTCCCGGCACGCCCGCTTGGAGTTGGACTACCACGCTGTCGGCTGGCATGGAGTGTTCAATTGCAATTACCTCGAGGCCAACCATGTACTCACGCACCACGGGAGCGACCGCCGTGACATCCGCGGGAGACGCGAACCGCGCTGGCTCATGTCCCTCCGTTGAAGGGCTGGGTGTGGGATCCGTCAAGGTGACGGCCTCCAGTTGAGCTCCGATCTCGACTTGCCACGACAGCCCTTCCTCGCGTATGTACGGGTGTCCGAACCTGTGGAGATGGTGCGCGTGGTGCGCATGGTAGCAGGGCGACGGGCGACGTGAACAATGAGAAAGGTGGGAACCACAATGTCTGTCCATGGGCCCCGAATCAATGTCATGCTTTCAACCCGTCGCCTTGGCCGAGGCCTGCTTGCCCTGCTCTGCGGCGCGGTGCTCCTAGGCCTGATCCCGACCACGGCCAGCACGGCCACGCTCGAGGAGATCAAGAAGCGCGGCTCCATGGTGGTCGCCACGGAAGACAACTACCCGCCCTTCGAGTTCGTCCAGGACGGCCAGCCGGCCGGGCTCGATCACGACCTCTACAAGCTGCTCAAGGACTGGGCCGGGTTCCAGGTCCGCCAGGAGATCTTGCCCTGGCAGGGGCTCCTTGCCGGTGTCGTGAGCGGGCAGTTCGACGTGGCGCTCTCGGCAGCAACCATCAGTGATCAGCGCGCCCAGCAGCTCTACTTCGCCATGCCGATCGCCGAGGCGACGCACTACTACATGAAGCGCAAGGGCGATACGCGCATTCAGTCGATCAAGGACCTCTCGGGACTCACGGCCGGCATGCAGCAGGGCAGCTCCATCCACCAGCGTCTCCCCGAGATCGATGCGCTCCTCCAGAAGAGCGGCGGCAAGCTCGGCAAGGTGTCCCTCTACGCCTCGTTCCCCGAGGCGTACCAGGATCTCGCCAACGGTCGGATCGATTACGTTCTCAACAGCGTCGTGGCCATCGCGGACGTCATCCGCAAGCGCCCGAACGATTTCGAGCTGGGGCAGGCCGTGGTGCCGGTCGGCTACCATGCCTGGGCCGTGAAGCGCGGCAACAAGGAGCTCAGAGACTTCCTCAACCAGTTCTTCGTGGAACAGCGCAAGAACGGTAATCTCTACCGCCTGCAAGAAAAGTGGCTCGGGCGCTCGTTCCCTGACCTTCCCTGGGAGGCGCGGCTACCGGGCAATCGCCCGATGCCGGAATAGTCCCCACGGCGAGCCGTCGGCTGCGGCGCTATGGCCTGGACCTCGTTGCTGAGCGAGCTCGCCAAGGGCACGGTCGTCACGCTCACGGTGTCCCTGGCGGGGATCGCCGCCGGGATGCTGTCCGGGCTTGCCCTCGCCCTGGTCCGGGTGGGCCGGGTCCCCGTCGCAGCGCAGGCCGTGACTGCCTACGTCAGCATCATCCGCGCGACACCCATGGTCACTCTGGCCCTCCTCATCTTCTTCGGCATGCCGGCACTCGGCGTACGGATGTCACCCGTGCTCGCGGCCATCGTCATCATCTCGATCAACACATCGGTCTTTCAAGCGGAGATCTGGCGGGCCTCGATCCTCGATTTCCCCCGGGGGCAGCTCGACGCGGCGCACGCGGGCGGCATGACCTCCGCCCTCACGTTCCGCCGTATCGTCTTCCCGCAAGTGTGGCGGGCGAGCTTGCCCTCGCTCGTCAACGAGATGACCCTGGTCATCAAGGGCAGCCCCGCCATCGCCGTCATCGGCGTGGTCGATCTCACGCGCGTGGCGGTCCGGTGGACCACTGTGACCTACGAGCCGATTCCGCCCTTCCTCACGGCGACCATCATCTACGTGGCGGTCGTGATGTGCTTGATTCGGGTGCAGCGCTCGATGGAGCGGCGAATCGTCGCAAAGTACGGGATCCTGTGATCACGAATTTGTGGACAGTCCTTGGTGAGTGGCAGGAGCTCGCGACAGGCTTTCTGAATACGCTCTGGATCTGTGCCGTCTCGGGCGCACTCTCCCTGGTCCTAGCGGTACCCGTCTCCTTGCTGCTCGTCTCGGGGCGGTCCACGGTGCGGCGCATGACTCAGACCGGGGTCGATGTGCTCCGCGCCATTCCGTTTCTCATGCTGCTCTTCATCGTGTACTACTGCCTTCCAACCCTCCACGTGCGGCTGTCCCGGTGGACCTGCGGATTGTCGGCCCTGGTCGTCTACAACACGGCGTACTTCGCCGAGATCCTCCGCGGAGCCTGGGCGCACCTCCCGCACGAGCAAGAAGAAGCCGGCCGCGCCTTCGGGCACGCAGGGCTCGGGCTCTACCGGCGCATCATCCTCCCCCAGATCCTGATCGCGGCCAGTCCCGTTCTCGGCAACCAGATGATCACGCTCGTGAAGAACTCGGCGTTCCTCATGGTGATCACCATCCCAGACCTGACTTTCATGGCCAACCAGGTGCAGTCCATCTATTTCGTGCCTCTCGAGGCCATGCTCGTCGCCGTTGCTCTCTACTGGTTGATCTGCTCATCGATCGAATGGACGGTGCGGCGCATGGACCAGATCGCGCTGGTACGTGGGCATGAGTGAGAGCAGCAACCCGGGCCGACCCGTCGTGGAGGTCCGGGACCTCAGCAAGAGCTTCGGTCTGCTTCGTGTGCTCCGCGGCGTGAATCTCTCGGTCTCCTCGGGGCGCACGCTCTGCGTACTCGGGCCGAGCGGCTCTGGGAAGTCGACCCTCTTGCGGTGCATCAACTTTCTCGAGCGGCCGGACGAAGGCGCGGTGTTCCTGCGAGGCGAGCGTGTCGGCGTGAGTCGCTCCACATCCGGGCACGAGCGTCCCATGACCGATCGGGAGCTCGCCCGCATGCGGACCCGGTTCGGCATGGTGTTCCAGCAGTTCAACCTGTGGCCACATCTGACGGTGCTGGGAAATCTGGTCGAGAGCCCAATCCATGTCCAGCGCCGGTCACGTGACGAGGTCATGGTCGAGGCGGAGGCGTTGCTCGACAAAATTGGTCTCTCCGACAAGCGAGACGCCTATCCGAGCCGGTTATCGGGTGGTCAGAAGCAGCGCGTGGCCATCGCCCGTGCGCTCGCCATGAAGCCCGAGGTGCTGCTGTTCGACGAGCCGACGAGCTCCCTCGATCCTGAGCTGGTCGGTGAGGTACTGAGCGTCATGCGCAACCTCGCCCGGGAGGGACAGACCATGATCGTTGTGACGCACGAGATGGGGTTCGCGCGGGAAGCGGCCGACGAGGTCATGTTCATCGACGAAGGCGCCGTCGTCGAAACGTCGGCGCCGGATCGCTTCTTCGGCAATCCCGCGACTTCGCGTGTCCGGCAGTTCCTGCAGCGATTCGCCTGAGCGGTAACGCACGGTTCAGGTCAACGAGGAGATCACGATGGCCAGCGAGTTGGTCGATGTGCCGGCGCGGGCGGGCAAGGCCGTACGCCTCTCGACGGGGTGGAGCGTCAAGCTCGTGAATACGGTCGGGAGCCAGGTCGTGGACACCTGGGCGTTCAATGCGCAAGATCTCGCCGAGCACATGTCCATGGAGCACACGCGCGTGATGCTGGGGCGGGTCAACCCGCGGAAAGGCGATCAACTCTACTCGAACCGCCGACGCCCCCTGCTTTGCATGACGGAGGACACCTCGCCGGGCGTGCACGACACCCTGCGGGCCGCGTGCGATCCGGTACGCTATCGGATGCTCGGCTTCGAGCAGCACGCAAGTTGCGCGGAGAACCTGACGGCCGCGCTTGAGGACCTGGGCCTGAAGGCGCCGCATTCGCCGTGTCCCCTGAATATGTTCGAGAACTGCCCGGTGGGTGAGGCGGGGGCACTGGTCGTGGTCCCGCCGCCGGTGAAAGCGGGCGACTACGTGGTCCTCACCGCCGAGGTGGACACGGTCGTGGTCTTCTCGGCGTGCCCGATGGACGTCTTCCCCACGAATGGACCCGACTGCACGCCCAAGCCTGTCGCCTTCCAGGTCCAGCGGGGCGCGTGACGTGCTGCTACTTCGTGACGCGGACTATGTTCTCACGCTCGATCCGGACCGGCGCATCCTCCGCCATCACTCGGTCCTGATCGACGACGGGGTCATCAGAGACCTCGGCCCGGTAGCCGACATGGACGCTCGTCATCTGGATGTCTGCCGGAATCATGGCACCGTGGTCGAGGCGGGCCGACGCCTTGTCCTGCCCGGGTATGTGAACACGCACGTCCACACCTTCGAGCACCTCAGTCGAGGTCTGATCCCTGACGATCTCTCCACCTTCGCGTGGGCCGTGACCTATGCGCGGCCGTTCTACGCTGCCCTGACGGAGGAGGAGGCTTACGTCGCCGCCCGCCTCGCGTGCCTCGACATGCTCCGCAACGGAACGACCTGCTTCGTCGACGCGAATATCCTGGTCTCGCTCGGCCACGTCGACGCGGTGGCGCAGGCCGTGACGGAGAGCGGTATGCGCGCCGTGCTTGGTCGCGGCGTGTTCGACCTCATGCCACAGGCGATGGCCGACGCCATGCCACCGGAGCTGCGGAGTCGCGTCCTGTTCCCGTCAGCGGACGCGGCGCTCCGTGAGGTGGACGCGCTCCTTGGCCGCTGGACGCGGAGCGCGGACGGGCGGATCCGCTCCTGGGCGACGGTGTACGGGCTCTTCCCGTACTGTTCGGACGAGCTCTTCGCCGGGCTCCGTGCCATCGCGCATCGCCATCGGACAGGCATGGCCTTCCACATCTCGTCCTCGATCGAGGAGGCGCGCGGAGTAGAGGCGCGGGTTGGCACCTGGCCGATCACGCACCTCGACCAGCTCGGTGTGCTAGGGCCGGATCTCCTGCTCACGCACTGCACTGCGGTGACCGACCGCGAGGTAGCGATCCTGGCCGAGCGCGGCACCAAGGTCGCTTACTGCCCGGGAGCCGCCCTTCGCCTGGCCAAGGGCACCACGAAAATCGGCAAGATCCCCGAGATGCTCGCCGCTGGAGTTACCGTTTCGCTCGGAGCGGATGGCGTGTCCTCGAGCGGCTCGTTCGACCACGCCCGACTGATGAGCCTCGTCGCCGGTCTCTTCAAGGATGCGCGCATGGACCCGAGCCTGATCCCGGCCGAGACGGCCCTCGAGATGGCCACCCTGCACGGCGCCCGCGCCGTACTCTGGGACGACACGATCGGGTCGGTCGAGATCGGTAAGCGGGCTGATCTCACGCTCTACGATCTCGACGGCCCGGAATGGGTGCCTTCGCACGACGTTGTCCGGAATCTCGTCTATTCCGCCGACGGCCGGAGCGTCAGGACCGTGCTTATCGATGGCCGCATCGTGTACGACGATGGTCATGCGAGCGGCATCGACGCAGGCAAGGCCATCGAGGAGGCGAGGGTCGCGGGGGACGGGATCGCGCGACGGATCGGTCTCGAACCACGGACGCGCTGGCCCGTCTCCTAGAAATCGACGCCGGGCCATCTACGAACCTCTAGGAGCCAACGCCACCGGGTCTGTCGCGACAGATCGGCGCAGTGCCTCAGATGGGCGCCAGGACCGGAGTGATATAGATCTGTCCGTAGTTGGATGGGATCGTCACATCGTGAACTTCCCCGGCGTTCGTTACTCGGATTTCCTGCCGCCGTACATCGTCATCGAGCATTTCGCGGTACGTGCCGGGGACGGGGAAAGGCACTGAGAGTGTCCTCTGCGAATCGGAAAAATTGAGGAAGATCAGCGCAACCTGCTCCGGTTCCGTCGTGGTAGCGGAAGCCCGGCGCCGGTAGGCGATCGCACGGCCGCCGAGGTTGGAGCTTGTGTTGAAGTAGAATGACTCACGGCTGCGCAGCGCGCGGCAGGCTCGCCGGAGCCGTCCGAGTCGTCTATATATGCGGATCAGCGCCTGCCCAATGTCGTCGTAGAAATACTCCCAATGCACATCGCGCCGGATCTGTATGCGGGTTGTGCCCGAGCCGGGAAGGACGTAATTCTCACCGAATTCCTGACCCTGCCAGAGCATCGGTATGCCTTGACAGGTGTACAGCGCAATGGCGTAGGGTTGCGTCTTGTAGAAGCGGCTCCGGTCGCCGAGCAGGATATTCTCACCTCCGCCGATCAGGCCAAAGCTGCAGATGAAGTCGCTATGGTCGTGGCTTTCGACATACTGAAACGGGGCCACGGGGCCTTGCACGCCGCCGAAGTCACGGCGGGCGGGGTATCGGAGAAAGGATGGATCGAGCAAATGGGCGAAATCATCGTCCACGAACTCGAACCGCCCCATGTCATTGGCGTGGTTGAGGAGGTTGTCCTGCCAAGTTGCGTTTGAAAAAGTATCAACGAGGATCGTTTGCGGAGTTGCGTCGATATATTCGGCAACCTGGATGATACGCTGATACCCGGCGGCATCCTTGAACCTGGGGATGTTGGCCGAGTCGTTATAAGTCAGAAACGCGATGTTCGCGTAGTCGGGGCCCACCGGGCCGCTGAAGAACCCTTTGACATTGTCGTATCTGAAACCGTCGATGTGATAATCCTCGAGCCAGTTCCGGTTGGCCGTGCGGACGTAGTCCTGGGTGAAGGGCTGGTCCGCGTAGGTGAACTGGGGGCCGAATTCGCCGTCGGGAAAGTTGCCCATCGGACTGAGCTCGCCACTGTCGCGATAGACCTGAACATAGGCAAAATCGGCGCTGCAATGTTGATATACCACGTCGAGAATCACCGCCATTCCACGCGCATGACAGGCGCTGACGAGACGCTTTAGACCAGTGGGACCGCCCCAGCGGTCCTCGGGTGCAAAGAAATGCAGCGGCCCGTAGCCCCAGTCGAACACCTGCGGAAAGTCGGTGACCGGCATCAACTCGAGCACGTTGACTCCCAGACCAGCCAGGTAATCGAGCTGCGCAACAATGTCATCGAAGGTGGAATAGAACTCCGCAACCTGCAACTCATAGACAACGAGATTGTCGAGTGGAGGTACGGTGAACTCGCCGTCAGCAAATGCGAAAGGAACGGGCGCTTGCATCCGTTCATCCAGCGTGAACGCGGCCAGCTTGGCCGGACCCGCCTCCCGTGCAAAAGGGTCTGTGAAGAAAGAAGTGACTACAGTTGGTTGCGCCTGCCCAGGCGACTGGCGCAGGAGCCGATACCGGTAGAAGTAGCGTCCAGGCAGCCCAAAATTGCCGTCGCCGCGCGGGCTGCCCGCAATGTCCACTGCCCTTGACCAGAGGCCCAGGGCGTGGCCTGGATCGAATGTCAGGGCGAAATCCCTTGGAGGAATCTCCGGAGTGAACTGGTCCTTCTCATGGATGACTCGCACGATGACCGAGTAGCCTTTGACGGCGGTGATCTCGGGCAGGTACACGCCAAAACGAACTTGACCGGCGGAGACGACGTGAGCTCCGACTTCATTGAGGTCGATCATGGCAGCCAATCCCATTGCCGATCCTCTCCGCCCGTTGGAGCCAGCCTCTCGCGCCAATGCCACAGCGAGGATGATGTTAGCGCATTTCCCGCTCTGGATCTCGGCGCTCCCCTGCCGTATGTTCGGGTCGTGCCGCGAACGCGGCGCGGAGAGCGAGGGCATGGAGCATGGCACGACTGACGGGGAAGGTGGCGGCCGTGACCGGCGGAGCCTCGGGGATCGGCGAGGCCACTGTACGGCGGTTCGTCAAGGAGGGTGCGAAGGTGGCCTTCGCCGACCGGGACGCCGACCGGGGCAAGCGGGTCGCGGCGGAGATCGCAGCAAGTGGCGGAGAGGCTGTATTCATGGAAGCGCACGTGGAACGCGAGGCCGAAGCCGCGGCCTTCGTTCGCGAGGCCGCGCAGCGGTTCGGCCGGCTCGACATCCTCGTCAACAACGCTGGGGTCCGGCTGTATCACACGGTGGAAGAGGCCAGCGCCGAGAGCTGGGACGAGATCCTCGGCGTGAACCTCAAGGGGTACGCGTTTGCCGCGAAGCCGGCGATTCCGCTCCTCCGACAGGCGGGAGGCGGCAGCATCGTCAACGTCGCCTCGGTGCGGTCGGTGACGAGCATTGGCAAGACGACGCAGTACGACACCACCAAGGCGGCGATCGCCGGACTGACCCGAGGGATGGCGGCCGATCACGCCGCGGACGGCATCCGAGTGAATGCGGTCTGCCCAGGGCCGATCTACACGCCTTTTCACGAAAAGCGCAATCAAGCGATCGGCCGGACGTTCGAGCAGTACAGGGATGACGCAGCCAAGGGCACGCTGCTCCGGCGTCACGGTACGCCCGACGAGGTTGCCGCCTGCATCCTGTTTCTCGCCTCCGACGACGCCTCCTACGTGACGGGCACGCTGCTGTTCGTCGACGGAGGCTACACCGCGATGTGACCGACGGGCTTTCCGGGTCGCAACAAGGGGAGATGGTATCGGACGACTGGGTGGGAAGGTCCCCATCGCGGCGGGAGGTACGAGCGGCATCGGCCAGTGGACGGCGGAGCGGTTCGGCGTCTGAGCGGCGGGCGGCTATGCGCAGGTCAGCGGGCGAGTTCATCGAGCGTGTATTCTGGGGGGTATGATTCCGCTCTCGGTCCTAGATTTGTCCCCGATCGTCCAAGGCGGCACGCCGGCACAGGCCTTCCGCCTCACGCTGGAGCTGGCGCAGCACGCGGAGAGGCTGGGCTACACGCGCTTCTGGCTGGCCGAGCATCACAACATGCCCGGGATCGGCAGCGCGGCCACCGCCGTGCTGATCGGCCACGTGGGCGCGGGGACGTCTCACATCCGGATCGGGGCCGGCGGAATCATGCTGCCGAACCACGCGCCGCTCCAAGTGGCCGAGCAGTTTGGCACGCTGGAGTCGCTGTTCCCCGGTCGCGTCGATCTCGGCCTGGGTCGCGCTCCGGGCACCGACCGATTCGCCGCGATGGCGCTCCGGCGCACGTTGAACTCCGACCCCGACAGCTTTCCCAACGACGTGCTCGAGGTGATGGAGTTCCTGGCCGACCCTCAGCCGGGGCAGCCCGTGCAGGCGGTGCCCGGCGCCGGCCTTCGGGTGCCCATTTGGATTCTCGGCTCCAGCACGTTTGGCGCGCAGGTCGCCGCGGCGCTGGGCCTGCCATTCGCGTTCGCCTCGCACTTCGCGCCCGCCATGCTCTTCGACGCGATCGGCATCTATCGGGAGCGCTTCACGCCGTCCGCTCAGCTGCCGGCCCCGCACGTGATGCTGGGGGTCAATGTCGTGGCGGCGGACACCGACGACGAGGCCCGATTCCTGGCGTCGTCGGGACGCCAATCGTTCGCCAGCCTGCGGACGGGCCATCCGATCCAGTTGCCGCCGCCCTCGAAGGAGTGGGTGCGCGAGCTGTCCGATCCCACCGATCCGCTGCGGCGCTCGCGGGTGTCGTTCGTCGGCTCGCCGGGGACCGTGGCCGCCGAGATGCGCGAGTTCCTGGAACGCACCCGGGCCGATGAGCTCATGGTGGTCTCTCACATCTACGATCAGTCGGCGCGCTTGCGCTCGTACGAGATCGCGGCCGCGACGATGACCGATCCGAGCGTCCCCGGCCCCAGTGACGCGCCGGTCGGAGAGGCGCGGAGTCCCTCCGCGCACTCCTGAAGAGAATCCTCCCTCATCCGTCCTTCAGCGTGAGGTCCCCGTACGGCGCGGTGCAATCCCGGGATCAATCCAAGCGCTGACTCCGTCACTGACCCCGACACCGTCAGCGGCGGACGATGTCCTGCGGGAACCGTGACAAGTGCTCGTATCCGGTTTCGGTGACGACCACCGACTCGCTGAACACGACGCCGCCCTCGTTGACGAGTTTGAGGTCGGGGATGAGATGGAAGCACATGCCCGGCTCGAGCACCGTTCGGTCGTTCTCGTTGATGCTCATGATCCGGCCCTCGCCCCAGTCGGGCGGTACGCCGATGCCGATCGAGTACCCTGTCCGATGCATGAAGTACCGGGCGAAGCCGGCCTTTCGCATGACCGTGCGAGCGGCCAGGTCGACCTCGTGCGACGTCACCCCCGGCCGGATCGCGTCCTTCGCCGCGTTCAGCGCGTCACGGGAAGCCTCAGCCGCCGCCATGAGCCGTGGATTCGGCGTGCCGACGAATACGGTGCGGGACAGCATGCAGTTGTAGCGGTTGTGCGTTCCGCCCGCCTCCATGTAGACGACATCGTCCGGCCGGATCGGTCGGCGGCGCGCGCACTCGAAGCCGAGCCCTGCCGCGGGTCCCGCCACGAATTGCGCCTCGTGTCCGAGAAACTCGCTGCCTGCGCGATACAGCGCGTGATACGCGGCGGCCGCGACATCGTTGTCGGTCGCGCCGGGCACCACGGCCTCAATGGCGGCTCGCAGTGAAGCCTCGCAGTATCCGCCGGCCTCGCGAATATACGCGATCTCTTGCCGAGATTTCACCTTGCGGACCTGCTCGACGATGCCCGATCCGTCCGGCAGCTCGGTGACCTGGAGATGGCGAAGCAGCTTCTTGTAACGGCCGACTGAGAAGAACCAGGCATCGTCCTGGTTACTGATCCGTTTGCTGATCAACCGATACTTCTGGAGGGTTCTGTAGGTGGCGTCGTCCGGGTCGTCCGTGTCCGTGTAGCCCTCGATGTTTCGCAGACAGCTATCGACCTGAGCCTTCTCCACGTTGAGCGCCCGCGTGAGCAGGATGGGGTCCTGGTCCAGCGACAAAATCAGGATCTGGTACGTGAAGTAGCCCAGCGTGCTGTAGCCCGTCAAGTACACGATGTTCTCCGGCACCGTCGTCAGCAGCACGTCGATGCCGGCCTTCTCCATGCGTTCGCGCACTCTGACGAGCCTGGCTGCGTATTCCTCGCGCGTGAATGTCAACGGGTTCGGTTCGGTCATGGGTGCTCACCAGGCATAGGGATTTGAGCGGAAGCGTCATCACCCTCGGTCATTGACATTCTGTTCTCGAGCCCCGCCGGATTCTTCAGCGACATAGAAGCCACACTCGGACACCGCCCCAGGAGCCCGCCTCTCCGAGCCAATGCCACAGCAAAGTAGCGAGTTCCGCCAGACCCCAACAGTAAGCACATCGCTTGGACGTTCGTAAAGTGGGTGCGCTAGCAAGCACTAGCGAGCCCCTCGTTCGTCGAAGCAGCAGTTGCAGTGGCCTACATATCCTGGGGACCATCAGGCGAATCCAGACCATCAGACTGTGTGACTTGTCTTGACAGCTGACTGTTCCCGCCCCATAGTGGTCCTCGCCCGAGCGATAACTGATCAGCCTTCGACGAGGCGAGAATGGCTATTCTCGATCGCTGGCACGCTCCTCATCCCGATCGCTTGAGCGCCATGTTGCTGGTGCTCCTGATGATCGCTCCCGTCACGCTCGCGCATGCGAGTCCCCCCGATCCGACCTGGGTCGCCGGCGTTTATGATCAAGCTGATTTCGATGATGTCGTATGTCTCTTGACGTCTGCTCTTGAGGCTACCGAGTCCACCGCTGCGCCAGAGCCGCGTCACTGTCTCGCTCTCGCACCTAAGCTGGACCAGGCGAGAGTGGTGTGCCCGGCTAGTGCCCCTGCCTACTCGCCACCGCTCCGCGCTCCGCCAATCGTCTAACCATTCGATTCCGTAGTGCTCGGTGATCACCTCGTCGTGCTCACCGTGAACCGTGCTTAATCTCGAGGAATGGCATGCGTCTGAACAATCTAGATGAAGGAGAGCGGACATGAACTTCTCTGCATACCAGAGCAAGCGGCTCTTTGCAATTGCGGCTAGCTGCCTGGCCATCGGCCTTACGGCCCATGCGCAGGCAGACGACGGTAAAGGGTGCTCGAACGCGACGCTCAAGGGCCAATACGCTTTCGGCGTTACCTCATACACTCCGCCAGGTTTTCCCAATGGTCCCCCGCAGGTCGTGGCGGGTATCAAGATTTTCGACGGCAAGGGCAGTTTCACGCAGCGTGATTACATGGGCGACAGCCTTCGCACGATGGGCCAAACCGATTTCTCGACGGGGGAAACCGGTACCTACACGGTCAATGCCAACTGTACCGGAAGTCTCGTGATCAACCTGAACGTGCCGGGCTCCCCTCCAGGCACCGGAGTCATAAAGGTGATGTTCGTGATCAGCAACGGCGGCCGTCATATCCACGAAGTCGTTTCGGAGTTCATTCCACCATTTGGCACCGCCCAGCCTACGCAGACGAAAGCCGACGACTGGAAGCTTGATGCGGAGGATGACTGAGTTGTACGGGACATCGACACTTGGCCACGGGTGCACGTCTTGGCCGCAGGAGAGTGTGCGATTCGGTAATAAGCTAGGAGGGCGATCTTCCCTTTCTGCGCCTGACACGACCACCCGGGTCTGGCCGTTCTCATGGAGCCGTCGCATACCAATGGATGACACGAAACGTCGTTCGGCGTGATCCGAGATCGCACTCAACAGTAGCCCGCTCCGGCGGCGATCGTCCCGCGGGTGGCCTTCGGCCGGTTGGCCTAAGCTGCCAGACTCGGACGCCGCCGCAGGAGCCGGCCTCTAGGAGCGCGATGCCACGGCCCCAACGGGATTCGAATCCGTGTGTACTGTCCGCCACGCGCTAGATGTTTCACATCCGCCACCGACATCTCGTTGACTCAGCAATCCGGCCCACGGGAATCACATCCCTGACACGCCCCGCTCGGTCACCGCAATCGTTCGAGCCGGGCATCAGTGCCCGAAGGTGGGCAACGCGAGCACGTGGGCACGCGGCGGTCGCCGCCCAGGTGGCTCTCCGGTCCCCTGGCGCAATCTGCCGGACTCAAACACTCCCCAGGAGCCAGCCTCTGGGAGCCAATGCTACAGTGGCGCTCATGCTCCCCAACGTGCTGATCATCTTCGTGGGGTGGACGATCCTTCTGGCCGCCTGGCACCTCGTGGGTCTTCCCTGGGGGCTCGGTTAAGCATCCCGGGGCGTGACCGCCGCGTACGGCGTCCACTCCGAAGTCGGCACCCTGAGGAAAGTCCTCGTCTGCGCGCCGGGCCTCGCGCATGCGCGCCTCACCCCGAGCAACTGCGACCAGCTCCTGTTCGACGACGTGATGTGGGTGCAGAGCGCCCGGCGCGATCATCTCGACTTCATGACGAAGATGCGGGAGCGCGGGGTCGAGGTGGTGGAGATGCACGATCTCCTGGCGGAGACGCTCGATGTGCCCGCCGCCAAGCAATGGCTCCTGGACGCACAGATCGTGGCCAACGAGGTGGGCCTGGGCCTGGTCGCTGAGACCCGCGCTTTTCTGGAAAGCCTCGACTCCCGCACTCTCGCGGAGTTCATGATCGGCGGTCTCTCCGCCGTCGACCTGCCGGCCCGCTACGCCTCCGAATACCTGACCATGGTCAAGGAGGCAACGGGTGTTACCGAGTATCTCCTCCCGCCGCTCCCCAACACGCTCTACACGCGGGACACGACCTGCTGGATCTACGGGGGCGTGACGCTGAATCCCTTGTACTGGCCGGCGCGGCGCGCGGAGACCCGGCTGACCACCGCCATCTACAGGTTCCACCCAAGCTTCGCCAGCGAGAGCATCCAGGTTTGGTGGGGCGATCCAGACAAGCGCTGGGGCTCGGCGGCCCTCGAAGGTGGCGACGTCATGCCCATCGGCAACGGCGCCGTCCTCATCGGCATGAGCGAGCGCACTTCGCGCCAGGCCATCACGCAGGTGGCAGCCGCGCTGTTCGCCAAGGGGGCGGCCACCCGCGTCATCATCGCCGCCATGCCGAAGCTCCGATCCACCATGCACCTCGACACGGTGTTCACCTTCGCCGATCGGGACGTGGTCACGATCTTCCCGGACATCATGGACGGGGTCCACACCATCTCGCTCAGGCCCAGCGGCAAGCCCGGCGGCATCGAGGTCACGCGCGAGACGAGACCGTGCGTCGAGGTGGTGGCCGAGGCGCTCGGCCTCAAGAAGCTGCGCCTTGTTCCCACCGGCGGCGACGGCTACGCTGCGGAGCGGCAGCAGTGGGACAGCGGCAACAACCTCGTGGCGCTCTCGCCCGGCGTCGTGATGGCCTACGACCGCAACAGGTGCACCAACTCACTGCTTCGAAAGGCAGGCATCGAGGTGATCACCATCGTCGGCGCCGAGCTGGGCCGCGGCCGCGGCGGCGGGCACTGCATGACGTGCCCGCTCATCCGCGACCCCGTCACGTTCTAGGCCTTGGTTCGGCTACCTGGATTCGCCTCCCAGGACCCGCTCGATGGCCGCGCGCGCCGTCCAGAACTTGAGGCGCGCGACCTGGTACTGGTCGTTGGCAGAGACCACTGCCGGCTGTAACTGGAGCGAAGGATAGTCAGCATTAGCACGTGGGCGCGCGGCGGTCGCCTGGCCCACCGGCCCCCTGACGGAATCCGAAGAGCCGTTGCTCTTCGAGCTGACGGTGCCCTAGGCCGCCGGGCACCCCGCGCAGACGAGGTGGCGATACGTTGGCGTGGCGACGTGCTGTCGGCACACGGCGCGACCGCAAGCGTGACACCGAGCAGTGGCGCGGCTCTCGCACGTCGCGCATGGGATCGCTCTGACCCGGAGCCGCAGCGCATCCACCACGCTGCGGTCTAGCCCCGGGGAGAAGAATTCCAGTGGAGTACGGCCCCAGCGCACAGCGATGATGAGCGTCACCGCGACCGAAGTGAAGCCGATGACGTTGTTTTGCCACGAGACGAAGGCCCACGCGTGCGGGTTGAGCACCTCGAAGCTTGAGAGCGGCCAGAAGGGCCAGAGCGACCAGCCCTCGCCGGAGCCGAAGTAGTCGCCCACCACGTGTGACAGGAACGAGGCGAAGACCAGCACGAGTGCGGCCGGGCGCCTCCCGATCCAGCGAGCGCTCACGACCGTAACAACCAGTCCGAAGAACACGTTGTGGGTGAGTACGTGGTGATAACGCTGGTAGACTTGCGGGCCGAAGATGATGCCGAGCCCGTCGAGGTCGGGAACCAGGGCCGCGATCACGCACCAGAGACGCGTGCGACGGTCCGTCGCCACCAGGTGCGCCAGGGCCCAGGCGATCAGTCCATGGACGATAGGGTGGAAGACGACATCACCGTCCTTTCCTCGGCTCGAGGCTAACTCATAGTGCCCGACTTAGCTCAGGAGACCCTATGAAAATCACCGGTGTGGAGAAACTGCATGCCGATGGCGGCTGGTGCCCCTGGACCTTCTGGCCCTCGGGGTGCGGCAGGTCTTTTCGGTGTACCGGGCGATCTGGAAGGACGTCTTGGCGTGGGCTTCTCGCGCTGACGGAAGCGCGACGCGTGCCATAATTTGGCAATGCCGGAGCTTGCCGGCGACCCGGAAGAGTCCGACCCGTCGTGGCGCGTTTCCTGTTTGCTCCTGCTGCTCTACGCGACGGCGTTCCTCGTCTATTCGCAGACTCGCGCCTTCGCGTGGGACGAAAGCTACCATCTCCTGGCGGCGCAACTGATCCTCGCGGGTAAGACTCCGTACCTCGATTTCTGCTTCCCGCAATCGCCGCTGAATGCCTATTGGAACGCGGCATGGATGAGCGTTTTCGGCCAAAGCTGGCGGACAGGGCACGCCGCCGCCGCACTGTTGACCTTCGCGGGCGTGGCCCTGATGGCCGACTACGTCGCGCGGCGATTTCGCGTCCCGTCGTGGCGACCCGCACTCGCCGTGCTGGCTGCGCTGCTCATCGGTCTGAACCCCCTCGTCTTCGTATACGGAACGTTGTCGCAGCCGTACGGCATGTGCCTTTTCGCGGGGGCGGCGGCCTTCCGTTTCAGCGTGGTTGCCGTCGAACGCCGCGGGCCTTTGCTCGCAATGGGCGCGGGTCTGTTCGCAGGAATCGCCGCCGGATCATCGCTCCTGTCGTCAGCCGCCGCACCGGTCCTCCTGTTATGGATGTGGGTGAATAACCGAGAGGGCGGACGGACGATAAAGTCCGCCGCGTTCATATCTGCCGTCGTGATTCCTTTTGCGCCGGTGCTCTACCTCTTCGCCCGCGGACCGCGCGAAACGTGGTTCAACGTGGTCCAATACCACGCAACGTTTCGCAAAGTCTACTGGCCAGAATCGCTCCGGCACGATCTCGAAGTGCTCTTCTCCTGGATCGATTCCGCGCCAGCGCTCGTATTGGGGCTGCTCGCGATGTTCGGCCTCTTCTACATCGCGCGCCGAAGCACCTGGGCACGAGAAGTAAAGGCGGAGTTCTACTTGTGCGCGTGGCTCGCCGTGGCGCTCGCGATAGAGGTCAGCCTCGCGCGCCCGACCTTTCCGCAATACTTCCTGCTCACCGTCCCTTACCTTGCAGTTCTCGCCGCCGCCGGCCTGTATGCCATAGGTTCCCGCCTCTCGCAGCTCGCCCGGCCCGCGTGGCCTGTCGCGGTAGCCCTCACGATCACTGCACTCGGTCTCGGCAGCAATCTCTATAGTCTCCGCGGCATTTCTCATTGGACGCAATACGAGCGGATCGCCGCGAAGATCGAAGAGGTGACCCCGCCCAGCGCGCCGCTCTTCGCGCTCGAACCCATCTACTTCCTCACCCGCCGCATGCCCCCGCCGGGCTACGAACTCTATTACACCCACAAGGTTAACCTTCCGGCCACCGATCGCGCGCGTCTCCACCTCGTCACTGAAGCGGAAATGAAACAGCAGGTGCAATCCGGCCATTTTGCTACCGCCTACACTTGCGACGAAGATATGGTCGAAAACTTCGGTCTCAAAACTCTCTACCGCCAGCATGTCGACATCGGCGACTGTGGCGTCTTCTGGGACTTCGCGCCACTGCACTAGCCGGAGCGAGAGAATGTTCAGGAGTGAGGGTCTGCCATCAGGCCGCGGCCTCCCAAGCGAACACTTCTTCTCGTAGTGGCGTCGACTGTGCTTACTGTTGCGACTCTTCGTTGACAGAAGACCCCGTATCGATTAGTCTCCTCCCAATGTCGCCAGGCCGCATGACCGCGGAAGGTTAGACATGCATTCTCCTTTCGATCCGCGACGCTACATGCCGCCATCACATTCCGTTCGAGCACGCCTCTTCCCGCTTCTCGTAGTCGTCGTAGCCGTGCTTCTCGTTCCCGCGATCGCCTTTGCGAATTCCTCGGATCCCGGTTGGCTCGAAGGAACCTACAATGACGCTGACGGCGACGACCTATTGAGTCTCGTCGACGACATCGTCTCTACCGAAGCTGCCTGCCTTTCAAATATGTCCCCGCCGCCACATTTCTTCAGGGCAGCGTTCACGCTACGACCCAGCATGACTTCCTTCCGCCCAGCGAACAGATTCACTCGGGGGCCGCCATTGCGGCCGGCCTACGGCTCAACACCACGCGTTCACGCCTCCCCTACCCGGCCAGCCCCTGCACCTTCCCCGGCCCCCGCGAACCACACGAGTAGACAATTCACAGAAGCAAGCACCACCGACGGCGGTGCCGTTTCGTGACCCATCGAATCGCCTTCCGTCTTGCCGTGCTCTTCGATCGCCTGAATTCACTTCTCGCAACAACTCGCCGCTTCATCGAACAGAACGAAGATGCGGTCAAACTCAAAGCTCCTCACTGAGGGGAGGGTGCCATGGCCAGGAAGACGAGAGTCGCTACTAAAATCGGGCGTGAGACAAAGGCGGGGTTTGTCAGCGCCGACATCCAGGTCCCCGACGTTCCAGACTACGTCGTTGTTGAGCTGAGGTACGCAAGTCCCATCGCGTTCAGCGCTGCGAAGTTCGCCGCTCCCGCTGCGGCCGCGCCCCAGGCCGAGACATTGAACGATGTGCTCGCAAAGTATGACATCAAGACCATACGCTCGCATTTCGGCCTTCCGTCGCCGGTGGTCAAGAAGCGGGTGGAGATCGCCGCCACGTTGCCGCCGGAGCCCGAGCCCAAGCGGTTCGCGAAGAAGGGCGTGGATACGACGTTCATCCACAGCGGCTTCGTGCAGATCCTGCCGAAGAGGAGCGGCGACGCCTCCCGGATCGCGCGGGAGCTGAAGCGAAAGCAGCCGGTCTGGGACGCCTTCGTCGCCCCACGGCCCGTGCCCGCGGCGGTGGCGACGGGATCGCAGGCGGGCAGCCGCAACTTCGAGCCCGCGCAGGGATACCTGCACGATCCGCCGGATGGCATCGGCGCGATGGAGGTGTGGTCGCTGGCCGGCGCGAAGGGCGCCAGCGTGACGATCTGTGACGTCGAGGGCAACTGGAACCGCTCGCACGAGGATCTGCCATCTGGGATCACGCTCGTCGGCGGCACCCTGATCAACGACCTCGGATGGAGGAATCACGGTACGGCGGTGCTGGGCGAGATGATCTCGGTCCCGGGTCTCAAGGGCACCGTGGGCATCAGCCATGGGGCCAAGGCGATCGTGCACTCGGCGATGGTCGGCGGCGTTTTCAACGCGACCGCGGCGATCACGGGGGCGGCAGGCGCGCTGAAGGCCGGCGATGTGATCCTGATCGAGCTCCAGGCGACGGGACCGACCAACAAGTACGTGGCCATGCAGTACTGGAATGACGTCTTCTCGGCGATCGCCGCGGCGACGGCCAAGGGCATCACCGTCGTGGAGGCGGCGGGAAACGGCAATGAGAACTTCGAGCTGGCGGTGTTCAACAACACCGGCCTGCAGAAGGACAGCGGGGCGATCGTGGTCGGCGCAGGGGTGCCGCCCACCAACCACTTCGACACCGACAACGGCTACGCCTCGATCGGCGTGCCCCGCTCGCGGATCTGGTTCTCGAACTACGGCAACATCGTCAACGTCCAGGGGTGGGGCTGGCACGTCACCACGCTGGGCTACGGCGACGCGCAGGGGGGTGCCTCGGAGAACGTCTGGTACACGTTGCGATTCTCAGGCACGTCAAGCGCATCTCCTATCGTCACCGGCGCAGTCGCCTGCCTGCAGGGACGCGCGACGGCGAAGAATGGCGCGCCGATGACGCCGGCCAAGGTGCGGAGTATCCTCATGGCAACCGGCACGCCACAGCAGGCGGGGCCAGGCGTGCCGCTGACGCAGCGCATCGGGCCGCTGCCCAACCTGCCGAGGGCGATGGCCCAGGTATGAGGGGGAACCGCAGTGACGATCCCAGCCGTCCCGCTGCCGAGGGGCAGCGGTGGGCGAGTGCCACTCGACTTCAAGCTGAAGCCGGAGTGGCGCTACGACACGAGACGCCGAGCATTCGTGTCCGCGTCGGGTGATCGGTATGCGCCTCGCGGCGAACTTCCGAGGGACAGCCGGATCGTCTACAAGGTGCCCGCGCTCGCGCGCGCGGCACCGTCGGACCTGAACCCGCACGAGCAAGACCTGCAGCGCTACATGCAGATCATCCTGCCCACCGGCGTATCGCCTGCAACGTACCTGAGGGCGGTACGTTCGTGGCCGGCCGTCGAGGAGGCACACGTCGGCCCGGAGGTAAGTCTGCCGCAACAGGACTGAGTCGCGGCGGGCACTGCTTGTTCGCCACCGCCTTCACCCGGAAGTCCGTGGTGCCCTAGAGCGATCTCGACGCGTCAGCCGCTCCGGAGCACGGATTCCCGACCACCGATGGAACACTGCAGGCAATTTCCGCGCTCACCAACCGCAGCGCAGTTCGAGTATGCCGAGCAACGCGACCGTCGCCCAGCTAGCCGGCCAGGAAGGCAACCACGGCGCGCGCAAAGCTTCCGGTTCTTCGTAAGGCAGCATGTGGCCCGGCGCCCGCGACCATCTCGACGCGTGCGGGACCAGGAGCCCTCAGGAGCCCATGCCACGGCGCCTGCCACGAGCCCTCAGGTTTCGCGAAGGTTAGGCCAGACCTCACGGACGAAGACCTCGAAGCTGCGCTGCTTGCCCCGCCCGTCCGGGCGCAGGAAGAAGGTGGCGTTCAGGCCGGCGGTCTCTCGTGCGAGAACGCGGAAGCGCGCCAGGACTTCGGCGGGGGTACCGGCGATGCCCGCGGCCTCCATCAGCGCGTCGCTCACCAGCGAGCTGTGGGCGACGTGCGACTTCAGGTGCTGCGTGTAGTCGTAGCCCCGCGCGAGCGCGTCGACGTCAGGGCGAAGGTGCTCTAGCTCGGGTGGAAAGTGCTCGGGGTAGTACACGAAGTTGAGCAGGCGCCGGGCCACGCCGCCCCGCGCGTCGTCCAGCGCCTCTCCCCGATCGTGCGAGACGGCGAAGCCGACGTAGATGAGCACCGGCAGGTCGCGCAGGCTTCGACTGGACTCGCGCGCCGCGACCTCAACCCGATCGAGGGTGCGCCGCAGGTCCTGGGGCGTGCCGATGCAGGGCACGATGATGCCGTCCGCCGCCTCACAGGCGTAGGCGGCCAGTCGCGGCCCGTTGGCCGCCACGTAGATCGGGATGTCGGCCTTCCGCTCACGGAACTTCGCGCGGCAGATGTCCACCGCCTCCCGCACCTCGGCGATGCGCGCAGGCGGGCGGCCGAGCGTGCGCACCGCGTTGTCGCCGGCGCCAAGACCTAGGATTCCGCGCCCGCCCGATAGCTCGTGGATGGTCAGCATGGCCCCGGCCGTCACGCGCGGGTGACGGGTCACGGGGTTGGTCACACCCGGACCAATGCGGACGCGGTCCGTGTTCACGGCGAGCAGGGCTGCCGTGGCCCAGGGATCGGGGAATACGTCCTGCCCGTCGATGACCCACACGTTCTCGCACCCCGCGACCTCGGCGAGCTGGGCCATCTCGATGTATTGGGGATGCGGAATGTCCTGCATCAGGAACAGATCGCACTTGACCATGCCGCTACATATAGCATGGTGCGCGCACGCCTCGACACGCTCCGAGGGGCTGGGTAGCGTCGGGCGACCTGGAACGGGTACCGGACACGCCGACGATCTCGAAGCCGGGCGCCCGCGCTAAGCCCGAACGAGTGGCCAATGCGCACCTATCCCGATACCACTGCATCGAGGACCTTTCCCGCGTAATGGCCGACTAGGCGCAAGGCAGAAGTTGGGCTTGGTCCACATGGTTTCGTGAGGACTCACCTGCAAGCAACAGTGAGTTCGTTGACCGCATTCCGAGCACCAGCGTATACTGCCTACCTCTTCATATTTCGCATTTGGCGCAGACGTGTCCGATGCGGAGGGATGATGCTAGTGGCTCGGCCGGCTCGCTGGCCCGTCGTCCGCTCTCGTCCGGATTGGCAGCACATCCGCGCGTGGGCGGCAGCGATCAGCCTTATAGGTTTTTGCACCGCGACCGGAAATGCGGAGGCGCAGACGTCCCCGCAGGGCCAGATCGGCGACCAAGCCGAGAAGCTCCTCGTGGTCGACTGCCTGCTCCCGTCCCAGATTCGCCGCCTAGGTGGACAGGTCACATACCTCTCTGCGCGGCGGGCCGTGAAGACATCGGCACGCGACTGCGAGATCCGTGGGGGCGAGTACGTAGCCTTCGATCGCGCGAACTACGCAACCGCGCTACGCGTATGGTTACCGCTCGCCGAGGGCGGCGACCCTGCCGCTCAGACATATGTCGGCGAGATCTTCGAAAAGGGCCTTGGTGTCCCGCCCGACTACGCCGCCGCCGCTGTTTGGTATAGACGAGGGGCCGAGCGGGGCTACTCCCGTGCTGCCATCAATCTCGGCCAGCTCTATGAGCAAGGACACGGCGTCCCGAAAGACCCCGTACAGGCGCTCGGCTGGTACCGGAAGGCGGCCGGCCTGGGTGACCTCCCGTTCGGCATCGCAGCGACCCCGACGCCATCCCCTCAGGAGTCCCAGCAACTCAGTGTCGAGGTGGCCCAGCTCCGTCGGCAGCTTGACGCTAAGCAGGCCGAACTCACCGGCGCTCAACGCGACCTCGAAGCGCTCCGCGCCGGCCTGGACGAACGCCGGAACGACGCCAATGCCGAGCGTGACGCACTCGCCGGCCTCCGTCGGCAGCTTGAAGCGGCGCGTGGCCAAGAGCAGACATCGTCTGGCCGCGTTCGGGATCTGGAGAAGGCCGTCGGTGAACGGGAGGAGCGCCTGGCCGCACGGGACCGGGAGGTAGCCGAGCTCAAGGCGCGGCTCGCCACCTCCGACCGTGTGCAGAAGGACTCCACCGCCGAGATCAGTCGGCTCCGCGAGAACATCCGCGAATCGCTCCAGCGGGAACTGGCGACCCGTTCCACGGCTACCACGACGAAGGACGGGTCATCTGCGGTTGGGCTCCCCAGGCCAAAGGACATTGGAACCTTCGGTAACTATTACGCCCTCGTAATCGGCAACGATCAGTACCGTCAACTTCCTCGGCTCACCACCGCGGTCAACGACGCGCGCGACATCGACCGCACCCTCAAGGCCCGTTACGGCTTCAAGGTGACGCTCTTACTCGACGCCAACCGCTACCAGATCCTCTCGGCCCTCAATGGGCTTCGCGAGCGTCTCACGGACAAGGACAATCTTTTCATCTACTACGCGGGGCATGGGGAGGTCGACCGTAAGAACCAGCGCGGGCACTGGCTGCCGATCGATGCCGAGCCCAACAGCAGCGCCACCTGGATCTCGAATATCGCCGTCACCGACATCCTCAATGCGATGAATGTGCAACAGCTTCTGGTCGTCGCTGACTCGTGCTATGCGGGTACGCTCACCCGCTCGTCCGTTGGGCGCCTCGATGCCTCGCTCAGCGAGACGGAACGGCTCAAAGTAATCCAGCTCATGGCGCGAAAGCGCTCGCGCATGGTGATGACCTCGGGTGGCCTCGAACCCGTGCTGGACTCCGTGGGAGGTTCCCATTCTGTCTTTGCTCAGCCCTTCATCGAGCTGCTTCAATCCAACGTGGGCGTGCTCTCTGGACAGGAGATGTTTCGGCAGCTCCAGCTCCGGGTGGCAGGGACGGCGCAGCGAGTCGATGCCCAGCCGGTGCCGGAATATGCACCGATTCAATTCGCCGGACACGAGGCAGGCGACTTCTTTTTCGTCCGCGTGAGCAACTGACGGGGTTGGGTGCCCGCCCCGAGGGGCGGCGCTCAGTTTCTTTATAAGTTGGGCGAATTGTCGACCAGCCTGTGCTAAAAGCCTGATGGGGGGTACTGGGGATGAGGCAGCGCACGTGGGATAGGGTCTGGGCAATTGGAGCGGGGGTGGCAGTGGCGGCCCTGCTTTTGGCGGAGCCTGGCTCCGACACCCAAGCCCAGACGTTCAACGACGCGATCCAAGGCGCCCTCCAGAATCAGTGCAGCGGACTCAGTGGCCCTGGGGGCTCCTATCAGGGAACGCTCAACACGATCTGCAGCAACGTTCCCGGTGCAGTGGGTACGTCCTCCGGTGCCTCGATCGCCTCCCAGGCACTGGGC
>Ga0306923_10001080_pt1 | contig 23506 bp, 12 predicted proteins | sample sta12Can44000108_FD_203841 | JGI IMG/M metagenome (GOLD analysis project Ga0306923, IMG submission 203841) | Lab enrichment of tropical soil microbial communities from Luquillo Experimental Forest, Puerto Rico - statanox.12C.anox.44.000.108 (v2)... | ecosystem: Environmental > Terrestrial >... | reverse complement strand
CCCGCCGGAGACCGCCGCTCCCTGGGTGAACTCCAGGTCGGGGTCGGTGGCCGCGATGTTCATCGAGCTGATCCCGGCCGCGGCGCGGACGCCAGGCAGGGCCCTCGCCTCCGCCAGCACCGCGTTGTCCAGGCCGGCGCCGGCCAGGACGTCGCCGGCGATGACGGCCCGCTCGGACTGGGTGCTGGCGGCGTGCGCGATGCTCGTGTTGGAGAAGGCGACCGCGCCGATCATGCCCACGGCCAGCGCGACGGGGACGACGGCGGAGGCGGTGCGGCGCGGCAGCACGCGCATGCCGGCCAGGGCCAGCCGTGCCGACGGCCCGGCGGCCCGCAGCGGCCTGGCCGCGGCCGCCACCGCGGCCACCAGCACCGGGCCGAGCAGGGCGACCGCCGCCATGCCGGTCATCAGCAGCGGCACCGCCAGGGCCAGCTGCGCGCCCGGCCCGCTCTGGCGCAGGGAGACGATGTTGAGCACGACGACGCCCGCGGCGGCCGCCACGCCGAGCAGGAGCCGAACCGGGTGCGGCCACCGGCTCTGCGTGCCCGCCTCGCGGATCGCGAGCGCGGGTTTGGTGCGCGCGGCGCGGCGCGCGGCGACGAGCCCGCTGAGCACGCAGACCGGCAGGGTGACCGCGCACGCGAGGGCGGCGAGCCAGGGAGTTGACCAGGCGCTCGATCCCGGCGGGAGCAGCGCGTGCGCGGCGAACGCGCGCACGGCCAGAGCACCGAGCGCGGCGCCGGGCAGGTATCCGAGGATCCCGCCGGCGAGCGCGAGCAGCGACTGTTCGGCGAGCACGGCCCGGCGCACCTGGCCGCGGGTGGCGCCCACCGCGCGCAGCAGGGCGAAGCGGCGCCGCCGCAGGTCCACCGACAGCGCGGTGGTCGCGGCCAGCACGAACAGCGAGGTCAGCACGAGCATCGGGATCACCGCGGCACCCAGGGCCGTGCCGTTGGCGCGCTCGATGGCGAACCCCGGGTCGGCCAGGTCGCCGCGGGCCGCGCCGGTCGCGATCGTGTACCCGGCGCCGCCGTGCAGGGCGTCGCGGATACGCTGCGCGAGCGTGGCCGGGGTGACCGCGGGATCGGCCGTGACCGCGACGAGGTCCACGGTCCCGGGCCTGTGTGTCCCGCCGGGGAATCCCGTCTCGCCTACCGCTTTCGCCACTCCAGGCACTTGGGCGAGCTGTTGTGCCAGCCGTGCGGGCACTCCCCGGTAGGCGGGCAGCGGCACGGCCTCCGCCTGCGCGTAATCGCCCCGGCCGAGGGTGAGGCGCAGCTGGGTATCGCCGGCCACGACGACGCTGGCCCCGGCCAGGCGGCCGAGCGGCGCGGGCGAGCTGGCTCCCGCGACCGACAGGGCCGCGACAGTGAGCGTCGCCGCGGTCGCGGCCGCCACGAGCGTGCCGATCACCGGGCCGGGCTGGCGCCGCGCCCCGGCGAGCATCCAGCCGCGCATCACGCGTACCCGCCGCTCGCGCCCGCGGCGCCCACCCGCTCGCCGGCGGTGCGCTGGCCCGTGGCGGGCCGGCTGGCCGCGCGCTGGCCGGTCGCGCGCTCGCCGAGCATGTGCAGCCGTGCCGCGACCTCCACGGGCTCGGGCCCGTCGACGACCGTCTCGACCCGCCCGGCGTCCAGGAAGACCGCGCGGTCGCAGAAACCCGCGACCTGCGGGTCATGCGTGACGATTACCACGGTCGCGCCGTCCGCGGTCTGCCGCAGCAGCCGCAGCACGCCACTGGCGGTGTGCGGGTCCAGGGCGCCGGTCGGCTCGTCCGCGAAGATCACCTCGGGGCCGACGACGAGCGCCCGGGCGATCGCCGCTCGCTGCTGCTGGCCGCCGGACAGCTCGGAGGGCAGGCGGCGCAGCTGGCCTTCGCTGAGGCCCACCCGCGCCGCCGCCGCCTCGATGCCGCCCCGGGGAACCCGCCGGCGGCCCAGCCGCAGCGGCAGCGCGATGTTCTCGCCCACGCTCAGCTCGGGCAGCAGGTTCAGGTCCTGGAAGACGAACCCGACGCGCTCGCGCCGCAGGACCGTCTGGCGGCGGTCCGACAGCCTGGCGAGGTCGGCGCCGCACAGGCGCACCACGCCGGAGCTCGGCCGTTCCAGGCCCGCCGCGCACTGCAGCAGCGTCGACTTGCCCGACCCCGACGCGCCGAGCACCGCGGTGAACGAGCCGGCCGGAAACGACAGCGACACCCCCTCCAGGGCCGTCACCATGCCGTGTCCTCGGCCGAAGCGCTTGAAGACACCCTCGAGCCGCACCGGGGCGGCGTCAGTCGTCATATCCACGGTTACGAGGTAACCAGCCGGCCCGGTGCGGGGTCACTACGGCGAACCCACGGAATCGGGGTGGGGTAAATCCCCGGCGCGCCCGGGTTCCCGGCGCCGCAGGCTCATCCGGGCCGGGTGATGCCGGGCGCGGCGGGCTGGCTCACCCTGATCCCGTGCTGCACGTTCGGGTGGTGAGCCCGGTCGAGGTCACCGGGCGGCTGATAGCCAGGCTCACCTCGGACTCGGGTGTGTCCAACCTGGTGATGCTGCCGGCGGCCGCGAAGCGGCCGGACGGGGACGCGGTGCAATTCGACCTCGAGGAGGCCTCCGCCAACTGGGTGCTGCGGCAGCTCCGGGATCTCGGCCTGGACCGGGACGGCTCGGTGCTGATCGAGACCGTGGACGCCGCTATCACCGACGGCGCGGACCAGAAGGCGGACTCCGGGACGTATCACGGGGAGCATGCGCCGGTGTGGGACCTGGTGGAGGCGAAGATCCGGGCGGACGCGAAGTATCCGCCCAGCTTCTTCGCCCTGCTGATGTTCGCCGGGCTGATCGGCGCCTGCGGCATCCTGACCAACTCGCAGATCCTCGTCGTGGGGGCGATGGTGGTGGGCCCGGAATACAGCGCGATCATCGCGGTGGCGCTCGGGCTGGACAACAGAGACCAGCGGGCGGTCAACCGGGGGCTGCTGGTGCTGCTGACCGGTTTCGCGCTCGCGATCGCCTGCACGCTGGCCTTCGCGGCCTGCATCCGGTGGTCCGGCCATACGCCCAAGGAGTACCTGGACGGCGTCCGGCCGGTCTCGGACCTGATCAACTCCCCCAACCTGTTCTCCGTCGTCGTCGCCGTCATCGCCGGCCTGGTCGGCGTGGTGTCCCTGACGCTGGCCAAGGCGACCGCGCTCACCGGCGTGTTCATCTCGGTCACGACGATCCCGGCCGCCGCGGACATCGGCGTGTCGATCGTGTACCGGAGCTGGCCGGAGGCCCTCGGCTCGCTGGAGCAGCTGCTGCTCAACGTCGGCCTGCTGATCATCGTCGGCGCGGTCGCCCTGCGCGCGCAGCGGTCGTTCTGGCGGGCCTGGCAGCGGCGGACCGGGCCGCCGGCGTAAGTCCCGGCGATCCCACATCCAGCGGTACAGCCCGGCCGCGCCGAGCAGCTCCCGGTGGGTGCCGCGCTGGACGACGCGGCCGGCCTCGAGGACGACGATCTCGTCGACCCGGTCCAGGCCGTCGGGCTGGTGGGTGATCAGCAGCGTCGCGCGCCCGGCGGTGACGTCGAGCAGGTCGGCGGTGAGGGCGCGGCGCGCGTCCGGGTCGAGGCTGGCGGTTGGCTCGTCGAGGATGAGCAGCGCCGGGTCCGCGAGCAGCGCCCTGGCCAGGGCGATCCGCTGCCGTTCGCCGCCCGAGATGGCCGCGCCGTGCACGCCCACGGGGGTCTGGAAGCCCTTGGGGAGCGACTCTATCCAGGGCAGCAGCCGGGCCCGTGCCGCGGCGTCCGCCAGCTCTTCGTCGCTCGCGCCCGGCCTGGCGAGCCGGAGGTTGTCCGCGATCGTCGTGTCGAAGACGTGCGGGTCCTGCGGGCAGCCGCCGATCACGCGGCGCACGTCGTCGGCGGCGTAGCCCGCCAGATCGTGGCCGCAGAGAGTGGCGGTGCCGCCGGCCAGGTCGACGAACCGCATCAGGAGGGCGGCGACCGTGGACTTGCCCGCGCCGTTCGGGCCGACGAGGGCGACGCGCCGGCCCGGGCCGAGGTCGAGGTCGAGGCCGTCGAGGGCGAACGGAGCGTCCGGGCGGTAGCGAACCTGGGCGGCGCGGAGCGCGACGGTGACCGGCGGCTCCGGCGGCGGCAGCGGCCGCGGCGGCTCGCGCACCGGATCGGGGACGTCGAGCACGGCGAAGACGCGGCGGGCGGCGGACCGGGAGTGCCCGATCTGGAGCGCGGCGCCGGTCAGCGGGCTGACCGCCTCGAACGCGGCCAGCGCCGTGAGGGTGACCACGGCCAGCGGCACCCGGCCGAGCGTGCCCGACCCGGTGGCCGCGACGCCCAGGATGAGCACGCCCCACACGGTCAGGCCGGAGGCGAGGGAGGTGAGTCCGGTGCCCAGGCCCGCGGCCGCGGCCGACCGGCGGGCGAGCGCGGTCAGCTCGGCGTCCCTGGCCGCCACCCGGTCCAGGGCCGCGTCTCCGGCGCCGAACGCGTGCAGGTCCGCCGCGCCGTCCAGCAGGTTGACCGTCCCCGCGGCCAGGTCGCCGCGGGCGGGGCTGGCCCGGCGCCGTGACGCCCTGTCAGCGGCGGCGGCGACGGCGGGCACGGCCAGGCCCCCGGCCAGCAGGCCGGCGGCCAGGACGCCGGCGGCGGGAGCCAGGATCAGCAGGCAGGCGGTCACCGCCCCGGCGCCGACGAGGGCGGCGGCCAGCGGCGGGGCGATGCCGCGGATGAACAGGTCCTGGGTGGCGTCCACGTCCGATGTCAGCCGGGCGAGCAAGTCCCCGGACCGGAACGCGGAAAGGCCGGTCGGCGCCAGCCGGGCCAGCCGCCGGTAGACCGCGACCCGGGTGTCGGCCAGGACACGGAATGCCGCGTCATGGCTGGTCAGCCGCTCGGTGTAGCGGAAGACGCCGCGGCCCACGCTGAAGGCGCGCACCGCCACCACCGCGGCGGTGATGGCGATGATGCTGGGATGCTGCGATGCCCGGGCGAGCAGGAAGCCAGAGACGGCCAGCAGCGCGACGGCGCAGCCGGTGGCCGCGGCGCCCGCCGCGGCGGCCAGCAGGAGCCGGCCGCGGACCACGTGTCCGAGGCGGAGCAGCCGCAGCAGCGGTTCTTCGGCCACTGAATGCTTCACCGGTTCACCCGCCCGCCGCCAGGACGGCCGCCTGTCCGGCGGGGACGAGCGTGCCGTGGTCGAGGCGCAGCACCCGGCTGGCCGGGACCTCAGCGTGACCGATGCCATGGCTCACCAGGATGACGGTCCGGCCGGCCATCAGCGTCTCGAGGACGGTCATGATCTGCCGGGCGCCCACTGGATCCAGGTGCGCTGTCGGCTCGTCGAGCAGCACGAGCGGGGCGTCCCGCAGGAACGCCCGGGCCAGCGCGACGCGCTGCCGCTGACCGGCGGAGAGGATGAGCCCCCGTTCTGGCAAATGAGCGGAGAAGCCGCCGGGGAGCGCGTCGATGAACTCCTCGGCACCGGCCAGGCGGGCGGCCTGCCGGACGGCGTCGGGCGTGGCGTCCGGCATGCCGAGCGCGATGTTCTCCGCGACGGTGCCGGCGAACAGGTAGGGACGCTGCGGGACCCACGCGATCTGGTCGCGCCACGACCTGACCGGGATCGCGGCCAGGTCGGTGCCGCCCACGTCGATCCGGCCCGCCGTCGGCTCGCAGAAACGGAGCAGCAGCGCGAGCAGGGAGCTCTTCCCTGCGCCGTTCGGTCCCGTCAGGACGACGCGGTCACCGGGGCTGATCGTGAGGGATACCCCGTCGAGGGCGGCGGCGGCCCGGCCGGGGTACCGCAGGACGACGCCGGTGAGCGTGACCGGCTGGGTCCGCAGGTCGGCCGTGTCCGGGGACGGCGCCTGCGGGCTGGGGCCGGCGGCGGGGGCGGGCTGGTCAAGGATGTCCAGGGCGCGCTGTGCGGCTACCGTCCCTGTCTGGCTCGCGTGGAACTGGGCGCCGACGTTGCGCAGCGGCAGGTAGGCCTCGGGGGTCAGCAGCAGCACCAGCAGCGCGGTGTCGTACCCGATGTGCCCCGCCAGCAGTCGCAGCCCCACTTCGACGGCCACGAGCGCGGTCGCCAGCGCGGCGGCCAGTTCGAGGACGAGCGCCGACAGGAACGTGATCCGCAGCGTGGCCATCGTGGCGGTCCGGTACTCGCCGGTCACGTTCTTGATCACATCGGCCTGGGCCCTGGCGCGGCCGAACACCTTGAGGGTCGGCAGGCCCTCCACGACGTCGAGGAAGTGGCCACCGAGCCGGGACAGCAGCTGCCACTGCCGCTGGGTGCGTGCCTTGGAGTACCCGCCGATGAGGATGGCGAAGACCGGGATCAGCGGCAGCGTCACGGCTATGACCAGGCCGGATAGCCAGTCGGCGGCGGCCACCCTGGCCAGTACGGCCAGCGGGACGAGACAGGAGAGCACGAGTGCGGGCAGGTACCGGGCGAAGTACGCGTCGAGCGCGTCCAGTCCCGAAACGGCCAGCGTGGTGATTTCCCCCGGGCGCTGGCCGGACAGCCAGGACGGGCCGAGCGACAGCGCCTTGGCCACGAGGCCGCGGCGCAGCTGCGACTTGACCCTCGCGGCGGCGCGCAGCGCGGCTACCTCGCCGCCGTAGGAGACCGCCGCCCGCCCCGCGAAAACCAGCAGGAGCGCGACGATCGTCCCGCTCAGCGCGCTCACCCCGGTGCCGCGCGCGGCGGCGGCGAGGGCGTGCGCGAGCAGGCTCGCCTGGGCGAGCACCAGGGCGGTGGCGGCGAGCCCGAGTGCGACCGTGGTCAGCAGGGACCACGCGGCGGCGCGCGCGTGCCGCGGCAGCCGCGGGTCGAACGGTCTCATCGCCATCAGGCTCCTCCGGGGGCCCCCGGGAGCAGATCATCCGCCACGGGTGAGCGCCCGCCGTGCGCGGCGGCGTCGGGCGTGACGGCGTCGCTGGGTGCCTGGCCGAGCAGCACGGAGGTGTCGCCCGCCCGCGGGCGGGGGCGCGCCTTGTCGGTCACGGGGTCCAGGCTGCCGTCCTGGCGGATGACGAACAGCAGGTCGTACCCATCCGGCGGCTGGCCCGCGGGCCGGGCGACGACCCTGGCACCGCTCTCCTGCCGCCGGACAAGCTCCGGCCTGGACAGGCCCTCCGCGAACAGCACCTCCCCGCCCGTGAAGGGCGCCACGACGCCGTGGCTGCTGTCCGGCGGCCGGAGCCTGCAGACCCGCGGCAGCCCGCCCGCCTGCAGGATCGTCGCGGCGAGGGCGTTGAAGTCGTCTTCCTCGGTGAGCAGGAGCACGGAGGTGACACCTTCGAGTTCGGCCCCGCCGCTGGTGGCGGAGGCCAGCAGTTCCCCCGGCGCCAGCTGCAGCCCGGCCTTGCTGATCCGCTCCCGGTCCTGCGCCAGGCCGGCCCACATCAAGACGTCGAGCCCGGCCGAGCGCAGCGCGACCGCCAGGTCGACCACCCACGGGTCGCCGCCCACGAGCAGCGGCCTGGTGCCGTGGGCGCCCATCACGCCCAGCCGCCTGGCGACGGGCACGGCGGTGAGCCCGTACAGCGCCACCGTCGCCACGATGACCACGAACGTGGCGGGCAGAATCCGGGCCGCCCCGCCGATCCCCGCGGCGGCGAGCGAGGCGGAGAACGTCGACGCCGTGGCCGCGGCGACGATGCCGCGCGGCGCCATCCAGGCGGCGAAGGCCCGCTCTGCCGGTCTCAGGTCCGTGCGGGCGGTCGATAGCAGCACCACGAGCGGGCGGGCCACGACCACGAGGATCGCCGCCAGGGCGAGCGCCGGCAGCACCACGTGGCGCAGGGACGCCGGCGTGACCGTCGCCGAGATGGACACGAACAGCAGGCCGATGATCAGCTGGACCAGCGTCTCGAAGAAGGGCCGCCGGGCCGGGATGTCCACGCTCCGGATGTTGGCCATCGCCAGGCCCATCACGATGGCGGCGAGGAGGCCGCTGTCGTCCCTGGCGATATCGCAGGCCGCGGCGACCGCGACGACGACCGCCAGCTGGGTGCTCGTGCCGAGGACTTCGCCAAGGCGGAGCCCGCGCAGCAGCAGCCACAGCAGCGCGACGCCGACGGCGCCGCCGGCGATGCCCACGGCGAGGCTGCCAACGAACTGCGCGGCCTGCGCGCCCAGATGCCGCTGGTTTCCCGCCAGCACCGCGTGGAAGACCACGGCGCCCAGCGTCGCGCCCACCGGGTCGATCAGTGAGCCCTCCCAGGCCAGCACCCGCCGCAGCCGTTCGGCTGGCCGGACGAAGGCGAGCAGCGGCCCCACCACCGTGGGCCCGGACACGACCAGGATGGCGCCGAGCTCGAGCGCGGCGCCGCCGGACATGCCGAGCAGCGGGGCCGCGCAGGCCGCGGCGATCACGCAGGTGACGGGCACGCCCAGCGCGATCAGCCGGATGACCACGCGCCGCGTGTGCCCGGTCAGCTTGCTCAAGTCCAGGCCCAGCCCCGCGTCGTAGAGGATCACCGCCACCGACAGCGAGACGAGCGGCTGGAAGGCGGGACCGAGCAGCTTTTCCGGGTTGACGTCGCTGGTCAGCGCCCCGGCGGTGAAACCGGCCGGCAGCAGCAAGATGAGCGCGGGGACCCGCAGCCGGGTCGCGAGGAGCTGGCAGCCCACCGCGAGCACGACGATCAGGGCGACGCCCGTCAGGACCTGGTCGGTGGACACGCGTCCTCCTCGCGCATGCCGTTCCGGCCGCGGGATAAGGTGGTCGGCTGCGAGGGACTCGGCGCGTCGCTGCCCGCGCGCTGCCGTGGCGGCTGCTGCGGCTCGGCGGCCGTGGATGTGCCTTCATCCGCGGACGGCCGGTATACGTCCCGGTAATGCCCGACCTCACGGGTGGTGTAGGCGCGCTCGCGGCGGACGTCGCGGGTGAAAGCGACCCACCAGGTGAGGAGGGCGCCGACCCGGTTCCGGTAGCCGGTCAGGAACGTGATGTGCACGAAGAGCCAGACGACCCAGCCGGGGAAGCCGCTCAGGCGCAGCGGCCCCGCCGACACGACCGCGCGGCCGCGCGAGATGTAGGCGGCCGATCCCAGGTCGCGATACCGGAACGCGGTGGCCCCGCCCGCCGGATCGAGCGTGGCGCCGACCGCCCGGGCCACCGGCCTGGTCGACTGCTCGCCCGTCAGCTCGCGCCGGACCTTGAAGCCGGCATACAACCCGGACTGCATGGCGACCTCGGCGACCCCGGGCAGCTTGCGCAGGCTCATCATGTCGCCGATCACGGAGATCTCCGGGTGCCCCGGGATGGACAGGTCGTCGCGGACGACGATCCGGCCGGCCCGGTCCTGCTCGGCGCCGGTCGCCCGCGCGAGCGCCGCGGCGAACGGCGGGGCCTCGACCCCGGCGGTCCACAGGACGGTCTTGGCGTCGTAGCGCGTCTCGTTGCCGTCGTGGTCGCGGGCGGTCAGCCCGTCGCCGTCGACGTTCGTGACGATGGTCCCCATGTGCAGCTCGACGCCCAGGTTCCGCAGTTCCCGCGCGGCCTTGCCCGACAGCTCATCGCCGAACATGGCCAGCGGCGCCTTCCCGCCGTCGAACAGCAGCACCCGCGCGTCCTCGGGATTTGCCTGGCGGTACTCGTCTCGCAGGGTTTTGGTAGCGAGCTCGCGGATCTGCCCGGCGAGCTCGACACCCGTCGGCCCGCCCCCGACCAGGGCGAACGTGAGCCACTTCCGCCGCTCCTCCGGATCGGAAGCGGTCTCGGCGATCTCGAACGCCCCGAAGACGCGGCGCCGGACGGTGAGCGCGTCGCTCACCGACTTCATGCCGGGAGCCCACTGCGCGAACTCGTCATGGCCGAAATACGACTGCCTGACCCCGGCCGCGACGATCAGGTGGTCGTACGGGACGGCGAATCGCTCGCCGCCCGGCCGTATGCACGTCACCGTCCGGGCGGCCGGGTCGACGTCGACGGCCTCGGCCGCCACGCACCGCAGGTTGCGATGCGTTCGAAGCAAGCGGCGCAGCGGGGCGGTGATCTGCCCTTCGGACAAGATGCCAGTCGCGCACTGGTAGAGCAGCGGCTGGAACACGTGCTGCGGCGAGCGGTCGACGAGCGTGACGGCGAACGGGCCGCCGCGCAGCGCCCGGGCGGCGAACAGGCCGCCGAAACCGCCGCCGATGATCACTACCCGGCCGGGCTGAGACTGTTCGGGCATCAGCGTGCCCCCTTATTCCTTGTTCGGTCGGACTGATTCGGTCGGACTGGCGCGGTCAGGACGGGTCGTGCCAGGGGACGCCGTTCGGGAGCAGGCCGTCGGCTTCCTTGGGACCCCAGCTGCCGCGCGCGTAGGGGTGCAGGGGCACCGCGTCGCTGAGGATCGGGTCGATGATGCGCCATGCCGCCTCGACGGTGTCCTGACGGGCGAACAGCCACCGCTCACCCGAGAGCGCGGCGCCGATCAGGCGGTCGTAGGGGCGCATGTCCGCGCCGGGATGCTCGGCGAAGGTCAGGTCCTCCTGCTGCGGCGCCCAGCCGGCGCCGGGCTTCTTGCCGATGACGCCGAGGTTGACCTGGGCCTCCGGCCAGATGCGGAACCGCAGCCAGTTGGCACACGTCGACGGCTCCAGGCCGAATACGTCGTGCGGCGGGCGGCGGAACCGGACGCTGATCTCGGTCGCGGTCACGGGCATGCACTTGGCGGCCCGGATCAGGACGGGCACGTCCGCCCAGCGCCAGGAGTCGGCGAACAGGCGCACCGCCACATACGACTCGGTCGTCGAGCCGTCAGCGACTCCGTCCACGTCGAGGTAACCCTCATACTGCCCGCGCACCGCGTCATCCGGTGTCAGCGGCCGCAGCGCGGCGATGAGCTGGGACTTCGAGTCCCGCCAGGACTCAAGGCCGCGGCCGTCCGGCGGGTCGGCGAGGACCGTGGCCAGCACCTGCAGCATGTGGTTCTGCACCACGTCCCTGATGGCGCCGGTCTTGTCGGCCATCGTGATCTGGATGCTGTGCACGTACTCGCGGTTGAGCAGCGGTTCGAGGGTGGAGTTGGCGAAGCGGACGAACAGCACGTTCTCCACCGGGTCGAGGCCGAGCCAGTGGTCGACGCGGTAGATCGCGTCCTCGGGGAAGAACTGGTGCAGCGTCTGGTTGAGCTGCCGGGCGCTGTCCAGGTCGATCCCGAACGGCTTCTCGACCATCACCCGGGCGCCCTTCGCCAGGCCCGCCGCGGAGATGCCCTGCGCGATCCGGCCGAACAGCGGCGGCGGCACCTCCAGGTAGAACAGGGCATTGCCCTGGCCGATGTCGCTGGCCAGCGTCCTGTACGTGGCCTCGTCGTCCAGGTCGCCGTCGTGATACCTGAGCAGCCCGAGCATCGTGGCCGCCGCCGGGCTCTGAGGATAGATGTTGTTGAGGACGAGCGAGTCCTCCGCGTACTTCCGGAACTGCTCCAGGTTCCACCCGCTCTTCGCGACGCCGATGACCGGGACATTGAGCACGCCGCGCTCGACGAGGCCGACCAGCGCCGGAAACGTCTCGAGCTTGGCCAGGTCACCGGTCGCGCCGAAGATCACCAGGGCGTCCGCTTTCTCGGCTTCCATGTCTTCCTCTCCTTAACGTTTTTCCCCCGCACCCCTCGCGCCGCGCGGATCAGCTTCGGTTGCCCCGCCAGGACCGGTGGTGCCGCCCGCGGCGCCCACCGGCTGTCGCCGTCTGGGGCGGCCGGGATTCGGTGGCCGGAGCCTGCGCCGGCGCCGGCACGGGCGGCATGGCCGGGGCGGCGGCCGGCCGGAAGTGGTGCACGCTGATCCGCTGGCGGAACACGTAGTACGTCCATGCCTGGTAGCCGAGCACGAGCGGCAGCAGGATCACCGCGATCACCGTCATGACCTTGAGGGTGTACGGAGGCGAGGCCGAGTTCTGGGCGGTGAGCGAGTACGCGGGGTTGGTCGAGGAGACCATAACGCGCGGGTACAGGTCGACGAAGAGCGTCACGATGCAGCTGGCGATCGTGACGGTGGTCAGGGAAAACGCCCAGCCCTGGCTGTCCGCCCACACCGCCCACAGGGCCGCGATGACGGCGATGCAGGCGATCAGCTCGATGAGGTTGAGGAAGGCGCCGCCGCCGGCCTCGACATGCGTCCACGAGATGAACGCCAGCACGAGCAGCATGGTCACGGGCGATACCACCTTGGCCGTCCGCCAGGCGCGTGCGCGCACCTCGTCGGTGGTCTTCAAGGCGATGAAGGCGGCGCCGTGCAGGAGGCAGACCGCGACCAGCGTGACGCCGGTCATGATCGGGTACGGCCTGAACAGGTCCCAGAAGGTGCCGGTGTACTCGTGGCTGGAGTTGATAGGCAGGCCGGACAGCAGGTTGCCGAGGGCGATGCCGATGACCAGCGGGACGAGCAGGCTCCCGATGGTCAGCGCCCAGTCCCAGAAGTTGCGCCACCGCTTGTCGGGGCTCTTGCCCCGGTACTCGAAGGCCACGCCGCGGAAGATCAGCGCGACGAGCAGCAGCACCATGGCCAGGTACATGCCGGAGAACATGGTGGCGTACCAGTCGGGGAACGCGGCGAATATCGCGGCGCCCGCGACGATGAGCCAGACCTCGTTCCCGTCCCACAGCGGCCCGATCGTGTTGATGACCGCCCGGCGGCCGTCGTCGTCCCGGCCGACGAAGTTGTGCAGCATGCCGACCCCGAGGTCGAAGCCCTCGAGGACGAAGAACCCGGTCCACAGGATCACGATGAGGATGTACCAGAACGGGATCATCGGATCACCTCAGTACTGCATGGCGGGGACGGACGCGTCGGCGTCCTCCTGCGCCGGCGGGGGTTCGAGCTGCTTGCGCGAGTAGCGCAGCATCAAGAGCAGGTCGACGGTGCCGAGAGTGCCGTAGAGCACCACGAACACCGTCAGGCTGATGACCAGCCAGGTGGTGCTGACGGACGGGGACAGCCCGTTCTTGGTGAGCATGATGCCCTGCACGATCCAGGGCTGCCGGCCGCTCTCGGTGAGCAGCCAGCCCGCGGTGTTCATCAGGAACGGCAGCACGACCACCCAGGTGGCGCACCACAGGAAGAGCCGGGAGGTGGCGAGCCGTTTGCGGCGGGCCAGGATCAGCCCCCACAGGCCCACGAGGGTGACGATGAGGGCCAGGTAGGCCATCACCCGCATGCCCCAGTACTGGATGAACACGTCCGGCACGTAGTAGCCGGGCCCGAACTGCTGGTTGTACTGGTTGTTCAGCGGGGTCAGCCCCTGCACCTGGCCGTTCCAGTGGTTGGTGGCCAGCAGCGACAGCAGGTGCGGGATCGCGATGATCTCGGTCGGGGTCTGGTCGTTGTTGCCGCCGCCGATCTGGAACAGCGAGAACGAGCACGGCTGGCAGGTGGTCCACTGCGCCTCGGCCGCGGCGATCTTCATCGGCTGGTAGCGGGCCTCGATGACGCCGAGCTCGTCGCCGACCAGCATGGTGAGCAGGATGGCCGGGACCAGGACGAAGAGCGAGAGCCGGGCGGGGATCATGAACACGTCCCGGTCGCCGCCGTGGCGCAGCTGCCAGGCGGAGACCGCCAGCATCACCGTCGCGCCGGTCACGATGGCGGCCAGCACGACCTTGGCGTAGCCCCAGACGAACACCGGGTTCGTGAACAGCGCCCAGACGTCGTTGAGCTGCGGCTTGCCGTTGACCATGATGTAGCCGACCGGGTGCTGCATCCAGGAGTTGGCCGCCATGATGAACGCGGCCGACAAGATGGTGCCGAGGAAGACGAGCCAGATGGTCGCCAGGTGCACGCGGCGCGACAGCTTGTCCCAGCCGAACAGCCACAGGCCGAGGAACGTGGATTCGAGGAAGAAGGCGGCCAGGCCCTCCATGGCCAGCGGCGCGCCGAAGATGTTGCCCACCAGCCGCGAGTAGGCCGACCAGTTCATGCCGAACTGGAATTCCTGCACGAGCCCGGTGACGACGCCGATGGCGACGTTGATGACGAGCAGGGTGCCGAAGAACCGGGTCAGCCGGAGGTACTCCGGGCTGCCCCGCCGGTACCAGGCGGTCTGCAGCATCGCGGTGAGGAGTGCGAGCCCTATCGTCACCGGGACGAAGAAGAAGTGGTTGATCGTGACGAACGCGAACTGCCACCGGGCGAGGGTGTCCTGCACTTATGACCTCCCGCCGCCGGAGGGCGCTGTCGGAGCCGAGGCCGGGGCCCCCGGCGGTGCCTGGCGGGGCGCGGGCGCCCAGGCGGCGGCGCCGGCGCTCACCCCGAGCCGCTCCGCGATGTGCTCGCCGACGCGGATGGCGTTGGCGATGGCGGTGAGCGCCGGGTTGACCGCGCCGATGCTCGGGAAGATGCTCGTGTCGGCCACGTACAGGTTGTCGACCTCGTGCGCCTTGCAGTTCGCGTCGAGCACCGAGGTGGCCGGGTCGGCGCCGAACCGGCAGGTGCCCGCCTGGTGGGCGACGCCGGCGATCGGCACGTTCATGCTCATGTAGAAGTTCTTGTGCAGGACGTGGTGCGCGGCCATCCCGATGTGGTTGAGCATCTTCCTGAACTCGCCGTACAGCGCCGCCGCCTCGCTGTTGTTGGTGTCGGTGTAGGCGAGGTGGATGTTGCCGTCGCGGTCCACGGTGACCCGGTTGTCCGGTTTCGGCAGGTCCTCGGTGGTTAGCCAGAAGTCCACGGCGTGCCGGGCGACCTCGTCCAGGCTCCAGTGCGGGGCGAGCTTGGTCAGGTGCGGCTCCTCGCCCTTCATGGCCATCGCGTTGGACTTGCCGAGCATCTGGATCTGGCCGAGCGGCCACTCCCGGCCGTCGCCGGCGAAGTAGAAGTCGTTGATGGCCAGGGTCTTCTGGAAGACCGTGGTGTTGGGCTCCTCGCCGAGCGCCACGACCGCCTTGCTGTTGTGGTACATGTAGTTGCGCCCGACCTGGTCCGACCCGTTCGCCAGGCCGTTAGGGCACGCGTCGGACGCCGACCGCAGCAGGATCTTGGCCGTGTTCGCCGCGCCGGCCGCCAGCACCACGATGTCGCCGTGGTAGATCTCCCGCTTTCCTTCCCCGCCCGAACCCTCCCCGCCGCCCCGGTCCACGACGACCCCGGTGACGGTCCGGGCGGCCGGGTCCGTTTCCAGCCGCACCACCTCGGCGCCCGTCAGCAGCGTCACGTTGGGCAGGCCGAGCAGCGGCCGGACGGCGATGATGTCCGCGTCGGCCTTGGCGTGCACGAGGCACGGGTAGCCGTCGCAGGTCGCGCACCGGATGCACTCGCTGGCGGCCCGGTCGGCCTCGTTCAGCAGGATGCCGCAGGGGGCGGGGAACGGGTGGTAGCCGCCCTGCTCGAGGGCGTCGGAGATCTGCTGGACCCGCGGCTCGTGCGAGACCGGCGGCCACGGGTACTGCCGCGACCAGGAGCCCTCGGTGGGATCGGTGCCGTGTGTGCCGTGCACCTGGTACAGCCATTCCGCCTTGGTGTACCAGAGCTCGAACTCGTCGTAGCCGACCGGCCAGGCCGGGGAGATCCCGTCGGCGTGCCGCAGCTCGCCGAAGTCCTGCGGCCGCAGCCGGTACAGCGCGGCACCGTACAGCTTGGTGGCGCCGCCGACGAAGTAGTGCACCTGCGGCTGGAACGGCGTGCCGTCGCCGTCATACCAGGTATCGGACGATATGTACCGGCCGTCGACGAATACCGGCCCGGGATCCCAGTTCGCCGCCTCCCGGGTCAAGAAGGTGCCGCGTTCCAGCAGCAGTATCCGTTTCCCCGTCGCGGCGAGCGTGTGAGCGAGGGTTCCGCCGCCCGCTCCGGTACCGACGATGATGACGTCGAAGTCCTGTGACATGGCAGTTCTCCCCCGAGTGAGTACGGGCAGGGTCGCTATACGGGGAGAGTCGTCGGATCCCCGTATGTGGCGTGCAGATCGAGTTCGCGGTTGAGCGTGAGAGCGGCGTTGATCAGGGACAGGTGGGTGAACGCCTGCGGGAAGTTCCCGAGCTGCTCACCGGATGCGCCGATCTCCTCCGAGAACAGGCCGAGATGGTTGGCGTAGGTCTGCATCTTCTCGAAGGTCAGCACGGCCTCATCGAGCCGTCCGGACCTGGCGAGCGCGTCGACGTACCAGAACGTGCACAGCGAGAAGGTTCCTTCGTCGCCGTGCAGGCCATCTGGCGAGGCAGCCGGGTTGTAGCGGTACACGAGGCTGTCGGAGACCAGTTCCCGGTCCATCGCCCGCAGGGTGGACAGCCACATCGGATCGCGCGGCTCGATGAAGCCCTCGATCGGCATGAGGAGCAGGGAGGCGTCCATCACGTCGGTGTTGTAGTGCTGAGTGAAGGCCTCGACCTTGGGGTTCCAGCCGCGCTCCATGATCTGGTTGTACAGACGGTCGCGCTCGATGACCCACTTGGCGACGTTGGCCGGCCGGCCGGTGCGCGCGGCCAGCCGGATCGCCCGGTCCACCGCGACCCAGCACTGGAACCGGCCGTAGGTGAAGTCCTGGCGGCCGCCGCGCGTCTCCCAGATCCCTTCGTCCGGCTGGTCCCAGTTGTCGCAGACCCAGTCGATGATCCTGCTGAGCGACAGCCAGCCCTGGTGGGCGATCGGCAGGCCGTGCCCGGAACCGGTGTCCAGCGCGCTAATCGCCTCGCCGTAGATGTCGAGCTGGAGCTGGTCGGCCGCGCCGTTGCCGATCCGGACGGGCCGCGAGGCCCGCCAGCCCTCGAAGTGGTCGAGGCTTTCCTCGGTCAGGTCGGAGGTGCCGTCGACCCGGTACATGATCTTCAGCGGGCCCGATGCGCTGCCTGCCTGCTCGGTGGCCCGGTCGCGCATCCACACGCCGAACCGCGCGGCCTCCTCGAGGTAGCCCAGGCCGGCCAGGGCGTGCATCGACAGGGACCCGTCCCGGATCCAGGTGTAGCGGTAGTCCCAGTTCCGTTCGCCGCCGGCCTGCTCGGGCAGCCCGAAGGTAGCCGCGGCGACCGGCGCGCCGGTCGGCTCGTAGGTGAGGAGCTTGAGGGTCATCGAGGAGCGGCTGACCATCTCCCGCCAGCGCCCCGTGTACGTCGAGCGGCCCAGCCACCGCTTCCAGTACGCCGCCGTGTCCTGGGCCATGCGGTCGAGTTCCTCCGGCGCCAGCGACTGCGGCTCGCCGCCCATGGATTCCAGCACCACGCCGCGCCCGCTCTCGCCTTCTCGCAAGCTGAGGGTGGCGCGCAGCCCGTCGCCGGCCTGCTCGATGACCACTCCGCCCTCGGAGACGGCACGCCGCTGGCCCGAGCTGTGCATGGTCAGGTGCGTCCCGTTCGCCGCGCGGAAGACCGCGCCGGCGTCGTGCGCCTCGATCGTGTGCGCGACCCGGCCGTAGTCGAACCGGGGCTGGATCTCCAGCTGGAACTGCATCGTGCCGCGCGCGCACCGCAGATGGCGGACCAGCCGGTGCCGGTCGGTGGGCTTGCCCTCGATGACCGGCATGAAGTCCAGCACCTCGCCCACGCCGCCTGGCGTCATGAAGCGGGTGATCAGCATCGCGGTGTTGGGGAAATACAGCTGCCGCGACACATAGCCGTCGGCGGCCGGCCTGATCGAGCAATAGCCGCCACGGTCGGCGTCGAGCAGCGACGCGAACACGCTCGGCGAGTCGAACCGCGGGCAGCAGAAGAAGTCCACGGTGCCGTCGCTGGTCACCAGCGCCGCCGTCTGCAGGTCCCCGATAAGGCCGTGCTCACTGATGTCCGGGTAGCGATCCATGTCTGTCTCCTTACCCTGCGCAGCCCCTCCCCCGGCCCACGCTTCCGCGCGGGGCGACCCGACCGCCTCACCCGCTAGGGATGATCTCGCGCGTTGTGATCGGGCCGGTCACGGCGGACGAAGGCCACCACAACGGGCGAATTCACCTGGACGACACCGTCGCACCACCGTCCGTTCGGAATGAAATAGAAATCCCGCGCTGGCGGCGGCAACCGCATCACTCGGCGACCGCGGCGGCCGAGGCTAGCGCCCGCGCGGACGTCGTCAGCCACCCGGCCACCGCGATGAGCACCCCGCACGCCATGGCCAGCAGCCACGGCCCGTGGGTGGCGGCGCTGAGCGCCTGGGCGTGCGACTCCCCCGCCGCGAGCCGCGCCTGGGTGCCCGCCGCCAGCTGAGCGCCCATCACCGCCACGCCGAGCACGTTGCCGATCTGCCGGGTGGTGGAGATGACCGCGGAGGCCACGCCCGCCTGATCCGGCGGCATGCCGGCGACGCCGGTGTTGGTGATCGGCGGGTTGACCAGGCCCTGCCCGGCGCCGAGCACGACCATGGCGACCGCGAGCCACGCGTAGGAGGTGTCCGGCGACAGGCCCAGCAGCGCCGCGAAGCCCGCGGCGGTCGCCGCGCCGCTGAGCACCAGCGGGATCCGCGCCCCGCGATGCGCGACCAGCGACCCGGCCACCGGGGCCGTGACGGCCATCACCGCGGTGGCGGGCAGCAGCGCGAGCCCGGCCCGCAGCGGCGAGTAGCCGTGCACGTCCTGCAGGTAGAGGGTGATGACGAACAGGAACCCGGCGAGCACGACGAAGGCCAGCACCGCGATCACGCAGGCGCCGGTGAACGGCTGGCTGCGGAAGAACCGCGGCTCGAGCAGCGGCTCGGGAGTGCGCCGCTCGACCGCCACGAACGCGGCCAGCGCCGCGCACGACACGGCGAACAGCGCCAGGATCGGTACCGACGCCCACCCCTGGACCGGTCCCTGGATCACCGCGTAGGTCAGGCTGCCCAGGAACGCGATCATCAGCAGCTGCCCGGGCACGTCGACGCGCCGCGGGCGCGCCGCCCGCGACTCGGGCACGTACCGGCGGGCCGCGACCGCCATGAGCAGTCCGATCGGCACGTTCACCCAGAACACCGACCGCCAGCCGACCTCGCTGACCAGCACTCCGCCGGCGACCGGCCCGCAGGCGGTGGCGAGCCCGAAGATCCCGCTCCAGATCCCGATCGCCCGCGCCCGCTCGCGGGCGTCGGTGAAGGTGTTCCGCACGATCGACAGCGACACCGGAGTCAGCATCGAGCCGCCCAGTGCCTGCACCATGCGCAGGGCGATAAGGGATCCCGTGTTCGGCGCGAGGCTGCACAGCAGCGACCCGAGGCTGAACCCGAGCAGGCCGACGATGAACAGCCGCCTGCGGCCGAACCGGTCCGCCATCGACCCGGTGAGCAGCAGCAGGCTCGCGATCACCAGCAGGTAGGCGTCGGCGACCCACTGCAGCCCGGCCAGGCTCGCGTGCAGGTCCTTTTGCAGGGTGGGCAGCGCGACGTTCAGGATGGTCGAATCCAGGTACGTCATGAACAGGCTCGAGCTGCAGATGAGCAGCACGACGAGCCGGCCGCGGCGGCCCGCGGCCCCGTCGGGTATGGCGGCGTCGCGGGCGGGACCGAGCAGCCCGAGCCCGCTCACCCGGTGGTTCCCGCGCGCACCGGGACCTTCTCCTCGGCACCCGCGATCAGCGCCGCCGTGCGCGCCGCGCTCGCCTTCCCGGCACGGCCCGTGGTGACCAGCGCGAGGGCGAACACCACGGCGCCCAGGCTGGCGACGACCCACCAGCCCGGCCTGGTGGCCGCCGTGAACCCGGCGGCCAGCGGTCCGTGCAGGTTGGCGGCAAGCACGGACCCCATTATGGCCACGCCGAGGGACGAGCCGACCTGCCGCCCGGTCGACGCGATCCCGGACGCGACGCCCGCCTGCGAGCGCGGCATCCCGGACACCGCGTTGTTGGTGATCGGAGCGTTCAGCCAGCCCTGCCCGATGCCGAACACCAGGCAGCACACCAGCACGTACCACACCGGCGAGGCGCCGGTGAGGAAGGTGAGCAGCAGGCCGCCGGCCGCGATCCCGGCGCCGGCGATGAGCAGCGGGACCCGGGTGCCGCGCCGCGCGATCATCCGCCCGGCCAGCGGCGCCGAGACGGCCATCACCACCGCCATCGGCAGCAGGAACAGCCCGGCCACCAGCGGCCGGTAGCCGCGCACGTCCTGCAGGTACAGCGTGATCAGGAACAGGAACCCGGCGAACGCGGCGAGCCCGGTCACCGCGGTCAGCGCCGCGCCCGAGAACGGCAGGCTGCGGAAGAACCGCAGGTCGACCACTGGCTGCGCCCGCCGCGGCTCATGGCCGAGGAAAACCGCGAGCGCCACCGCGGCCGCCGCGAAGCACGCCAGGATGCGGACCGAGCCCCACCCGTAGCCGGGTCCCTCGATGATGCCGTAGCTGACTGCCCCCAAAGTGATCATGATCAGGATTTGCCCGAACGCATCGGGGCGCCTGCAGGTCCCCGCACGCGACTCCGGGACGAAGGCGGCCGTGAGGATGATCGCCGCCACGCCGACGGGGATGTTGACCCAGAACACGCCGCGCCAGCCGACGGAGCCGACCAGCGCTCCCCCGATGATGGGCCCGAGCGCCATCGACAGGCCGAACACGCTGCCCCACATCCCGATCGCCCGCGCCCGCTCCCCGGGGTCGGTGAACGTGTTGGTCACGATCGCCATCGCCACCGGGTTGAGCATCGACCCGCCGACGGCCTGCAGCGCGCGGAACGCGATCAGCCAGCCGAGCCCGGGCGCGAGGCTGCAGGCCAGCGAGCCGAGCGTGAACACGGCCAGCCCGACCTGGAAGACCCGGCGGCGGCCCACGCGGTCGGCCGTCGATCCCGAGAGCATCAGCAGGCCCGCGATCACCAGCAGGTAGGCGTCGATCGTCCACTGCAGCCCGGACACCGGCGCGCGGAAGTCACGCCCGATGGCCGGCACGGCCACGTTGACGATCGTGACGTCCAGCCCGACGATGAACAGGCTCAGGCAGCAGATGGCCAGCACCAGGTAGCGGCGCCGACGGCTCAGCAGAGGCAGCGCGACTCCTCTCGGCCTCCGGAAACCCGCAATTACTTTTGTTTCTACAACTAACTTTAGCCGGGAGCTATGCCCGGCCGCATAGGAAGGAATCATGAGCGACCAGCTGAGCCCGAACGCGCCATGACCCCACCCGGCCTGTCCCTGCTCACGCTCAACGTCGGTAACCCCTCGCCCGAGCGAGCCAGGCGGCAGCTCGCCTGGCTGTCCAGGCGGGACGAGCACGTCCTGGTCCTGACCGAGACCAAGCCCAGCGCCGGGTGCCGGCTGGGTCGGCCGCGGAGGCGACGGCTACCGGTACGACCACGCCTTCTGCTCCGGACCCCTGGCCGGCCAGGTCACCGCCTGCTACTACCTGCACCAGCCACGCGAGGACGGGCTGTCCGACCACTCGGCGCTGACCATGCACCTGGCTGTTCCCCCGCCGGCATTCCTGCCGCCGAGGTAATAGAGATGGCATGAACGTTGGCGCTCGCGGCGCTTCCGGCGCCTTGGCCTTAGCTGAGCCGGGTGGAACCGCCTTATCGTTCCAGGCGGCAGCGTGCCTGGTCCTGCCGCATACTGGTCCGGTGGGGCCGGCAGCCGATTTCGTCTGGAGGCAGATCCAGCCTCCCGCGGGCCGCCGCGGGAAGCTGGATCGCCGCCGACGGTTCGCGGGGCCATCCGACCAGGCTCTGCACTGGCTGGCCGGCTGGTATGCGATCGCCCTGCGCCTCGGCGGCGCGGTCTTGTTCACCGCGGTAGCCGTGCTGGCAGCGACGAAGCAGATCTCCGGCTGGTGGCTGGGCGTGCTGCTGACCGCGCTGTGCTTGTGGTCGGCCCTGTTCACCTGGCGGGTCCGGCGGTCCGGGTTGACGCCGACCGTGATACTGGCCGACGCCGCGGTGATCTCGGCGCTGGCGCTGGCGCAGCAGCATCTGGTCCCGGCCGTGCTGATCGAGGACAACACGACCTGGATGCTCCCGCTGGCCTGCACGTCGGTGTACATCCTGCAGATCGCGCTGCGGCCGCGGCTCGGGCTGCCCGCGGCCGCGATCGTGGTCATCGCCTACGGGCTCGGCACCGGCCATCTGGCCGGTGGCTGGCTGCTGGCGGTGGAGGCGATGGTCGTCGCCGGGCTGATGGCCGTGATTCGCAGCGGCGCCTGGCAGGCGGACGCGGTCGTCGCCGCCGGCCTGGAGACCGAAAGGCAGATCCGGGCCGAGGAGGCGCGGCGCGCTGACGAGCGAGAGCAGCACCGCCAGCTGCACGACACGGTCCTGTCGACCCTGACCATGGTCGCGGCCGGCGCCTTCGCCGAACCGTCCTCGGCGCTGACCGCGCAGGCCGCCAGGGACCTGCGCGTGCTGCAAGGGCTCGAGGGGACCCCGGCCGTGCCGGGCGGCCTGGCGCCGCTGGCCGACCTGGGACCGAAGCTGGAGCGGGCCGCGGCCAGCACCGATGACCTGGCCGTGCGGCTGAAGCTCGTCCCGGTCACGCTGCCGTCTCCGGTCGCGGATCAGCTCGTCGCCTGCGTCGGCGAGGCGCTGCGCAACGTCGAGCGGCACGCCGGAACCGGCCAGGCGGAAGTGACCGTCACCGGCGGTGCGGGCTGGGCCGTGGTCAAGATCACTGACCACGGCCGCGGGTTCGACCCGGCCGCCACTCCGCCATCGCGCCGGGGCATCCGCGAGTCGATCACCGAGCGGATGCTGGCGGCCGGCGGCCGGGCCGCGATCGCCAGTCGTCCCGGCGCGGGCACGACCGTTACCGTGAGGTGGCCGGCATGACCTCCGTGCAGCCGACCGCGATGATGTCCGGCCGCTACCAGCGGGCCTTCACCATCGCTGTGGTCCTCCTGGTCGCGGGCTGGCATCTCGCCGGAGCGGGCGGGCAGCTGCTGCATGACCGGCCGGCCTTCGGCTCGTTCGCCTTTCAGGGCGTCATGTGGCTGGTCATGGCGCTGGCGATCGCCGCCGGGTCGGTTCTGGTGCTGCGCGGAACGCCCGGCTGGCGCCCGGCCTGGGCGGTGGCCGGGATCGCGCTGGCCGCCAGCACGGCAGCGGCGGCGGCCAGCCCGGCGGGCCAGATGCTGGCGGTCAACTGGGCGTGGGGGAGCGCCGGCTGGATATGCGTGCTCGTGCTGCTCCGCCGCCGGGTCGCCGAGCTCGCGGTGTTCCTCGCCGCCGTGGCCCTGGGCATCCTGGGCGTGCAGGTGTGGGATGGGCTGGACCGCACCGCCCTGGCCGGGTTCCTCGCCGTGCTGGCCTGGTCGACCGGTGCCCAGGTTGCCGTCGCCGCTGGGGTCAGGGCGCTGGATGCCGCCGCCGGCCATGCCGCCGAGGCGGCGCGGAGCGAGGACGTCGCCCGCGAGCGGGCCGCCACCGCGGAGATCATCCGGGCCGCCCGGCACGCCCGCTGGCTGTCGCTGCAGGAAAGCGCCGTCCCGCTGGTCGCCGAGCTGGCGGCGGGGACGGCTGACCCGGGCGACGCGCAGGTGCGCGTCAGGTGCGCGGTCCAGGCGGCCCGGCTGCGCCGGCTGCTGGCCGAGGGCGATGAGGTACCCGGATCGCTGGTGCACGAACTGCACGCGAGTGCCGATGTGGCCGAGCGGCGCGGGGTTGCCGTCGAGATCGAGACGGCCGGGCCGCTGCCGCAGGTGCCTGGCCCGGCCCGGCG
>Ga0306923_10001077_pt1 | contig 23517 bp, 19 predicted proteins | sample sta12Can44000108_FD_203841 | JGI IMG/M metagenome (GOLD analysis project Ga0306923, IMG submission 203841) | Lab enrichment of tropical soil microbial communities from Luquillo Experimental Forest, Puerto Rico - statanox.12C.anox.44.000.108 (v2)... | ecosystem: Environmental > Terrestrial >... | reverse complement strand
GTGCTCGGAGTCCAAGACACACCGTGATGAAGCCATATCACGCCTGTATCTCTGGAATGTCTAGGGACCAATGGCCTGCATCGCCTACCTGAGCGCATGCGGCGCCGCAGGCTCAGCGAGCAAGTCAGTCATCTCCGGCGCTCCGCGCTCACTTCCGGTCAGAAGCCGACGCGCCGCCGAGGGACAGCGCCCTTACATTGGCGAGCGCTTCGGTTCGGGACGTGACGCCCAGTGTGCGATAGATGTGCTGCAGATGAGCCTGGACGGTGCGGACGCTGAGTCCGAGTACGCGGGCCACGGAGCGGTCGGAACTCCCGGCCGCGACGAGCTGCAGGATGCGGGTCTGCTGCGGCGTCAGCAGCGGCCTGCCGTCGGCGTCGCGGGGGGTGTAGGGCACCGGCTGACTCAGCAGGGCGGCGATGGCGGCCGCCTGCCTGAGGTGCGGGCGGAGCAGGTCAATAACTTCCCGCTGCTGGTCGGAGAAGTCCCGGCGGTGGCGGTTCAGCACCACGCTGATCATGCCGCCGCGCGGGGCCGGAGCGCTCACGATCAGCTGATAATCGACCCGGGCCAGCCGGTAGAAATCGCGGTACAGACCGAGCGAACGGAACTGGCGTTGGCTGGCGACGTCGGAGACGCGGCGGGCGGCGAGGTCGCCGGTTACCTGGTAATGGTGCAGCAGGGGGTGCTCGGGCAAGTGCAGCTGAAACAGCTGCTCGGCGTCGGGGAAATCAAGCGTCTCGGCGGGCTCGATCCGCCAGCTGACGCAGACCGGACCCACCAGCTCGTTGTACGAACACGACTCGGCCGTCACCAGGCTGGATGCCAGCCTGATCACCCGGCTGGGGAAATCGCCGCCATCGGGCAGGTACAGCTCGGCCAGCCCATGGCTGAGCCTGTCCAGCAAACGGCGTTCGAGCGTCACGATCCGGCCCTTGTCACGGCACCAGCGTAAGCAAAATTGCCGATACCGCAATAGTCCGTGCGTGGCGCAGAGTAACTGGTACCTACTGGCAACCCCGGAACGTGGGGCGAGGGGGAGGCCCGGGGTTGCCAGCAGGTATGACCGATCGCCAGGGTGATTGGTGCTACTGCGACCTGGATGCTCTCCGTAACCAACTCGACCCCTGGCGACATCAGTTCGCCCATGTCGTCCGGTGTCGTCCGGGCCTAGACGCCATGATCACCTGGGAGTACGCTTTGCCTGCCGTTGACGAACCAGCCGGCGGCTCAGGCGCGCCCGGCTCGCGTTCTCAACCCCCCCGGACGCGGGCTGCCTAGCTAGAGCGCGCTATGCTCCCGGCCGGTGTCTGCCTGGTTCGCGCCCGTGGCGCTCCCAGGCGGACGCGGCCCGCGCCGCGTCACCCCCCCGGCGCCGCGCGGGCCGCTCAGCCGTCCCTGCGGTGCCTCTGGTCCTTCGGTGATAGCCGATCCGGCTCCCGACTATTCCACGAAGGGACCAATGGCCCTTTGTGGAATGGGCGCGGTTGTGGGACAACCAGTACGTGGAAGGCAGCGACCCGATGCGTGCGCACGCGTCCAGCTGGGCACAGCGATCCGCGGAACTTGGCGCGAGGATCCGTGATCTGCACGAGCGGAATGCCCAGCTGTCGGCCAGAGCCGGCCCTCCTGACCTGGAGGAGCGCAGAACCGTGGGCTCCACCCCGGACCAGGTCGCGAAGGCGAGAGCGCTGGCCAGGATCGCGAACGTGCGGGCGTTCGAGGCGATGAAGCGCACGGCGACCATGCGCCTTCATGCGGCCAGCGCGCATGACCGGGCAGCACTGCTTCACGAACTGCTCGCCGCTGCCGGCCAGAGCGACGCACACGAACACCGGGAGCGGGCAGCCGCGCACCGGCAGCAGGCCCGCGAAGACCGGGCGGCCGCGGCCAGAATGTTCCGTTCCGAGCACGCTGAGTCGCCGGAGACCAGGCATAGTTGACGGTGTCTGTAGTCGGAGACGGGAACGTACATGGCCACGACCAGAGGCCGGGACATCGTGGTGGTTGCCGCCTCGGCCGGCGGAGTCGAGGCGTTGCGCGGGCTGCTGAGCCAGTTCCCGGTACCGATATCCGCCACCCTGCTGGTCGTGCTGCACGTTCCCGCCGCCGGCGGGAAGGTGCTGCCGAGGATTCTCGGCCGCGCCGGACTGATGCCGGCGAGCGCGGCGGCTGATGGCCAGGTGCCGCTGCCGGGCCATGTCTACGTGGCGCCGCCCGATTGCCACATGCTCCTGGTGGGAGACAAGGTCCGCCTGTCCCAGGGCCCACGGCACAACGGCCATCGTCCGGCCGCCGACCCGCTGTTCATCAGCGCCGCCCTGTCGGGCGGGCCACATATGATCGCGGTGGTGCTGAGCGGAACACTCGACGACGGCGCCGCCGGCGCCGCCGCGGTGGAACGGCGGGGCGGGGTGGTGGCGATCCAGGATCCCGGCGAAAGCGCCTACGACGGCATGCCCCGGGCCGCGATGGCCGCAACCCGGCACGCCAAGGTGCTGCGCCTGACCGAACTGGCTGCCTTCATCGACCAGGAGAGCCGCCGCCCGGTATCCGGGCAGACGGTCGGACCGGATCCCTACCTCGAGCGGCAACTCAGCGTCTTTCTCGAGCCGAGTCCCCGGCCTGCCGCCCAGCCCAGCCCATGGAGCGGGGTGACCTGTCCGGAATGCGGTGGCCCGCTCAAGCAGGAGGATACCTCGATACCGGTGAGATTCGAATGCCAGGCCGGCCATGGCTGGTCACCCGAGAGCCTGCTGGCCGCGCAGGCAGCCGGGATCGAGCGAGCGCTGTGGGCCGCCGTGCTGCGCCTGGAAGAGCGGTCCCGGCTGCACCAGGTGCTAGCCGAGACCGCCGAAGACCAGGGGTATCCGATGTCGGCAGGCGGCTTCCGGGCCAGCGCGCTGTCCGCCCGTTCGGCCGCCAGGAAGATCCGCAAGCTGCTGGAATTTCCCCACGAGGCAGGAGCCGCGGGGGCCTCCGACGACGACAGCGACTAGGCCAGCAAGGTAGCCTTGTGGGCCATGCCAGGTGAGGACAGCGACCAGGAGTTCGACGAGCTTCTCCTCATGCTGAAGGAGACTCGCGGATTCGATTTCACTGGTTACAAGCGATCGACGCTGATGCGGCGCATCCGCCGCCGGATGGACGCGCGCGCCCTCAGTTCCCTGAGCGAATACCGCGACTACCTGGAACTCGAGCCGGAGGAATTCTCCCGGCTGTTCGACAGCCTGCTCATCAACGTGACGGGATTCTTCCGTGACCCGCTCGCCTGGCAAGCACTGCGCGAGGAGGTGCTTCCTGAGCTGCTGTCCGCCAAGGCCGCCCGCCGCCCGCTCCGGGTCTGGAGCGCGGGATGCGCTACCGGCGAAGAGGCCTACACCCTGGCGATCGTGCTCGTAGAGACCATAGGCCTGGAAGACTTCATCAGCCGGGTGAAGATCTACGCCAGCGACCTCGACGAGGACGCCCTGGCGGAGGCGCGCACGGGTGTCTATACCGAACGTCAGATCGGCGAGGTCGACGAGGAGTTCCGGCGGAAGTACTTCGAAGCCAACGGAACGAAGTATGCCTTCCGCCGCGACCTTCGCAGGCAGGTGATATTCGGGCGCAGCGATCTCACCCGCGATGCCCCCATCTCCCGGGTGGACCTGCTGGTGGCCAGGAACACGCTGATGTACTTCAACGCCGAGACCCAGTCCAACATCATCCGCAAGTTCCACTTCGCGCTGTCCAGCCCGGGCTTCCTCTTCCTGGGCAAGGCCGAGATGCTGCTGAACCACGGCGACCAGTTCGAGCCGGTAGACCTGCGCAAGCGGCTGTTCAGGAAGATCGGGAAATCAGTCCCGGCCGAACCGCCCAGGCTGGTGACCGCGCACGGCCCGGACAACGATGAACTGGGCGCGACCAGCCTGGAGTCCGCGGCCCTGGCGGCCGGGCCGATCGCGCAGCTCGTGATCGACCGCAGGGGCAGGCTCGTGGCCGCCAACATCCAGGCGGAGTCGCTGTTCAACCTGCGGCCCAGGGACGTCGGACGCCCCTTCCAGGATCTGGAGGTCTCTTACCGGCCGGTCGAGCTACGGTCGATCATCGAGCACGTCATCACCGAGCAGCGGTCGGCCGAACTCACGGACGTCATCTGGCACCGCGCCCCGGGCGCGGAAGCCAGTGTGTATGACGCGACCGTAGTTCCTCTGTACCGCAATTCAGACGAACCGGTCGGAGTGGGAATCAGCTTCCTGGACGTGACCAAGTACCGGCAACTCCGGGACGAGCTGGAACGGTCCAACCACGACCTGGAGCACGCCTACGAAGAACTGCAGTCGCTGAACGAGGAACTGGAGACCACCAACGAGGAACTCCAGTCCACCAACGAGGAACTGGAGACCACCAACGAGGAACTCCAGTCCACCAACGAGGAACTGGAGACCATGAATGAGGAACTCCAGTCCACCAACGACGAACTGCAATTGATCAATGACGTGCTCCGCCTGCGGGGCGAGGAACTCGATACCAGCAAGGCCTTCGCCGCCTCGACCCTGCGCAGCCTCGGCAGCGCCGTGGTGGTGGTGGATGTCGACCTGCGGGTGTACGTGTGGGGGTCCGGTGCAGAGGACCTCTGGGGCCTGCGCTCCGACGAAGCCGCCGGGCGCCCCTTCGCCGAACTGGACATCGGCCTGCCGGTAGCGGACATCGTACCTCTGCTCGAGCGAACTCTCGCTGGCAACCCTACCAGGATCGAAACCGTGATCGACGCAATGAACCGGCGGGGACGCACGGTGAGCATGCGGCTGGAATGTCTCGTGTTGCGTGACGAAGAAGGTAATCGCCGGGGTGTGATCATGGTCATGAACGAGGCCGTCAAGCAGGAATGAACGACGTGCGCGCCGGTCACGTCCCTGTCACCGGCTGATCGCTCCTGATAATTTCGTGGTATGGACTCGGAGCCCGGTGACTCCAAGGTGGAGATCACCAGCAGGCTGAACGCCGCACGGCTGGAGTTTGACGCCCAAGCGCGGCGGTTCGAAGATGCCAGGGCTCGCCTGCGGGCCACTTTTGACCAGATCCGCAACGGTCGACCTCAGCGGCAGATACTGCACGACTCCGCGTTCGCCCGGCTGCAGGCCAAGCTGGAGACCATGCCGGTGATCGAGCAGGCCAAGGGGATCCTGATGGCACAGTACCGGTGTCCGCCCCAGGAAGCGTTTGACCTCCTGCGCCGGGCCTCTCAAAGAGCCAACGTCAAGGTCAGTGACCTGGCAGAACAGATAGTCGAGCAAATCGCATCGCCCGAACCCCGGCCGGCCGGACGGCCTTCGCTGCCTACGTCAGGCGATCGGGGCGGCAGGACGACAGTCCACCACGCCCGGCGGCGGGCTTGAGCCTGATGGGTCCTGATGTGGTCAGCCATGGCCTGGCCAGCCTGCTCGCCGTAGCGAACCGAGGCGCAGAAGGATCCGCGAACCCGGCATAAACGGCCCGAAGCCGGGAAGTCCGGCCATGTACCCGTACCTGCCGTGACGCCAGGCCCGCTATGCTTCCGGGCAGGCGGGCATCCGGCTGAACGCACCCGCAGGAGACTCCCGTGACGGACAGCTCCGATGGCCCGAGCCCGGCTCGTGCTTGGTCCACCGCATTGCATCTCCGGCAGCAGCTAGCGGCCACGGCAGCCTCCATCGCGGAGACGGAAGACTGGGTCGCCGACACCCTCGATTACCTGGCGCGCGTTCGGCCTCATGACGCGGACCGGCTGCATGCACGGGCAGCGCATGCCCGGCTGTTCGCCGCCCGCGAACGTGCCCAGGCGGCGGTCTACCGCTCGCACCCGGACATCATCCCCGCAGACGGTAAAGCTATCCCCTGACCCTCTGGCCGCCCACATACCAGCCGGAGCAGGAAGATCGCGTTACGGCCCGGCCCTGCTGTCATCATCAGCGGCCATGGCCGGGCCGAAACCGTTGCCAGCAGCGTCAACGATCCCGGCCAGCACGGTTGGCTGAACTTTGATGTCGACAATGCGCCAGGATTCCGGCTTCGCCTCAATTCCCCCGATTCCCCCGGTTCTCCCGGTTCTCCCGGTTCTCCCGGTTCTCCCGGTTCTCCCGGTTCCCCCGGCGAGAAGGAGGAACCGTTCTCTCGCCCCGACCACGAAGCCGCTTATGACCAGCGCTTTTATATGCTTATCCAGTGTCCGGGATACACCCGGTTCGGCGTGAATTGAGTTGTGGTCGCCAGAGGCGATCCAATCCCGCAGCACGCCGAAAAAGGCCGAGACAAGATCTGCGTGTTCGTCGCCCAGCCTCTCGGGCCAGATCGACCGGAAGCCATTCAAGCCGCCGGCGAAGCGCAGAAGGGCAGATCCCGTGGTGAAGAGCCTGAACGGGCCGGCCGCCGCCCGGGCCGGGTCAGGAACCACGAGGACCGGGCTGAAGCCCGAGGATTCGGTTCGTCGCTGCTGGGCCCTCATGTGCCGTTCACTCTCCGGGACAGATCGGTCGCGGTCCCGGAAGAGAACTCGAGATGGCGCGGGCCAGCCCGGAACCGCGGACTGGCTCGTCAACCGCCAGCCTCAGTATGCCGCGCTCAACGAGCGACGGTCGAGGCCCAAATGGTAGTTGCCTGCATAAGGCGTGGATGTCCCAGCCATGTTGCTGGTACGACGTGGATGTGGCATCCACGCCATACGGCCTGGTACGGGCGGCGCCGGAGAGACTGATGTCCGTTTCTGCACATGCGGCGCGGGCGCGGGCTCGGTGGCAGGCCATGGTCCCGGTCGAACGTGACCTCCGTCCCTGGGCGCCGGCTGACGGCGGCTTCAAGATAAGCCAACGTGGACGACAAGCTGGCGGTGATACCCATGATCAAGGTCACGGCGGCGGCGCTGAGCGCCCACCCCTTCCTGCACGGCATATCCCGGGATCACCTAGCCGTGCTCGCCCAGGCTGCCTCGGACGTCACCCACCCGGCCGGGCACCGGTTCTTTGAGGACGGCGGTCACGCCACTCACTTCTGGCTGGTTCAGTCCGGTCACGTAACTGTGGACGTTCATATTCCCGGGCAGGGCCGGGTGCCGATCGACACCATCGGCATGGGTGATTTGATCGGCTGGTCGTGGCTGTTCTCGCCGTTCATGTGGGCCTTCGGCGCGGTGGCGGCCGGCCCGGTGGAGGCTTTCGAATTCGACGCGCGAACGGTACGGGCGTGGTGTGCGTCCGACCCGGCACTCGGGTACGAGGTGACCCGGCGGGTCGCGGAAGTGCTCACGAAGCGCCTGAAGTCCACCAGGAGCAGGCTGATCACCGCGTCCATCCACCCAGTGGGCACACGCTGAGATCAGCCGTTGCACCAGGGCCTTTCGGCCTTGTCAAGGCGCCGCTGCCAGGCGCATGATGCGGCAACCAATAGGAGGTGATTTCCGTGAGACCCGAGGACAAAAACGCGCGCCAAGTTCAGCAGGCCTTCGCCAGCGGCGCGACCCTGGCCGAGCTCGAGCAGCACATCGCGTTCCTGCGCTCCCGTGGCGCACCAGACGACGCCCATCCGAGAGTCGGCGTCAACGACGACTATGAAGTCACCGTGATGATCTGCGTAGTAGAGCGGCCCAGACCGCACGTGGCAAGCGCGTCAGCATAGCGCGTGGACTCGTCGGATCGTTCCAGGTCAGCTGACGGCTCATCGGCTGTGTCCCCAGGACGGCCAGACCGGGTGGGCCGAGATGATGGCCTGGTCGGGGTCGTAGACGGCCTTGATCTTCTGCAGGCGGCGGTAGGAGTCCGCCGGGAGCACCGTGCTGGCGGCGGCCGGGGTCTCCTCGAAGTTGTAGTAGTCGTAGCTAGCGTGCCAGGGAGCCAAGGCGTCCTTGACGGCTTGCGCGTGCGCGCGCACCGTGTCGGCCAGCTCGGGGGTGGGGGTGATGCCACCGGCGAATATGACGTACCCGGGGCCGATGTCCGGCTGGGCGCCGCCGCCGGGGGCGGGACGGGCGAGCGCGCCGCCGAGGTGCCGGACCTCGACGCTCAGCAAGGGTGTGTCGGCGGCCGGGCCGGCCAGCGCGACCACGGCGTCGATCGCGCCGTCGGGGAGGTCGGACAGGAACGCGCCGTCACCCTGGTTGGGCACCGGCTGGTCGGGGTCCATGTGCAGTTGGGCCAGGGCGGGAGGCGGGATCATCGCGAAGGTATCGAGCTCTGGGCCGAGCCAGCGCAGCGCGCCGAGCAGTTCGCTGCCCGTGCGCGCATCGCCAAGGCAAGCGGCCTCCACCAGTGCGAAGGAACGGCCGCGCAGCGGTTCCGGAATCCCGGGAAGTGGCGGCAGCCGCAGGATCCGGCCGAGGGAGGTGACCTCATCGGGGACCGTGCCGGTCCACGCGCGCCACGCGAGCAGCACCTCCCTGGCCCGCTGGATCGGGAAGAACAGCGCGCCGGCGTACAGCTCGCGGACGGGGTACAGCCTCATCTCCAGTGCGGTCACCACCCCGACGCTGCCGCCGCCGCCGCGGACCGCCCAGAACAGGTCCGGCTCGTGGCTGGCATCGGTACGCACGAAACGGCCGCTCGGAGTCACGATCTCGGCCGCGGTGACACTGTTGGCGGCCAGCCCGTAGCGGCGGGCCAGCCAGCCGATCCCCCCGCCCAGGGTGTAGCCGGTCACGCCGACGTTCGGCGAGGTGCCCGCGAGCGCGGCCAGGCCGTGCTTACCGGCCGGGACCGTCACGTCCTGCCAGATCGCGCCGGCCTCGGCACGGGCGGTACGGCTGACCGGGTCGATGCGCACGCTGCGCATCCGCGATGTCCGCAGCAGCATCGCGCCCCCGAGCGGCTCGAGGGGCTCGGCGCCATGGCCCGTGCCCTGGGGGGCGATCCGCATACCATGCGTACGGGCGAACCGGAGCGCCTGCGCCACGTCCGCGGCCGACTCGGCCATCACAACGACCGCGGGCCGCTCGTCGATGGCCAGGTTCCAGGCCTGGCGTGCCTGATCGTAGCCAGCGTCACCCGGGGCGAAAACCGCGCCGGTGACCGCCTCCCGCAACATTTCCAGATCGTGGCCAGCGATGCTGTCCGATGTGGTCATCGTTCTCTGCCTTCCGAATGACTGGCACGGCTTCCTGTTCATTCCGTACGTGACCATTACGCTAGGTGCGGTGAATAAAATCCGCTTCCGCCAGGGTCGATAGTCACGACCGGCCAATGGATAGCCAGCTGGATAGCCAGCCCCCTCTGCCTGCCTGGCAGCCATGGCAATTCAAGGGTGCGAATACGCCGGACCGTTCGGGATAAATGTCTTTGAACCATTGTCTGGCGTGCGCATTTTGCACCTCGTGGTTGTCGCCGGTGAAGACGGGGCGGCGGAGGCTGGCCGGCGGCGCCGCTGGCATGTACCGTTGGGAACTCGAAGGACGGTGCGTCCGCTCCGGCAGTATCAGGTGGACCTGTGGTGCTGCTCAATCGTCACGCAGAACGTGCGGCGCTCGGCCGGCTGCTCGAGGCCGCGCGCGCCGGGCACAGCGCCGTGCTGGTGGTGCGCGGCGCGCCGGGCATCGGAAAGACGGCGCTGCTCGAGGACGCTATCGAGGCCGCAGCGGGATTCCGGGTCGCGCGGACCGTCGGCGTGGAGTCGGAGATGGAACTCGCCTTCGCCGCGCTGCACCAGTTGTGCGCGCCGATGCTGGACCGGATGGACAAGCTGCCGGATCCCCAGCGCGATGCGCTGGGGGTGGCGCTCGGCCTGAGGGCGGGGGGTACGCCGGATCGGTTCCTGGTCGGGCTGGCGGCGCTGAGCCTGCTGTCGGAGGCGGCCGTCGCGCGGCCGCTGCTGTGCGTCATCGATGACGCGCAGTGGCTCGACAAGGTCTCGTCGCAGGTGCTGGGATTCATGGCGCGCAGGCTGCTGGCCGAACCGGTCGCGCTGGTCGTCGCGGCCCGTGAGCCGGGCGATGAGTTCAGCGGGCTGCCGGAACTGCTCGTCGGGGGCCTGCGCGCCGGTGATGCCCGCGAGCTGCTGTGCTCGGTGGCCCAGGGGAGGCTGGATGAGCGGGTACAAGACCGGATCCTGGCGGAGACCGGAGGCAACCCGCTGGCGCTGCTGGAGCTGCCGCGAGCGCTGACCTTCACGGAGCTGGCCGGCGGGTTCGGCGTCATGGGCATGGAGGGACTGCCGGGACGGATCGAGGAGAGTTTCCGGCGGCGGCTGGAGGTCCTCCCGGCCGACACGCAGCGCCTGTTGCTCGTCGCCGCGGCGGAGCCGGTCGGCGAGCCGGTGCTGATGTGGCGGGCAGCGGGGCGGCTGGGCATCGGGGCGCAGGCGGCTGCGGCCGCGGAGGCGGCAGGATTGCTGACGATCGGCGAGCGGGTGATCTTCCGGCACCCGCTGGTACGGTCGGCGGCCTACCGGGCGGCGTCTCCGCAGGAACGCAGGGCCGCGCACCAGGCGCTGGCGGAGGCGACCGATCCGGGGGCGGACCCGGACCGGCACGCCTGGCACCGCGCCCAAGCCGCCCTGGAGCCGGATGAGATCGTTGCCGCCGACTTGGACCGGCAGGCGTGCCGCGCCCAGGCACGTGGAGGCATGGCCGCGGCGGCCGCGTTCTTCGAGCGGTCGGCCGCGCTGACCCCGGAGCCAGCGCGCCGGGCAGAGCGGGCGCTGGCCGCGGCGCAGGCCAAGTACCTGGCTGGGGCGTTCGATACGGCGCTGAGGCTGCTGACCGTAGCCGAGACCACACCGCTTGATGACTTCCAGCGCGCCCGGCTCAGCCTGCTGCGCGGCCAGATCACGTTCGCGTCCAGCCGCGGCAACGACGCGCCCCCGCTGCTGCTGACCGCGGCTCGGCAACTCGAGCCGGTCGACGCGCCGCTGGCGCGTGCGACCTACCTGGAGGCGCTGTCCGCCGCGGTGTTCGCTGGCCGGCTGGCGCTCGGCGGCGGTTTGCGTGAGGTGGCGGAGGTTGCGCACGCGGCGCTGCCATCGCCGGCGCCTGCGCGCGCGCCGGATCTGCTGCTGGACGGCCTGGCGGCGCTCATCATCCAGGGGTACGCTGCGGGAGCGCCGCTGCTCAAGCGGGCCGTGACCGCCTTCCGCGGCTCGGATGTCTCCGCCGAGGACGAACTTCGCTGGTTGTGGCTGGCCTGCCACGCCGCCGGGCTGACGTGGGACTACGAGAGCTGGGACGTGCTGTCCGCCCGCCTGATCAGGATCTGCCACGAGGCCGGAGCGCTCACGGCGCTCCCCATCGCTTACAACACGCGGGCGGGAGTGCACCTGTTCGCCGGGAATTTCACCCACGCGGCCGGGATCGTCACGCAGGCCGGGTCGATCACCGACGCGATGAGGAGCAGCATCACGCCCTACGGGGCCCTGGCGCTTGCCGCCATGCGGGGCCGGGAAGCCGAGGCCGCCGGGCTGATCGAGGCCGGTGCCAAAGACGCACAGCGCCGGGGTGAGGGCGAAGGGCTGAGCTTCGTCCAGTGGGCCGTCGCGGTGCTGCGCAACGGCCTCGGCCGCTATGAGCAGGCGCTGGCCGCGGCGCAACAGGCCTATGAGGACTCCCACGTACAGTGGTGGTCCAACTGGGCGATCGCCGAGCTCATCGAGGCGGCGACCCGGTCGGGCGCGGCCGTCCGGACGGGCGACGCCCTGGACCGGCTCTCGGAGATGGCTCGCGCCAGCGGGACCGACTGGGCGCTCGGCATCGAGGCCCGCTCGCGGGCGCTGCTCACCGAGGGCGAGGGCGCCGAAGTCTTCTACCGCGAGGCGATCGACCGCCTCGGTCGCGCCCGTCTGCTGGTGGAACTCGCGCGCGCCGAATTGCTCTACGGCGAGTGGCTGCGCCGCCGACAGCGCAGGCGTGATGCCCGCGAACAGCTTCGAAGCGCGTATGAGAGCTTCGACTCCATCGGCGCCGAAGCCTTCGCCGAGCGGGCACGGATCGAGCTGCGCGCCGCCGGCGGGCAAGTCCGCGAACACGCCATTGAGGCGACAGACGCGCTCACCGCGCAAGAGGCGCTGATCGCCCGCCTGGCGAGCCGGGGCGCCTCAAACCCGGAGATCGCCGCGCAGTTGTTCATCAGCCGCGCGACCGTCGCTTATCACCTGCGGAAGGTATTCGTCAAGCTCGACATCACCTCGCGCGACCAGCTCGCGCAGGTTCTTCCCCTGCGCGGGGATGCCGCGGTGCCGGTCGCGCCGCGGCGCTAAGCCTTCGCGCAGCCCGGCTGGAGCACTGCGCGGCGAGCTATCCAGCTGGCTATCCATTCGCCGGTCGTGACTATCGACCTGGCGGATGCGCAGTTAAATGCGCCCGGCCTAGTGTCATGGTCATGTCCGGAATGACCAGGCGGCCGTGGCTGCCCGCAGCCGCCGCGGCCGTCGCCGCGCTGATCGTCGCCGCGTGCGGAAGCTCCTCCCTCGGCCAGGGCGGGACGGCCCGCGCGCTGGGGACCACGACGATCGACGGCGCCACCGTGCTGACCAACGCTCAGGGTTTCACCCTCTACTCGTTCGCCCCCGACACCGCTACCACGTCGAAGTGCAACGCGGGCTGCGTCCAGATCTGGCCCCCGCTGCCGGGGCCCATCGCCGTGGGGCCGGGCGTCGCCGACATGATCGGCACGATCAAGCGCGCGGACGGCGCAACCCAGGCCACCCGCAACGGGCACCCCCTCTACACCTACGCCGGCGACACCCGTCCCGGTCAGGCCAACGGCAACAACCTCAACCTGAACGGCGGCCGGTGGCACGAGGTAACCGTCTCCGGGCGCGGCCACCGTGGTCACGTTCCAGTGCCGGGAGCCCGGTAGCGGACATGGCCTGCGCGGACACCTCGCAGAACCCGATCACAGAAGGACCAAGCACATGCCTGCACGGCCACTCGCGGCGCGGCTGAACCCAGGTCAGGGGCGTTCGGTGACCGAGGGCGCACCGGGTGAGCCGATGATCCGGACTCCCGACCAGCGTCTGCGCGTATTCGTGAGTTCCACGCTGGGTGAGCTGGCCGAAGAGCGGCGGGCGGTCTCACGCGCCATCTCGGCACTGCGGCTGACGCCGGTGCTGTTCGAACTGGGCGCCCGGCCGCACCCGCCGCGCGAGGTGTACCGGGCCTACCTGGCGCAAAGCGATGTGTTCATCGGGCTGTACTGGCAGCGCTACGGGCAGGCTGCTCCGGGCATCCAGGTCTCGGGCCTGGAGGAGGAGTTCGACCTGTCGGATGGGATGCCGCGGCTGCTGTACGTCAAGGCCCCGGCGCCGGACCGCGAGCCGCTGCTGGCCGATCTGCTGGGGCGGATCAGGCAGCAGGCCTCCTACCACACCTTCTCCACGCCGGCCGAGCTGGACCGGCTGGTGCGCGACGACCTGGCGGTGCTGCTGAGCGAGCGGTTCACCGCCCGTCCCCGGGCCGCGGCACCGAGCGCGCGCGGCCCGCGGCCGTTGCCGGTGAGCACGACTACGCTGGTTGACCGGGAGCAGGCCATCGGCGAGGTGGCCGGCATGCTGACTCCGCCCGGGGGCCGGCTGGTGACGCTGACCGGGCCGGGCGGAATCGGCAAGACCCGGCTCGCGGTGGCGGTGGGCGAGCGGCTGCGGGACCGTTTCGATGCAGGCATGGTGTTCGTGCCGCTGGCCGAGGTCACCGACCCCCGGCTGGTGCTGTCTGGCATCAGCCGGGCGGTGGGGGCCGACCTGGGACCGGGCGCGCCGCTGCAGGCCCTGGCCGAACAGCTGGGTGACGACGCCTGGCTGCTCGTCTTGGACAACCTCGAGCAGGTCATCGACGTCGCCAGCGACCTGGGCGAGTTGCTGGCCCGCTGCCCGGGCGTGGCGATCCTGGCCACCAGCCGCACGGTGCTGGGGCTGCGCGCCGAGCGGGAGTACCCGGTACCGCCGCTGCCGCTGCCTGACCCCGGCGCCGAGTCGGTGGAGGAACTGGCAGCCTGCCCGGCGGTGGCGCTGTTCGTGGACCGGGCCCAGGCGGTACGGCCCGGCTTCGCCCTCACGCCGGGCAACGCGGCGGCGGTGGCGGAGATCTGCCGACGGCTGGAAGGCCTGCCGCTGGCCATCGAGCTGGCCGCGGCCCGTACCAGGCTGCTCGACCCGGCCGCGCTGCTGGGCCGGCTGGCCACGTCGCTGGACGCGCTGGGCACGGGCACGGTGGACATGCCCGAGCGCCAGCACACCCTGCGCGCCACCGTCGAGTGGAGCGTGGGCCTGCTGGAAGACGACGAACGGTCGCTGCTGGAGGTCGTGGCCGTGTTCGCTGACGGCTGGACCATCGAGGCCGCAACCCACGTGGCGGGCCTAGATGGGGACCGGGCGCTGAAGCTGACCGAGGAGCTGGCCCGGCACAGCCTGGTCCAGCTCGACAGCAGCAACGAGGACCCCCGGTGCCGGATGCTGGAGACCGTCCGCGTGTTCGTCGCCGAGCGGCTGGCCGCCCGGGCCGACGCCGCCGAGGTGTACCGCCGCCACGCCGACTACTACCGGGCTATGGCCGAACAGGCCGAAACGCACCTGCGCGGCGCCAGCCAGAAACAGTGGCTGGACCGGCTGCAGGCCGAGGCGGGCAACCTGGCCGCCACCGTCGGCTGGTACTTCGGCCACGACCACGGACCGTTGCCGCACCTGTTCCGCGCCCTGCTGCCCTTCTGGCTGCTGGCCGACGGCATCCTAGGTCAGGCCCGCGGCTGGATCGGCCAGCTCCTGCCCGCCGCCGATTCCCTGGACCCGCGGGCCCGCGCCGAGCTGCTGTGGGCGGCCGCGGTAACCGCCAACATGGCGGGTGACGGCGCGGCGGCGCTGGCCGCCAGCCAGCGCCTCGGACCGCTACTGGCGCAGATCGACGACCCCTACCTGCACGCAGTGTCCCAGCTGGCCATGTCGTGGGCCTCGACGATCACCGGCGATTCCTGCGGCGCCATCCGCCAGGCGTCGGTGTCGCTGGAAGAGCTCCGCGGCCAAGACGAGCCGTACTGGACGGCGGTGGCCGTCCTCACTGTCGGCTACATCGAGAAGGCGGCCGGCCGCTACGATGACGCGCTGCGCCATCTGAGCGAGGCGCGCGTGCTGGCGGAGCGGTCCGGCTACGCCTGGCTGGCCACCTGGTCCCGGGTGCAGCTGGGCACCCTGGCCGTGGTGCGGGGCCGACTGGAGGAGGCCCGGGCGCAGCTGGATGAGGGGCTGGCCGTGAGCCTGGCGACCTACAGCACCCAGAACGTGACCCTGTCCCTGGCCGCGTTCGCCCAGCTGGCGTTCGCCGAGGGTGACCCCGAGCGGGCGGCGCTGCTGGCCGGGGCGACCGAGGGCCTGCGGCGGCGGGCCGACCTGGGGGTGTGGCCAGAGCCGCAGCGGGGAGAGGCTGATCTGGCGACCCAGATCCGCCAGGCACTAGGAGCCGATCGATTCGATCAGGTATATTCTGCCGGCGCCCGGCTCAGCCGCCGGGAGGCGGTGGCCGCCGCCCGCGATCAGCGCACCCGCACTCGGGCGTCCTGAGGCGTACTCGCCGCGGGCAACGTCCACAGGGCGGCGTCTGGCTTTCCTGCCGTCTCCACGATCTCTCCAAGCTCGCTCCAAGAGTTGCCGCTCCGATATCCCGAGGATGGCCGTGATGGCCGGACGGAGCCGGCGAGGAACTCACGGAGGACTTTCATGGCAGAGGTCACGCTTCGTCCCGGCAACGCGGACGCCGCGGCGGTGTCCCGGCCGCCCGCGTTGCCGGGGATCGGGAGAGCCGCCGGGGCCCGCATCGACACGATCGACGTCGGCCAGCACGCCGGGGAGCGTCAAATCCTCCACGAGGTGTCCTTGTCCATCGAGCCGGGTGGGCTGATCGCTCTGGTGGGCGGCAGCGGAGCGGGAAAGACCACCCTGCTCGAGATCCTCGCGGGACTGCGGGCACCCTCGACGGGCCAGGTCATGCACGACGGCGTTCGGGTCGCTGCCGGCGGCACGCCCCGTTCGGGCGTCGGCTACGTCCCGCAAGACGACATCATCCACGGCGAGATGCCGCTGCGGCGCACACTCCAGTACGCGGCGCGACTCCGCCTGCCGGCGGGCACCTCGCCGGAGCAGGCCGACCGAGTGGTCGACGACATTCTGCGCGAGCTGGACCTGGCCGATCGGCGCGATGTCGCGGTCCGGATGCTGTCGGGGGGTCAGCGCAAGCGCGCCAGCATCGCGGTCGAGTTGCTCACCCGACCGGGCACCTTCTTCCTGGATGAACCCACCTCGGGCCTGGACCCGTCGACATCGGCGGAGGTCGTGCGCCTGCTGCGCCAGCTCACCCGCCAAGGGGTCACGGTCGTCCTCACCACCCACGAGCCGACGACCATCGACCGGTGTGACCAGGTGGTCTTCCTGACCCGGAACGGTCACCTGGCGTTCGCTGGTACGCCGGTGCAGGCGCGGCGGTATTTCGGCGTCGACGACCTCGTCGAGGTTTACCGCCGGCTCGCCACCGAGGACACGCCGCGCGTGTGGGCGGAGCGGTTTGCCGCCTGGCGCCAGCCGGGCCAGGCCCCGGCCCAGCCGGGCAAGGCCCAGCCGGGCAAGGCCCAGGCCGGACCGGTACGTCCGGACGACCGGCGTCCGCCGGGCGTCCTGCGGCAGTGGTGGCTGCTCACGCGGCGCAATGCCGAGATACTGGTCCGCAACCGGCTGACCCTGGCCATTCTGCTCGGCTCACCTGTGCTGGTCACGGCGATGATGGCGGTGCTGTTCCAGCCGGGCGCGTTCGCGGGCCACGGTGCGGCCGACGTCGGGCCGGCCCAGATCGTCTTCTGGGTGGCCTTTGCCGGCTTCTTCTTCGGCCTCACGTACGGACTGCTCCAGATCGTCGGGGAGCAGGCGATCTTCAGGCGCGAACACCGTTCTGGGCTGAGCGCCGGCGCCTACGTCGCGGCCAAGATCGGCGTGCTGGTGCCGGTGCTGGCCGCGGTGACCGCCCTTCTCCTCGGGGTGCTGCGCGCGCTCGACCGGCTTCCCGCCCTAGGCGGGGACGTGTACGCGTCACTGCTGGTCACCCTCCTGGTAGAGGCGGTGTCGGCGCTGGCTCTCGGCCTGCTGGCCTCGGCGACCGTCTCCAATGCGGCGCAGGCCGCGCTCGCCCTGCCGATGCTCTGCTTCCCCCAGGTGCTCTTCGCCGGCGCGGTTGTTCCCGTCGCCGACATGGCGGCTCCCGGGCGCTGGCTCAGCCTGGGCCTGGCCAACCGCTACTCGTTCGAGGCACTGGGACGTGCCCTGGGGCTCGACCGATTCACCGGCACGCTTCCGGCCATGCGCGCCTACGGCGACACCTTCGCCGGAGTCGTCGCCTACCGGTGGCTGGTGCTCGCCGGGTTCGCCGGCGTCTTCGCGCTGGCCACGGTGTGGGTGCTGCGCCGCCGGTCGCTGCCCGGCCCGCGCGGACGGTGAGAAAAGCCGGTCAGGGGTCGGCGACGTCGAGGCAGCGCTGGGCGTCGAGCGGCTGTCCGGCGAGTTCGAACAGCGTGGCCGCCTCGGCCAGGAGGCGGCGGGCGGCGGCCCGGTCTCCTTCGGCCCGAACGAGGTGGGCTCGCGCCTCGGCGACCGCTCCCTGCCACGCCGTACCCTGCCAGGTCGCCGCCGACCGCTCGGCCTGGGCGAGCCAGGAGCGAGCCTCGTCCAGGCGCCCTCCCTCGGTACACGCGATCGAGGCCGGCACCGCGATCATGACCTGGCAGAAGATGCAGTCGAACGGCTCGTCCAGCCGCTCCGCTGCCTCGTCGACGACCGCCAGCGCGGCATCGGCGTCAGGGGCGGCGGAGATGAGCGTCCCGTAGATGCGTGGCAGGAGATGGCGGGCCAGCGGCGACCAGCGTGCGAGCGGAAGCGCGCGCCGCAGCAGCCGCTGGGCCGCAACGCGGTCGCCGGCGGCCAGCTCGACCTCGGCCAGCCGCTGCAGCGCATGCGCCGTGCCGGTATCGGCTCCCATCGCCACGTGCAGGGCGAGCGCCTCGGCAAGATCGGCGCGGGCCGCGTCGAGGTCGCCGGCGAGCAGAGCCGCCTCACCGGCCACCGTCACCGCGAACGCCACCCCGCGTCGCGCGCCCGCCCGCTCGGCCTGCTCACGAAGCTGGCGGGTCAGGGCCACCACCTCGTCGTAGGACGTCGGCCCGTAGAGCAGGTACTCGGCGACGCACAGGTGCGAGTCGAACACCGCCGAGGCAAGCTCCGGGTTCTCGGTCGTGGCGCGGAGCTCGCGACGGAGCCGGTCGAACCACTCGCCGCGGTTGTGGGCGATCATGCCCTGAAGGGTGATGACGTCGAGCAGGCGGTTCGGCGCTCCGGGCGCCAGGGCGATGGCGCGAGCCGCCTCGACCGCCGCGTCAGCGCCGTCGATATCACCGGAGAAGTAGGCCAGCATGCCCCGTGCCAGGAGGACTGCGCCGTCGTCCGGTCCCCCGTTCGGCTCGAGCCCGGCCAGTGCCTCTTCGGCCGAGGCGAGGTCCCCGCTCAGCACCGCGGCGCGAGCCAGCCGCGCCCGCAGGCCCGGCGCCTGATCGAGGTCTGCCGTCGCCAGGGCCTTGCGGTAGGCCGGTACCGCGGCGTGGTCGCCGACCGCCGCCAGCGCATCCGCCCGCAGCGACAGCAGCGCAGGCTCCGCCTGATCATCCACGTGGTCACGAACCGCTTCGGTCCAGCGCAGCACCTCGGCGTGGAGCCCGGAGCTTGCCGCGGCCCGCGCCGCCTCCAGCGCGTACGGAGCGGCCATGGCCGGCTCACCCCCGGCGAGGAGAAGGTCGGCGACCTGCGCCGGAGTGGCACCGAGATCGACGAGTCGCGCCACCTCGGCGGGCAGATCTACGGTCACGTCCTGGTCAGCCTGCGGCCCGCGACCATCGGCCAGCTCGACACCCTCGAATCCTGGCCGGGTCCGGGCGTCTGGCCGCTGGGCGACGATGACGGCCAGTCGGTGCGTGCGGGTCAGCCGGGCCATATCGTCAACGAGGAGCAAGGATTCGTGGTGAGCACGGTGGAGGTCGTCGAGCAGGACCACCGCGCCCGACCGTTCCGTGGCGACGACGAGGAACTCGCGCACGGCCACGAACCAGCGCTGACGTGTCGTGGGCAGCTGTCCGTCGAAGGCTCGCTCAAGTTCGGCCCGGCACCCGCCCGGGATCGCATCAAGCAGTCCGGGGTCTGTCCGGGCCATCTCATTGAGGACCTCGGCGATGCACGCGTAGGGGCTGCGGGTGGCCGGCGTCGGAGCGGACAGCCCGGCGGCCAGCGCCTGGTGCCTGGCGGCCTGCGCCGCCTGATGGAGCAGCTCCGTCTTCCCGGATCCGGGGCCGCCGCTGATCTGGATCGCCGCCCCGATGCCCGCGGGGATATCGCTGACGGCCCGTAGCACCCGGTGCGCTGGTGCCGTGGCGCCGTCGGCGGCCGGGTCGGCGGTGGCCGGCTGCTTGTTCACATCGGCCACGAACCGGTAGCCGCGACCGTAGATGGTCTTGATGATCCGCTGATCTCTGCCGGTGTCGCCCACGGCGCGGCGCGCGGACTTGATCCGGCTGGACAGCGCCGACTCGGAAACGAACCGGTTACCCCAGATCTGGTCGAGGAGTTCGGTCTTCGGCACCACCCGCTCGCGATGGCGCAGCAGGTAGGCCAGCACGTCGAAGACCTGGGGCTCCAAGTCGACGATCGTGCCGGCGCGTCGCAGCTCGATGCGCTCGACGCTCAGCTCGCAGTCACCGAATCGGACCCCCACAAGGGTCATGGTGCACCGCGGACCGCACGATGCCCAAATCGTGCGGTCCGCCTGTGCTGAGCGTCAGGGGGTGTCAACCTCGATGGTGACCGGCACCCCGCTGGTGATGACGTCGTAGACCGCCGAGCGGGCGCGCGACTGTTCCACGATCTCGCGCAGCTTCCCGGCCGGGGCATCGCCCTTGATCGTGAAGCGCACGGTGATCTTCTCGTAGCCGTTCCGCACGTCGGGATCGAGCCCGAGGATGCCGTTGAGGTCGATGTCGCCGGTGGCCGCCTCGGGCGCCTGCTTCACCGCGTCGAGCGTGGCGAACAGGGTGGCGGTGTCCACGCCGTTGCGCATCACGTCGCTGGCCTCGGCGGCGGTCATTTCGGTGGTGGTCATCTTGGTACCTTTCCTTGGTGTGGGTTGATGGTTGGAGGTTGTGCTCGGGTTAGGCGGTCGCCAGCAGGCGCTCGCCCGGGACCGGCCAGGAAGCCAGCGCCGCCGCTTCGGAGTCGATGGCGGCGCTCAGCTGCTTCTGAAGCTCGACGAACGCCGGCACCGCCGGATAGGCGGCGAGACGGCAGGTGATCTCGAAGATCTCCCTCAGCGCCTGGTCGCGCTGCCGCTGATAAAGCGCGAGGGCCGCGGTCTCCTCGGCGCCGGCACCGAGCGCCCCGTCGACCGCGACGGCCAGGAGTTCGGCGTCGCGGAACGCGTCGCTGATGCCGTGCGCGGTGACCGCGTCACGGTGATAACCGGCGTCTCCCACCAGCGCCCAGCCCGGGCCGAACGCCTGGCGCACCTGATTGGGCATGCGGAGCATGCCCTGCACCGGCGAGGTCCGGCGAGCGTGGCGCAGCCGCTCGGTCAGCTGCGGGGCGGAACGCTCCAGCAACTCGCCGAAGGCCTCCACGCGGGACCCGGTCCGGCGGCGGGCCGCCTTGGCGTCGCCGGAGGGAGTGCAGACCCAGATGCAGGCCTGCCCGTGGTGGGTCGGGAACACCCCGGCGAACGACCGGTCGGCCACGAAGAGCTCGATGCCGGTCCACTGGATGCCCGCGTAGTAGGCGTACTGGGTCGCGCCGCCCGCCGGGCGGGCCTCGTCGACCGCGGCACCGCCTGGTCCACGACCACCACGTCATGGCCGAGGCGGGCCAGGAGCATGGCGGTGGCTGATCCGGCGACTCGGCCGCCTACGACGACGACATCGCTGCGGCTCCGGTTCGGATTCATGGCGTGCTTCCTTTGGATCGTTCGGCGGTAATTCAGCTCGGTAGCAGCGCGGTCGTGACCCACAGGACCGGCAGGCCGACGAGGATCGCGGCCTGGGACGAGCCGGTGCGCAGGACGGCGATGACGGCGGCGGCGACCGCGACCAGCGGCGCAGCGGACCGGGTGATGCCGAGGCCGCCGCAGGCGGCCGCCACACCGGCGGAAGCCAGCGCGGCGAACGCCGCCGGGACGACGAGTCCGGAGGCTCGTTCGAGGGATGGCGGCACCGTGATCCGGCCGGTGAGGATGATCATGCTGAGCCGGAACAGGTAGCTGCCCAGGCCAGCGGCCACGATGACGATCCAGGTGCTCATCGCCGCACCTCCGCGGTCCGCTGCAGCGGATGAGGTGAGGGGGCCGGCTCGTCTGGCCGTACGGTGAGACCGGCCGCAACGCCGACCGCGATGGCCAGGGCTGTGCCAAGCTGCAGCGGCGCCGATAGCGCCAGCAGCGCCGTGGCGGCCGCGGCGACGATCGCCCGGCGCTGCGCCGGCTGGGCGAGCTTGGGGACCGTCTGACCTACGAGGTAGAGAGGCATCACGAACTCCAGGTGAAGCCAGGCCGGCCAGCCCGCGCCCACGGTTGCGCCGACGCCGATGGCGGCGAGCCAGGACACCCAGAGCAGAACCGCGCCGCCGAGATAGTGAGCGTGCGCCCGGCGTGGGCTGAGCCGCCGGTAGCCGTCGAGCCCGACCGCAACCGACGGGTCGACCATCAGATAGGCGGCCGCTAGCCGCCACCACCACGGCGTGTCCCGCCAGTGGCGGGCCATGGTCGCGGAGTAGAAGACGAGCCGGATGTTGATGATCAATGCCGAGGCCACCACGACCATCGGAGCGGCCCGCGCGTCAAGCATCCCGATCGTCGCCACCTGTGAGCTGCCGGCGTAGATCAGCGGGCCGGTCAGCCATCCAGCCAACGCAGGGATATCTGCCTGCGCGGCGCTGACGCCGATCACCAGGCCGAACGGAACCAGCCCGGCCAGCCATGGCACCATCGCCCGGGCGCCCGCGGCAACATCACGGCGGTCCGTACGAAGGCTGGTCACGGCTTCTCCACTGGGTACTCGGCCCGCCAACTGGCGGGGAACTCGTGCTCCAATGTGCCTGCTTGGCAGCCCTCAAGCTTGGAGGAAAAATGGAGATCACCTGGAGACCAGGGGGTGGCCGCCCCAGGTGAGACACTGGTGACAGCCAGGGGTGGGTGCGGGCAGGGAGCTTTCTTGATCTTCGTCTTCGGCGACTGCGAACTTGATCTCGACCGGTTCGAGCTGCGCCGGGCCGGGCGCCTGCGGCCGGTTGAGCCGCAGGTGTTCGACCTGCTCGCCGTGCTGATCAGGGAACGACACCGGGTCGTGCCCAAGGAGGAGTTGCTCGATACCGTCTGGGGCAATCGCTTCGTGAGCGAGTCGGCGCTCACCAGCCGGGTCAAGGCGGCCCGTCAGGCGATCGGGGACGACGGACGCAGCCAGCGCCTCATCCGCACCGCCCACGGACGCGGCTACCAGTTCGCCGCACCGGTGGACGAGGCGGCGCAGCCCGATCCGGTTACCAACGCCTCGCCGGCTCCGTCAGCACAGGAAATCCGGTTCGCTACGGTCGGTGACGGCACCCGGCTGGCCTACGCGATCAGCGGCGCGGGCCCGCCGCTGGTAAAGGCGGCGAACTGGCTCAGCCACCTCGCCTACGACTGGGAAAGCCCGGTATGGCGGCACTGGCTGGCCGAACTCTCGCGCCGATTCCGCCTGGTCCGGTACGCCGAGCGAGGCTGCGGGCTGTCGGGGAGGCGACCCAGGAGCAGTGGCGCAGTTTCGACGAGCTTCAGCAGCGCTCGACCTCCGCGGACAACGCCTGGCGGTTCGTCGACGAATTCGCCAACATCGACGTCACGGACCTCGCGCCCAGGCTCACCGTGCCCACGCTGATCATGTGCTCCCGCCGGGAACCCGACAATCGCTTCGAGCAGTCACGGCTGCTGGCCGCGCTGATCCCCAAGAGTCGCCTGGTTCCACTCGACAGCAGCAACCACCTGCTGCCTGAGCGCGATCCCGCGTGGCAGCACTTCCTGGCCGAGATCGACCGGTTCTTGCCGGTTGCATGATGGTGAGCGCCGTAGACGGGGATGGTCACCGGATCGCCTGGGGCAGGCTCCGCAGTGTCCCCCTCGCGACCGGGGCGACCTGGCCGCCGACGAGTACCCGGGCGATGTCGCCGGCCGAACCGCGAGGTTCGACCCGGATTTGGCTGGGCCGGCCGGTAAAGCGGCCCTGGTGGAGGACGAACGGCCGGTTCAGCGGGACCCGGCCGGCCCGGGCCAGATAGGCCCCGACCGTCCCGGCGGCGCTTCCCGTCGCGATGTCTTCGATGCGGCCGTCGTTGGTCCAGTGACGCCCCTCCAGGCCGTCCGGGTCGAGCAGGTAGGCGAACTGGGCACCCACCGCGGCCAGGCGGCCGGCGAAGTCCGCGGCGGTGATCGCGGCGCGGGCCAGCGCCGGCGCGGACACGGGAAGCACCAGGTAGCGAAGCCCGGTGGATATCACG
>Ga0306923_10001075_pt1 | contig 23536 bp, 24 predicted proteins | sample sta12Can44000108_FD_203841 | JGI IMG/M metagenome (GOLD analysis project Ga0306923, IMG submission 203841) | Lab enrichment of tropical soil microbial communities from Luquillo Experimental Forest, Puerto Rico - statanox.12C.anox.44.000.108 (v2)... | ecosystem: Environmental > Terrestrial >... | reverse complement strand
TCGCACCTCGATCCCGCCCCAGACCGGCGATGGTCCTCCATCGATCGAAAACGAGACTAGCACCATGCCCGCGGGCACCGCGACAAAAGCGATCCGCGATAATGCCTCTTCGACCGCCGCCAGTCGCCAGCCGTCGAGCCGAACTTGGGTCAGTCGCGCTCGGAATTGGCCGCGGCCGGTGACCAGCAAGCCGGCGACGCGGTCCGCGCTCAAAGCCGCCTGAAAATCCTCGGCTTCACCAAATACCGACGCGCGGCTGCCCGGCATTCCGCCTCAACACCTATGTGGCCGAGGCCATCCCCCCGGCCAGAGGGCTCCCGGCTATTCAAGCTGAGAGGAAAAGCACCTCCTCGCTATTCAATTACGGCAAATGCTGCGACCCTCGCCGAGCCACTCCCTGGTCCAAGCATGTGCGTCGGGTAGGGCAGAAATTAGCCACCCGGTGTTTGTCGGCATGCCGTCGCTAATTTTGCCACATTCGTGCGTTATTATTTATATCGCAATGACGTCGTGGATCGCGACCCGCTGAAGGAAAAGTTAATGCCTGTAAATTTCCTGCAAAAACAGGCGGCCGGTTGAACACCTGCCTAGCTGTGTGCGGTTTGATTGTGAATTGCGCGTTGCGCGACGAAGCAGTGCCGGTCGGAGTGACGTCGCGGAGGCGAGCGTCGCAGGAGCGGCGGTGAAGGGTCACACGTTGTCGAGCTTGGCGCCGCCCGGGGTGCCGATCATCGCCAGGACCTCGCGGCGGCTGAGCGGGTCGTCGCGAAAGGCGCCCAGCATCCGGCTCGTCACCATCGTCACCCCCGGTTTGTGGACGCCGCGGGTGGTCATGCATTGATGGGCCGCCTCGATGATCACCGCCACCCCCTTGGGCTGCAATACCTCGTCGAGCGTGTTGGCGATTTGCGCCGTCATCTTTTCCTGGATCTGCAGACGCTTGGCGAAGACATCGACGAGCCGGGCGAGCTTCGAGATGCCGACGACCCGCTTATCGGGCAGATAGGCGATATGAACCTTGCCGATGATCGGCGCGATATGGTGCTCGCAGTGCGATTCGAAGCGGATGTCCTTCAGCGCGACGATCTCGTCGTAGCCGTCCGTCTCCTCGAAAGTGCGCTGCAACAGCGCAACCGGATCCTCGTCATAGCCGCTGAAAAATTCCCGGTACGAGCGGACGACCCGCTCCGGGGTGCCGAGCAGCCCCTCGCGGCTCGGGTCGTCGCCGGCCCAGCGGATCAGCGTGCGGATCGCCTCCATGGCTTGCTCTCGGGTCGGGCGCTGCACAGCGGCCGGCGGCTCGGGGCGCCGTTCGGACAAGGAAACGGAAGAGGCTAGAGCTCGCGGCATCAATATTCTCTTTTTGGTTGAGCGATGTGCCCCCGGAGAGACCGGGTCGCTCCCCGGGCGGCGGTCAGTTGAGGCGAACCGACTGGTGGGGGCTATCGAGCGAGAAGGCAGGAATGCGAACGGCGAAGCTGTCGCCGCCCCTCGTTTCCATGTGATAGGTGCCGACCATGATACCCGACGGCGTCGGCAGCGGGGTCCCGCTCGTATATTCGAAGCTTTCGCCGGGCCGGAGAACCGGCTGCTCGCCGACGACGCCCGGACCGCGCACCTCTTGCACCTGGCCGCGGTTGTCGGTGATCCGCCAATAGCGGCTGCGCAGCTGGACTGTTTCTCTGCCGCGGTTCTCGATGCGGACGTGGTAGGCCCACACGTAATGGTCTTCGACGGGCGAAGATTGGTCCTCGAGGTAAAACGGCTCGACCGTCACCTTTATCGATCGGGTGGTTTCCGAGTACATCGCCGTGATCCTCGTTTTCCGGCCGGCCCCGCCGGCAGCGCGATCCTCGGACCAATGTCGGTTGCGCGCAGAATGCCGTCAAGGTCGGCGCGCGGGTGCCAACAGGTTGAGAATTCTCTCATCGACCTCGCGCGAGCCTTGGGCATTTATCGGCTGGATGCAGACATGGTCGGCGCCGGCGTCCCAATGCTCCTGGATGCGGGCGCGGATCGCGTCTTCGTCGCCCCACGCCGCCATCGCATCGAGAAAGCGCTGCGAACCGCCGCCGGCGAGGTCGTCGTCACCGAAGCCTTCGCGCCGCCAGCTGTTGACGTAGTTTTCCAGCTGCAGATAGCGGGAGAGCGCCTCTCTCGCGGCGCTGCGCGCAGTGGCCGGGTCGGTTTCGAGCAAGACCCAGACTTCCGGGCACAGGAGCTTGCCGCGGCCGAGGATCGAGCGCGCCTTCGCCGTGTGCTGCGGCGTCGTGTTGTACGGATGCGCGCCGTCGGCAAGTTCGGACGACAAAGCCATCATCCTGGGGCCCAGCGCGGCGACGATCGTCAGCGGTCTCTCGCGCGGCATCGGCGCCTGATAGGGAGCGACCCGCATCGCCTCGAGATAGCCCCGCATCGTCGCGACCGGCCTGCCGTAGCTGTGGCCGCGCACGCCTTGCACCATCGGCCGGTGCGATACGCCGACCCCGAGCAGGAAACGCCCGTCCGATTGCTCGTTGAGACCGCGCTGACCGCTGGCCATGGCCATTGCATCGCGGGCATAGATGTTGGCGATGCCGGTCGCGACGACGAGCCGCTGGGTATTGGCGAGCAGCCACGAAGAATGCACCAGCGCATTCCGTCCGCGGCTTTCGGGGAGCCACAGCGCAGCATATCCCCACGCTTCGACCCGCTTGGCGAACGCCGCCGCAGCCGCGGCGGTCATGCTGTCCATCGACACCCAAACGCCGAGCCTACCCAGTTCCATCGGCTTCTCCTCCCCGGCACGTGCACGAGGCGCGGCGAGTGTGGATCGACGAACGGGCGGCGTCCAGGCTTTCCCGTTTCGAACTGGAATCTACGGGCGTAAATTTCTTCCACTGGCGTTTACTTCGCCGCTGGTGTGAGGAACATCACACACAGCCGCCGTGGCGGTTACTAAATTAACCGCTTGTTTATTCCTGTCGGGATCAATCAGGCGCTGGGGCTGAGGGTGGAGAGGGGTTATGAACGACAAGATCACAGAACCTTCGCTTGCCGAGCTGGTTTCAGACCCCCTTATCGGCCTGCTGATGAAGAGTGACGGCGTCGACCGCTACAGCATCGAGGTGTTGTTCGAGCGTCTCGCAAAGGAGCGGTCGACACCCGATTTCTGCCGGCTGGCGACTGAGGAAGGAGCCACCGCGTAAGCTGACTCGCCGGCGCCTCTCCCTAGGTGGCCGTCGATTTCCTGCGGTCGGCGTAATTACGTGCCGATCGCGAGCGGACTCGTTAGTTTCTTTAACGCAGCGATCACCGAGAGGGCGGTAAGGCGGCCCGTGCGCGGGTTCTCGGCAGACGGCACGTTTTCGACCTGCATCGACAGGCGCGCGGCTTCGGCCTCGACCTCGATGCGGTGGGTATTGCGGGTCACTGTCGGGTCGGCCCAGATCTCGACCATCGTGCGATCAGGCCCGATGCCGGCCAGCGCCAGCGCTGCCGCGACATTGACATTGGCGGGAAAACCTCGGGCCGCCTCCCGTGCGGTGCCGGCAAAGACCAGCTTGGGCTCGCTCAGTCGAGTTATGTCGATGCGCTTGGCCACCAGATAAGGCGCACCGGCCAACCCGCCCGGCGGTTTTCGCGTCACCATCCTTACGTTCGCAATACTACCCTCGGCGGCGGCCGCAACGGCGTCGAGCCCCAACAGCGCACCCGTGGGCACGAGAATGCGGCCGCTATGTTGGCGCGCCAGGTCGACGAGATCGAAATTGTCGAGGAGCGCGCCGCAGCTCAGTACGATTACGGTGCGCCCATGCTCCAGCGCCGGTTCGGCGACTTCGCGCAGCACTGCGGCCGGCGCGCACTCGACGACGACATCGGCAAATTGACAAAGCCCGGCGAGCGGCATCACCGGCACTTCATGTGTGAACCCCTCCATACCCGCTTTCGCCCGCGCCACATCGCGCGCCGCGACGGCGGCGAGCGTCAGCCCGTCGATGCCCTCGTCGAGACGCCGGGCGACGACCTTCCCGATTGCGCCAAACCCGCCGATCGCAACCCGCAAAGTCACGTTCTTCGATCTCCTCGTTGGGCTCGCGTGGTTTGCGAAAAAAGGTGCATCACAGCTCGACATCGGACGGAACGTCTTCGGGCTTGACTCCATTGATGGCCAGACCTGCGTAGAGCCATTCGCGGATTTGCTGGATGCCGCGGTTATAGTCGACCCAAGCGTTGAGGAACTCGCGCCAGCGCTTGTCCGCCTCCATCCGCACGCCCATGCAGGTCGGCAGTTGCACGCGCGGCTGGTGCAGCATCTGGAATTCGCCGAGTGCCGGGTTTTTCTTGACGGCGGTCAATCCCAGATTGGCGGCGAGAATGACGCAATCGGCCCTTCCGGACTGCACGGCGAGGATGCAGTCGTCGCGCGCTTTCAATGCAATGATCGTTGCTTTCGGCGCAAAGCGGCGCGCTGCGATCTCGTGCACCGAGCCGATATCGACCGCCACTTTGACATCGGGGTTGTTGAGGTCGCTCCAGTTCGCGGCGTGAAAGCCCTTCTTCCCGACCATCCCGAAGCCGTGCAGGTAGAAAGCATGCGTGAAATCGATGACGAGCGCCCGCTTGGGCGTCGGGTTCAGCGAGAACGCCAGGTCGATCTTGTTGGCTTGCAGATCGAGCACCGAATTGCCGTAAGTCGACTCGACGTATTCGACCTGCGCGTCGAAGACCCCGGCAATGTCCTTCGCCATCTCAATGCACATGCCCGACCAGTTGCCCGAGGCGATATCCTTGTTGAAATAGGGCGCCTCGCCGGGCAGCGCGGCGATGCGCAGCACCTTGGCGCGCTTGACCCGCTCGATCGTCGACTCCGCCGGTTGGTCCTCCGCTCGCGCGGCATCGGCCAGGACCACAGGCGCACCCGCTGCCCCGGCGGCGAACAAGCGGCGTGACAGCATCGAAGCCTCCTCTTCTTCTTTGATCACTGGCATGGCACAAAATTACCAAGCAGTCACCCCCGCCGAAAGCAGCAAGAGGAGCGTCGGCCAATGTCCGTCAACAAGCCCCATCTAGAATTCCACCGCGTCGACATGAGCTCCGGGTGGTCGACCCCTCCCGGTTATCCGGCTGGCATCGAGCAGAAGATCCTGGCGGGCGGCCTCGACGAGGCGCGGCGCCGCGGCAGCCGCACCCGCCTGTTGCGGTTTGCTCCGGGCGTATTCACGACCGAGCCGTTTGTGCACGACTATTGGGAGGAGGTCTTTCTGGTAGAGGGCGACCTCACGGTCGGCAACGACGCTACGGGCAATGGCGGCGAGAATTTCCATGCCGGCACCTATGCGTGCCGCCCGCCCGGCGCCGTGCATGGGCCCTTCAAATCGAGCGGCGGCTGCCTGCTTTATGAGATCCACTATTACGGCGAGTGACCCGGAAAAATGGCAGGCCTGCCATAACCCGCCCTGAAAATGTCATAGATAAAACCCGACAAATTCGCTTTTTGCGTTGGATCGTACCGGCAAGCGCCAACGTTGAAAGCTTACCATGCATGTTTTTTCGGTGATTGCTGCTTCCGCGGTGATCCTCTCCGGCGTCGGGATCGCCGCAGCGGCCAATTCGATCCGGATCGCCGAGACCGGCGCTGTCCTGCTCGGGAATGCGCATCGCTGCGGCGTTCCCGACGAGCGCGTCGTGCGGGCCGGAAAGGTCATCCGTGAGCTGATGATCGCCGCGTCGGAGGACCCGAGCCAGCGAATGGCCGCGAAATCGCGCTTCGCCGAGATGTTCCGCGCTGCCGCTCGGACTGACGGCAGCGCCGGAATGTCCAACCCGCCTTGCAAGGCGGTCCTCGCGCAAATCGAGCGGCTCGAACAGTTGGGCGATTCGCCAGGATTGCTGGCGGGCCGTCGCAGCCCCTAATCTTGGTGCATGGATTTCGAGCTGACTGACGAACAGCGGGCATTTGCCGAGACGGCGCGGAGCTTCGCGCGCGAAGAATGGCTGCCGCACGCGCCGGGTTGGGACGAGCGCGCCGAATTCCCGGTCGAAGCGCTGCGTCGGGCGGCAGAACTGGGGTTCGCTGGGATCTATGTCGGCGAGGAGTTCGGCGGCAGCGGCCTCGGCCGGCTCGACGCCACGCTCATCTTCGAGGAGCTTGCCGCCGCCTGCGTCTCGACCGCCGCTTATCTCTCTATCCACAACATGGCGGCGTGGATGATCGACCGCTTCGGCACGCGCGAGCAGCGCGCGCGGTTTCTGCCGCAGCTGATGACGATGGCGCATTTCGCGAGCTATTGCCTGACGGAGCCGGGCAGCGGCTCGGACGCCGCGGCGCTCGCCACCCGGGCGGTTCGTGATGGTGATAATTATGTCCTCAATGGCACGAAGGCGTTCATCTCCGGCGGCTCGGTCAGCGACGTTTATGTGACGATGGTGCGCACCGGCGGCTCCGGGGCCAAAGGCATCTCCTGCCTCGTCATCGAGAAAGGCGCCCCGGGTCTGTCGTTCGGCAAGAAGGAAAGAAAGCTCGGCTGGAGCTCGCAGCCGACAGCGATGGTGATCTTCGAGGATTGCCGCGTACCGGCCGCCAACCGGCTCGGCGCAGAGGCGGACGGGTTCAAGATCGCGATGATGGGGCTCGACGGCGGTCGCCTCAATGTTTCGGCCTGCTCGCTCGGCGGCGCGCGTGCCTGTCTCGACGCGGCGCGCGAGCATCTGCTCGAACGGCGCCAGTTCGGGCAATTGCTCGCCGATTTCCAAGCACTCAGGTTCAAGCTTGCCGACATGGCGACCGAGTTGGAGGCGGCACGGCTAATGGTGCGGCGCGGCGCCGCGAATCTCGACCGCGGCGATCCCGAGGCGACAACGCACTGCGCGATGGCCAAGCGCGTCGCCACCGATGCCGGGTTTCACATCTGCAACGACGCGCTGCAGCTGTTCGGGGGCTACGGCTACCTCAAGGATTTTCCGATCGAGCGCTATCTGCGCGATGTCCGTGTCCACCAGATCCTCGAAGGCACCAACGAGATCATGCGGGTCATCATCGCCCGCCGCCTGCTCGGCCACTGATGGACGAGAACGACGAGATCCTCTGCGGCCGCGAAGGCGGTCTCGCGATTCTGACGATCAACCGGCCACAGGCACTCAATGCACTGACCCTCGACAATTATCGGCGGTTCGACCCGGCCCTGCGCGCCTGGGCGGCGGATCCGTCGGTGCATGCCGTCGTCGTCCGCGGCGCCGGCGGCCGGGCATTCTGCGCCGGCGGCGATGTGCGCGCGGTTTACGAAGCGGGACGGGGTGTCGGCGGTGACCCGGACCTGCCCGCGGTATTCTTTCGCGAGGAATACCGGCTAATCCGGCAGATCCAGCGGTTTCCCAAGCCGTACATCGCGATCATCGACGGCATCACGATGGGCGGCGGGGCCGGGATTTCGGTCAACGGATCCTACCGCGTCGCGACGGAAGGTACTCTTTTTGCGATGCCGGAGACCGGGATCGGGCTCTTTCCCGACGTCGGGGCCACGCGTTTTCTCAACCGCTGTCCCGGGCAAGTCGGACGCTATCTCGGGCTCGCCGGCGCCCGGTTGGCCGGCGCAGACGTGCTTTATTGCGGGTTCGCGACACATGCCGTCGAGCACGACCAGATCGAGACGTTGCTTGCGGACCTCGCGCGGGTTTCGTGGCGGACCGGCAATGAGGACGTCCTGACGACAGCCAGTTTGGCCCGCTTCGCGGTCGATCCGGGTGCTGCCCCCCTTGCGGCGTTGCAACCTGCGATAGACCGATGCTTTGCCCCTGATAGCGTCGAGGCGATCCTCGATGCGCTCGCGGCAGAGGCGGCCGGCGACAGCGCATATGCAGCCTGGGCCGAGGAAACGCGCACAGCGCTGCTGACCAAATCGCCGACCAGCCTCAAGATCACTTTGCGCCAGCTCACGGTCGGCCGACACTACGACCTCGACGCGTCGCTCACCCTCGAATACCGGCTGACCCAGCATGTCATGGCCGAGCACGATTTCTACGAGGGCATCCGCGCGATGCTGATCGACCGAGACCGGCAGCCGCGTTGGCGGCCGGCAACGCTCGCCGAGGTCAGCGACAGCATCGTAGATGAGTATTTTGCGCCGATCGGCGATCGCGAGCTGCGGTTCGATTGAGCGGCCTCTCGTTGAAGGGTAGGAGGAAACGGCGGATGGCGACGATCGGCTTTATTGGGATCGGCAATATGGGAGCGCCAATGGCGGCCAATCTGTCGAAGGCCGGCCATCGCGTAACCGGGTTCGACATCGCGCGGGGACCGGTCGAGGCATTGGCGGCAAAAGGCGGCCGGGCGGCTGGCTCTGTTGCCGAGGCCGCCTCCGCCGGAGAGATCCTGATCACGATGCTCCCCGCCGGGCCACAGGTCCGTTCGGTCTATCTCGGCGCGGCAGGCGTGCTCGCTCATGCCCGCCACGGTTCGCTGTTGATCGACTGCTCCACCATCGATGTCGAGACCGCGCGAGCGGTCGCCGCAGCGGCGAAGGAAGCCCGGTTCGACATGCTCGACGCCCCGGTATCGGGCGGCGTCGCCGGCGCCGAAGCGGCGAGCCTCACGTTCATGGTTGGCGGCGAGGCCGACGTTTTTGCCCGCGCGCAACCGGTGCTGGCGGCGATGGGCCGCACGATCGTTCACGCCGGGCCGGCCGGCAACGGGCAGGCAGCGAAGATCTGCAACAATATGGTCCTTGGAGTCTCGATGATTGCGGTGTGCGAGGGTTTCGCGCTCGCCGAGCGGCTGGGGCTCGAGGCTCAGACATTGTTCGACATCAGCTCCAAATCCTCCGGGCAGTGCTGGGCATTGACGAGCTATTGCCCGGTGCCGGGACCCGTTCCCACTTCGCCGGCTAATCGCGAATATGCGCCGGGCTTTACCGCCGCAATGATGTTGAAGGACCTGCGCCTCGCGCAGCAGGCGGCTGGTGCGACGGCGGCGGCGACGCCGCTCGGCGCCTCGGCTGCCAGCCTTTACCAACTCTTCGTCGACGACGGCACGGCCGGGCTGGATTTCTCGGGCATTTATCGCTTCATCCGCAAGCCCGAGCGTAAAATTTGAAACGATAAATTTACGAAACCGGCACTAACATCTGCCTCGATCGGGTCACCTATCGAGGTCTTGATGAATAGCGCCTATCTTGACGTGATTTCGCTCGTCGAACGCCTGCATCGCCATTTTCTCGAGATCGTCAAGCTCGAGCTCGAAGGGCTTGGCGTCCACGATATCAACAATGTCCAGGGAATGATGCTGTTCAATATCGGCGATGCGGAAATGACGGTTGGCGAGCTTACCCTGCGCGGCTGCTACTTGGGCTCGAACGTCTCTTACAATGTCAAAAAGATGGTCGAGAACGGCTATCTCGCACAGCAGCGTTCGCTGCACGACCGACGTTCGATCCATGTCCGGCTGACTGATAAGGGCATGAAGTTGCGCGAGCGCCTGACCACCATGCATCACCGCCACGCCGCGATGCTGCCACAGGCGGGGCTCACAGCCGAGGAGCTGCAGGACGGGGCCACGATGCTTCGCCGCCTCGAGCGGTTCTGGATCCGTGCCGGCGATATGGTGCAGCGGCCGCCCCAATTCGCCGCCTGATATTTTTTGCTGAAATCGGCGCCGCCGGCTGTAACTCTGCGCTCAACCGATCGCGGAGGATCACTATGCCAGCCCAGCTCTTTCCATTGGGACCCGGGATAAACGTCGCCGGCCGCCTTGACCGCGTGGACATCGATGCGCTCGCCAAAGCGGGCACGCGGACTATCGTCAACAACCGGCCCGATGGCGAGGATCCCGGACAGCTCCCGGCCGCCGAAGCGCGGCGCGCCGCCGAAGCGCAAGGGATCGTCTACCATCACATCCCGGTCACTGCCGCAACCTTGTCGCGTGCCGATGTCGACGCATTTGCCGCGGTATTGCGGGATGCGCCGGCGCCCGTCGTCGCGCATTGCCGCAGCGGGACGCGCTCGGCGCTGTTGTGGGCCTTGGTGCGAATGCGCGAGGGGGCCGACGCGCTGTCCCTGATCGCTACAGCCGCGCAGCACGGTATCGACATCGCCAGCCTTCCCGCCGTTGCAGCGCGGCTGCGTTAGCAAAGCCTCGTCCTCACAGGCTGTACCGCAGCGGCGAACCCCCGGCGAAGTTGTTCTGACCCGCGAACGCGACCCGTGTCTTGTTTCAGGAGCGGCGATGTTGTGGAGGTTGCGGCCGAAGAACTCCTCCTACATGACAAAGAGCACGGCTGCAATCTTTTGGCGGTAAACTCGACTGATCACTGCCTCGCCACACAATTCGTAGAGTCGTACGAGACTTGGCACTGCCAGCAAAAGATAGATTCCGCGATAATTGATATTCTGGCTGGCTAAAAAACATATTGGTAAGACGCTGGCCGCGGTCTGAACGTCTCAGCGGCGCGTCGCCGTTCACCCACCCCGGCTGGACACCCAAGGCCGCCCTGTATAAAACGCCGGTCAGAGCTTGACGTCCGCCCCTTGTATGACCGGCGCGGAGGGCCAGAATCTGTCTATGCAGACGACCAACGACATCCGCGCCGCCTTTCTCGACTACTTTGCGAAAAACGGCCACGAGATCGTGCCGTCGAGCTCGCTCGTGCCGCGCAACGATCCGACATTGCTGTTCACCAACGCCGGTATGGTTCAGTTCAAGAACATCTTCACCGGCCTGGAGAAGCGACCCTATCAGCGCGCCGCAACGGCGCAAAAATGTGTGCGCGCCGGTGGCAAGCATAACGATCTGGAAAATGTCGGCTATACCGTCCGGCATCATACTTTTTTCGAGATGTTGGGGAATTTCTCCTTTGGGGACTATTTCAAGGATCGCGCGATCGAGCTGGCCTGGTACTTGATCACCCGCGAGTTCGGGATTGCCCGCGACCGCCTGCTGGTGACCGTCTACGCCGAAGATGACGAGGCCGCCCGTGGGTGGGCGAAGATCGCCGGCCTTCCCGAGGCCAAGATCATCCGCATCCCGACCTCCGATAATTTTTGGGCGATGGGCGATCTCGGGCCGTGCGGTCCGTGCTCGGAGATCTTTTACGACCATGGCGAGGACATCCCGGGCGGCCCGCCGGGCAGCGCCGATGCTGAGGGCGACCGCTTCGTCGAGATATGGAACCTCGTCTTTATGCAGTTCGAGCAGTTGGCGGCCGGAGAACGCATGCCGCTGCCGCGCGCGTCGGTCGACACCGGCATGGGGCTGGAGCGGATCGCCGCGGTCCTGCAGGGCAAGCACGACAATTACGACATCGATCTGTTCCGCACATTGATCCTGGCTTCCGCCGAAGCCTCGGGGGTGGCGCCCGACGGGCCGCATGCGGTCTCGCATCGCGTCATTGCCGACCACTTGCGCGCCTCTGCTTTCCTGATTGCCGACGGCGTGCTGCCGAGCAAAGAGGGGCGCGGTTATGTGCTGCGCCGGATCATGCGGCGCGCGATGCGCCACGCGCATATCCTCGGCTGCAAGGACCCGTTGGTTTGGCGGCTCGTGCCGGCGCTCGTGCAGCAGATGGGCAGCGCCTATCCTGAATTGCTGCGCGCGCAGCCGCTGGTCACCGAGACATTGCGGTTCGAGGAGAGCAACTTCAAGCAGATGCTCGACCGCGGTCTCCGCCTCCTCGAGGAGGAGACGGCACGGCTCGGCCCGGGCCAAGCTTTACCCGGCGAGGTCGCCTTCAGACTCTACGACACTTACGGGTTTCCGCTCGATCTGACCGAGGACGTTCTCCGCGGGCAAGGCCGCAAAGTGGCGGTGGAAGGTTTCCACGCGGCGATGGAGCGGCAGCGCGAGGAGGCGCGCAAGAGTTGGGTCGGTTCGGGCGAGGCGGCAACCGAGGCGGTATGGTTCACGCTGCGCGAGGAAGTCGGCGCCACGGAGTTCCTCGGCTACGAGACCGAGAGCGCCGAGGGGGTGGTCTTGGCGATGCTTCGCCATGGCGGGCGCGTTGCAGAGGCCAGCGCCGGAGACGAGATCGCCGTTATCGTCAATCAGACGCCGTTCTACGCCGAGTCGGGGGGCCAGGTTGGTGATACCGGCACCATTTTCTCGCCAGCCGGCGCCGAACTCGCGGTACGCGACACGGTGCGGAAGGCCGGCGATCTGTACGCCCATCTCGCCACCGTGACGCACGGCGCATTGAAGGTCGGCGACGCCGTCGAGCTGAGGGTCGACGGGCAGCGCCGTCGGATGCTGCGCGCCAACCACTCGGTCACTCACCTCCTGCACCAAGCGCTGCGTCAGCACCTCGGCGCACACGTCACGCAGAAGGGTTCGCTCGTCGCGCCCGACCGCCTGCGTTTCGATTTCAGCCATCCGCGACCGCTGGTCCCCGAGGAGCTTCAGACGATCGAGCAGGAGGTGAACGAGCAGATCCGCACCAACTCCACCGTGCGCACCCGCCTGCTCACGCCAGACCGGGCCGTCGCTGAGGGAGCACTGGCGCTGTTTGGGGAGAAATATGGCGATGAAGTGCGGGTCGTCGCGATGGGTGGCGCGCCCGAAGGGAACCGGCCCTTCTCCGTCGAGCTGTGCGGGGGCACGCATGTGGGCCGCACCGGTGACATCGGCCTGTTCAAAATCGTCGGCGAAACGGCCATCGCCTCCGGGGTGCGACGGATCGAGGCTCTGACCGGCGCCTCGGCGGAGGCTTATCTCGCGCATGAGGAAGACATATTACGCGAAGCCGCAGCCGCGTTGCGCACGACCCCCGCCGAGCTGCCGGCACGCATCGTCAGTCTCGTCGAGGAGAGACGGCGCCTCGAGCGCGAGCTTTCGGAGGTGCGTCGGGCGCTGGCCAATGCTGGCCCGGCGACGAGATCGACCGAAAAGCGCATCGGCGAGGTCGCTTTCGATGGCCGTATCGTCGACGGCGTCCCCGGCCGCGAGCTCAAATCCCTGGCCGATGATCTGAAGCGGCGCGTCGGCTCCGGCGTTGTCGCCGTCATCTCACGCACCGACGGCAAGGCGGCGATCGTCGTCGGCGTCACACAAGATCTGACCGGCCGCTTCGACGCGGTTGAACTGGTCCGCCGCGGTGCCGCCGCGCTCGGCGGCAAGGGCGGCGGCGGGCGCGCCGACATGGCGCAGGCGGGCGGCCCCGATGCCGGACGTGCCGAAGCGGCGCTTGCCGCGGTCGAAGCTGCGGTTGCCGGGAAAGGCCAAGCCCAGGCTGCGGAGTAGATTTCCAGGCCGTCGAGGAGGGGCGATTCGCATATCGGCCAAACCCTCTCGCCTTCGGATAAGTCGTCCAGCCGCGCACAACATGGCGGAAACAAGAAATTCTGGACGAGATTTTGACGCATTCTGCATAATGAAATCGGGGGTGGATTGCGTCGGCGTAGGTTTATGAAAAACACAAAATCCAGATGGCGCAGGAGCAAGAGGACGCTGGCGCCAGCATTTCTGTTCGCGTCTTTCGGTGCGCTTGCGCTTGCAGGATGCGCCGCTTCTCCAGTTCATCTCGACGCTCTCAACGTCGACGGCCGTGACGGCGGCGGTCCGACGCCGAGCGCTCCGATGCTGATGCGGATCGGCGACGCCGCGCGGGCCGGCGGCGATCTGCCCAATGCTGTCGGCGTCTACCGCCGCGCCGCCGAGATGGCGCCCACCGATCCGGCGCCGCTGATCGCTGCCGGCGATGTGCTGCTCCAGATGGGCGAGGTCAACGAAGCGATTGTCAGCTATCACGCCGCACTCGTGCGGCCCGGTGACACGCACGGCGCCCAAGTCGGGCTGGCCAAGGCCTTTCTGAAGACCGGCAAACCCGAACTGGCGCTGGCGCCGATTTCCACGGCGTTGGAGGAGAGCCCAGGCGATCCCAAATTGCTGCTCCTGCTGGGGGTTACCCGAGATCTGGCAGGACAGCACGGGGAGGCGCAAGCCTACTACCGAGACGGTCTCACTCGAGCGCCCGGCGACCCGGCCTTGACGGTTAATCTTGCACTCTCTCTGACGTTGAGCGGCGATTACCCGAATGCTATAGCCGTTTTGCAACCCCTTGCGATGGGACCAACCGGATCACCGCAGGAGCAGCAAACCTTGGCGTTAATTTATGGTCTCAGCGGTAATCCGGAACAGGCTGCTCGACTCAACGGGCGCTATTTGAATCCGACCGAGGTGCAGACCAACCTAGCCTATTATCAGACACTTCGCCAACTATCGCCCGAGGCCAGAAGCCGGGCGATACTGTCCGGCGGAACCTGGTCGAGGGGTTGATTGTCTAGAATTTAATCGAAATAGTTGAAAGATCTCGCTCGGTCGCTTCCGCCGACTCAGAGCGCGTGCACCCCAGCGGTCTGGGAACGGGCGGAGTCGGTAGATTTTCTTCTACGGGACGCTGGTTTCAATCCGACCAGCAGAAATTGGCACAGCGCGTTTCGGGTCGCGTGGAGGGCTGGCGCCAGGATGGTTAGCCGGAGCTGGGGCGGGAGCCGCCGGGTCTTCAGGCGGCTTTGGCGCTTGGCGGCCGTGTGTTTGTCGAAGCGTCGGTCCTCAATGTGCCGGCAACCGAATTTACGGTAATGTTTGACCACCGCCTCCAACCCCCGGACCCTTACCTCGACCCGCGAGCAGAGACAGCAGCGATTATCATCGTTCAGAACGTCTACCCGTTCGAGGAGCAGCCGACACTCAATGGTCACGTGGCCGTCCGAGTGGTCGACAATGCAGCCCGTGTGATCGCGGGTCCCCTGCTGCCTTATGCTGAGCGGCTTCTTGCTGCCGCCGGCCCAATGCCGATCCCAGTACAAGGTCCGCCGGGCGTGGGCTCGCTTCCGCCTGTAGAGAGCTACGGATATCGTCAGGCACTTGGTTAGGCACTTTATCAGCACTGGACCATTGAACCGTAGGTTAGGCGGCTGCGCTGGCTGTCGCCAGGACGCATCGCGGTGCGTATAGGGTCGCGCTGTCGTACGGCACGGCGCTTCTCGCTGTTTCCGCTGTCTTTCCCGCAAATTAACAGCGAACCGGATCTCGTTTGTCGCAGAAATCCTAGGCTGCCGACAATTTCGCAGCCAAAATAACAGCGAAACGTCAGCTGTTCCGCCGCTGTTTTTCGCTGTTTTTCAATACGTAATTCCAAATATTTGTCGAAAAGTCATTTACTGCAATCCCGCGGATCAGCGCTTCCGAGACGTGACAATTATCCCAATTTATTAATTTTGTCAATGATAGATATTTCTCTAGCACGGTCTGTCGCGATTGGCAGTGCTTTCCAGCCCGTGATGGACGGAGAGCCTCAGTGGGCCAGCCTCGCGCTCAAGGTGATGAGTGCGCCGACGAGCCCAGCGATCATTAGCGACGTCGGCGATGATTTGCCGTCGCGTCGGGCGTTTCTCGATTTCCGCGGCAAGCGTGCCGAATTCACCCTTGGTGCCGATCTCAAGTCGAGCGAAATCCTCCTTGGTGTCTCGCTCAAGTCTGGCGATATCTTCCTTGGCAGTGAGCTCGTGCCCTCGCCAGCTCTTCCTTTGTCGCAACAGGCTCATGATCATTGATAACAATGGCTGCGCGCCAGCTCGATCGCACCCGGGGGAGAGTTAAGTCCGGGTCGAATAGCGCAGCTGTTCCGGTCAATGCTTGGCGAAGGTGTCGATGACGTTGATCGCGGCCGGGCCGAGCAGGACGATGAACAGTGTCGGCAGGATGAAGATCATCATTGGGATCGTCAGCAGAGCCGGCAGCCGCGCCGCCTTTTCTTCGGCGCGCGTCATCCGCGCATTGCGCATCTCGGTAGCGAGGACGCGCAGCGATTGAGCCAGCGGGGTGCCGAACTTTGCGGTCTGCTGCAAGGTATTGACGACGCCGCGGATGCCGTCGGAGTCGGTGCGCGCGTTTAGGTTCTCGAAGGCCATGCGGCGCTCGGGCAGGAACGTCAGTTCGGCCGCGGTGATGCCGTATTCCTCGGCGAGCGCCGGCCAAGTGTTGCCGAGCTCGCGTGACACGCGAACCAGCGTCGCATCGAGGCTGAGCCCCGCCTCGGCGCAGATGACCATCAGATCTAGCCCGTCGGGCAACCCCAGCTGAATCTGCTTGGCGCGTTTATCGGCGGCGTTTCGCAGATAAATCCTCGGCGCGTAAAAGCCGAACACGACGCCGGCCATCGCCGGCAGTAAACCCCAATGTGGCGGCAGCGGCATCAAATGCAGCACATGCGTGTCCGCCAGCATCGCAACGCCGAACACGAAAGGGAGACTGATCCGCGCGAAGAGATAGCGCACCATCGTATCTTGCGATCTGAACCCGGCACGGGCGAGCATGCCGCGCGCTTCCGCGGCATGGCGAGAGCGCAACAAGTGTAGGCGGCTGACCGCCTCGCGCATCAATCCGACCGGGTTGCGCCGATGCTGGCTGCGGCGCGTCGCAAGTGCGGCTTCGCGCAAGCTTTCCTTGCGCTGGATAACTTGCTCGAGCCGCCGCTCGAACGAGGTCTTCGGGCGCAACGCCTGCCAGATCGCCAAAAAAGCCGCGAGCACTGCGAGCGATGCGAGCAGGACAATCGCGTCGTCGAGCCCTACCCCCGCCGGCAGCCAATCGGCAATGCTGAAGTCCTGGAGGCGGGTGCTCCTCATATCTCGAACCGTGCCATCTTGATCATGATGAAAACGCCGGTGCCGAGCATCGCGAACCCCAAGCCGTCGAGAAGCAGTCCGCGGACGTCGGTGTACAGAGGGGTGAGATAATGGGGCGAGGTCACCGCCAGCAGCACAATGACGACGACCGGCAGACCGGCGAGGATCATCGTCGTCGCTCGCGTCTCGCTCGACATGGCGCGGACTTTGGCCCGCATCTGGCGTCGCTTTCGCAGGACGTCGGCGAGATTGTCGAGGGTCTCGGCAAGATTGCCGCCAGTCTCGCGCTGAACGCTGAGGGCGATGATGAAGAAGCGGAATTCCGGAACGTCGATGCGCGTGGCGATGTCCCACAGCAGGGTGTCGAGGTCGCGGCCCAGCCGCATACCGGCCTCGATGCGGCCCAACTCGGCACCGACCGGACCGGCAATCTCGCGGCCGGCGCCGATAATCGCTTCGCTAATTGGCAGACCCGACCGCAGCGCCCGAACCATCAGATCGATAGCCTCCGGAAAGAGCTTGATGAAGGCAGCGACGCGGCGTCTTCCCATGCGGCTGACGATCTTGTGCGGAAGCGCCGTTCCGATCAGCACCGCGACGAGCAGGCTTGGGATGAGGCCGATCGAAGTGGCGGCAATCAGCCCGATCGCCGCCACGACCGCCAGGCCGATCATCACCAGTGCATATTGGCCGACGGTGATCGCGTAGCCGGTCCGCGCGAGCCGGGAGGCGAGAATGTCGCGGCGGGGCAGCCACCGGCGCGCAATGCGGTCGATCGTCGTTGCATTGCGCTGCCGCGACAGCGATCGCTCCGCCGTGGTCGCCGGGGCAGGAATACCTTGAGCCCGGTCGCGCACTGCATTGAGGCGCCGCCTGAGGCGGCGACCACCCAAGCCGTCGCTCAGCGCGGTCGCTGTTAGGTAAAAGACAAATCCGGCGCCGATCGCACTGCAGATGACCAGCCAAGTCTCCAGATCGAACGAAATATCGAACATGCGCGACCTATTCGCTCACTCAAATTATTTCGAGCAGTGCGCGATCGAGCCCGAAATATTCGGCGCGTGGGAGGAAATTCGGACGGATTCCAGTCGACTGGTAAACCCCGCGTAATCGGCCGTCGCTGGTTTCGCCCTGAAACTGAAAAGTAAACAGCTCCTGGGTCGTGATTATGTCGCCTTCCATCCCGACGACTTCGATGATGTGCGTCACGCGGCGGATGCCGTCGCGCATGCGGTTGACTTGCGCGATCAGGTGAAGCGCGGCCGCGATCTGGGTGCGCACGGCACGAGACGGCAAGTTGATGCCGGTCATCCCCACCATGTTTTCGAGCCGGGTCAACGCATCGCGCGGTGCGTTCGCGTGAATCGTGCTCATCGAGCCGTCGTGGCCGGTATTCATTGCCTGCAGCACGTCGAGTGCTTCGGCGCCGCGGATCTCGCCGAGAATGATGCGGTCGGGGCGCATGCGCAGCGAATTGCGCAGCAGTTCGCGCATCGTAATCTCGCCGCTGCCCTCGAGGTTCGGCGCGCGCGTCTCCAAACGCACGACATGCGGCTGCTGCAGCTGCAATTCGGCCGCGTCTTCGATCGTCACGGTCCGCTCGGTCGGATCGATCATTCGCGACAGTGCGTTCAACAACGTTGTCTTGCCGGAGCCGGTGCCACCGGAGATCAGGATGTTGAGGCGGCAGCGCGCGGCGATCTTCAGCAGGGTCGCCATTTCCGGCGAAATGTTGGCCTGCTGCGCCATCGTATCGAGGGTGATCGTCTTTTTCGCGAACTTGCGGATCGAGATCGACGGCCCGTCGATCGCCAGCGGCGGCACGATGATGTTGACCCGGCTGCCATCCAGCAGGCGAGCGTCGACGAGCGGCGTCGATTCATCGATGCGCCGGCCGATGCGCGTTACGATCTTGGTCGCGACGTTCATCACATGATCGTCGTCGCGAAACCTGACGTCTGTCAGCTCTAGCTTGCCGCGCCGCTCGACATAAACCTGCTGCGACCCGTTGACCATGATGTCGGTCACCGTCTCGTCCTCGATCAACGGCTCCAGCGGTCCGAGCCCGAGCATGTCGGCGATCAGCGATTGGACGAGCTCGCGCTGCTCCGCAAAGTTGAGCTGGATCTTGGTTTCGGTCAGCAGGTCCTTGACCCAGCCGCTGAGCTGCGCTTCGAAGACCGCACGCGGCATCTCCGCGGCAGCGGCGACATCCATATGCTCGAGGACGAGCGGCTGAATCTGCGTTTTTGCCGCCTCGACCGCAGACCGATTGGCGGTGCGGCGCGAGCCCCCATCGTCGGATGCGGCCGCCGCTTTGGCGGGGTCGAGAAGGCCTTTGATCAGTCCCGTGATCAGATCGCGGCGGGCGATCGCGTCAATCTCCAAGGCATTGCGGGCACAATAGGCCTGCACCGCGGCATCCACGACCTTGGCGAGCTCGCCGCGGCTCAGAATGCTGATGCGCTCGGAGCTGAGTTCCGGTTTTTTACTAGGGTTTCCGCCGTTTTTAGCCGTTATGTCGCCGTTTATGTTGCGCTCACGTGATCACCAGCCGCGCTTGCATCTCCGTCAGCGCCTCCTGGTCGTCAGGCGAGGGCCACAGGTGCCCGTAGCGGTCGAACGTCATCACGATCGAGCTGTGCCCCATGATCGCCTGGACGCGCTTGGGCGAGAACCCCTGCTCGATGAAGAGCGAGGCGGCCGCGTGGCGGAACGCGTGGAGCCCGTATTTCGGCTGCTCCTTTTTCGATAGTCCGGCGACCTCTTCGATCTGGCCCAACCCGCGACGGATGCGTGTGTACGACTGGACGGCGCCCTTCTCGTGCGGAAAGACGAGATCCTGCGAACCTTTCGGGCAAGTGAGCCGCCATTCTCTCAGCGTGTTGACGACGATCGGCGCGATTGGCACTTCACGGTTGCCGGCGCCGGTCTTCGGGTCGCCGATCTTGTTCTCGAAATCGGCGCGCTGCCGAACGGTCAGGACTTTCTTGTCGAGATCGACATCCGGCCACCGCAAGCCCCGCAACTCCGACGCTCGCAATCCGGTGAAGATCGCAGTGATGACGAACGGACGCCATTTGCCGTTCGCGGCGCTCAGGATCGCCCGAAGCTCGGCCTTCGTCGGAATGTCGACCCCGACCTCCAGCCGCTTTTCCTCGCGCTTCTGGATCCGGTTCTGCCGCTTGGCCGAGGGCCCCATCGCTTCGCGCACGACGTTGCGCGCGACCTGACCTTGGGCGACCATGTCGGAAAGGATCGAACTGAGACTTGCGAGCACCTTGGCGGTCATCGCCCGCGAGCACGGCTGACGGTCCCTCAATTCCTCGCCGAAGTCATGAGTCTTGCCGAGATCGGTGCGGAAACGGTGCACATCGCCGGGGGATAGATCGGCGAGCTTTATCCGTCCGAGCAGCGGTTCGATGTGCCACTTCAGGTGCTGCTCATACTGACGCACCGTGCTGCGTTCCAAACCGTCGCTCTCGCCCTGCTCGACCCACATCCGGCCGGCCACGGCGACCGTGATGCTCTGCGACCGAGCAACATGTGTGCGCCGCTCGACCTCGCTCTCGATCACGGTTTTGCGACGGACAGCCGCGCCCTTCTTCGCAAAGGTCTCGATATGCCGTTTCTTGTGCTGGTCGGTGTAGCGGACGATCCAGGCCTCCCGCGCCTTGCCGCTGCGGGTCGTCCATTCACGTTTTTGAACGGTTGCCATCTCTACCTTCCTGTTGAGAGAGATTCTCGCCGATGCGCTATGCCCGACGCTTACACAATCCGAGCCCGAACCGCGAAGATCCATGACCTCGGCGACGCGATCGTGCCAACGGTGATCGCGATCCGGCGGAAACACGTCTTCGAACAGTCCGCGAAGCCGTGCTTCGGCTTCGAGCATGCCGCTGCCCTGATGCGCCCAGTGCGCCAGCGACGACAATGCTGCACGGTGATAGCTCGCACCGCTGCGCACCGCCTCAATCAGCGCCGCTTCGTCAAACGGACCGGCGTGCGCCATTGCCGGCGGGTCTTGGCTTGCCGATCGCGCCAGCGTTCAGCTCGTCGAGCAGATCAATTAGTGTGCTTTCGCTAGGTGCTGAAAACCCGCTCATAGCAGGCTGCTCTTCGGCGGCACAGCGCCTTCCACCCGACCGAAGTAGTAGTAGGACTGGCTGAGCGACCAGCTTTCGAACGCAAAGACGCCGCCGAAAAGCCCATTGAGACTGCTCATCAGCTTATCGCGGCGCTCCGGTGCCAGCGACGGTCGCTGGAGGTCGCCAACCGAACGTCAGCAGGAGGTCCTCGATCAGATCAGCAACAAGATTACCGGCGCCATGACTGAAGCATTCGACTTCACGATTTTCCCCGACCGCTATGCGTTGCAGGCCTACCGGCAGCACGCGACGCTGGAAGGGATCGCGGCGCTGATCGCCGACACGGTGCGGCCCAGCAAAAACAACTTGCCGCTGATCAAGCTCGCCGTCTTCGGCACGAAGCCGTCGCCCGAAGGCTGTCTGCGTCACGATGCTAACGTGCAGCAGATTACCGGGCCGTGCATGTCGGTGACGAATTCGCGCTCCCAATCGGTGAGGACCGCGGTCCATTCGATTGCCTACGCGATCGGCTCACTAGGGGTGCGCGGCAATGCCCAGAACTTTGGCAGGGACGGGTGGCGCAGCCGCGCCAGCTCCTCCTGCAGTTCCGGTTTTCGACCTGCAGCTGCTCGTTCTCGGCGAGGAGGACGCGGGTCGCTTCAGTCGCGACCCGCTCTCCGTCGAGCAGCTGCGGCCAGGTAAGCCCGGCCTCTTTCAACATGCGGACCACAAGGCGAGCAGCGTTGTCCCGCTCGCCAGCGTGGTCGGAGCCAAGCATGCCGAGGACCATTACCAGCCGCTTGCGACCCAGCATTTTGGGCTAGTAGGGGATCTCGTCGTCATCAAGCGACTCGGCCGCCGGCTGCGTCTTGGGCGCCGGATTGTCGGCGAGGATCGCCTTCAGCCGCTTTTGCTCCGGCGCTCACCGGCGCCTGTGGCTTTGTCGCCATCCCGTATTCTGGGGAGCGCGCAACGACGTCGCGCAGCCACTGCGGCAACTGTTCGAACTCGTCCTGGCGGAACGGCCGATCGGCGAGAGAGAAGGCGATCGCCCCGTTGGTGCGCCGATAAGCCACGTCGTGCCGAGCAGTTGCGACAGGTCAAACTGACCGAAGTCGGCGGGCTTCAGTGTGCGCCCAAGCCAGCCCTCGATATCAGCGCGCAGCGCTGATTTACGATTGGAACTCAGCGTGTACCGGCGCGAGATTGTGAACGGCCCGCCGTCCTGCATCACCTCGTCGGGCAATTCCCATGACAACAGGATCTGGCACTTTGGGCCGTACATCCCGGCCTGGGTGCCGAGATCGACAACCCGGAAACACACCGCTGTGTGACTTTCGGGTGGCGCCAGCTCATAAGACTGTTCTTCAGGCATTACGATTGGCATTGTCCATACTCCAAACAAGGATCTGTGGATTTGCGCGAAGGGCGGGCGAGGCTATTGCGCCGAGACCTCCGCGAGTGCAATGACCCGCAGTTTGAGCGCAACGATGTCTGCGCTCATCCAGAAGCCTCAGCGCCTCCGCAAGAGCATCGCTCCAATTGCGCGGAGTTTTGCGGCTCGGGCCCTCGTTGGCGTAAAACTCGAATTCAATTTTGTTTTCAAGATCCTTGAGTATGTCGATTGCGACAGTCCGGAGCCGCTCGAGCTCCTCCTGTCGCACGCGTTCAAAGAAGTTCGGACGCTGGTTTTGGCACCCAATAGAACTTGTAGCTCGGTCAATTTGGCCTCCTGTAGCAGGGGCCGTCCGAGGTCTCTTGATTGATCGGCTCTGACTTGCTATCTCGAGACACCTGCATCGCGAGAAAGCCTAACCGCCTAGCCGGATCCTTGAGAGAGCCCCGGCCGGCGGTTAGGGTTGTGCGGAAAATCCAAAAAGCTCGTTGAGAAACGCGGCCGCCGCCTCGGCCCCCAGCAACCCATCATTGGGCGAGCCGACACCGGTCGCCTCAGCGCCAGTGACTTTTTCGCGCAGCTTCGCCTTAGAGCCGACGATCAGTGCGCCAACTTTTTGCAGACCTAGGTGCCGTTGATGATGGTAGACGAGCTTGGCGGTCCAGGGGCGCTCCCCGGACGGACGTGTCCGCGGCATGCCGCTTCCTTCTCAGTCGTTGCGACGCGCTCCAAAGCGCTGCGCATAGAGAAGGTCATAGAAAACGGTTTTGCATTAGGACATTACAGACATCACCCCCAAATGTCCTAAAGGTCCTAAATGTCCTGCTGACCTTGTCGCTCCTCGATGATCTTTGCGAGCAGCCGCCCCAGTTGCCTTGGGCGGAACCCGCGTGGCGGCTTAGCGAGATCGTGCCCGCAAGCCTTTACGATATTTGCCGCAAATTCTTTCCACGGGCAATTTTTGCCGGGTCTAACGCCGCTATCGTGAGCGGCGCGCAGTGCCAGAATACGTGGGTCGGCCTCCCGGATTTTGGTTGCGGTCTCTGATGGCTGCAGCGGCTGTTGCGGCTGCTGGGCCTCCGGCTGGACATCAGAGACTTCTTCGGCCCCCGCTGATTGCGGCAGAGCGTCTTCGCCCCAAGCCCTGAGAAGCGCCTGTTCCAATTCCCCGTCGCGCAGATTGCGCCATCTGAACCATTCGAGGTGCATGCGAATTACGTAGACCTCGCGCTGCTCTGTAACCAGCCGTTCCAAATCGGCCCGTTGGACAAACACTGACCGCCCTGGCCGCTCGAACGTAGCCACATCGCAATCCGGCGCCGCTTCGTTGGGGTTGACCCAGTTCCGGCGCCAATCGGGAGCGGCCATCCAATTTATCGTCCAGTCCGGCGGGACGGATCTCGGGTCCGGGTCGTCGTCTTTGTCGTAAAACCACAACGTGATCGCAGCGGCCGCGCGC
>Ga0306923_10001070_pt1 | contig 23583 bp, 16 predicted proteins | sample sta12Can44000108_FD_203841 | JGI IMG/M metagenome (GOLD analysis project Ga0306923, IMG submission 203841) | Lab enrichment of tropical soil microbial communities from Luquillo Experimental Forest, Puerto Rico - statanox.12C.anox.44.000.108 (v2)... | ecosystem: Environmental > Terrestrial >... | reverse complement strand
GTCGTCGAGCCGCGGCGCGCACCAGCGGATCGCCGCCAGGATCTCGGGGACGCGCACGCGCCCGTCCCGGTCGGTGTCGAGGAGCTCGAGGGTCCGCGCGTCGATCTCGAGCCCCTTCGTCGGGCATGAGAGCGCGACCCAGAGCTTCGGGTCGAGCTGTTCCAGGTTGGCGAGGTCGGCGCCGCACTCGAGCGCGACCTGGTCGAGGCCGCCGACGCGGTGGAAGCGCCAGCGGTGCGGCGCGGCCGGCGAGGGAGCGCTCGCGGCCCGGGCGGCGCGCAGTTCGGAGGAAGAAGGGAGAGGCGTCGCGGTGGATTCGGACATGAGTGGGGCCCCGGTGCAGGTTCCAATCCGATCCCTAACACGGGGGGACCGCTCGCCATTCTGGCCGTTCGGGCTCCGCCATGGCCCTGCGCGCGCGCCGGGTCGCTCGCGCGCGGCGGACCGCCCCAGCCGCGCCACCGGACCGGCTCGCGCGCGCGCTGCGCCGCGGTTACGACGCAGCCATGGTCACGGTCGCGATCCGAGAGCTGTTCTTCCGCTCGAAGGTCTCCGCCGCCGCCGAGCGGCTGGGGGTCGCGGTGAAGCTCGTCCCGCTCGCGGCGACCCTGGAGCAGACCGTGCGGGAGGCCGGCGGCGGGCTCGTCCTCGTCGACCTCAACCAGCCCGGGATCCTCGATCAGGTCCGGGCCGCGAAGCGCGCGGCGCCGGTGCGCGTCGTGGGCTTCCTGGGCCACCTCCAGACCGACCTCATGGCGGAAGCGTCGGCCGCCGGCGTCGACGAGGTGCTGGCGCGGGGCGAGCTCACGCGGCGACTCGACGGGATCCTTCGGGCGGGATGAGCGGCGAGAGCGTGGCCGGCGGCGCACTCCCCGCCGGCCCGTGCGTTGAAGCGAACCGCCCCTACTGGAACGTGCGCGTCACGTACTCCTCGAGCGCCGCGCCGAAGTCGGGCTCGAGCGCCTGCCGGTAGACCATCGCGCCGCCGATCTCGGCCGCGAGGATCGCGGAGCGGTACTTCGGCGGCAGCCGCTCGATCCGGTCGCTCCAGGGCGCCGAGCGCACCAGCCGCGGCAGGTGCGCGAGCAGCGCCCTGCGGAACGGCGGCTTCGCCGCGAGCTCCGGCCTCGATTGGAAGAAGGCGAAGAGCCGCGCCTTGTTCGCGTTGATCTCGAGGCTCACCGCGTCGGAGATCTCCGTGAAGCTGCGCTTCCCACCCTCCTGGCGGTGGCGCGCCAGGATGAGCCGCGCCTCGTCGGCGGCGCGCTGCTCCAGGATCTCGAGCACGTCGTGGACGTACTCCTCCTTGTGCGCCAGGAACTCCGGCTCGGACAGGAGGAGGTTCCCGATGATCTCGTACGAGGAGGAGATGACGCCGCACTTGTTCGCCGAGGCGTCGCGCAGCACCACCGTGCCCGCCTCCTGGAGCCGCGTGCGCGCCTCGGGGGTGATGAACGAGTTCGCGCCCTCCACGATCACGCGCGCGGACGGCTTCCCGTCGGCGCGCAGGAACCGACGCCAGTTCCCCTGGTCGATCGTCTCCGGCCGGCCGCCGGCGGGGATGAAGAGGTCCGCCTCCACGTCGAAGAGCAGCGCGTCGAACTCCTTGTAGAACTCGTCGAGCGTCACCCACTGCTCGCTCGGGCCGGACGCGGTCTGCTCCACGCGCCGGTACAGCTCGCGGAGGCCCTCGGTGCGGCGGACGTTCCGGAAGAGCACGAAGCCGCCGGTCGAGAGCTTCGTGACGTCGAAGGCCTCCGCGTCGGCGCGGAGCACGATGCGCGACAGCGCGTCGTGGTTGATCCCGGCGGGATCGACGATCGCGGCCGTCCCGTCCACGATGAGCCGGATGTCCACGCGCGGGCAGCGCTCGAGGAGCAGGCGCAGCCCATTCCCGGCGACGTCGCCGTTCGGGCCGCCGGTGATCTTCACGCTGAACGGATCGCGTCGGATGTCGATGCCCTGCTCGCGCATCGCGATCTCGGCGAAGGTGACCACGCCGAGGGACGTCACGCCGTACTGCTTGTGGTTGATGCCCACTCGCTTGCTCGACATGATCCCGCTGCCGAGCACGTAGCCCCTGCGCACCGAGAGCGCGGCGATCGCCTCGATCATCTCGTCGTGCATGTTCTCGTCGGGGCCGAGCTCGATGGGCTCCTCCTCGCCGTAGTGGTCCACGACGCGCGGGTCCTTCGGCCGGCCGCCCTCGGTGACGAAGATGTCGAGGAAGGCGTTCGCGAACTCCCACTGGAGCTTGTGCAGCCGCCGATCGAGCTGCTCGCGCCGCTCCACCTCGGGCGCGAAGAGCACGCACACGAGCTTCGACCCGCCCTCGTAGATGTCCTTGTTCTTGAGGTGCTGGGTGTGCGCGAGGACGTAGTTCTCGCGGAAGACGGTGTTCGCGACGGTGACGTAGTCGTCGCGCGTCTTCGTGAAGATGGTGCGCCAGCCGCCGCGCGCGATGTCGGCGAAGCCGATGTGGTAGCCGAGGCCGCTGCGCCCGAAGAAGAAGGTCACGCGGAACGGCCGCTGCGCAGGCAGGTCGGCGGTGAACGTGGGCCCGAGGTCCTCGAGGTAGGCCGGGTCGAGCCGGAAGGCGAGGGCGCGCTTCTCGGCGACGAAGTAGTTGGTCTTCAGCGTCCGCTTCACGAAGACGAGCGCGACCTGGAACACCGAGCGCCGGAAGTCGTCGAGCTGCCGGTGCCCGGTGTTGTACGACGCGACCTCGCGCTCCACGTTCGCGAGCGCCTCGGCGTAGCGCTGCTCGCGATCGGCGAGGTCGGGATCGAAGCGCGTCTCGAACAGCCGGACGAGCTGCAGCGCCATGCCGGGGTGCGAGTGGAAGGCGCGGACCACGTCCTCGAGCGTGAAGCGGTGCGGCTGGTTGTGGGCGCAGTTCGTGTGGCAGAAGCCGATGAAGGCGTTGACGAGCGAGGCCTCCTCGCCGCTCATCACGCCGGTGAGCACGAAGTCCCGGTAGGCGGGCGACTCGATCGCGAGGATCTGCGTGTTGTAGAGGAGCACGCGCAGCTTGCGGAACAGCGAGCCTTCCTTCTCGAGGGTCGCGCCGCGCCGGTGGGCGAGGTGGAAGCTGCCGAGGAAGAAGGGCCGCTCGGTGGTGCTCACCGTCATCGTCAGCGAGCGGCGGACGCCGAGGTTCAGCGCGTTGAAGACCTCGAAGATCTGCGTGAGGTAGTTCCGCCGCGGCGGGTTCTCCACCGCGAAGAGGACGTTCACCTCGTTCGGCTCCACGTCCTGCTCCATCGTGGGCTCGACGTCGATGAAGAGGCCGGTGCTCACCTGGCCGCTGTGCAGGAGGCGCAGCATCCGGGCGAGCTCGTACGGCGGCGCCGCCTCGGCGTAGCGCGGGTCGTTCAGCCACAGGATCCGGAGGACCTCCTCCTGCGCCTCCGGCGGGATCGAGCAATCCTGGGCCTGGAGCGCGGCGAGGGCGGCGCTGCGCACGCGCTCCGGGATCGCCGGCGTGCCCGCCTGCCGGACGAGGTTCGTGGACTTCCGGTCGAAGACGTAGTGCTGAACCTCCAGCCCGCGCTCGCAGCCCGGCACCTGGCCGCGCGAGTGGAAGATCTCGGCGCGCGACACGCCGCGCTCCTCGCGGTTCCGCAGCGTCTCGAAGATCGAGCCCGGCACGTCGAGCCGGGCGAGGACGAGCTCGTCGTCCCGATCGGCGAGGACGAGCTGGTGGTCGGTGCGGAGCCGCCGGAGGCCCGCCGCGAGCGCGGCGGTGGCCTCGCGGTCCTCGCCGAGCGTGCCGGTGAACAGGGAGGGGATGTTCTTCTCGAGCCAGCCGAGGTTCTCGCCGGCGTCGTCGAGGATCTGCAGGACACGCGAAGAAGACACGTTGCTACTCCTTTCGGCTTCTGGCGGGCTTGCGGGCCGCGCTCGTCCGTTTCCGCGGGGCGGCCTTCGCCTTCACCTTGGGTACTGCGCGCGAGGCGGGCCTCGCGGCGCGGTCCGGCTCGATCGCGATCCGGAGCGCAGGGCGCAGGAGCTTCACGTGGCGGCGCGCGAGCCACACCGCGAACGGCCACGGGTCGAAGACGCCGAGGCCGCCGGACGTCTCCCAGCGAGGGTCGTCCTGATCCGCGAGCTCGAGGACGATCCGGTCGTCGGCGAACCGGAAGCGGATCTCTCCACCGAGAACGCGGCCGAGTGCCCGCTGGATCACGAGCAGCATCTCGCAGCGGTTCACCGGGCGTTCCCATACGAGGACGCCGTCGTCGAGGCGCGTCTCCGGGTCGGCCTCCCGCGAGCGCTTCACGTATCCGAAGATCCCGTCGAGGAGCTCGGAGGCGCGCGCCGCGGCCCCGGGTGCGCCCTCCTCCCGGAAGCGCGCGCGCAGCGTGACGAAGGACTCCTCGACGACGAGGCGCCCGGGGGAGAGGACGAGCGTCGACGAGGCGCCGTCGCCTGCGGGCTCGAGCTCCACGCGGGCCGTACCGTTCGGGGAGGCCGACCACACGGGGCTGCCGTCGTGCGGGACGCGTGGCCGGGTCGCGAAGACGGAGAGCGCGAGCCGGCCCTGAGGGTGCTCGTAGCGGACGAACGGCGCGACGAGCTCGAACAGCTTCTCCGTCCACTCGGCGATCGAAGCCAGCCCGCCCGCTTCCGTCTCTCGTCCCGCCATCGGCGACGCCTCCGGTCGTGAGCCCGACGCCCCTGCTTCTTCCTACGCCCCGCCCCCGAAGTCACTCGGATTCGGCTGCGCGACGGGCGCTTGCGTGCCTGCCCCCGCTCGTGCGACCGTCGCTCTTCCGACGCCATCGCCACGGCGAGGTCAACGGGTCCACTCCCATCCCGAAGTGCGGTCGCTCCGCGCCGAGCGACGCTGCCGGCCCGTCCGGTGCGGAGGCCATCGATGAACGTCCTGGTCCTGAACTGCGGCAGCTCCTCCGCGAAGTTCGCGGTGATCGATGTAGCCGCCGGTCGCGAGCTGATCTCGGGCATCGCGCAGCGGCTCGGCTCGGCCCAGGCGTCGCTCGACTTCAAGGTCGAGTCGCGCAAGGAGTCCCGCCTCCTGCACGGCGCGGAGCACGAGCAGGCGCTGCGCGCGGTCGTGGAGCTCCTGTCCGAGCTCGGCGTCGCGCAGGCGATCGCGGGCGTGGGCCACCGCGTCGTGCACGGCGGAGCGAGGTTCTCGGGCTCGATGCGCGTCACCCCGGAAGTGGTCGCGAAGATCGAGGAGTGCATCCCGCTCGGCCCGCTGCACAACCCGGCGAACCTCCTCGGCATCCGGATCGCGCAGGAGCTCTTCCCCGCCCTGCCGCAGGTCGCCGTGTTCGACACGGCGTTCCACCAGACCATGCCGCCGCGCGCCTACCTCTATGCGGTCCCATACGAGTGGTTCACGCAGCACGAGGTCCGCCGTTACGGCTTCCACGGCACGAGCCACCGGTACGTCTCTCAGCAGGCGGTGAGGCAGCTCGGCCTCGACCCCAGCGACCACGCGATCGTGACCGCGCACCTCGGGAACGGCTGCTCGCTCGCCGCGGTGCGGAACGGCGAGAGCCAGGACACGACGATGGGGCTCACGCCCGTGGACGGCGTGGTCATGGGCACCCGGAGCGGCGCGATCGATCCCTCGATCCTCGCGCACATGAAGAAGGCGCTCGGGTGCACCGCCGACGAGGTGATGGACGACCTGAATCGTCGCTCCGGCCTCGTCGGCATCTCCGGCCTCTCGAACGACATGCGCGCGCTCCAGGAGGCGGCCCAGGCCGGGCACGTGCGCGCGGCGCTCGCGATCGAGAAGTTCTGCTACTCGGTGGCGAAGGCGGCGGCCGGGATGATCGTCTCGCTCGGCCGCGTGGACGCGCTCGTCTTCACCGGCGGCATCGGCGAGAACGCGGTGAAGGTCCGCGCGCAGATCGTGGACCTGCTCGGCTTCGCCGGCTTCGCCCTCGACGCGCACGCGAACGCGTTCCACGGCAAGGCGCTGCGCGGCCGCATCACGCGGAGCACGAGCCCGATGGCTGCGGTGGTCGCGACGAACGAGGAGCTCATGATCGCGATCGACACCGCCGAGATCGTCGCGTCCCCCTCCCACTCCGCGAGCGCCTCGCCCGCCGGCGGCGGCGCGCAGGTCGCCTGAAGCAGCCCGATCGAGAGCCCCATGGCCCACACCCTCCTCGTCGCCCCCGCCGGCCGCCAGGTCGGCCTCACCACCGCCTGCCTCGGCCTCGTTCGCGCGCTCGACCGGCGCGGCGTCCGCGTCGCGTTCGCGAAGCCCATCGCCGCGCGCGGCGAGGACCGTGTCTCCACGCTCGTGCGGCTCGGCGCGCAGCTCTCCCCGCCCGCGTCGATCCCGCGCGCGGAGGCCGACGACCTGCTGGCGGCGGGCGACGACCAGACGCTGATGGAGCGGGTCGTGGCGCTCTGCGCGCAGGCGGCCGACGGGGCCGACGTGCTCGTGGTGGCGGGCATGTGGCCCGAGCCGGGCATGGTGCACAGCAGCCGCGTGAACGCGCTCATGTTGAAGGCGCTCGACGCGGAGCTCGTGCTCGTGGGCTCGCCGCGCGGCGAGACGCCGGAGGAGCTCGCGAGCGCGATGGCCATCGCGGCGCGGGGCCTGGGCGCCCTGAGTGACGGCGCCGCCGTGAGCTGCTTCCTGAACCGCGTCGGCGCCCACGCGTCGGCGGCGCGCGCCGGCGAGTCCCGGTCGATCTGGCTCGAGGCGGGCGAGGAGGTGGAGCCCGACGAGGCGGAGCTTCAGGCGTACCGGTCGGCGCTGGAGGCGGAGCGGCTCCGGCCCATCGCGGTGGTCCCGTCGCGGAGCGACCTCGCGGCGCCGCGCGTGAAGGACCTCGCGCAGGCGCTCGGCGCGCGGGTGCTCCGCGCGGGCGACCAGGACCGTCGCCGGATCTCGAACGTCGCGCTGTGCGCGATGGCCGTGCCCGGCTCGATCAAGGTCTTCCGGCCCGGCACGCTCGTCATCACGCCGGGCGACCGGAGCGACATCGTGGTCGCGGCGTCGCTGGCGGTGCTGAACGGCACGCCGCTCGCGGGGCTCCTGCTCACCGGCGGCGTCGAGCCGGAGGAGCACGTGTTCGCGATGTGCGAGTCGGCGCTGAAGGCCGGGCTGCCGGTGCTCGCGGTGAGCGAGGGCAGCTACGCCGCCGCGAACGCGGTCGCGAGCATGAACCTCCAGATCCCGCCCGACGACGCGGAGCGGGTGGAGCGGGTGATGACCGCCGTGGCCGACCGGATCGACGCGGGCTGGCTCGCCGGGCGCGCCGCCACGACCCGCGTGCCGCGCCTCTCGCCGCCGGCCTTCCGCCACCGGCTCGTCGAGTCGGCGCGCGCGGCGCGCAAGCGCATCGTGCTGCCCGAGGGCGCCGAGCCGCGCACCGTGGTCGCCGCGTCCATCGTGGAGCAGCGCGGCATCGCGCGCTGCGTGCTCCTCGGAAGCCCGGACGAGATCCAGGAGGTCGCGCGGAAGCAGGGCGTGACGCTCCCGGGCTCGATCGAGATCATCGACCCGGCGGAGGTGGCGCCGCGTTACGTCGCGCCGCTCGTCGAGCGCCGGCGGTCGAAGGGCATGACGCCCGGCCAGGCCGCGCAGGAGCTCGCGGATCCGATCATGGTGGGCACGATGATGATGGCGCTCGACGAGGCCGACGGCCTCGTCTCGGGCGCGGTCCACACCACGGCGCACACGATCCGGCCCGCGCTGCAGATCATCAAGACCGTGCCGGGCTGCGAGCTCGTGTCGAGCGTGTTCTTCATGTGCCTGCCCGACCAGGTGCTCGTGTTCGGGGACTGCGCGGTGAACCCGAACCCGAGCGCCGCGCAGCTCGCCGACATCGCGATCCAGAGCGCCGACTCGGCCCGGGCCTTCGGCATCGAGCCGCGCGTCGCGATGCTCTCCTACTCGACGGGCACGAGCGGCGCGGGCGAGGAGGTGGAGAAGGTGAAGCGCGCGACCGACCTCGCGCGGTCGCTCCGCCCGGACCTCCCGATCGACGGGCCGCTCCAGTACGACGCTGCGGTGATGCCCGACGTCGCGCGCCAGAAGGCGCCCGGGTCGAGCGTCGCCGGCCGGGCGACGGTGCTCGTGTTCCCCGACCTGAACACCGGCAACGTCACCTACAAGGCGGTGCAGCGGAGCGCGAACGTCGTGAGCATGGGGCCGATGCTCCAGGGCCTCGCGAAGCCGGTGAACGACCTCAGCCGCGGGTGCCTCGTGGAGGACATCGTGTTCACCGTGACGCTCACCGCGATCCAGGCGGCGGCGCGCCGAGGCTGAGCGCGCCGAGCCAGATCGCCGAGCGACGGCAGCCGCCTACTGCACCGCGCGGAGGCCGCCGTGCGGGCGCGGGGCGAGGTGCTCGCCACGCTCCACGATCTCGGCGGTGTCCACCGCGATCATGAGCTCCTCGTTCGTCGCGATCACCGCGGCCAGGGGGCTCGTCGTCCGCGTGATGCGGCCGTTCAGCGGCGCGCCGTGGAGCATGTTCGCGTGGACGTCGAGCGCGAAGCCGGCGAAGCCGAGCAGGTCCACGATCTGCGCGCGGACGTTCACCTGGTTCTCGCCGATGCCGCCCGTGAACACGAGGGCGTCCACGCGGCCGAGCGAGACGATCATCCCGGCCGCCGCCTTCGCCACCGAGTAGCAGAACTTCTCGATCGCGAGCGCCGCGCGCTGGTGCCCGTGGTCCGCCGCGGCCTGCAGCGTGAGCATGTCGTGGCTGAGCCCCGAGATGCCGAGCAGGCCCGAGCCCCGGTTCAGCACGTCCATCACCTCGTCGGCGCTGCAGCCCAGCTCCTTCTTCATGTGCGCGAGGATCGACGGGTCGATGGAGCCGCTGCGCCGGTCCATCACGACGCCGTCCACGGGCGTGAGGCCCATCGTCGTGTCCTGGCTCTCGCCGTTCCGCACCGCGGCGAGCGAGCAGCCGTTCCCGAGGTGCGCGGTCACGATCGCGTGGTCGTCCGGGTCGAGGCCGAGCTGCCTCACCGCCTGGTGAGACACGTACCGGTGGCTCGTGCCGTGGAAGCCGTAGCGGCGGACCTCGTGCTGCGTGAACCACTCGTAGGGCACCGCGTAGAGGTAGGCGCGCGGCGGCATCGTCTGGTGGAAGGCGGTGTCGAACACCGCGACCTGCGGCAGGGCGGGGAAGAGCTCCTGCGCGATGCGGATGCCGAGGAGGTTCGCCGGGTTGTGCAGCGGGCCGAGCGGGATGCACTCCTCGATCTTCGCGATCACCTCGGGCGTGAGGAGCCGCGACCCCGAGAACTTCGCGCCGCCGTGGACGACGCGGTGGCCGATGCCGAGCAGCCCAGCCTCGAGCTCCTTCTCGCGGAGCAGCTCGAAGACCCCGCGCAGCGCGGCGGCGTGCCCGGGCGCGCCCAGCGGGCGCGAGCCCTTCCGCCCCTCGTGCTCGAACTCGAGCGCGGGCGCGGCCGCGTCGAGCCGCGCGATGCCGGAGACGTGCTCGTGGCCGTTGGAGGAGTGGACGACGGAGAAGCGGACGGACGCGCTGGTGCAGTTCAGGACGAGGACGTTCACCGGGGCGGCTCGTCAGGCTGCGGCGTACCCTTCGAGCCACTCGCTCATCGTGCGGAAGTCGACCTCGGTCTGGACGCCGCGGACCGCGACCACCAGCGCCTCCACCCGCCGCGATGCCGCCTGCCAGTCGCCCGCGGCGGCCTCCGCCAGCACCTGCTCCAGCACGACGCGGACCTCGTCCGCCTTGGCCTGCACCCGTTCGTCGGGCGCCTCGATACGTGTCATTCTTCCCTCCAGCGAGTTCACTGATCGTATTTACGATACGGAGACGTTCCGTATCGAAGCACGAGGGTCCTCCTGTGTCCATGCCTCCTCCGCGTCCACGCGGACGCACCCGTGACCCTGCGGCAGATCGCGCCATCCTCGGCGCCACGCTGGCGCTCCTCGCCAACGAGGGGTTCGAGCGCCTCACCATCGAGGGGGTGGCGGCGCTCGCCGGCGTGGGGAAGGCGACGGTCTACCGTCGCTGGAGCTCGAAGCGCGCCCTGGTGGTCGCCGCCGCGGAACACATGGCCCGCCTCGTCGCGGGCGGTGTCGAGGCCGCGCCGGAGGGACGGTCCGGCGGCCTCGAGCGGATCGCCGGCGCGACCGCGACCTTCTACCGCGGCCCCTGGGGCCGCGCCCTGCTGGGGATGGTGGTCGAGATGTGGCGCAGCCCGCAGGTCGCCGAGGCGGTGCGCACGCGCTTCCTCGAGCCGCGCCGCGAGGCGCTGCGGGAGGCGGTGCGCGCCGAGGTGAGTGGCGGGGAGCTGCGCGGCGGCGCGGACCTCGAGCTCGCGCTCGACATGATCGTCGGGGCGGTGCTCTACCGCGCGCTCCTCGACGGCACGCCGCTCGACGCCGCCGGTGCGCGGCGGCTGGCCCAGGTCGTCCGCCGCGGGATCGGCCGACCCCCTCGACAGAGGTGACCCTGCATCACGCGAGCAGCGCGGCCTCGGTGGTCTCCGGCTCCGCAGCCTCGACCGGGCGCCAGAACCGCCAGGCGATCACGAGCGTCACGAGCTGCACGGCCGCGACGAGCGCCACGCACGCCGGCCAGCCGCCCAGGTGCCACAGGGCGGCCGGGAGCACGCCGCCCACGGCGCCGCCCAGGTAGTAGAACGAGACGTAGACGCCGGATGCTGCGCTGCGCGCCTCGGGCGGAGCGGCGGTGCGGAGGAACGACGTCGACGCGGCCTGGCTCACGAAGACCGCCGTGCACAGGGCCGCGAGCCCGAGCTCCACGGCCCACAGCGAGGGCGCGAGGGTGAGGACGCTGCCGAGCACCGCACCGGCGAGGGCGGTGGAGATCGCGAGGCGCGAGCCCACGCGGTCGATCCAGCGCCCCGCGAACGGCATGACGAGCGCGCCCACGAGGTAGACGACGAAGATCCAGCTCAGGGCGGTGGCCCCGAGCAGGAACGGCGGCGCCGCGAGGTAGAACGTGACGTAGGTGAACGTCGCGACGAGCGTGAAGAGCACGTTGAAGCCGACGGCGAAGGTCGCGAGGAGCCGCGGCTCGCGGGCGAGCAGACCGAGCCGGAAGCGCGGGCCGGCCGGGCCGTGGACGCGCCGGGTGCCGCCGCGAGGGAGCGCGCGGGCGGCGGCGAAGGCGCAGCCGGCGGTGAGGAGCCCGAGCACCACGAACGACGCGCGCCAGCCGGCCCACTGCGCAGCGGCGCCGGACAGGACGCGCCCGGTGAAGCCGCCGACCACGTTGCCGGCGACGAGCGCCGACATGGCCCTGCCGACGCCGTGCGCGGGCCACTCCTCGGCGATGAACGCGACGGCCACCGCGTAGGCGAAGGGCACGGCGAGCCCCTGCGCGAAACGCCAGGCGACGAGCGCGCCGATGCTGCGGGCGGTCGCGGCGAGCACCGTCGGGACGGAGAGGGTGAAGAGCGCGGCGACGATCAGCCGGCGGTGCCCGAGGCGCGCGGCGAGCAGCCCCGCGAACGGCGACGCGAGGGCGACCGCGATCGTGGGGGCGCTCACCGTGAGCGCGGCGGTGCCCTTGCCCACGCCGAACAGCCGCTCGAGCGTGGGCAGGAGCGGCTGGCTGGCGTACACGCCGAGGAACGCGCAGAAGCCGGCGAGGCCGATGCCGAACCGGGCCGCGGCCCCGCCAGGTTCCTGATTGGGGTTGGCGGGGGCTGGTGCGGCGGTGCGCATGGTGCGGCAACATGCGCCCGGCGGGTCCAGACGTCCAATATATCTTCGCTCTGCGTTCGAGACGTATTACGTATGAATCATGGAGCTCCGCCACCTCCGCTACTTCGCCGCGGTCGCCGAGGAGCTGCACTTCGGCCGCGCCGCCGCCCGGCTCGGCATCGCGCAGCCGCCGCTCAGCCAGCAGATCCAGCAGCTCGAGCGCGAGCTCGGCGTGGAGCTCCTCTCCCGGGCTCGCCGCCGCGTGGCGCTCACCGAGGCCGGGCGGGTGTTCCTGCGCGAGGCGCGCGAGATCCTGCAGCGCGCCGCCGCGGCGGCCACCGCCGCCCAGCGCGCGGCGCGGGGCGAGACGGGGTCGCTCGCGGTGGGGATGGTGGCGTCCGCGACCTACGGCGCGGCGCCGCGCATCTTCCGCTCGTTCCGCGCGCGGCACCCGGACGTCGCCGTCTCGCTCGCGGTGATGAACACCGGCGCGCAGGTGGCGGCGCTGCGCGCGGGCGCGATCCAGCTCGGCCTCGCGCGGCCGCCGTTCGGCGACGAGACGCTGGTGACCGAGCCGCTGCTCCACGAGCCGGTGGTGGTCGCGCTCCCCGAGGGGCACCCGCTGGAGGCGCGAGAGCGGCTCCGCCTCCCGGCGCTCGCGCGCGAGCCGTTCGTGCTCTTCCCGCGCCATCAGCGCCCGGGCTGGTACGACTTCGTCCAGGGGTTGTGCCGCGACGCGGGCTTCCGCCCGGTGGTCGCGCAGGAGGCGCCCGATCTCGCGAGCGCGATGGCCCTCGTCGCGGCCGGCATCGGCCTGACGATCATCCCCGAGTCGGTGCAGGACCTCCGCCGCTCGGGCGTCGCCTACCGGCCCATCGTCCCGCCGGCGCCGCGCACCACGCTCGTGGCGCTGCGCCGCCCCGAGGACCAGTTGCCGGTGGTCGATCGCTTCCTCGCGGTGGCTCGCGAGGTGCTCGCCGCGCCGGACGGCGGCAGAGCCGCTGCGCGCCGCCTGCGCTAGAGTCGAGAGACCATGGTCGCCCAGCTCCTGGCGTTCGTCCTCCGCCTCGTCCTCTCCGCGGGCGCGCTCTGGCTCGCGGTCGCCTGGGTCTCGCCCGGCAACCCCGCGAACACCTTCGGCCGCGCGGCGGTGGTCTCGATCGTGCTCTCGATCGCCTACTACCTCACGCTCGCGAAGTTCTTCTGGTTCCTGCTCCTGCCGTGGCTGCTCTACGTCGCGATCTGGCTCGCGGTGGTGATGACCTCGTACGGGCTCGGCTTCTGGCGAGCGCTGCTCCTCGCCCTCGCGCTCACGTTCCTCTCGTGGGTGGTGACGGCGCTCTCGGGCGTCCGGACGTTCCGCTCGGGGTAGCGCGGAGCGTCGCGTCCTTTCGCGCCCGCGCGCGGAAGTCGCGCGGCGTCAGCCCCACCGTCGCCCGGAACTGGCGCGCGAACGCGCTCTGATCGGCATAGCCGCAGGCCTGCGCGATCTCCGCGATCGGGCGCTGACCCGTCTGCAGCAGGCGGGAGGCCTCCTCGAGGCGCGTCTTGGTGAGGAGCTGGCGCGGCGTGAGGTGGAACACCTGCTTCGCGAGCCGCTCGAAACGATCGACGGAGAGGCCCACCTCCTGGGCGAGCCGCTCCACGCGCAGCGAATCGCCGAAGTGCGCGCGAACGCGCTCTACCGCCTCGGCGAGGCGCGCGTACTCCGGGTGCCGTTCGTTCGGTGCGTGCAGGTCGCGGGAGATCCCCACGAGCCCCACGATGTTGCCGCCGCTGCGCAGCGGCGTCTTGAAGGTGAGGCACCAGCCCTCTCGGCCCCCTGGGTACAGGTGCAGCTCGAGCCGGTCCCGGAGCTCGACGCCGCTCGTGAGGACGAGCTCGTCCTGCGCGGCGTACATCGCGCCGAGCGGCGCCGGGAAGACCTCACCGACCGCGCGACCGCGCAGGTCGTCTTTGTGCTTCACTCCGCAGCGGAGGGCGAGGGTCTCGTTCACCAGCACGTAGCGGCCCGCCCGGTCCTTCGTGAAGAAGACGACGTCGGGCAGCGCGTCGAACAGCGATTCCAGCAGTCCGGGCTCGAGCGCCACCTGCTCCGCGGCGGCGCGCTCCAGGGATCTCGCGCTCATGGATTGTGCAGGACTCCGTGACGAGGACCCCCGAACCATACAAGACGGCGCGGCCCGCGGGGCGGTATCCCTGCAGCGATGAGCCCAGGGGTCGCGTCCGCGGGATCTCCGGAGGCGCGCGGCGTCGTGTTCGACGTCATGCGTTACTGCCTGCACGACGGGCCGGGGATCCGGACCACGGTCTTCCTGAAGGGCTGCCCCCTCCGCTGCGCCTGGTGTCACAACCCCGAGAGCCGGCGCACCGAGCCGGAGCTCGCGCTGCGGGAGGCGCGGTGCGTGGGGTGCGGCGCCTGCGTCCCGGCCTGTGCGCAGGGCGCGGTGACCGGCGCGGGCTTCGTCACCGACCGGGCGCGGTGTGCGCGCTGCGGCGCCTGCGCGGCGGAGTGCTTCGCCGAGGCGCGGGAGCTCGTGGGCGCCGAGCGGAGCGTGGGCGACGTGCTCGCCGAGGTGCTCCGGGATCGCGCGTTCTACGAGCGCTCGGGCGGCGGCGTGACCTTCTCGGGGGGCGAGCCGCTTCTCCAGCCGGGCTTCCTGCACGCGCTCCTCCTCGCGTCCCGCGAGGCCGGCCTGCACACCGCGGTCGAGACCTGCGGCTACGCGCCGTGGGAGACCCTGGAGTGGATCGCCGACACGACCGATCTCTTCCTCTTCGACCTGAAGCTCATGGACGACGCGGCCCACCGGGCCTCCACCGGCGTGGGGAACGCGCGGATCCTCGCGAACCTCGCGCGCCTCTCGCTCGCCGGCCACGACGTGGTGGCGCGGCTCCCGCTCGTCCCGGGGATCAATGATGGCGCGGTGAACCTCGAGGCCACCGCGGACTATCTGCTCGAGCGCACGGCCGTCCGCGAGGTGCACCTGCTCCCGTTCCATCGCCTCGGCGCGGACAAATCGGTCCGGCTCGGCCTCGAGCCCACGATGCCGGACGTCCCCACGCCGGGAGCCGCCGTGCTCGCCGGGGCGGCGGCGGTCTTCGAGCGCGCGGGGCTGAGCGTCACCGTCGACGGCTGATCTTCCACGGAGGGTACGGACATGATGACCGAACGGGTGAAGAAACTCCGCGCCGCGAGCGTGGCCGCGGAGCCGCGCCTCTGTCATGAGCGCGCCGTGCTCGTGTCCGAGGCCTACGCGGCGATGGGGCTCGAGAGCGCGCCGATGCGGCGGGCGCTCACGTTCCAGCACCTGCTCGAGCGGAAGCGGATCGTCATCGGGGAGGGTGAGCTCATCGTGGGCGAGCGCGGGACGGCGCCCAAGGCCACCTCCACCTATCCGGAGATCTGCTGCCACTCGCTGCAGGACCTCGACATCCTGCACGCCCGGCCCAAGATCCCGTACGCCGTGTCCGACGAGACGCGCGAGGTGTACCAGAGCGCGCTCATCCCGTACTGGAAGGGGAAGACCCTGCGCGAGCGGATCTTCGCGGAGATGAGCGGGGAGTGGAAGGACGCCTACGCCGCCGGGATCTTCACCGAGTTCATGGAGCAGCGCGCGCCCGGCCACACGGTGCTGGACGACAAGATCTACCGGAAGGGAATGCTCGGGTTCCTCGACGACATCGAGCGGAGCCTCGCGGCGCTCGACTTCGAGGACGATCCCGACGCCTACCGGAAGTCGCAGGAGCTCCAGGCGATGCGGGTGTGCGCGCGCGCGATCGTGCGCTTCGCGGTGCGGCACGCGGAGCACGCGCAGGCGCTGGCGCGCGAGGAGCGCGACCCCACGCGGCGGCGGGAGCTGGAGGAGATCGCCGAGGTCTGCCTCCGCGTCCCGGCCCACGCGCCGCGCACCTTCCGGGAGGCGCTCCAGTACTACTGGTTCGTCCACCTCGGCGTCGTGATGGAGCTGAACCCGTGGGACGCGTTCAACCCGGGCCGGCTCGACCAGCACCTGTGGCCGTTCTACGAGCGCGACGTCGCGGCGGGCCGCCTCACGCGCGAGGGCGCGCGCGAGCTCCTCCAGTGCTTCTGGGTGAAGTTCAACAACCAGCCGGCGCCGCCGAAGGTGGGCGTCACCGCGGCGGAGAGCGCGACCTACACCGACTTCGCCAACATCAACGGCGGCGGCGTGAAGGAGGACGGCTCGGACGGCGTGAACGAGGTCTCGTACCTGGTGCTCGAGGTGATCGACGAGATGCGCCTCGTGCAGCCGAGCTCGAACATCCAGCTCTCCGCCAGGAACCCCGAGTCCTTCCTGCTGGCGGCGATGAAGGTGATCCGCAAGGGCCGGGGCCAGCCCTCGATCTTCAACCACGACATGGTGGTGGAGGAGCTCCTCCGGCAGGGGAAGTCGATCGAGGACGCGCGGAACGGCGGGACGAGCGGCTGCGTCGAGACGGGCGCCTTCGGCAAGGAGAGCTACGTCCTCACCGGCTACTTCAACCTGCCCAAGATCCTGGAGCTCACGCTCCACGGCGGCGTGGACCCGCGCACGGGCAAGCAGCTCGGGCCCGCCACCGGCGACGCGGCCTCGCTCGACTCCTACCCGCGGCTGCGCGACGCGTTCGAGCGGCAGGTGCGCCACTTCGTGGAGGTGAAGCTGCGCGGCAACCAGATCATCGAGCGCCTCTACGCCGAGCACCTGCCCACGCCGTTCCTCTCGATCCTCATCGACGACTGCGTCGCGCGCGGGAGGGACTACGCCGACGGCGGCGCCCGCTACAACACGAACTACATCCAGGGCGTGGGGATCGGCACGCTCGCCGACTGCCTGTCCGCGCTGAAGACCCACGTCTTCGAGGAGCAGGCGATCGGCCTCGCGGAGCTCGTGCGCGCGCTCGACGCCGACTTCGAGGGGCAGGAGCGGCTCCGGCTGCTGCTCGCGAACCGCACGCCGCGCTACGGGAACGACGACGATCGCGCGGACGACGTCATGCGGGAGGGCTTCGAGATCTTCTACCGCGCGGTGAACGGCCGGAAGAACACGAAGGGCGGCGTGTACCGCGTGAACCTGCTCCCCACGACCTGCCACGTGTACTTCGGCTCGGTCACCGGGGCGACGCCCGACGGGCGGCACGCGGGGAGGCCGCTCTCGGAGGGGATCTCGCCGGTGCAGGGCGCCGATCGGAAGGGTCCGTCGGCGGTGATCCGCTCGGCGGCGAAGATGGATCACGCGCGCACGGGCGGGACGCTCCTGAACCAGAAGCTCACGCCGCACCTGCTCGAGGGCGGGGCCGGCCTCTCCGCCGCGGCGAGCCTGGTGCGCACGTACTTCACGCTGGGGGGACACCACATCCAGTTCAACGTGGTGGACGCGGCGACGCTCCGGCGGGCGCAGGAGCACCCGCAGGAGCACCGGGACCTCATCGTGCGCGTGGCCGGGTACAGCGACTACTTCTGCGACCTCGGGAAGGATCTCCAGGACGAGATCATCTCGCGCACGGAGCACCGGGAGTTCTGACGGGCCCGCGCGGGCGGCAACGTGGGGCTGGCCTTTCCGGCCAGTAACCACCCGCCGCGTCGGTTGTCATCCTCCGTGCCGGAATTCGTCCGGAACGGAGGAGCACCATGAAGCTCGCCCTCGCAGTCGCTTCTCTCCTGGGGCTCGCCGCGCCGCTCGGCGCGGCTGCCGAAGTGACACTGAAGTTCGACGGGGGCATCGGGGTCATCCCGGTCTCGAGCGTGAACGCGAGCGGCGTCGGCACGGCGAACGTCGTGCTGGGCGTCTCCCCGGGCGGGCAGCCGTGGGTCATCGCGAGGCTCACCGCCAAGGTGAGGTCGGACGGGCGGATCTCGGTCGACGGGCGCGGGCTGCTCCTGGCAGGTGGCAATGGCATTGGCACGAACGGGGGGCAGAGCGTGGAGGCGCGGCTCTTCTGCGGCGGCGTCGCGCACGACACCGGGACGGTGCCGCTCGAGGCGAACGGCGACTTCAAGATCGACGACATGCTATCGCCCACGCCGCCGAGCCCCTGCACGAACCCGGTGCTCCTCATCGTCAGCGCGGGCAATCGCTGGTTCGCGGCGGGGATCCCGGTGCGGGACGACGGGTGATTCATCGAGCCCTTGTCTTTGCGATCCGGGGGCTCAGTGCTCGGCCGCGGCCCCGAGCCTACGCCGCGGCCGCCGGGCGCGGGCCGACGCCCTTCTTGCGGTGGCGCGAGATGCGGTCGAGGGCGAGGTAGACGACCGGCGTCGTGAACAGGGTGAGGAGCTGCGACAGGAGCAGCCCACCCACGATGGTGATGCCGAGCGGACGGCGGAGCTCGGCGCCGGCGCCGCCGCCGATCGCGAGCGGCAGCGCGCCGAGCAGGGCGGCCATCGTGGTCATCATGATCGGCCGGAACCGGAGCAGGCACGCCTTGTGGATCGACTCGCGCGTGGAGAGCCCCTCGTCGCGCTCCGCCTCGAGCGCGAAGTCCACCATCATGATCGCGTTCTTCTTCACGATGCCGATGAGCAGGATCACGCCGATGAGCGCGATGATGCTGAACTCCATCCGGAACAGCATGAGCGCGAGCAGCGCGCCGACGCCGGCGGACGGCAGGGTGGAGAGGATCGTGATCGGGTGCACGTAGCTCTCGTAGAGCACGCCGAGCACGATGTAGACCGTGATGAGCGCGGCGAGCACGAGGTACGGCTCGCTCGCGAGCGACTCCACGAAGGCCTGCGCGGTGCCCTGCGGCGCGGCGCGGACGGTCGCCGGCATCCCCAGCTCGGCCTCCGCGCGGTGCACCGCCGTGAGCGCCTGGCCGAGCGAGGTGCCCGGGGCGAGGTTGAACGAGATCGTCACCGCGGGGAACTGGCCCTGGTGGTTCACCGAGAGCGAGGTCGGCGCCGGCCTGTAGGTCGCGATCGACGTGAGCGGCACCTGCGCGCCGCCCACCGCCGGCACGTAGATGCTGCGCAGCGCGTCGGGGCTCTTCTGGTGCTCGGGCTTCACCTCGAGCACCACGCGGTACTGGTTCCGCTGCGTGAAGATGGTGGCCACCTGGCGCTGCCCGAACGCGTCGTTCAGCGCGTCGTCCACCGCCTGCAACGAGACGCCGAGCCGCGCGGCGGTGTCGCGGTCCACGTCCACGTTGAGCTGCAGGGCCGAGGTCTGCTGATCGCTCGCGACGTCGCGCAGCTCGGGCACCGCGCGCAGGCGCGCGAGGAGCTTCGGCGCCCACTCGTTCAGCTCCGCGAGGTTCGCGTCCTGGAGCGTGTACTGGTACTGCGTGCGCGTCGCGCGGCCGCCCATCCGGACGTCCTGCACCGACTGGAGGTACGCCGCGGTGCCGGGGATCTGCGCGAGCTTCGGCCGCAGCTCCGCGATCACCTCGTCGGCGGTCTGGCGGCGGTCCTGCTTGAGCGCGATGAACATGTTCCCGGTGTTCAGGGAGCCGCTGCCGCCGATGAAGGAGACCATGTGCTCGATGGCGGGGTTCGCGAGCACGATCTCGTTCACGCGCTCCTGCCGCTCCTTCATCGCGGGGAACGAGATGTCCTGGGGCGCGTCGGTGATCCCGGAGAGCGTGCCCGTGTCCTGCTGCGGGAAGAGCCCCTTCGGCACCACCACGTAGAGCGCGATCGTCCCCACCATCGCCGCGATGGTGATCGCGAGCATGAGCGAGGAGTGATCGAGCACCCAGCAGATGCCGCGATCGTACCCGCGCAGGAGCGCATCGAACGCGCGCTCGGAGGCGCGGAAGAACCGGCCCTGCCCCTCCGACTCCGTCCTGCGGAGCATCCGGGACGCCATCATGGGCGTGAGGGTGAGGGAGAGCAGGGCGGAGATGGCGATGGAGATCGCGAGCGTCACCGCGAACTCGCGGAAGAGCCTGCCGACGATGCCGCCCATGAGCAGGATCGGGATGAACACCGCCAGGAGCGAGGCGGTGATCGACACGATCGTGAAGGCGATCTGGCGCGCCCCTTTGAGCGCCGCCTCGCGCGGCGATGCTCCCGCCTCCAGGAAGCGCGTGACGTTCTCGGTGACCACGATCGCGTCGTCCACCACGAACCCGGTGGAGATCGTGAGCGCCATCAGCGAGAGGTTGTTGATGCTGAAGTCGAGCAGGTACATCCCGCCGAAGGTCGCCACGATCGACAGCGGCACGGCGATGCTGGGGATGGCGGTGGCGCGGGCGCTGCGCAGAAAGACGAACACGACCAGCACCACGAGGAGCACGCTCAGGACGAGCGTGAACTGCACGTCGCGCACCGAGGCGCGGATGGTCAGGCTCCGGTCCTGCGCCACCTTCACGTCGATCGCGGGCGAGATCGAGCTCGAGAGCTGCGGCAGGAGCGCCTTCACCCGCTCGATGACGTCGATGATGTTCGCGCCGGGCTGGCGCCGGATGAGCACGAGCACCGCGCGCTTGCCGTTGCTCCAGCCGGCGATCCGCTCGTTCTCGACGCTGTCCTTCACGGTGGCGACGTCGCCGAGCCGCACCGGGGAGCCGCGGTTGTAGGCGATGACGAGCGGCCGGTACGCGTCGGCGCGCACGAGCTGGTCGTTCGCCGCGATCGAGCTGGACTGTTCCGCGCCGGAGAGCGAGCCCTTCGGCTGATCCACCGTGGCTCGCTGGAGGGCGCCGCGCACGTCGGCGAGGCCGAGGCCCACGCCCGCGAGGGCCTGGGGATCCACCTGCACGCGCACGGCAGGCTGCTGCCCGCCGCCCACGAACACCTGCCCCACGCCGTCGACCTGGGAGATCTTCTGCGCGAGCACCGTGTTCGCCGCGTCGAAGACCTCGGAGAGCGGCAGCGCGTCGGACGTGAGCGACAGGATCAGGATCGGCGCGTCGGCCGGGTTCACCTTCCGGAAGCTCGGGCGCGTCGGCAGGTTCGCCGGGAGGTCGCCGGCCGAGGCGTTGATCGCCGCCTGCACGTCGCGGGCGGCCGCGTCGACGTCGCGGTCGAGGGCGAATTGCAGGGTGAGCGAGGTGGAGCCGAGCGAGCTCACCGACGTGATCTCCTGCAGCCCGGCGATCCGGCCGAAGCGCCGCTCGAGCGGCGTCGCCACCGCCGACGCCATCGTCTCCGGGCTCGCGCCCGGAAGGCCGGCACCCACGTTGATCGTCGGGAAGTCGACGCGCGGGAGCGGCGCCACCGCGAGCTGCGTGTAGGCCGTACCGCCGGCGAGCAGGAGCGCGGCGGCGAGGAGCGTCGTCGCCACCGGCCGCTTGATGAAGGGCTCCGAGATGCTCATGCGTCCGCCGCGGGGGACACGTCGGCCGCCGGCTCGCGGCCGCGGCGCAGGAGGCGGGCGAGGCGCGTCATGTACAGGTAGACGACGGGCGTCGTGTAGAGCGTGAGCAGCTGGGAGATGATGAGCCCGCCCACGATGCTGATCCCGAGCGGGCGGCGCAGCTCGGAGCCGGTGCCGCTGCCGAGCGCGAGCGGCAGGCCGCCGAGGAGCGCGGCCATCGTGGTCATCATGATGGGCCGGAAGCGCAGGAGGCAGGCCTGGTGGATCGCCTCGCGCGGCGAGCGGCCCTGGTCGCGCTCGGCCTCGAGCGCGAAGTCGATCATCATGATGGCGTTCTTCTTCACGATGCCGATGAGGAGGACGATCCCGATGAGCGCGATGATGCTGAAGTCGGTGCGGCACAGCATGAGCGCGAGCAGTGCGCCCACGCCGGCCGACGGGAGCGTCGAGAGGATCGTCACCGGGTGGATGTAGCTCTCGTAGAGGACGCCGAGGACGATGTAGACGGTGATGATCGCCGCGAGGACGAGGAGCGGCTCGCTCGCGAGCGCGTCGCGGAACGCCTGCGCGGTGCCGGCGAAGTCGGCGCGCACGCTCGGCGGCAGGCCGATGCTGGCCTCCGCCTGCCGGATCGCGTCCACCGCCTTTCCGAGCGAGACGCCGGGGGCCGTGTCGAAGGAGATCGTGACCGCCGGGAACTGGCCCTGGTGGCTCACCGCGAGCGGCGCGGTGGTGCGCTCCATTCGCGTGAAGGCGGCGAGCGGCACCGGGTCGCCGTTGCCGGACTTCACGTACACGTGGCGCAGCGAGTCCGGGTTCTTCTGGAACTCGGGCTTCACCTCCAGGATGACCCGGTACTGGTTGAGCTGGGTGAAGATCGTCGAGACCTGGCGCTGCCCGAAGGCGTCGTAGAGCGCGTCGTCGATCGCCTGCGGCTGGATGCCGAGCCGGGAGGCGGTGTCGCGGTCGATCGTGAGCTTCACCTGGAGCCCCGCCGACTCCTGGTCGGAGGCGACGTCGCGCAGCTCGGGCAGGCCCTGCAGCGCGGTGAGCACCCGCGGCGCCCAGCTGGCGAGCTCCTCGGGATCCGCGTCCTCGAGCGTGAACTGGTACTGGGTCCGGCTCATGCGGGCGTCGATCTGGAGGTCCTGCACCGGCTGCATGTACACCGCCATGCCGGGGATCGACGCGACCCGGGTCTTCAGCCGGTCGATGATCTCGGAGGCGTTCGCGTCGCGGTCGGCCCGGGGCTTCAGCGCGATCGAGAGCCGGCCGCTGTTGGTCGTGGCATTGGTCCCGTCGGCGCCGATGAAGGAGGCGACCGTCGCGACGTCGGGATCGCCGAGCACCGCCGCGGCCACCTGCTCCTGGCGGGCCATCATCGCGGGGAACGAGACGTCGGCCGGCGCCTCGGTGACCCCGACGATGAGGCCGGTGTCCTGCACCGGGAAGAAGCCCTTCGGCACGATCGCCGCGAGCACGAACGTGAGCACGAGCGTGCCGATCGTCACCGCGAGCGTGAACGGCTGGTGCGCGAGCACCCAGCGCAGGGTCCGATCGTAGAACGCCGCGGTGCGATCGAAGCCGCGCTCGAAGAGACGCCCCAGCCAGCCGGGCGGCTCGTGCGGGCGCAGGAGCCAGGCGCACATCATCGCGGTGAGCGAGAGGGAGAGCAGCGCCGACACGCCGATGGCGATGGCGAGCGTCACCGCGAACTCGCGGAACAGCCGGCCGATGATCCCACCCATGAAGAGGAGCGGGATGAGCACCGCCACGAGCGAGACGGTGAGCGACACGATGGTGAAGCCGATCTGCTTCGCGCCCTTCAGCGCAGCCTCGAACGGCGGCTCGCCCGCCTCCACGTAGCGGGCGATGTTCTCGATCATCACGATCGCGTCGTCGACCACGAAGCCGGTCGAGATCGTGAGCGCCATGAGCGAGAGGTTGTTCAGGCTGTAGCCGCACAGGTACATGATCCCGAACGTGCCGATGAGCGAGAGCGGCACCGCGACGCCGGGGATGAGCGTGGCCCGCAGGGAGCGCAGGAACACGTAGATCACGCCGACCACGAGCACGACCGAGAGGACGAGCGTGAACTGCACGTCGTCCACCGACGCGCGCACCGTCTCGGTGCGGTCGGAGAGGATCTTCACCTGGAGCCCCTGCGGCAGCGCCGACGACAGGCGGGGCAGGAGCGCCTTCACGCGCTCGGCGACCTGGATCACGTTCGCGCCGGGCTGGCGCTGGACGTTCAGGATGATGGCGCGCTGCGTGCCGGCCCAGCCGGCGAGCTCGTCGTTCTCGACGCCGTCCACCGCGTTGGCGATCTCGTCGAGCCGGATCGGCGAGCCGTTCTTGTAGGCGATCACGAGCGGCCGGAAGCTGGCCGCGCGGTAGAGTTGGTCGTTCGTGGCGAGCGCGTAGTCCTGCCGCGGGCCGTCGAGGTTCCCCTTCGCCTGGTTCACGTTCGCCTGGGCGAGCACCTGGCGCACGTCCTCGAGCGTCAGGCCCGCCCCGGCGAGCGCCGCCGGGTCCACCTGTACGCGCACCGCCGGCTTCTGGCTGCCGTTCAGCGTCACGAGCCCCACGCCCGAGACCTGCGAGATCTTCTGCGCCAGCACCGAGTCGGCGTGGTCGTTCACCTCGTCGAGCGGGAGCGTGTCGGAG
>Ga0306923_10001067_pt1 | contig 23618 bp, 22 predicted proteins | sample sta12Can44000108_FD_203841 | JGI IMG/M metagenome (GOLD analysis project Ga0306923, IMG submission 203841) | Lab enrichment of tropical soil microbial communities from Luquillo Experimental Forest, Puerto Rico - statanox.12C.anox.44.000.108 (v2)... | ecosystem: Environmental > Terrestrial >... | reverse complement strand
GAAACGCCGAAATCGGCGGCCAAGGTCAGTTCGTTGCCGTCGGTGTGAAACGGCTTCAGCACCCCGTCGCGCACCTGATCGACGACGCGGCGGACGGCGGGCAGGTCGACCAGGCTGGGCAGCACGACGGCGAACTCGTCGCCGGCCAGGCGCGCCGCAGTGCCGTTCACGCCGGCCACCGCCAGGGACAGGCGCCGCGCGGTCTCCTGCAGCAGCGCGTTGCCCACGTCGTGGCCCATGGAATCGTTGATGGTGGTGAAGCCTTCCAGATCGACGGTCACCACCGCCACATGCTGGCCCTGGGCACGCGCGCCAGTCAGCGCCTGGGTCAAACGCTCGGTCAGCAGAGTGCGGTTGGGCAGGTCGGTGAGCGAGTCGTGGTTGGCGAGATACGCCACCCGCTGGGCCAACTGCTTGTTCTCGGTAAGGTCGCGGATGGTGCCGGTGAAAAGGCGGCGCTTGTCCAGGCGCAGCTCGGACACCGACAGGTGCACCGGGAACACCGAGCCGTCCTTGCGCCGCGCCATCACCTCGCGGCCCATGCCGATCAGGTTGCCGCGGCCGCCCTCGACATAGTTGCGGAGGTAATCGTGGTGCCTGCTCGAATCCGGCTCGGGCATGAGCATGGAAACCTCGGCGCCGATCAATTCGGACAACGAGAAGCCGAAGATGCGCTCGACCGAGAGGTTGGCCGAGATGATCACGCCGTCCTCGTCGATGGTGACGATGCCATCCAGCACGGTGTCCATGATGGCGCGGATGCGGTGCTCACGCGCCGCCACCGCGCGCATGGCCGCCGTCACCTCGGTGGTGTCGCGGCCGACCAGCAAGGTGGCGGCGCTGCCGTCGCGGCGCAGCGGCACCGCGTTCAGTTCCACATCGCGCATACGGCCCGCAAGGGTGACGATCTTGACCGGGACCGGATGGTCCTCCTCGTACAGCGCCTCGAGGCCGGCATCGAACAGCGGCACGTAATCAGGATGGATGAAGTCGATGAAGGCGCGCCCTTCGCAGGCCGAGGCGGCGGGCGCGCGCAGCATGCCGAGGCCGGCTGCGTTGATGCGCTCGATGATGCCGTCGACGCAGACGCAGATGAGGTCGGGCGACAGCTCGACCAAATCGCGGTACGAGGCCTGGTCCTTGAGCAGCGCCGATTCCAGCATGGACACGTCGGTGATGCGGTCCAGCATCTTGAGGATCTGCGAGCCGGAATTGAGGATGCTTTCCGCGTAGTCGCGATACCCCGGCGGCTGGATGGCCCCCAGCATCTCGGTGGCGATCATTTCGGCGAAGCCGATGACGTCGTTCAGCGGCGTGCGGATATCGCGGCTCATGCGGGCCATGAACTCGGTCTTGGACCGGTTGGCCAGCTCGGCATCCTCCTTGGCCTCGGCCAGCTTCTCGGCGGCGGCACGCTCGGAGGTGATGTCACGGGAATAGAAGGCGCAGCGGCGCTCGCCCGCTTCGCCCACCGCCAGGATGCGGTTGGCGAACCAACGGGCGCCATCGGTATCCTCGAATTCGACCGTACGGCCCAATTCCAGCGCCTGATCGAAATACGGGCGCCGCCGCGACGACAACGGGCGCGGCAACAGCGGGAAGAATTCCTGCCCCTCCAGCTCCTCGGCGCGCTTGCCCAATTGCTCGGCGGCCTGGACGTTGACGGTGATGATACGCCCCTCGGCGTCCAACAGCAGGGCGACGTCATGGCTGGCGTCAAGCAGGGCCTGGGTGGTGTGGTGCGACAGCTCCAGCTGGACCTGGGCCTGCTGGCGCTCGACGGCGTGCCGAATGACGCGGGGAAGCAGTTCCAGGCCGGCCAGCGACTTGACCACGTAGTCCTGGGCGCCGGCACGGATGGCGTCCTGGGCCACCCGCTCGTCGTCCAGCCCGGTCAGCACCACCAGCGCGGTGCTGGGCGCCGCCGCTTTCATCTGAACGACCGATTGCAGGCCAGAAGCGTCGGGCAGACCGAGGTCGACAAGGATGCATTCGTAGTCGCCCACGGCGACCATTTTCAAGCCGTCGGCCAGACATCCGCACAGGTCCGCCTTCCAGGGCACCGGAGTCTCGGCGAGCTTGATCTCGATGAGTCTCTGGTCGCCCGGGTTGTCCTCGATAACAAGCAGTCGTTTGGACTCGGGCCCGGCAATCATGATGAAGGAAGATGCAGCATTGTTGCTGACTTGTAAACGAGAGGACGCATGGGCGGGCAGACGAAACCCGCCATTGTCTGTGCCGGATTGGCAAATGTTACAGCAGCAAACCGACCGTTGCCGCAGTCAAGCAACTGGAGAGCGTTCCAGACACCATGGCTCGCCACCCCAGAGCTACGATTTCGCCCCGCCGCTCGGGCGCCATGGAGGCCAGCCCGGCGATCATGATGCCCAGCGACCCCAGATTGGCAAAGCCGCACAGCCCGTAGGTCATGATCAGGCGCGAGCGCGGCGACAGCACGCCCTCGGGCAGCCGGGCCAGCTCCAGATAGGCCAACAACTCGTTCAGCACCGTTTTGGTGCCCATCAATGCACCGGCCGCCGCCATTTCCTCGGCCGGGATGCCCATGGCCCAGGCCACCGGAGCCAGCAGGATGCCCATGATCCGCTGGAGCGTCACCGGCGCCCCCGCCACGTCGGGCAACAGCGACAAGCCGCCATTGGCCAGATGGACCAGGGCGACCAGCACGATCAGCATGGCGATGATGGCGCCCAGCAGATGGAGGCCGTCCATGGTGCCGCGCACCACCGCGTCCATGCTGCCGCCATAGGCCGTGTGCACCGTCTGGTGGCCGCCGGTGCGGGCATCGTCGGGCACCATCATTTTGGCGACCATCACCGCCGCCGGCACACTGACCAGGGTGGCGGTGAGCAGGTGGCCCACCGGGTCGGGAATGATGCCCGACAGGAAGGTGGCGTACAGCACCAGCACGGTGCCGGCGATGGTGGCCATGCCGCCGGTCATCACCACGAACAATTCGCCGCGCGACAGCCTGGCTAAGTAGGGACGGATCAACAGCGGTGATTCGATCATGCCGAGGAACGGCATCGCCGCCGCGCTCATGCCCACGGCGCCGCCCAGACCCAGCAGGCGTTCCAGCGCAAAAGCGAAGCCGCGCACCACCAGGGGCAGGATGCGCCAATGGTAAAGCAGCGCCGACAGCGCGCTCATGATCAGCACCAGCGGCAGGGCCTGGAAGGCCAGCACGAAGCCCTTGGACGGGTCGGCAAGGACGAACGGCGCCGGGCCGCCACCCACATAGCCGAAGACGAACGAGGTGCCCGCCAGCGTCGCCGATTGCAGGGCGTCCACCGCCCGGTTCAGGCCCATGAACAGCGGCTTGACCGCCGGCACCTTGAGCAAAAGCCCAGCGATGGCCAGCTGCGCGGCCAAGCCGGCGGCGACCACGCGCCAGGAAATGCGGGAGCGCGCCTCGGAACAGGCGATGGCGATGGCGAGCAGCCCGGCGATCCCGGCCAGGCCGTGGACCAAGCCGGACACTAGCGCTGTTTCGCCAGCCACTCGGTGACGGTGGGCACCATGGCCTTGCACGTCAACCCGAACGAGGTCATCAGCTTGTCCTTCTCCTGGCTCATGTGGAGCAGGTTGTCCACCACCTTGCGCAGGATGTCCTTGGAGAAGTTGGGATGCCCCAACACCTGCGGCAGCTTCGGGCCAAAAGCAACGCGCAGCGAGGTCACCAGCACCTCGATCTTGTCGATGTTGAGACGCTGGATTTCCGCCAGGTTCTCCGACGCGACGAAGGCCAGCACGTCGCCGAACACACGCGCCACCGGCTTGTCCAGCGAGGCGACCACGTTGAAGAACTCCTTCTCGCGGGCGAAGAAGGCCCAGGCGGCGTCGCCCAGCATCTTGCGATAGAACTCGTACATGTCGCGGTTCCATACCGCGACACCGGCGATGGCCTGGGGACGGTTGACCAGGATGTCGGCGAAATCGGGACCGGCGGCGGTCTTCACCTTCTTCAGAATGGCCGGCTCGAATTTGCCCACGGTGGCGACGTCCTCGGGCGTACGCAGCGCCACGACGTCCTCGCCGATCTCCATAAGCTGCTGGTAGCTTAAGTGGTCGCGATAGGCGGCAAGCAGCGGCAGCTGCCAGCCGAAGGCCAGATAATTGGCCAGCTCGCGCAGCTTACGCTCCTCGACCGGATCGACGCCGTGGCGGGTAACCTCCACCTGCTGGGTCTTCTTGATCAGGCCGAACAGCGCCTTCTTGGTCACCGTCTCGGTGACCTTGTGCGGGGTCTTGTCGCTCTCGAACAGCTTCTTGGCGCAGGTGCGCACCAGCAATTGCTGGACCTGGTTCAACGATACGCCGCACACCAGCGCCTTGTCGTCGTCGCGCACAGGCTGGCCGTCCTTGGCCTTGACGATGCCGTCGCATTTGCCGCGGTTGGCGACGAAGGCCCGGATGAAGCCGTCCAGCACGTCCGGCTTCGAGATCAGGTCCTGATAGGTAATGGCGCCATCCACCAGGCCGTCCTGCTGAAGGCAGGCGAGCACCTTCTTGAGGCCATCGATGATGCCCTTCTTGGCTTCGCTGTCGATATCCACCGGCGGCGGAAGGATAGGAACGGCCATGACCTTTCGGCCCCACAGGCTGTAAGACGGATGGCAAAGGTTTACCCGGTTGGCCAGCCCGAGGCAACAACCGCCTATTGCGGTTGGTCTTGTTCCAGCAATACCCAGGTAAGTTCGTGCTTGTTATGGAACAAATGAAACAGGCGCGAGCCGGGAATGGCGGCGAAGGCCCGAGCGGTGGCGAAGTCGGTGTCGCCCTGGAACTTGATGGTGCACAGGAAGTTACGCACCAGCCCGGTGGCGCGCCAGCGCTCCACCAGCCCGAGCAGACGCTCGGGGTAGCAGATGATGTCCGAGAACAGCCAGTCCACCGACCCGACGCTGTGCGGGTCGAGGCCGAAGGCGCTCTCCTTGCGCGGCGTGATGTTGGGCATGGCGGCGATGCGCGGGTCCAGCGGCGCCTTGTCCACGCTGATCACCTTGGCGCCCAGGCTGGCGATCACCCAGCTCCAGCCACCCGGACAGGCGCCCAGGTCCAGGCACAGCTCGCCGGGCTTCGGCCCCACGCCCAGGCGGGTGAAGCCATCCCACAGCTTGAGATAGGCCCGGTTGGGCGGCGTGGTCTTGTCCTCGACGAACTGGCATTCGCCGTTGGGAAACGGGCTGTCGCAACGCGCCGCCGCCAGCAGCGTGCGCTCGTCGGTCAGCGTGAACGAGCCCAGCGGCGCCGTCGGCGCCGGCTGGCCGAACACCAGCGGCTTGGCCGACACCTTGGGCAGCTTCTCGACCATCAGCGCGGTGCGGCGGTGCAGACTGGGCGCATAGGGCCACCAGTTACGCTGGATGGCGCGCAGCGCCTTGGCGCCCTCGCCGATGGAGGCGATGGGGATGCGCACCACGTCGTGCCACACGTTCTGCGCCCAGGCCGCCGGCCGCGCCGGACCTTCCGCCAGGAACAGGCGGCCATGCTCGAAGGCGATGTCGCCCAGCTCGGCGCGCAGGTCATCCTCGAACCCCTCGGCGGCCAGATAGCCGGTAAGGTTGGTGGAGATGGGCGTGGGCAGGGCGGTCTCGGTCATGGGCCGGGTATAGCAGGCGGGAGAAGGGTTTGCGACCCCCTTACACCTCGTCTTCGGCCTTGCGCCGGAGATGCGTGTTTTGGCCGACCTCGTCGAGGAAGGCCTGCTCCTTGCGGTCCAGTTCCTCGCGCTCGCGCTTGTCGCGTTGTTCCTTGGTGACCTCGTAGGTCTTCTGCTCGCGGAAGGCCTCGGCCAGTTCGTCGCGAGCCACCTCGATCTCGCCGCGCACGGCGCTGAGGCTCTGCTGCAGCTGTTCGCGCTGCGCCGTCCACGCCTTGAAGAAGGCGGGGAAGGCGAAACCGACGCCGCCCGGATCGGCCGCCGCCGCCTGCTGCTCATGCACCAGCAACGCCTCGGCCCGGCGGATGGCGTCGAGAATCTGGTCCTCACGCGCCTGCAACGCGGTCAACGTGCGACGCTTTTCGTCCACATTGAACTTTGACAGGCGGATGAGGGTCTTGAGCCCCTTGGCTCCCTTCGCCATTGGGGAGAGTCCTTACCGCCGCCCCATGCCGTCGCCGTCGAACGGCATGCCCAGGATCTGGGCCAAGCCGGCGTAGCAATCGCGCAGGGGGGTGGCGTCCCTCTTACCCTGGGTCAGGAATTCCTCGATCATCGGGTAATAGTGCATGGCCTCGTCCACCGCCGGGTCGGTGCCGCGGCGATAGGCGCCCAGGCGGATCAGTTCGGCCATGTCCTCGTAGGTGGCGAGCAGGCGACGCGCCCGGCGGATGAGGTCGTTTTCCTCTTCGTTGTTGCAGCCCGGCATGGTTCGCGACACCGAGCGCAGGATGTTGACCGCCGGGTAGCGGCCACGGTCGGCGATGGCGCGATCGAGCACGATATGGCCGTCGAGGATGCCGCGCACCGCGTCCGAGATGGGTTCGTTGTGGTCGTCGCCGTCCACCAGCACGGTGAACAGGCCGGTGATGGAGCCCTGGCCGGTGCCGGGGCCGGCACGTTCCAGCAGGCGCGGCAGCTCGGCGAACACCGTGGGGGTGTAGCCCTTCGACGCCGGCGGTTCGCCCGCCGACAGGGAAATCTCGCGCTGGGCCATGGCAAAGCGGGTCACCGAGTCCATCATGCACAGCACGTCCAGGCCCTGGTCGCGGAAATATTCCGCCACCGACAGGGTGAGGTAGGCGGCCTGGCGGCGCATCAGCGGGCTTTCGTCCGAGGTGGAGCAGATCACCACCGAGCGCTTCATGCCCTCTTCGCCCAGGTCGTCCTCGATGAACTCGCGCGCCTCGCGGCCGCGTTCGCCGATCAGGCCGATGATGGAAACGTCGCACGACGTGTTCTTCGCCATCATGGACAGGATGGACGACTTGCCCACGCCCGAGCCGGCGAAGATGCCCATGCGCTGTCCCCGGCACATGGTGAGGAAGGAGTTCACCGCGCGCACACCCAGATCCACCTTGCCGGCCACCCGCTGGCGCGAGGCGGCCGAGGGCGGGCGGTTGCGGATGGGGTAGGCCACATCGCCCATGGTCAGCGCCCCCAGCCCGTCCACCGGCTGGGCGAAGGCGTTGATGACGCGGCCGAGCCAGTGGTTGTCGGGATAGACCACCGGCTCGGTATCCTGCACCTCGGTGCGGCAGCCCAGGCCGACGCCGTTGACGTCCACGAACGGCATCAGCAGGGCACGGCCGTTGCGGAAGCCCACCGCCTCGCACGGCACCCGGCGGCCGTCACGGGCGATGACATGGCAGCGGTCGCCGACGGAAATCTGGCGCTGCACGCCGCCGGCCTCGACCAGCATGCCCTGGACGGCGGCGACGCGGCCGAAAACCCGTACGCCGCTCAGGCGCTCGACATCGTTGACGATGTTGCGGACAAGGAATTTCAACCCAAACCCTCCGAAACCGCGCGGCCGGGGCAGCCAAAAACGCCCATTGGATAAAAATTCATCCTTATTCGTGAGGGGCTTACATGCCGGGCGCCTTGAAGTCGCCACGATACCCCCTTATGGTTACCACATCCTCAATACGCGGAAAAACGGGGATATCCCATGCGAGTGTTGGTGGTCGAAGACGACCGTATGATGGCCCAGGTCATCGAGACGATGCTTAAGACCGAGGGTATGGTCGTCGATACGACCGCGCTGGGCGAGGATGGTCTCGAGATCGGCAAGCTGTACGACTACGACATCATCCTGCTGGACCTGATGCTGCCCGACATGGACGGCTATGAGGTCCTGCGCCGCCTGCGGGCATCCCGGGTCGAGACCCCGGTCCTCATCCTGTCGGGCCTGACCGAGCCCGACAAGAAGATCAAGGGCCTGGGCTTCGGCGCCGACGACTATCTGACCAAACCATTCGATCGCGGCGAATTGGTGGCGCGCATTCAGGCCATCGTGCGTCGCTCGAAGGGGCATGCCCAATCCATCATCCACACCGGCAAGCTGTCGGTGAACCTGGATACCCGCACGGTCGAGGTGGCAAGCGAGCCGCTGCACCTGACCGGCAAGGAATACGGCATCCTCGAGCTGCTGTCCCTGCGCAAGGGACAGACGCTGACCAAGGAGCAATTCCTCAACCACCTCTATGGCGGCATCGACGAGCCCGAGCTGAAGATCATCGACGTCTTCATCTGCAAGCTCAGGAAGAAGCTGGCCACCGCCACCGGCGGCGACAGCTACATCGAGACCGTATGGGGCCGTGGCTACGTGCTGCGCGACCCCGACGGCATGCCGGTGCCACCGCCCACGCAGGTGCCCGAGCACCACGCCGGGGCGTAAGAAAATCCAAGGGCGCGAGCCGGCTGACCGGCTCGCGCCCTTTCCTTTGCGCCGCCCGCGCATCGGCCCATCCCCAAAACGAAACTTGACGCTGCCGCCGGCTTAAGCGTTTGTTACCCTGGCATTGTTCCAAACAACCGGGGTCTCGACATGTCCGCACCCGCCAAGCCCAGCGGCGAGCCCGTCACCTCCACGCGGCAATTGGTCGAGTACCTGGAGGCCGGGTGCAAGCCGGCATCCCAGTGGCGCATCGGCACCGAGCACGAGAAATTTGCCTATACCCAGGACGACATGCGGTCGCTGCCCTACGAGGGCGAGCGCGGCATCAAGGCCGTGCTGGAAGGCCTGGAGAAGTTGGGCTGGCAGCCGGTATTCGAGGGCGACAACGTCATCGCCCTGGTGGACGACACCGGCGCCTCGGTGACGCTTGAGCCGGGCGGCCAGCTGGAGCTGTCGGGCGCTCCGCTCGATTCCATCCACCAGACCTGCTGCGAAACCTATGCCCACCTGAAACAGGTCAAGCAGGTTGCGGCCAAGCTGGGCATCGGCTTCCTCGGCATGGGCTTCCAGCCCAAGTGGAAGCGCGAAGAGATCCCGTGGATGCCCAAGGGCCGCTACAAGATCATGCGCGAATACATGCCCAAGCGCGGCTCCAAGGGCCTGGACATGATGCTGCGCACCTGCACGGTGCAGGTGAACCTGGACTTCGCCTCCGAAGCCGACATGGTGAAGAAATTCCGCACCTCGCTGGCGTTGCAGCCGCTGGCCACCGCCCTGTTCGCCTGCTCGCCCTTCGTCGAGGGCAAGCCGTCGGGACTGTTGTCCACCCGTTCTGACGTGTGGACCGATACCGATCCCGACCGTTGCGGCATGCTGCCCTTCGTGTTCGAGGACGGCATGGGCTTCGAGCGCTACGTGGATTACATGCTCGACGTGCCCATGTACTTCGTCTACCGCGACGGCAAATACATCGACGCCTCGGGCCAGTCCTTCCGCGACTTCATGGACGGGCGCCTACCCGCCTTGCCCGGCCAGCACCCGACCATGGGCGACTGGAGCGATCATCTGACCACCGCCTTCCCTGAGGTGCGGCTGAAGAAATATTTGGAGATGCGCGGCGCCGACGGCGGCCCGTGGCGCCGGCTGTGCGCCCTGCCCGCCTTCTGGGTCGGCCTGCTGTACGACGACGGCGCCCTCGACGCCGCCTGGGATTTGACCAAGGACTGGACCATCGAAGAGCGCGAACGCCTGCGCGCCGAGGTGCCGCGCCTCGGCCTGAAGGCCGAGGTGCACGGGCGGCGCCTGCAGGACATCGCCCGCGAGGTGCTGGCCCTCTCGTCCGAGGGACTGAAGCGCCGCGCCCGCTTCAACGATTCGGGCCGCGACGAGTCGATCTTCCTCGACACCCTCCAGGCCATCGCCGAATCGGGACGCACCCCCGCCGAAGAAATGCTGGATGCTTTTCATGGCCGGTGGCAGGGCAGCGTCGACCCCATCTTCAAAGAATTCGCTTACTAGGGAGTATCTGGATGCCCCAGTGCAAGGACCTCGCCGAGGTGCGCGAGAACATCGACCGCCTGGACCGCCAGATCGTGCCGCTGCTGGCCGAACGCGCCGGCTATGTCGAGCAGGCCGCCGGCTTCAAGCCCACCAAGGCGGCGGTAGTGGACACCGACCGCATCGAACAGATCATCCTGAAAGTGCGCCACCTGGCCAATGAAGAGGGCATGGACCCCGATCTGGTGGAGCACATCTATCGGTCTATGATCGACGCCTACATCATCCACGAGGCGAAGGTTTACAAGAACATCCACCCCGAGGGCTGAGGCCTTGGGGGAGGTGGCGGCCGAACGAGCGGTCGTTATGCACAGCTTCACGCAAATGACATAGACCCCATACCAAATCCCAGGTTGATCCAGCCATCCCCTGCCCGTTGAATGCAGCCCAACGATTGAGGGATGGGGGGAAGCTTTCATGAAATCGTGGAGCATCGGCCAACGGCTGGCGGCCGCCTTTGCGGTGATGGTGGTGTTGATGGGCGTGCTTGCCGCGCTGTCGGTCCGCACCTTCGCCGTCCTGGCCGACGGCACCGAGGCGCTGACCGCCGAGGCCGACGTCACCCGCGCCGCGCTGGAAGCCGATCGCGGCATCCTGGTGCTGCGCCAGGCGATCCGGGAGCTGGTGCGCGACACCACCACCGACAAGATCAACGACGCGTCCCAGGCCGCCATCACCGCGCTGGAGAAGCGCTTGGCCGACCTGCCCACCAGCGAGGCCGAGCAGGCCAAGACGGTCGAGGCGCTACGCGGCGAGTTTGACCGCTACAAGACCGCGACGCTTGCCATCGCCGACCTGTTGGCGCGGCGCAAGGCGGCGCATCTGGACATCCGCAAGTACGGCGACGTAGCGGCACCGGGCATCGAGCGCGAGGCCGAACGCACCGGCAGCGCGTCCCTGGTCAAGGCCCACGCCGCCATGCTGGAGGCCCGCCTGTATGTCCGCCGCACGCTGGAGGCCACCTCGGGCCCCGAGGTGGACCGCGCCCGCATGCTGATCAAGCGCACCTTCGATTTCGTCACCACCGCCGGGCTGAACGAACTGGCCGACGCGGTGAACGGCTACGGCCAGGCTTACGAGACGCTGGTCACCCGCAACGTGGAGATGGCCGAGCAGATGAAGCAGGCCACCGCCATCGGCGAACGCATGAGCGCGCTGAGCGGCCAGCTCAAATCCCAGGCGGATACCCGCCAGGACGAAGTGCGCACCCGCGCGCAGGCCCAGGAGAAAAGCGCCAACCTGCTGGTGCTGGTGTTGTCGCTGGCAGCGGTGGGCGCCGCCTGCCTGCTGGCCTGGGGCTCCGGGCGCGGCATCAGCCGACCCATCCGCGACCTCACCGCCGCCATGGACCGCTTGGCCAAGGGCGACCTTAAGATTATGGTGACGGGCGAGACGAGGGGCGACGAATTGGGCGCCATGGCCCGGGCGCTGACGGTGTTCAAGGACAACGCCCAGGCGGTCGCCTCCATGCGCGAGGACCAGGAGCGTACCGCCGCAATTGCCACCGCCGAGCGGCGCGCCGCCATGGAGCGCATGGCCGACAGCTTCGAGGCCAGCGTCGCCTCCATCGTCGGCGGCGTCTCGCGCGCCGCCAACGAGATGCACGGCGCCGCCGCCGAGATGCGCACCTTCACCGACCGCGCCGCCACCAGCGGCGAGCAGGTTTCCACCGCCGCCGCCCAGGCCTCGGGCAATGTGCAGACGGTGGCGGTCGCGACCGAGCAACTGGCCACCGCCATCGCCGAAATCGGCCGCGAGGCGTCGCAGGCGACAGGGATCTCTCAGGAAGCGGTGGACGAGGCCCAAAGCGCCCGCCATCTCATCGGCGGCCTGGCCGACGCCGTCGGCCGCATCGGCCAGGTGGTGACGCTGATCAACGACATCGCTTCGCAGACCAACCTGCTGGCGCTCAACGCCACCATCGAGGCAGCGCGTGCCGGCGAGGCGGGCAAGGGCTTTGCCGTGGTGGCGGGCGAGGTCAAGGCGCTGGCCAACCAGACCGCAAGGGCCACCGAGGAGATCAGCAGCCAGATCGAACGGGTGCAACAGGCCACCGACCAGACGGTGGGCGCCATCGGCACCATCGCCGCCACCATCGAGCGCCTGAGCGGCATCAGCACCGCCATCGCCGGCAGCGTGGAGCAGCAGCGCGCCGCCACCACGGAGATCGCCAGCAACGTGGACCGCGCCGCCGCCAGCGCCGACGTGGTCAACAATTCCATCGCCGATCTGAGTGAGGGCGTCCGCCATACCGGCGACCGCGCCGACAACGTGCTGGCCGCAGCGGCATCCTTGAGCGACGAAGCCAAGACCCTGGAAACCGAAGTCAGCCGCTTCCTGGCTGAGGTGCGCGGGGGCTAAGCCGCCCCGCCCGTAGGCAGGCGCACTGTCACCGTGGTGCCCTGGCCGGCTTCCGATTTCAGCTCCACTTGGCCGCCGTGCAGTTCGACGAAGCTGCGCACCAAAGCGAGGCCGAGGCCGGCGCCGCTGTTATGGACGGTGCGGACGAAGCTGTCGAACACGCGGGCCTGGTCCTCCTGGGAGATGCCGGGGCCGGTATCGACGACGGTCAGCAGGATTTCGCCACCCTGGCGCTCGGCCCCCACGGTGATGGAGCCGCCGGACGGGGTGAATTTCACCGCGTTGCCGATCAGGTTGAACATGACCTGCTTCAGGCGGCGCTGGTCGGCGACGATCCAGCCGATGTCCAGTGGGCAGGTGAATTCCAGGGCCAGCTTCTTCTCGCGCACGCGCTCGCGCACCAGCGACAGCACCGCCGACAGCATGGGGTGGATGTCCACCGTATCCAGCTCCAGCGTCATCTGGCCGGCCTCGATGGCGGCGAGGTCGAGAATGTCGGAGACCAGCCGCTCCAGCGCGTGACCGGCATCCGAGATTCCGCGCACGTATTCGTGCTGGCGCTTGTTCATCTTGCCGAAATACTCGGCCGCCAGCATCTCGGCGAAACCGATGACCGTGGTCAGCGGCTTGGACACTTCCGCCGAGACGTTGGCGATGAACTCGCTCTTCAGGGTGTCGGCGGCGGCCAACGCCTCGTTGCGCTCAATCAGCGCCCGTTCGACGCGGGCGGTATCGGAGACGTCGAGGAAGGTCAGCAGCATGGCGCCGTCGGGCAGCGGCACCGCCGTGCAGTCGAGGATGGAGCCGTCCTGGCGCTCCAGCCGGCCTTCCATGGGGCGGCGGCGGTTGACCAGGCCCATCAGCTGCTCGCGGGCACTGGGCCACGAGCTGGCGCGGTCGGGGCGGCCTTCGAACAGCGGCTTCAGGCGCTCCACCACCTCGTGCAGGTGGGGCTCGCCAGCCAAGTCCTCGGGTTCCAAATTCCAGATGCGGCCGAAGGCGGGGTTGGTCAGCTTCAGCCGGCCGTCGCCGCCGAATACGGCGATGCCCTCGTGCAGGTGGTCCAGGGTTTCGCGCTGCACCGCCATGGCGGTGTTGAAGCTGCGTTCCATGGCCAGCGTGTCGGTGACGTCCTCGTAGGTGTAGACCAGGCCGCCATAGGGATGGGGCGACACCACGCGGCGCAGGGTGCGGCCGTCGGGCAGGTGCAGCAGGGTTTCGACCGGCTCGATCAGCGAGATGAAGCGCTTCAGCTCCTCTTCCTTGGCGGCGCGGTAATCGGCCGTCTCGGGCAGCAGCCGGCGCTCGCGCAGGGCGTCGAGCACGCCGCCATAGGTGGGCTGCGCCACCAGCCACTCGCGATCCAGCCGCCACAGGCGGGCGAAGGCGGTGTTGAAGAAGGTCAGCCGGGTATCGGTGGAGTAGATGGCGATAGCAGTGGACAGACGCTCCAGCACCTCGCCATGGGCGGCGACGTGGCGGTCCAGGTTGGATTGCAGCTCCTCGATGGGAGTCTGGTCCATGGCGAAGCCGGCGGTCAGCAGGGTCTCGCCCACCGACAGCGGCACCTCGGTGACGCTGGCCAGCCGGCGCTCCCCCGACAGCACCAGGTGGAAGTGATCGGCGCGCGGCTCGCCCGCGGCGCGGGCGCGGGCGGCCAGGGCGCGGGCCTCGCGCACCAGATTGTCGGAGGCCAGCTCGACCTGGCCGGTCACCACCGCTTCGGGGCTGGCAGCATCCACCGCCAGGGCATAGGCCTTGTTCACCGTCAGCAGCGACAAATCCTCGTCGCGCAGCCACGCCGGCATGGGCAGGGCATCGACCAGTGCGCGCAGATAGGCGGTGTCGGCGGCCAGCGCCTGGAGCGAGAGCGCCAGGTCCTCGACTACGCTGGCGCCCTCGGTGACGTCGCGCAGCCACACCAGATCGGCCAGCCGCTCGCCCTCAGGCGCGGTGGCGCGCACGCCGATTGCGCGCACCCGGCGGCCGCCCTCGGCCATGGTCAGCTCGGCCTCGAAGCCTTCGCCGTCGCGGCGCAAGGTCCGGATGGACAGGTCCAGAGTGTAGGAATCCTCGGGCGTGAAGGCGGCCAGCACGTCCTCGCTGGTGGAATCGATGCCCTTGGGCAGCCCCAGCAGCACGGCCAGTCGGCGCGAGCACATCTCGCCGCCGGCGCCTTCGTCCAGCCAGCAATAGAAGCCGTCCGGGCTGGCGGCCAGGCATTCGCGCAGGCGCAGCGCCTCGGCCGTCTTGGAGCCGGCCCGCACTTCCAGCCGGTTCAGGCGCCAGCGCTGCCACGCCACCAGCGGCACCGCCAACGGCAGCATGAGGGCGGCACCCAGGGCCACCGAAGCCAGATCGGGCCAGACCGGCGCCTCGACGGCGCCGAGGGATTGGGCCCATGCCGGGCAAGACAGCGCCAGCGCGGACGCCGTGCTCGCCATCAGCCTGCCCCAGTCCACGCGCATGGATACTCCCCGAAAGTCAGCGCCGTTCCCCGCCGGGAGAGTGCCCCCCGCCCAGCCGAAAGGCAAGGCCCTGAGGTAACATCTTCGGGATAGCACTCCCCATTCCGAGTTGTCGCTTGGGGGTTAGGCTGCTAAACCCGGCACCAGCGAGACCCAGGGGGCGGACGATGCTGCAAGCGGTTTACAACTGGATGATGGACAGGGCGAGCCATCGCCATGCGCTGGTGTGGCTGGCGGCCATCTCGTTCGTGGAAAGCTCGTTCTTCCCCATCCCGCCCGACATCATGCTGATCCCCATGGTGTTGGCGGCGCCGACACGCTGGTTCCGGCTGGCGCTGGTATGCACGATCGCCTCGGTGATCGGCGGCTATTTCGGCTACGCCATCGGCCACTTCCTGATGGAGCCGGTGGGCATGCCCATCCTTCGCTTCTTCCACATCGACGGGAAGCTGCCCGAGTTCAAGGCGTTCGTGGACCACTGGGGCATGGCCGGCATCATCATCAAGGGCGCCACCCCCATCCCCTACAAGCTGGTCACCATCGCCGCCGGCGCCTTCGATTTCGACCTGGCGAAGTTCACCATCGCCAGCATCATCGCCCGCGGCATGCGCTTCTTCCTGATCGCCGCCCTGCTGTGGAAGTTCGGCGAGCCCATCCGCGACTTCGTGGAAAAGCGCCTGAAGCTGGTCATGACCGCGGCGGTGGTGCTGCTGGTGGGCGGCTTCGCAGCGCTGAAGCTGCTGTAAGCCGCCCCACCGGTCAGGCGCTCTTGGCGGCGATGGCCTTTTCCAGCGCGTTCAGTTCGGCCTGCACCTTCTCCTTGGGCTGACCCCACAAATTGTCGGGATCACGCGCCTGCCAATAGCTGTCGGGTTGCGACAATTGGTCGCGCAGGACGTCGGCGTATATCTCGGCTCCGCTCTTACCCTCGGCCTTGCCCTTTTCCAGTAATGTCTTGGCGTGGTCATGCACCGCCTGGACCTGGGACTGGAAACTGAAATAGCGCTCGAAGGCGGCGTGGACGATCTCGGGGTCGACATAGCCTTCCTGCCCATTTGCCGGGACCGGCAGCTTCATCAGCACCGCCATTTTGCCCGAACAGTACTTCTCCATCTGCGACATGGCATAGGTGGGATCGGCCACCAAATCCTGGACGTAATGGAGCTTGGCGATGGGCAGAAGTGGATCGCCGCTGTCGGCGGCAGCGGCCTGCTGCTTGAGGAAATCTTGGCCGGTGCTGCGCACCGCCGGATCGAACTGTTCGCCGGCCTGGAACATGGCCACCTGCACCCGCTGACATAAACCGTCGAACTGATCAGCGGCGATAGGGTCGCCAAGGGCCGCACTGTCGCCGCCCTGGGCCGAGCGAGCGAGCGAGAGCGCGGCGACCACGGCGCCAACGCTGGCACTGACCGGGCTGTCCTTACCATCCTGATCAAGGAAGCGGCCATCAGCGGAGAGCGTCTTGCCGCTGAGCCGTGCCACCAGTTTGCGGTCGTTGGCGCTGAGGTCGCGAGTCCATTCCCTGACCAGCGCTTGGTCGTCCGTCCCTGAGGTGGAGCCGCCCATGCTGGCGCCCCGGTTGGACAGGCGCGACAGCAACTCGCTCCATGAGCCGCCCATCTCCGCCACCAGACCGGCGGGATCACCCCCAGTCTCGGCCGGCGACCAAATGGACGACGGGCAACCTACTGTGCCGGTGCGTGACGCCGCCAAACTTGACCGGGCGGTGGCTGTTTGGCCGATCTGCATGATTCCCCCTCATCGATATGTCGACGAGCTCATGCAAGCAATGGTCGTGCCACAGCATCAAGGGCGCAGTATCGTTATGGTTGATGCGCCGCCACATTGCTCAGCCGGCAGGATTTGCCCGGCGCGGCGGCCCGCTCAGGTCAGATGCTGCCGGGTGATGTAATCCTCGGCCTGCATCTCCATCAGGCGCGACACCGTGCGCTGGAACTCGAAGGCGCCGATGCCGCTGGGATAGAGGGTTTCCGGCGGGGCGGCGGCCGAGCAGATCAGCGTCACCTTGTGCTCGTACAGCGCATCCACCAGGGTGACGAAGCGCCGCGCCTTGTCCTTGTTGTCGGGCGAGAGCGTCGGAATGCCCGACAGCACCAGGGTGTGGTACATGGTCGCCAGCGCCAGGTAGTCGCTGGGGCCCAGGGCGGAACCACACAATTCCTCGAACCCGAAGCGGGCGACGCCGACGGCGGCCACCGGCACCGGCACCTTGCGTTCGTTGACGGTCAACTCGTCCGGGCGCGGCACCGCCCCGGCGGTCAGGCGGGCGAAGGCGGCATCCAGCTTAGCCTCGGATTCGGCTCCCAACGGCGCGTGGTAGACCTGAAGGCCCCGCTTGCGACCCAGCCGGTAGTCGCGCTCGCTGTCCAGTTCCAGCAGATCCAGCCGCTTCTCGATCAGCTGGATGAAGGGGGTGAAGCGGTCGCGCTGAAGGCCGTCCTTATATAAATCCTTGGGCGGCCGGTTCGAGGTGATCACCACCACCACGCCCTCGTCCAGCAGGCCCTGGAACAGGCGGCCAACGATCATGGCGTCGCCGATGTCGGTGATCTGTAACTCGTCCAGGCACAGCAGCCAGGCGTTGGCGGCCAGGTCGCGCACCAGCACGGGAATGGGATCGTCGCCCTTGGCGCCGGCCTGCCGCCAGGCGTGGATGGCGGCGTGAATGTCGCGCATGAACTCGTGGAAGTGGACACGCCGCTTGCCGGCCACCGCGGTGTTCTCGAAGAACAGGTCCATCAGCATGGACTTGCCGCGGCCCACCTCGCCGAAGATGTAAAGGCCCTGCTTGGGCTCCATCCCCACCGCGTCGCCCGGCACCCAGCCCAGGCTGGGCTTGGCGGGCTTGGCGCCCAAGCCGAAACGCGCCAGCCAGCCGCCCTGGCCGGTGACGGGCTGATAGCCGCGAATGGCCTTGGACAGGCTTTGCAGCTTCTCCACCGCCAGTTCCTGGGCGGGATCGGGGCGGATATCGCCGCTTTTCAAGCGCTCGCGATAGGTGAACAAGGGGCCTTCACTCATGGTGCGAGGCACATTACCCCAGGTGTGCAGGGCAGAAAAGGGCATCACGGCGAAGGATCGGCCAGTCCCTGCAACCGGCGCGCCGCCACCAGGCCGAAGCGCAGCGTCATGGCCTTGCGCCGGCTGGGATGCAGGGCGTTGGCGGGAGCCTCGCGCACCACATGGGCATCGAAAGAGTCGGCCACCAGAACGCCAACGTGATCGGGGATCAGCTCAAGCGGGAAGCCGGGATCGACACAGAAATAGAAGGCGTCGCACCAATCCAGGTACTCGGTCCATTTGCGGTCGGCGGCGAAATCCTCGATGCCCGACTTCACCTCCACCGCCCACAGCCGGCCATCGGGCAGCAACGCCAGCAGGTCCAGGCGCCGCCCCGAGGGCAGCCGGAACTCGGCCACCACGCCCGCGCCCATCTGCGCGAGGTGACGGGCGGCGCCGCGCGCCAGGCGTTCGGTGACGCCTCCCCTGCCCTCGATTTCCATGTTTCGTCCTTGCTTTCAACCGCCGTTGGGTCTATCTCCCACGCCCATCCGCCCCCAATTCCCGGATTTGCGATCATGATGAAGGTTATCCGCGCCAAGCTGCACGGTATCCGCGTCACCAGCGCCGACCTCAATTACCATGGCTCCATTACCCTGGACCCCGAGCAGTGCGCGCTCGCGGGCATTTATCCCATGGAATTCGTCGAAATCTGGAACAAGAATTCGGGAGCCCGCATCTCGACATATGTCATCTTCGGCAAGCCGGGCTCGCGCTGCTGCATCCTGAACGGCGCCGCCGCCCGCACCTGCCAGCTGGGCGACGAAGTGATCATCGCCGCCGCCGATTACGTCAAGGGCCCGGAAGAGCTGTATCCGCTGAAGCCCCGCATCCTGACCTTCCTGCCCGACAACCAGGTGGACCAGGTGCTGTACTACGACGTGTTCCAGTCCGAGCAGCGGCCCTACGATTTCCGCATCATGGATGCCGACAAGCACACGGCAGAATCCTGCCACACCTGGCCCAACGTGGACATCGCCAAGATCCGTGCCGATCTGAAGCGGAAGAATTGGAGCGACGCCGAGATCGACGCGTTCGTCGCCAACCACTTCTCGCTGTAGCGAGGCCCCCATGGCCAAGACCGCGATCATCCTGCTGTCGGGCGGCCTGGATTCAGCCACCACGCTGGCCATCGCCGGTCGGATGGGCTTCGACTGCGCGGCGCTGTCCTTCCGCTACGGCCAGCGCCATGTGGCCGAGTTGGACTGCGCGCGCAAGGTGGCGGCCCGGGCCGGCGTCATCCGCCATGAAATCTGCGACATCGACCTACGCGCCTTCGGCGGCTCGGCGCTGACCGCCGACATCGCCGTGCCCAAGGACCGCGACGAAGCGGCCATGGGGGCGGAAATCCCGGTGACCTATGTGCCGGCCCGCAACACCATCATGCTGTCCTTCGCCCTGGCCTTCGCCGAGGTGATGGATTCCGCCGACATCTTCGTCGGAGTCAACGCCGTGGATTATTCCGGCTATCCCGATTGCCGCCCGGAATACATCACCGCCTTCGAGCGTATGGCGAACCTTGCCACCAAGGCCGGCGTCGAGGGCCGCAAGCTGACCATTCACGCCCCGCTGATCGCCCTCTCCAAGGCCGATATCATCCGCAAGGGCCTGGAGTTGGGGGTGGATTATTCGCTTACCTCCAGCTGCTACGACCCCTCGCCCAACGGCGCCGCCTGCGGCCGCTGCGACGCCTGCCACCTGCGCCTCAAGGGCTTCGCCGAAGCCGGCGCCACCGACCCGGCGGCATACGTCTAAAGACAGTTTCCACTCGCCTTCGGCGGCCCGAAATGACACCTTGCTGTCAGCGGGCATTCCGGGGGGAATGGATAGGATGGTTGTGGTGCGTTTCGGACGGATAGCGGCCTTCGCCCTGGCGGCAATGGTTTCGGCCTGCGGCGGCGGCGCCTCTGGCCCGCAGGTCTCGCAGGCGACACCCAAGCCCGGCGACGTGGTGACTGAGGAATTCACCATCGGCGCCAAGGACGACGGCATCCAGCTGGCGATCCGCAACAAGCATCCCGCCGAATACTATTACGGCAAGCCCGACCACACGGTGCTGTTCGTCCACGGCGCCACCTTCCCCGGCAGCGTCGCCTTCGACTTGGCCCAGGATGGCGGCAGCTGGATGGAGTGGATGGCCAAGCGCGGCTATGACGTCTACGCCGTGGATATCCGCGGCTATGGCAAGTCCACCCGCCCGCCCGCCATGTCCCAGCCGGCCGAGGCCAATTCCCCGGCGGTGGACGGCCAGGCGGCCCTGCGCGATGTCTCCAAGGCGGTCGATTTCATCCTGTCGCGGCGTAACCTGGACCGCATGGTGCTGGTGGGCTGGTCGTGGGGCGCCACCCTGGCCGGATCGTATGCCGCCCAGGCGTCCGGCAAGGTGGAGAAGCTGGTGCTGTACGCGCCGCAATGGACCAGCGACGCCCCGCCGCCCGATCCCTCCAAGAAGCTGGGCGCCTGGCGCGAGGTGCCTCTGGCCTCGATCCGCGAGCGCTGGACCCGTGACGTGCCCGCCAAGGAACGCCCCGAACTGGTTTCGGCTGGCACCACCGAGGCCTTCCTTAATGCGCTCAAGGCCACCGATCCCGAGGGCGCCAAGCACACCCCGCCGGTGCTCAGGGTGCCCAACGGCGCCGTGGCCGATTGGATGTCCAGTTGGGGTGTCGGCAAGACCTGGTGGCGCCCCGAACGAGTCTCCGCCCCCACCCTGGTGATCCAGGGCGAGTGGGATGCCGAGACGCCGCCCGACCAGGGCCTGTCGGTATTCGCCGGCCTGACCGGGGCGCCCTATCGCCGCTACGTGCTGATCGGCGAAGGCACCCACACCCTGCTGCTGGAAAAGAACCGGCACCAGCTGTACCGCGCGGTGCAAGGGTTCCTGGAGGAGAAGTGAGCGGCTTTCGCCAGGCCACCACGACGCTGACCGTGCGCACCCGCGGCCAGGGGCTGACCGACGTCACCGCCCAGGTGGCCGAGTTCGTCCGCCAGAGCGGCATCCGCACCGGCCTGCTGACCGCCTTCATCCAGCACACCTCGGCCAGCCTGACCATCCAGGAAAATGCCGATCCCGACGTGCTGGCCGACCTCAACGACTTCTTCCGCCGGGTGGTGCGCGAGGAGCCGTCGCTCTATCGCCACACCATGGAAGGGCCGGACGACATGCCGGCCCACATCCGCGCCGCGCTGACCAACGTGCAGATTTCCGTGCCCGTCTTGACCGGAGTAATGGTGCTGGGCACCTGGCAGGGCATCTATGTGTTCGAGCACCGCGCCCGTTCCCATGACCGCCGCGTGGTGCTGCACCTGTCGGGCGAATAGCTTCGAAAGGACGAGCGTTGTGAAAAGCCTGAAGCTGGCGGCCGTGGCGGCCGTCCTGTACACGACCGCGTCGGCCACGGCCGCGCTGGCGGCCGACCCCGACCTGCCCACCCCGCCGCCGGCCGACTGGATGAAGCAGGCCGACCTTTATGGCCCGGTCGTCCAATCGGGCGACGACGCCAAGGTGATGGCCTGGGAGCGCGCCAATCAGACGGCATTGTCGTCGGGCTACCTGTTCGATTTGTCGCGCCGGCTGCTGGCCGCCGACCCAGACCAGGCCATGGAATGGTACGTGGTGGCCATGGTGCGCGGCCGCTATGATTCCGGGCGTTGCCTGGACGACACCGCCAACCGCGCGGTGTCGCGCCTGTCCGCCGACGCCGGCGAGGTGCTGCGCTACGGCCAGACCCATCGCCCGGCCTTCGCCGCGGCCGGCCTCAGGGCCCTGGCGCGGCCGGACCTGCTGGCGCATACCATCCATCCCGACTGGGTGTGCGCGCAAGGACTGTCCGGCATGGGCGGCCGCAGCATCGGCACCACCCCGCCCGCCACCTGGCCGGCGGTGGAAAAGCGGCTGCGCCAGGAATACCAGGCCCAGTTCGAAGCCATGGCAAAACCTTAAGCGCGCTTTCCAAAGCATTATCGACCGCCCAAATGGAACCCTGACATCCGATGTGTTTGGGAGGACACCATGGAGATGAAGACGACCGCCTTGGCGGCCGTGGCCTTGGGCTGTTGCCTGGCCGCGACCCCTGCTGCCGCCCGGCAGGGCATCCTGACCTGCCAGATCACGCTTAGCCAGTTCGCCGAGGACGTCTATGCCGACAAGGCACGACTGACGCCGACCCAGCTCCACACCGCCCGCCAGATCGTGGAAATCGGGCGCGGCCAGTGCCGCTCCGGCCCGCAATTGGTGATGGACGACATCACCTCCGCCCGCACCGCTTGGCACCTGCCGACGGGGCGGCACACTGGCACGCAATTCAGCGATTTCTGGCCCGCTTCGCCCCACGAACTGTCAATGTTGAGTGAGTGAACAGCCAGGGCGGGGCCTCAGCCCCGCTCCTTTCCCGGGAGGTGCGCCATGCGCACATGGTCGATCCTGGCGGCGCTGCTGGCGCTGCCCCTTCCCGCGGCGGCGCAAGGAACAGTGGTCTGCGACGCCAAGGTGATGCGCATCGTCAAGAACCTGCGCGACGAGCCCATGACGCCCGATCAGACCGAACGGGCACGCCAGGCCCTGTACGCCGCCATCGAGAAATGCCACTCGCCGTCGTCGAGCCATTACGGCGCTTCGCGCCAGAACCTGAGCCAGGACAATACCCCGGCGGCGCCTTCGACCCAGTTGGAACGCGAATCCTGGCGCGCCCAGCAGAACGTGCTGAGTCCGGCCGAACAGCGTGAAGGCGAGCGCCGCCTGGACGCCATCGACCGCAGGGCGCAAACCGATCCGCGTGCCGCCCAGGACATGAAACGCATCTGGGATGCCGACCGCTCGCTCAACACCATCAACCGCCCCATTCCCGGAGGACCGAGCAATCCGTCGCTAGTGGGGCCGGGAGACCGGAATTAGCCAAGGAGGCAACCCATCATGCGCGCAGTGGCGACCGTCGTGCTGCTCTGCCTCGCGCTGCCGGCCTGGGGCCAGACAGGGGCATGCCGCGGGCAGGCCTATTCGGTGCAACGGGATTTGCAACTGAACAATCGCCTGTCGGCCAATGACCGCTTCCAGGCGGAAGAACGGCTGAACCGCGCCCAGGGCCTGTGCACGAACGACCCGCCCCGGGCCAGCGACGACCTGGAGCGGCTGCGCAAGGACATCATCCAGCAGTCCACCTTGCCGCCGCAGCCATCCACCCCGCCGGGGACACCCGGCGTGCCGGGGCGGCCGTGATCAGGGAAGCGCTCCAAGCTCGTGCAGGATCGACTTGGCAACCACTTGCCGCGCCTTGAGGTGGTCGGGGCCGCCCACGTCCAGGTTCAGGGCGAACACCCAGAAGTGTCCGCCCTGATCGACCCAACCGACCCACCAGCCGAGCCTCGGCTGGGTGCTGGTGACATAGCCGGTCTTGGCACGGATGACGGTGCCGCCCTTGTCCTCGACCACCATCATGTCCTTCACCTGGATCATGGCGTCGCGGGTGAAAGGCAGGTCGTCGCCCAGCAGTTGCTCCAGCAGGCGCACCTGTTGATACGCCGTAACGCGGAGACCGCCTTCCAGCCAGAAGCTGTCGACGGGCGCGCTGGTGATGTCGCCATTGCCATAACCGATCTGCGCCAGCAGATAACGGAACCTGGGCAGACCGACCCGGCGGGCCACTTCCTGGAATACCGGGATGCAAGAATACCGGAACGCCGCTCGCAGGGTGAGTTCGCCGGTGCATTGCGGCGGCAGCAGAGGCTTGCCGTCCACCTGGAAAGCGTCGCCGTCGGAAATGAACGCCTCTCCGTCGGGGTCGCGCACGGC
>Ga0306923_10001066_pt1 | contig 23647 bp, 21 predicted proteins | sample sta12Can44000108_FD_203841 | JGI IMG/M metagenome (GOLD analysis project Ga0306923, IMG submission 203841) | Lab enrichment of tropical soil microbial communities from Luquillo Experimental Forest, Puerto Rico - statanox.12C.anox.44.000.108 (v2)... | ecosystem: Environmental > Terrestrial >... | reverse complement strand
ATATGCAAGCAAATCTTTTACCCGAAATGAATATTTCTGAAATGGCGGAGAAAGTAGTTGCATCTGCAAACACAGGTGGAGATATGCTAACATCCAATCATATCAGAAATTTTATGGAATGTGTGCGTAACCGTAAACAACCACATGCCAATGTAGAAGCGGGTTACAACCATTCTGTTGCTTGTATTATGGCAAATGCTGCTGTGCGTACAGGCTGTAAAGCAACATTCGATGAAAAAACTCAGGAAGTAATGGTAAACGGAAAAATTTTCAAATATTAATTGTGATTAGTATCACGTAAAGAGGGTTAATAAAATAGCAACTTTGCAAAAAAATATCAATGCAAAAATTTATAACGAATAATAAATTGTATTTGATTGGAGTTGTTTTCGGCGGAATATTCGGTTTCGTTTACTGGAAGTTTGTTGGATGCAGCAATGGAACTTGTATGATATCTTCCAGGCCATTAAACAGCACAATTTATTTTGCGGTAATGGGTGCATTGGTGTTTGGTATTTTTAAAAAAGAAAATAAAAAGCAACATGGCAACTGAAATATTTTTTGTAAACAATATTAAATGCATGGGTTGTGTAAAAACCATTGTGGAAGGATTGAATACTGTTGAAGGTATAACCAATGTGCAAGTGGAAAAAGAAGAAGGAAAAGTTTCGCTTGAATTAAAAGGTATTGAAAGAAATATTATTACCGAAAAATTAAACGAATTGGGTTATCCTGAAAAGAAAAAATCCATATTCTCTTTTTTTAAATAATTATGACAAACAGTTTTACAGAATTAATTCAATCCGGTCAATTGGTACTGGTAGATTTTTCTGCTGAGTGGTGTGGCCCATGCAAAGTGATGGCACCTATTCTCAAGCAACTAAAATCTGCTATTGGCGATAAAGCAACTATTATTAAAATTGATGTAGATAAAAGTCCGCAGACAGCCGCCAGCTATAATATTCAGAGTGTACCTACTTTAATTTTATTTAAAAAAGGAGAAATTAAATGGCGTCAAAGTGGTGTTGTTCCCGCTGAGCAGTTAAAAACCGTGATTGATAAAAGTTTATAGCCTGTTTTGTTAATGGATGCGAAAAGGTAGTGAAAAACCTTTCGAAAAAATAGGATAAATTACAGAAGCAATTGTTATGCAAAATTAAAAATTTAAAGCATACTATAAAAATTTTCAACTTATTTCTTTTCCTCATGTGTATTGCAACGGCTTCCAAGCCTGGTAAATCATTTTAATTCTTATTTCAAGTTTATTTAACAAAACTATTTAGCAGTCAAAAGAGAATTGGTGTTTGGAGTTGAACAACAACATGATTTTTATCAGTAATTGTATAAAATCTAATTTAAAAAGTTAGAATTGCATGTTCGTAACATTAGTTACAAAACGCTTTTAGCGATTAAGTTTTCTTTGCAGCTTAAACTTAAAAATAGCAGAATGAGATATATTATTATAGGCGGTGTTGCAGGCGGAGCAAGTACAGCAGCACGTTTGAGAAGATTAGATGAGCATGCAGAAATTATTCTGTTCGAAAAAGGGGCTTATATTTCTTATGCAAATTGCGGACTGCCTTATTATATTGGCGATGTAATTACAGATAGAAATAAATTGTTCCTTCAAACTGCAGCTTCGTTCAAACAAAGATTTAATATAGATGCAAGAGTGTTGAGTGAAGTAATTGCAATTCATCCTCAATCAAAAACCGTTTCGGTTAAAGATGTTACCACCGGAAATATTTATGAAGAACGTTACGATAAACTGGTTCTTTCTCCCGGTGCAGAGCCTGTTCGCCCGCCATTAAATGGAATTGAGAGTAACGGGATTTTTACTTTAAGAAATGTAACGGATACCGATAAGATAAAAGAATACGTACAACAATTTCCCAGTGGCAAAGCTGTAATCATCGGTGCCGGATTTATTGGGTTAGAAATGGCTGAAAACCTGCATCATTTGGGAATGAAAGTTTCTATTGTTGAAATGGGCGAGCAAATTTTAGCACCAGTTGATTTTTCCATTGCAGCTATTGCACAACAGCATATCAGATCAAAAGGTGTTGATTTAAAATTAAAAACCACCGTAACGGGATTTGAAAAAACTGCAGAAGGGTTAAGGGTTTTGTTGAAAGATCAAATGCCACTTGATGCAGATGTGGTTATTCTGTCAATCGGTGTTAAACCAGATACAAAATTGGCATTAGAGGCAGGTTTGCAATTAGGTAAGGCAAGAGGTATTTTGGTAAATGAATATTTGCAAACTTCCGACGAAAATATTTATGCAGTTGGCGATGCAATTGAATTTATAAACCCGATTACAGGCAACTCAATGCCTACTTATTTAGCAGGCCCTGCAAATAAACAAGCAAGGATTTGTGCTAACAATATGGTACTGGGTAATCAACAAAAATATTATGGCTCTATCAACACAGCTATTGTAAAAATATTCGATTTTACTGTTGCAGTTGCCGGTGTTGCAAGCAAACATTTAAAAGCTGCAAATATTAAACATCTCGTATCTACAACTCATAGCGGATCTCATGCAAGTTATTATCCTGATGCTGAACAAATGAGTATTCAAATAACTTTTTCTCCGGAAAACGGAAGGCTGCTAGGTGCACAGATAATTGGCGTAGACGGAGTGGATAAACGAATTGATACATTGTCATCTGTTATTCAAAGAAACAGCACTATTTATGAATTGACAGAATTTGAACATGCGTATGCGCCACCGTATTCTTCTGCAAAAGACCCTGTAAATATGGCTGGTTTTGTTGCTGAAAATATTTTACAGAAAAGATTACGGGTTGTTCCGTGGACTATAGTAAATGAGTTAAGTAATACAAACGATATTTTAATAGATGTTCGTTCTGCAAAAGAGTTTTATAACGGACATATTTCCGGTGCAATAAATATTTCTGTAGATGATATCAGAAATCGGTTAAGCGAAATCCCGGGAAATAAAAATATTTATATCTATTGCCAAATTGGTTTGAGGGGGTATTTAGCACAACGCATTTTGCTGCAAAACGGATTTCAAAATGTATTCAATATTTCAGGCGGATACAAATTGTGGGATGCCTGTAATGCAGAAGCAAAAATGAGTAAGAAAGAATTAGCCGTATAAGTTTTAGTGATGGGTTTAATAATGGCAGGAGCAATGTTAAAATATTGTTTCCTGCTTTTTTGTTTAAAGCAGTTGAACAAATCTGTTTAGAAATAATGTAAAATAATTCAATGATAAAATAGTTGGCGTTAAAAGATAAAATAAACTTTTTCGCATGGTTTTTACAAATTGCCCCCCTTTTTTTACAAATTAGTCCCCTTGCAGGTCTGTTATAAATGATGATCTTTGATTGCCAAATTTTTAAAAGGCTTGCTTTTTATTCAAAAGAATATCTTGCAACACAATCATCCGTTTTTATAAAAATTACTAAACTTTCAATTGTGCTCTATTCGTTTCAAGGGTATAAATTTTGAGAAGATGAAAAACATTGCTATTCTAATATGTTGTGTTACATTGTATGCTGTCGCAAAGGCTCAGCAGGCAACAATAATTCCTATTGCGGAAGCATGGTCTAATAATTCTGTAAACACAGTTGTGTTTAGAAAAAATTCATTGACAACTTATAAGGATACACAGTTTGCAGCATTTTATAATAATAACAAATATGTAGTGTTGGCTAAAAGAAAATTAGGCACATCTCACTGGCAAATACAGCAAACACCTTATCGTGGTAATACCAACGATGCACATAACTGCATTAGTATAATGGCAGATGGTGCAGGTTATCTTCATCTGGCATGGGATCATCATAATAACCCATTGCATTATTGCAAAAGTATTGCACCGGGTTCTTTGCAAATGGGCGAACCAGTTAAAATGACGGGCATAGACGAACAGTCTGTTTCTTATCCCGAATTTTATAAAACAGCAAATGGAGATTTGCTGTTTTTGTATCGTAACGGTGGCTCGGGCAGAGGTAACATGGTTATCAACCGTTATAATACTCTAACAAAAAAATGGGTTCAGTTAAATAATAATTTAATTGATGGAGAAGGTAAACGCAATGCTTACTGGCAGGCCTGTGTAGATTCAAAAGATATTATTCATATTTCATGGGTATGGCGGGAGAGCCCTGATGTATCGAGCAATCATGATATGTGTTATGCACGTTCACTCGATGGTGGCATTACATGGGAAAAATCTACCGGTGCAAAATATCAATTACCCATTAACGCAGCTTCGGCAGAATACATTTGTTTCATCCCACAAAAAAGCGAACTGATTAATCAGACTTCTATGTATGCAGATGAAAACAGTAATGTGTTTATTGGCACTTATTGGAGAGCGTTAAAAGACTCTGTTCCGCAATATCATTTAATATACAATTTAGGTTTGCAATGGAAAGTTTTGAATACGGGCTTCAGAACAACAGCCTTTAGTTTAAATGGAACCGGCACCAAAAAAATTCCGATTGCAAGGCCGCAAATTATTTCATGGAAGCATAAGCATAAACAAAACGTAGCTTTTATATATCGCGATGCAGAAAGAAAAGATTATGTTTCTATAGCTACCAGTAACGATATAGAAAATAATAAATGGGTGATGAAGGATTTATGGAAAGAAGATATGGGTTCGTGGGAACCAACATACGATACCGAACTATGGAAAACAAGAAAAACATTAGATCTGTTTGTGTTGAAAAGCACACAGATTGATGGAGAAGGAAAAGCAAATGTGCAACCACAAATGGCTGGGGTAATTGAATGGAAACCATAATACAATTTATTGCATTATAATAAATCGTTAAGTAATTTTTTTGTAATCATCAGAAAATAAGTACTGTTAAAAAAATAGATTATGTTATTTAATTTAAAAGAACACGCTCATAAGCGTTTGAACATTTTAACCGGCGAATGGATTTTAGTTTCTCCTCACAGAACTAAAAGGCCATGGCAAGGAAAAGTAGAAACTGCTTCAAGAAACGAGAGGCCGGCTTACGATAAAAATTGTTATTTATGCCCAGGAAATGTACGTGCAGACGGAACCGTAAATCCTGCGTACGAGAACCCATTTGCTTTCAATAACGATTTTGCCGCATTATTAAACGATACGCCGGATGGCGATTATAATCTTGATAATTTATTACAGGCAAAAAGCCAGAAAGGAATTTGTAAGGTAATTTGTTTCTCTCCGCGGCACGATTTAACATTACCGCAGATGGAAGTATCTGCTATTGAAAAAGTAATTGAATTATGGCAACAGGAATTTTTATCCTTAGCTTCAAACAGTTGGATCAAATACATTCAGATTTTTGAGAATAAAGGAGATATTATGGGATGCAGCAATCCTCATCCACACGGGCAAATATGGTCTTTAAATGATGTGCCTGTAGAATTGAAAAAAGAAACGGAACAACAACAATCATATTTTCAGCAACACAAAAAAAGCTTGTTAAGCGATTACCTGCAATTAGAATTAAAGCAGCAGGAAAGAATAGTATATGAGAATGAACATTTTGTTGCATTGGTTCCTTTCTGGGCAATTTGGCCTTACGAAACAATGATTATAAGTAAAAGACAGGTACAGCATGTAGCTCAGTTTTCTAAAGAAGAAACAAATGCACTTGCATCGGCTATTAAAACAGTAACAACCAAATACGATAATTTATTCAGTACATCATTTCCCTATTCCGCAGGTATGCACCAAATGCCGGTTAACGACGGTGACCATAAGGAATGGCATTGGCACATGCATTTTTATCCGCCGTTGCTGCGTTCTGCAACTGTAAAAAAGTTTATGGTAGGTTACGAAATGCTGGCGAGCCCGCAAAGGGATATTACCGCAGAATGGGCTGCTGAAAAATTAAAAAATTTACCCGAAATACATTATACATTAACTGTTTAAACTGCTTTAAATAAGCCACATTCAATTTTATGAGCAGATTATTTTTTTCGGTTTGTATTGCAATAATAATGTTTCCGTTGAGCAATATTGCCCAACAAAGCAGGACAGCTAAAAAGAAGCCAAAGTATAAGTTGGTTTGGGCGGATGAATTTAATAAAGACGGGCCGCCCGATTCTCTAAATTGGAATTACGAAAAAGGTTTTGTGCGTAACGAAGAACTGCAATGGTATCAACCGGAAAATGCAGTATGTAAGAATGGTTTTTTAGTAATTGAGGCAAAGAAAGAACAAAAGTCGAACCCAACTTTTATACAAGGAAGTAATAATTGGAAATATAACAGACAGCAAATTCAATATACTTCTTCCTGTTTAATTACAGCAGGGAAAAAAGTATGGCAGTATGGCAGATTCGAAATGAGGGCAAGAATTGATGTTAGCGATGGAATGTGGCCTGCATGGTGGACTTTAGGCATTGAAAAACATTGGCCGGCAAATGGCGAAATTGATATTATGGAATATTATCGCGGAAAATTATTGGCAAATATTCTTTGTTTGGGCAGGCAAAATAAACAAGAATGGCATAGCACAAAAACGCCTGTAACAAGATTGGGCGACAGTGCTTGGTCTTCAGTATTTCATATATGGAGAATGGACTGGACGGAAGAATCGATCGCTTTGTATGTGGATGACAGTTTATTAAACAATGTGGCTGTAGATTCTTTAGTAAATAAAGATGGCAGTGGGTTTAATCCGTTTAAGCAGCCACATTATATGCTGCTTAACCTTGCTATTGGCGGGCAAAATGGCGGCAACCCGGAGCATACTTCTTTTCCAAGATTATTTGAAGTTGATTACATACGGGTATATCAGAAAAGTAAAAAATAACTGTTATGGTTTAAACTTTATAACCCAATAGTACATGATGGATGTACAAACTTAAACCATTACTTTTCGGCATCTAATGCTTGAAAATTATGTTTAAAAAGCCTGAAATTCATAAAGAAGGCGTCTCTAATAAAGCAATGGAAATTGCACGTTCTATCGCAAAAGATATAGAACGTGGTGTATATAAAAAAAACGATCAGCTTCCGTCTATTAATCAATTCAGTAAATCTCATAACTGTGCCCGTGGTACTGTTGAAAGGGCATACATGGAATTAAGGAAAGTAGGATACATAACTGCATTGCAAAGCAAAGGCTATTTTGTAACAGGTACTTCAAAAAAACAAATGAAAATTCTGCTCGTGTTCAATAAGCTGGGTCATTTTAAAAAAATGATTTATGACAGTTTTGTAGATACAATTGGTAAAAAAGCAAAAGTTGATTTATACGTGCATCATTATAATGTTGATTTGGTTAAATAAATTATTGATGAGAAAAAAAACAGTTATCATTATTTTGTTATAATGCCTCATTTTGCGGCTGATCGGAGTTCCAAAGATTATTTAACAGTAATGAAAATGATTGACGGCGATAAGCTGATTTTGTTAGATAAAGATTTACCTCAATTGGGCAAAAACAGAAGAGGAGTGGTGCAACGGTTCGACATGGATGTATATACAGCTTTAAAAACGCATATAGAAGAAATTGATAAATACAAAAATGTAGTACTTATCATGCCAAAGCATAGCAATCATCCCCGGGAAATAGCAATGGGTATTACAAGGTTTTGCGAAGAGAGCCAAAAGCAATTACAGTTGCTCGATGAAATACAAAACCTTAAACTAACAAACAATACATTATACATAAGTACATTGGAAGATGATCTTGCAGTTGTGATTAAAGCCGTGAGAAAATCTGTTTATTGTTTGGGAAAAGATATAGGTATTTTATCTTTTAACGAAACCGTTTTTAAAGAACTACTCGATATATCTGTAATAACAACAGATTTTAAACAAATGGGTGCTGCTGCTGCGGAGATGATTTTATTCAATAAACGGGAATTATTATTTAATCCGTTTTATCTTATAAAAAGAAATTCTTTCTAAGAAAAAAATAGAATTATGAAACATTGTTTATTCTGCCTGTTGCTCACAAAGATTTTTTAGTAAAAGTAAATAGTCAAATAATAAAGCCTTATCCCGAAAAAAAATATAACAGCTTATCATCATTATTAAAAATTTATTTCTAAAAATTACATGGCACCATTTTTGAAAAATTAACAGGATGTTTTGTTGAAATATGAATCTGTCCCTCTTTTTTTATTATTTAACCCCCTTGAATTCTTTTGAGGCAGCTATAATTTTATAACCCAATTGAAAGCAATTATAATATCATTAATGAATCAAAACAAGATTATCTTCAATCAGCTTCTGTATGAAAAAAAATATATTCTCGCAAATTAATCAACAAATGAAACCTTATCTTTTAATTATCGGTATGTTGCTTTTAACAGGTGCAGGCAATATGTTCGCTCAGGAAAAGAAGCATGAGTTTGCTTTAGGCGATTCTGTTTTTTTATTAGATGGAAAACCTTTTCAAATGATTTCCGGAGAAATGCATTATCCAAGGGTTCCCCGGGAAGCGTGGAGACAAAGAATGAAAATGGCAAAAGCAATGGGACTAAACACAATTGGTACTTATGTGTTTTGGAATTTGCACGAGCCGCAAAAAGGCGTATACGATTTTTCCGGTAATAATGATATTGCTGCATTTGTAAAAGTGGCAAAAGAAGAAGGGCTATGGGTAGTGTTACGCCCAAGTCCGTATGTATGTGGAGTTTGGCGGTTATCCGTATTGGTTGCAAAACGAAAAAGGATTAATTGTTAGAAGTAAAGAAGCCTCATATACTGCAGCATATAAAAATTACATTAATGCATTGGCCAAGCAATTGGCACCATTGCAAATAAATCATGGCGGAAACATTTTAATGATTCAGATTGAAAACGAATACGGCTCTTATGGAAGCGATAAAGAATATCTGGAATTGAATAAGAAAATTTATAATGAGGCTGGTTTTGATGGCCTTTTATATACCTGCGATCCGGCTGCCGATGTACGAAATGGCCATTTAAATGGTTTATTGCCTGCTGTAAATGGAATTGATAAACCGTCAAAAGTTAAAAAAATTGTCCGGGATAACTTTAATGGCAAAGGCCCTTTTTATATTGCAGAATGGTATCCTGCATGGTTTGATTGGTGGGGAACTAAACATCATACCGTTCCTGCACAGGAGTATGTTAACAGGTTAGATTCTGTTTTGGCTGCCGGCATTTCTATCAATATGTACATGTTTCATGGAGGCACAACAAGGGCATTTATGAATGGTGCCAATTTAAAAGAAGAAACACCGTTTGAACCGCAGATAAGCAGTTACGATTATGATGCTCCGCTTGATGAAGCCGGTAATGCAACCGAAAAATTTATGCAGTTTAGAAATGTTATTAAAAAACATTTATTGCCGGGGACTATACTTCCGGATGTTCCGGCAAAAAAGAAATCCATAGACATTAATAATATTGTATTTAATCAAACTGTTTCTGTTTTAGATGTACTGCCGCAACCTGTTACAAATGCATTGCCATTAACTTTCGAAGATTTAAAACAACCCTATGGTTATGTATTATACAGTACAACACTTCAACCTCATGAAACAGGTGTTTTGAAAATAAACGGGTTGAATGATTATGCTGTTATACTCATTAATAAAAAACCATTCGCTTTATTAGACAGAAGGCTAAAACAAGACAGTATTACAATCCCGGCATCTGCCACTATCGATCAATTAGACATATTGGTGGAAAATATGGGCCGTATTAATTTCGGTGTTTATTTACTGAAAAATAAAAAAGGAATTACAGGCAATGTTGAATTGAATACAAAGCAAATCCTCAACTGGAAAATGTATCAATTGCCGTTTAATAACCTTCAATTCCCTTCGGTAAAGAATAAAGAAAAAACAGTACCCAATACACCTTCCATAAAGAAAGGAAGTTTTATATTAAATGAAGTTGCAGATACATATTTAGATATGACCGATTGGGGTAAAGGTTGTGTTTGGGTAAATGGTCATAACCTTGGCCGTTATTGGAATATTGGCCCGCAGCAAACTATTTATTTACCTGCTGAATGGCTACATAAAGGCAATAACGAAATTATTGTTTTTGAATTATTAAAACCGCAGCAAAATAAATTGTGTGGTATTGCCAATCCTGTTTTAAATAAACTGCAGTAACGGTTGCAAATAACGTTAAAAAATAGCAGCTTCATAAATTTTATGAAGTGTAATAGTTAAAAATTTGCTCAAACGATTATAGCGTGAGCAAATTTTCTGTTGTATGCATTTAGTTCATTTAAAAAAAATAGCAAGTGAATGCTTATCTTTGTTGTCTTTCGCAGATATGATTAAAATAAAAGAAATACTCCTTAAAATATTTTTTCTGTTATTGGAAATACTGCTCTTTACTTTAGAAACAGGAATGCAGGTAGTGCTGCCTACCAGAAAAAGAAAAGGGAATATATTATCGAGTATATTAAATTTTTTTGTTGGAATTGTTGAAAGAATTAATGATTTTGAGTATGGTTTTTTTAAAATGAATAATGTGCTGAAACATAAGTATATTAAACAGGTTGTAATTATTGTTGGTACATTTTTATTCCTTTTATCTTCATTTGAATGGACTAATGGCAGAAGCTCTGATGTTAACAATGTAAATGTAGTTAACACGTATATGAGGCAATTGCTGCCAATAGCGGAAGAAAATAAAACAGACAAAGAATATAAACAGGCTCCTCATATTGTTCCAACTGAAAAAAAAGTTCTTACATGTTGTTCCAGTGATGCTGGGTTTTCGCCTTGTATTTTTACGCATCCTTCTGCCGTAAAAAAATATTTACTTTTTTGTAATATCCTTATTTGATTTTGTTTATAAAATTATTGCAAACCGTTTCATTTTGTTGAAAGGGTAAACTATTTTATAAACAAAAGATCAAATTAAAAATGAAAAAATATTTTATTGTATTGATATTTATTCCGTTTCTGGTAAAATCACAAAACACTTTTAAAGCAATCATCTTCAATCAAAAAACAAAAGAAGCATTGCCTAATGCTGCTGTTTTAATTAATAAGTACAAAATTGCAACCCGCTCTGATAGTGCCGGGCAGGTAACGATCAATAATTTGCCGAACGGTGAGTTAGCAATCTCTTTTAGTTATATTGGATATAAGAAAAAAATAATTGACCTGGTATTGCCTGTAAAAGAATCGAATAATTTTTGGGAAGTTGCGTTAGAAAAAGACTCAACTGAAGAATTGGAACAGGTAATAGTAACCACTACCAGAAGCAGCAGAAACATAGAAACTATTCCCACCAGAATAGAAGCAATTGTTAAAGAAGAATTAGACGAAAAATCGTCTATGAAACCCGGCGATATTAGAATGCTGCTTAATGAAAGTACCGGAATTACTACACAACAAACATCTGCAGTAAGCGGAACCGCTAATTTAAGGATACAAGGATTGGATGGCAGGTATACTCAAATTTTAAAAGATGGCATGCCTTTGTATAATGGATTTAGCGGCGGTTTAAGCATCATGCAAATACCGCCACTCGATTTAAAACAGGTAGAATTTATTAAAGGGTCTGCTTCAACTTTATACGGTGGTGGAGCTATTGCCGGATTGGTAAATCTTATAAGTAAAACACCTAAAGAAAAAGAAGAATTGTCAGTTTTATTAAACGGAACATCTGCCAAAGGTTTTGATGCAAGCGGTTTTTATGCTAAGAAGTTTAATAAAGTAGGAACTACCGTTTTTGCTGCATATAATTATAATGCACCTTACGATCCTTCGTCAGCAGGGTTAACTGCTATTCCTAAAATCAACAGGATAACAATAAATCCCAAGATATTTTTTTATCCTGATAATAAAACAACCGGCTTTTTCGGAATAAATATTACCCAGGAAACCCGTTATGGCGGCGATTTAAAAGTGTTGGATGGTAATGCAGATAGTCTCCATCAATACTTTGAAAAAAATATTTCTTCTCGTTTATCTTCACAATTCAATATCGAGCGTAAGTTAGGCAAGGGCAATAAAATACAGTTTAAAAATGCTGTTGGCTATTACAATAGAACAATAACACAACCCAATACGGGATTTCATGGAGAGCAGGTATCATCATTCAGTGAATTAAATTACTCACTAATCCAAAAGAAAACAGAATGGGTTGCCGGGCTTAACTTATGGACAGACGGGTTACACGCATTAGATACGTCAAAAATGAATTACACACTTTCTACTGTTGGGGCTTTTGCTCAAAACGTGTATAAGCCTGTTGCATGGTTTACGTTAGAAACAGGTGTGCGGTTAGATGTAAATTCTCCGGCTACAAAAGATAAACCAAACGGTTTTTTTCTTTTACCGAGAATGAATATGCTTTTTCAGTTAAAGAAAAACTGGAGCAGTCGTATAGGTGGCGGATTGGGCTATAAAATGCCATCTCCATTTAATGAGGAAGCAGAAGAAAAAGGCTATCAAAATATTTTACCCATTAATAGTAGCAGCACCAATGCAGAAGAAAGCTATGGGCTGCATGCAGATGTTACATATAAAATAAAAACGGCCGGATTTCTGTTTAGCTTCAATCAACTGTTTTTCTATACTAATATTAATCATCCGTTAATATTACAGGGAAATAGTTTGGTAAATGCAAACGGCTTTTTAGATACTAAAGGATTGGAAACAAATATCAGAATTGGTATAGATGAATTGAATTTTTATATAGGATATACATTGGCAGATGTAAACCAACATTTTAACAACAGTGTTTCAACTGCTCCGCTTGCAGCTAAACACAGGTTGAATTTTGATGTTACTTACGAAGCTGAAAAAAATTATCGTATAGGGTTTGAAGCGTTTTATACAAGCAGTCAATTATTAAATGACGGAAGTGTCGGAAAAGGATATGTTGTAATGGGGTTGTTGTTTGAAAAAATGTGGAAAAATATCAGCTTCTTTTTAAATGCAGAAAACTTTACAGATCGTAGGCAAACACGCTGGGGCAGTATTTATACAGGTACAATTACAAACCCCAGTTTTCGTGATATTTATGCACCGCTTGATGGGGCTGTAGTTAACAGTGGCGTAAAACTTAAGCTTCTCTAAAACTATGGAATGAGGAGAATAGAATTATAAAGCATGAACACAAAAAAATAAAGCTCAATCATTTGATTGAGCTTTATTTTTTAGTTGTTTCGTAGCCGGTACGGGAATCGAACCCGTCTTTCCTCCGTGAAAGGGAGATGTCCTAGCCGATAGACGAACCGGCCATTGTTCGTTTAAATCGGGTCGCAAAAATAGTCTCCTGCATACTATCTGCCAAATTTTTTATTCTTTATTCTCAATTTTATTGTTGTAACCTATATTTTTTATCTCAAAAGGATGATATATATCAGTTCCGTATAATCTTTAAGTTAAGTCTACACTTTTTATAGAGACAATAATGTAATTTTGCATTCCAAATTATTTTTAATCTCTAAATTCTATACAATGAGTACAGTAAAAGTTGCCATTAATGGTTTTGGAAGAATCGGACGTTTAGTCTATCGTCAAATATTTGAACAAGATGGAATTGAAGTGGTAGCTATCAATGATCTTACAAGCCCTAAAGTATTAGCGCATTTATTAAAATATGACAGTGCTCAAGGTCGTTTCAATGCAGAAGTTACTGCAACAGAAAACTCAATTCTGGTTAACGGTAAAGAAGTTAAAATTTATGCTCAGAGAGATCCGGCTCAAATTCCTTGGGGCCAACATGGTGTTGATGTAGTGATCGAATCAACAGGATTCTTTACTGATAAAGCAAAAGCAGAAGCTCATATCACTGCCGGTGCCAAAAAAGTAATCATCTCTGCTCCTGCAACAGGCGATTTAAAAACCGTAGTATTCAATGTGAACCACAATATTTTAGATGGTAGTGAAACAATTATTTCAGGTGCCTCTTGTACTACCAACTGTTTAGCTCCAATGGCTCAGGCTTTAAATAATGCCTTCACTATCGAAGCCGGTAGCATGACTACCATTCACGCCTACACAAACGATCAGAATACATTAGATGCTCCTCATGCAAAAGGAGATTTAAGAAGAGCAAGAGCCGCTGCTGCCAACATCGTTCCTAACTCAACAGGTGCTGCAAAAGCAATTGGTTTGGTATTACCGGAATTAAAAGGAAAGTTAGACGGTAGTGCACAACGTGTTCCTGTTATTACAGGTTCTGTTACAGAATTAACTGCCATACTTGCCAAAAAAGTTACAGTAGCAGAAGTGAATGCAGTGATGAAAGCAGCAAGCAACGAAAGCTTTGGTTATACCGAAGACGAAATCGTTAGCTCAGATGTTGTTGGAATTGCTTACGGTTCTTTGTTCGATGCAACACAAACTAAAGTTGTTACTGTTGGCGATCAACAATTGGTAAAAGTAGTTAGCTGGTACGATAACGAAATGAGCTATGTTTCTCAATTGGTTCGTACAGTTAAATATTTTGCTGGTTTAATTAAATAGTAAATGGTGATGTTACCAACTGCAGTACATTATTCAACTGCTGTTGTGTCACTCACTTCAACGTTCAAAACAATGATGAACATTTTTCTATAATAAAAAGTCCTGATAATTTTTATCGGGACTTTTTTATTAGTTTAAATATCAAACATCAAAAAATCTTACATCCTAAATAACAATTTTATGAGCAAGTTTACAGATCATAATTTCAAAGGACAAAAAGCATTAATCCGTGTAGACTTTAATGTTCCCCTCGATAAGAAAACCCTTGCAATTACAGACGATACAAGAATGAGAGCTGCCGTTCCAACCATTCAAAAAATTTTAAAAGACGGTGGCAGTGTTATTTTAATGAGCCATCTCGGTCGCCCCAAAGAAGGCCCTGAAGACAAATATTCTTTAAAACATGTACAAGCTCATTTAGCAGAATTATTAGGAGCAACCGTAAAATTTGCCGACGACTGTATCGGAACGTCTGCTACTGAATTAGCAGCATCATTGCAACCCGGCGAAGTATTATTATTAGAAAATTTACGTTTCTACAAACAAGAAGAAAAAGGCGACGAAGCTTTTGCAGAAAAATTAGCTAAACTCGGTGATGTTTGGATAAACGATGCATTTGGTACGGCACACCGTGCACATGCTTCAACAGCAGTCATTGCAAAATTCTTTCCAAAAGAAAACAGGTTCTTCGGTTTTGTTATGGAAGGCGAAGTAACTGCAGCAGAACAAGTATTACATAAAGCACAAAAACCTTTTGTTGCCATCATCGGCGGTGCAAAAGTTTCCGATAAAATTTTAATTATCGAAAATTTATTGGAAAGAGCAACAGATATTATTATCGGTGGCGGTATGGCTTATACTTTCTTTAAAGCACAAGGTGGACAAATTGGTAAATCTTTATGCGAAGAAGATCGTTTGCAAACTGCAATTGACTTATTGAAAAAAGCAGAAGCAAAAGGTGTACAAATTCATTTGCCAAGCGATAGCATTATTGCAGACAATTTTGCCGCAGATGCAAACACATCAACAGCACCGTCAAACAATATCCCTGAAGGTTGGATGGGGTTGGACGTTGCAGAAAATGCCATAGAACAATTTACCAATGTTATCAAACGTTCCAAAACAATTTTATGGAATGGCCCGATGGGTGTTTTTGAAATGGAAAAATTTCAGAAAGGCACAAAAGCCATTGCTACAGCCGTTGCGGAAGCAACGCAAGCAGGTGCGTTTAGTTTAGTTGGCGGTGGCGACAGTGTTGCAGCCGTTAACCAATTTGGGTTTGCAGATAAAGTAAGTTATGTATCTACCGGTGGTGGTGCCATGTTAGAATATTTCGAAGGAAAAATTCTTCCGGGTATTGCTGCAGTAAACGAATAATCATAACAGCATTTCTTTTAAAAGCGGTTATATCTTTATAACCGCTTTTTTATTTTGAGTGTTATTGTTTTACGTGAGTTCGGTAAAGTTACGTAGCATAGATTGAACACGAATGGTACGGAATAAACTGATAATAGCGGATTTGATATGCTGCTTTGCAACATAATTCAGCGTCAATCTGCTATTTTAAAATTCTGTGTATTCAGCGATTTCTGAGAGAATTAAAAAACAGCAATGATCTGTGTTATCCGTGTACTATCCCTCGCTTATATCCCTAACTCGTCTTATATTTAATACATCATTCTTCAACGAATTGTTATTACTATGAAAAAATTATGCTCACCCCACATGTTTTATTTCTTTTGTTTTTTAATGATTGTAAATAATATAATGGCACAGAAAAAATTATCGGTTCAATTAAATAACAACCAACAAACGCATGAAATTAATGTGGCTGTTAACGGTAAAACATTTACCAATTTATGTTATGATGATAGTTTGTATAAACCTATTTTGTATCCGGTATATTCTTCTTCGTCACAAATTATTACAAGAGGATTTCCTTTGGCACCAAGAGCCGGAGAACCAACCGATCACCCGCATCATCAGGGCATTTGGTTTAATTACGAAAATGTAAATGGATTAGACTTTTGGAATAATTCTTATGCTATTCCGGAAACCAAAAAAAATACTTACGGGTCTATCAAAACAGAAAAAATCATTTCTATAAAAAGCGGGAAAGAAGCCGAATTGAAAATGACTGCGAACTGGATTGATAATAATAAAAATGTTTTATTGAAAGAAGAAACAACATTTGTTTTTAGTGCAACTGATAATGAAAGAATCATCGATAGAATTGCAACGTTAACTGCAGTGCAAGATGTAACTTTTAACGATGCCAAAGATGGATTGATTGGAATGCGTGTTGCCAAAGAATTACAAATACCAACAACAGAAACAAAAAAGTTTGTGGATGATAAAGGAATTGTAACAATGGTGAAAGCAATTAAAGATTCATCTATCAATGGTAATTACATCACCAGCGAAGGAAAAGAAGGCGACAGTGCCTGGGCTACCAGAGGCAACTGGTGTTTATTGTACGGAAAAAAAGAAGGAAAAACAATCAGCATTGCAATGATCGATCATCCTAAAAATATTGGCTATCCAACTTATTGGCATGCCAGAGGTTATGGTTTATTTGCCGCTAATCCGTTAGGGCAAAAAATATTCAGTAACGGAAAACAAGCACTTAACTTTCATTTGCAAAAAGGTAATTCTGTTACATTCCGCTACCGTATTGTAATTGCAGAAGGAAAAGAAAAGCTATCAGACAAAACGATCAATCAGTTGGCAGGAGAATTTTCGGGTAAATAGAAAGGCAAATTCCTTTTTTGTCAGTTACACTCAGCATCGGCTTTTCGCCACTCTTATTTTGTTTTTTCCACTCAAAATTATTTATATGTCTTTCCGTCAGAAAAAATAATTAGGTATTTGCTTTGCTGTATATTTATCCTAACAAATTAAAAATTATGAGTACTAAAAACATTACACTTATCGTAATTGGTGTATTAATATTAATCTTGGGCTTTTCCGGTTGTAATGGCTACAATGGATTGGTTTCTCAGGATGAAGCTGTAAGCAATGCATGGAATAAAGTACAGAGCGATTATCAACGTCGTGCAGATTTAATTCCGAATTTGGTGAATACGGTTAAAGGAGAAGCAAACTTTGAGCAAACAACCTTGCAAAATGTAATTGCTGCGAGAGCAAGTGCAACACAAATGAAGATTGATGCGAAAGATCTTACTCCTGAAAAATTGCAACAGTTTCAGGCATCACAAGGTCAGTTATCGCAAGCATTGGGCCGTTTGATGGTTGTTTCGGAACAATATCCAAACCTTCGTGCCAATGATGCTTTCAGAGGTTTGCAAGCACAGTTGGAAGGAACTGAAAACAGAATTAAAGTTGCCCGTAACGATTTTAATGATGCGATTCAGCAATACAATGTAAAAGTGCGTTCGTTTCCAATGAATATTTTATCTGGCTTCTTTGGGTTTAAAACAAAACAAGGATTTCAGGCAGAAGCAGGAAGTGAAAAAGCTCCTGAAGTGAAATTCTAATAATATCATTCAATGTTTAATCTCTTTCGCAAAAAAGCAGTTGACTTTTTTTCTGCAGAAGAAAAAGAGAAAATAGTTGCAGCTATTCAATCCGCAGAACTTGCCACCAGCGGGGAAGTGAGAGTTTATATAGAAAGTAAATGCAGTTATGTAAATGCTTTAGATAAAGCCAAAGAAATTTTTTTTAAGATAAATATGCAAAACACAGAACAGCGTAATGCTGTTCTGGTGTATGTTGCATTGAAAGACAGGCAATTGGCTGTATTTGGTGATGAAGGCATTCATCAAAAAGTAGGCAATATTTTTTGGAACGAATCTGTACAAAAAATGCTGCAACACTTTAATAAAAATGATTATGCAGACGGAATCGCAAATGTTGTGCTTTCTATCGGCGAAGCGTTAAAAATGCATTTCCCTTACGATGCAAAAACAGATGTAAACGAATTGCCGGATGATATTGTTTTTGGAAAATAAATTGATCTGTCATTCCGAATGAAGTGGAGAATCTGGTTTAGTATGAGAAAATATTTTGCTTCGTTCAACATGACAATAAATCAAACCATGAAAAAATTTCTCTCTATATTTTTATTATTCTTTTCTGTTCAATTGTTTGCACAGAAGAGCATACCTAAGCCTAATCCTGCAAGATTAGTGGTTGATAATGCGAATGTTTTGGATGCCTACGATAGAGAGCAATTGGAAAGAAAATTAGTGGCATTAGACGATAGTACTTCTAATCAAATAGTAATTCTTACTGTTAATTCTTTAAACGACCAACCTATTGAAGATGTTGCCACAGCTACATTTAGGGAATGGGGCATTGGTAATAAAAAAACAAATAACGGTATTTTGGTATTGGTTGCCGTGCAGGATAGGAAGATACGGATAGAAGTAGGTTATGGTTTAGAAGGTGCAATTCCGGATATTATTGCCAATGATATTATTGTCAATGATATTAAGCCGGCATTTAGGCAGGGAAATTATTATGCGGGTTTAAATAAAACAACTGATGATTTGGCTAAGGCTGCAGTTGGGGAATATAAAGTAAAACGAGAAAGAAGTAATGCCCAAGGCTCACCAACAGGCAGTATTTTAAAATTCATCTTCATCATTATCATGGTCATTATTTTTCTTGCATTACGTGGCGGTGGTGGTGGAGGAGGTTTTTTGAGTGGGATGTTGTTAAGCAGTATGCTCAATAGTGGTGGCCGTGGAGGTGGGTTTGGCGACGGAGGCGATTGGGGCGGCGGTGGTGGCTTCGGCGGTTTTGGTGGTGGCAGCAGTGGCGGTGGCGGTGCCAGTGGAAGTTGGTAGAAAGTGTTCAATAATAAAAAAATCATACATGAAAAAATTAATCTTCGTTTCGGTAATTGGTCTTATTGCTTTTAATACAAGTGCCCAGAAATCTGCTGCAGTTGGAAAAAAAGTTCAGCTAACAACAGATATGAAAACCACAATTGTTACTAATGCAATGGGCAACGATTTTGAAATAAAATCTGATGCTACAATTGTGAATGAAGTTGAAATAAAAGCAATTGAAGGAAAAAAATTAACTGCAAACGTAAATATGAAGTTAGTGAAGGGAAAAAGTGTAACGCCAATGGGTGAACAAGCATTTTCTTCTGATGATGCAACTACCGTAAATAACCCTGCACTTGCTGACGCGTTTAAAGACTTAAATAAACCTAAAGATGTTACCATAGAAATTGGAAAACCTACTTTATCATCCGATGTTACCGGTGCACAAAGTGGAGAAGATATTGCTGCATACTTAATATCTCCTTTTGATAACAATGCTAAAGAAGGTGCTGTAATTACCGATTCTGCATCTAACGCTGAAGGAACAAAATCGGTTAACGTGTATACTGTTACAAAAATTACCAAAGAAGAAATTACCGTTACTGTTGCCAGTAATTCGGTTATCACCGGAACCAAACAACAAATGGGCATGGAAATTAAAATAAATATGCAGGCGTCTGCTACTGCAACAAGAATATACGATGCTGTCAATGGCTTATTAAAATCAGAAACAAAAACCTTTTCTGCTTCAGGCAACAATGAGACTCAGGGTATGACAATGCCGGTAAATGTTAAGGGAACATCCACCATTGCCGTGAAATAAATTTTCTCTTATTTTAATGAAAAGCCATCACTAAAATTGATGGCTTTTTTATTTTTTGTAACATTTATTACGCAATCGTTGCCGTTAATAAATTCGGCAAATGCACGCCATATTTGAGATTGAGGTTATAATTTGGTGCCACTTTTATAATTAAAAATCTATCGATTATGCGTTTGTCTAAAACTACAGTGCCATCGTTTAAGAGTTATCCAGAAAAAGTTTTACAATTTGGTGAAGGCAATTTCTTAAGATGTTTTGTTGATTGGATGTTTAATGAATTGAATAAAAAAGCAGACTTTAATGGTTCTATCGTTGTTGTTCAACCTATCGAAATGGGAATGGTTGATATGTTAAACGAACAAGATGGTTTATATACTTTGTATTTACGCGGATTGCAAAATGGTAAAGTTGAAAATTATCACGAAACAATTAATATTATCAGCAGAGGTTTAAATCCATATACTCAATTTACAGAATTTATTCAAACTGCAGAAAATCCTCACATGCGTTTTGTTATTTCTAACACAACCGAAGCAGGCATTGCATATAAAGCAGAAGATAAAGCAAACGATACACCGCCATCTTCTTATCCTGCAAAATTGGCTGTGTGGTTATACCATCGTTATCAAACTTTTAAAGGTGATGCTGCAAAGGGTATTCATATTATTCCTTGCGAGTTGATTGATAAAAATGCATACTATCTTAAAAAACATATTCTTCAATTATCTGCAGATTGGAAGTTTGAAGAAGGGTTTATTAATTGGTTAAACAGTGCATGTACTTTCAGCAATACTTTGGTAGATAGAATTGTACCCGGTTATCCAAGAGAAAGGATAGCTGAAATTACTGCAGAATTAGGTTACGAAGATAAGCAGGTGGTAGAGGGCGAACCATTTCATTTATGGGTAATTGAAGCAGGTGAAGAATTAGAAAAAGAATTGCCTTTTCCTTCCGTAGGATTAAATGTTTTATACGTAAAAGACGTTACACCTTATAAAGTAAGAAAAGTAAGGATTTTAAACGGTGTGCATACTGCATTGGTTCCGGTCGCTTATTTATACGGAATTGATACGGTAAGAGAATCAATGGAAGATGCAATAGTGGGCAAGTTTATTAAAGATGCTTTATTTGAAGAAATTATCCCGACATTGGATCTGCCATTGCAGGAATTGCAAGACTTTGCAGCAGCAGTGTTAGAACGCTTCTCCAACCCGTTCATCAGGCATTTATTAATGAGTATTTCTTTAAACTCGTGGGCTAAGTTCGAAACAAGAGTATTACCTTCTATTCTTGAATTTATTAAACGTAAAAATGCTGTTCCAAAACACTTGTCATTTTCCTTAGCTGCAACTATTGCTTTCTACAAAGGTAAACGTGGTGCACAAGATATTGCGATTAAAGATGATGCGGATTTATTGGAATTATTAAAAAATGCTTGGGACAAATACGATGGAACAGATGTGTCTATAGCTAAAGTGGTGGCTACTGTTTTAGCTTATGAAAAGAATTGGAAATTGAATTTAAATACTGTTGAAGGTTTAGCTGATGCTGTTACCAAGCATTTAATAAATATTGAAAAACTGGGAATGAAAGAAGCTATCAAAACTGTGTAAGGTCATTTATCCATTCAATAATTTATTATGAAAGAATTTGTAAAAATAAATACCAAAGACAATGTTGTTATTGCCTTAAAAGGTTTTTCGAAAGGTGATGCATTAACCGTTGAGGGTAAACAAATAGTATTGTTAAGCGATGTTGAGCGTGGGCATAAAATTGCTTTAACCAATATTAAAACCGGAGAAAATATTATTAAGTACGGTTATCCTATCGGTCATGCAATTGCAGATATTAAAACGGGCGAGCATGTTCATGTTCAGAATGTAAAAACCAATTTGGGTGAAGTATTCAATTATTCTTACAATCCGCATCTGCATCAATTAACACATCCTAATCGCAACCTTACATTTCTAGGTTACAGGAGAAAGAGCGGAGATGTTGGAATTAGAAATGAAATATGGATTGTGCCAACGGTTGGTTGTGTAAATGGTATTGCAGAACAGATCATCCGTGAGTTTAAAGCTGAAGTAAATCCAACTGATATTGAAGGATTGGAAGTATTTAAACACAACTATGGTTGTTCTCAGTTAGGCGACGATCATCAAAACACAAAACAAATTCTTTCTGATATTGCATTGCATCCAAATGCAGGTGGTGTATTGGTTTTAGGATTGGGTTGCGAGAATAATAAGATTGATGAATTTAAAGAAGGCTTGGGCAATTTTGATACGGATAGAATTAAATTTTTATCAACACAAAAAGTGCAGGATGAAGTTTCCGACGCTATTATTTTGTTGAAAGAAATTTATGAGGTGGTACGTAAAGATAAGCGAGAAGCAGTGCCTTTATCCGAATTGAAAGTTGGATTGAAATGCGGTGGTTCCGATGGTTTATCGGGTATTACTGCAAATCCTTTGGTGGGTTATTTCTCAGATTTTTTAATCAGCCAGGGAGGAACAACCGTTTTAACGGAAGTGCCCGAAATGTTTGGCGCAGAAACTATTTTAATGAACCGTTGTATCAATCAAAATGTGTTCGAAAAAACGGTTCATCTCATTAACGATTTCAAACAATATTTTATTGATTTGAAACAACCGATTTACGAAAACCCGTCTCCCGGAAATAAGGCTGGCGGCATTACCACATTAGAAGATAAATCTTTAGGCTGTACGCAGAAAGGAGGTATTGCAACGGTGGTGGATGTATTGAAATATGGTGAAAGATTAAAAACAAAAGGGCTGAATTTGTTAAGTGCACCGGGCAACGATTTGGTTTCAACAACAGCATTGGGCTCTGCAGGCTCGCATTTGGTTTTATTTACAACAGGAAGGGGTACGCCGTTTGGAAGTTTTATTCCAACATTGAAAATTGCAACCAATTCGGAGTTGGCTAAAAATAAACCGCATTGGATTGATTATAATGCCGGCCCTTTGGCAGAAGATAAATCTTTTGATGAAGGATTGAATGAATTGGTAGATAAGATTATTCGTGTGGCAAGTGGCGAAAAAGCAAACCATGAGAAATCAGGGTTTAGAGAAATTGCCATCTTTAAAAGTGGCGTTACTTTATAAGTTTGTTTACAAGCAGCAATTGTAGAATAAGAGAGAAAAGTTCCCGTAAGCAGCTAATTACGGGGCTTTTTTTGTAACCAGGTCTGACGGTCTCCGTCTGACCGGCTTAATTATTCGCTATTCAAACGAATAGCATTCTTTGCAATAAGATTCATTCTCTTTTTTTCTGGCTTGCACTTCCAACGGATTGTTGAAATAACCGTATTGAATGCTGTATCGTACATACAACCATAAAAACTTTAAAACACCATATCTTCTATATTGTTCCACATGTTCCAGCTCGTGTTTTAACCAGGTTTCGTTGTTTAAAAAATCTTTTCTGGATACATTGTGCAAGAGTATTTTTTTGTTGATGGTAATTGCCATTTTATTGGTCGAATGCAATTTTGCTGCCACTAAAGCGGTGAAGGAATTTTCTTTGATTTGAATATTCATACTTTAAAAAGAGAAATGAAAATATGATTTTTTTAAAAGAATGTAAGTGCTT
>Ga0306923_10001064_pt1 | contig 23658 bp, 17 predicted proteins | sample sta12Can44000108_FD_203841 | JGI IMG/M metagenome (GOLD analysis project Ga0306923, IMG submission 203841) | Lab enrichment of tropical soil microbial communities from Luquillo Experimental Forest, Puerto Rico - statanox.12C.anox.44.000.108 (v2)... | ecosystem: Environmental > Terrestrial >... | reverse complement strand
AGACGTCCGACACGCGGCTGTTAGCGATGCTGTTCTCCGCCGTCGCAGCCGCCGCAACGGTGTTCACGCTCGCCATGCCGCTGCTCGCCGGCGACAACCTCGGGCGGCGCATGAAGGCGGTGGCGATCGAGCGCGATAAGATCCGCCAGCGCGAACGCGAACGCTTGGTCGCGGGCCAAAAAGCCTCTCTGCGAAAGACGCCAAAGCAGTTCATGAAGACCGCGGTCGAACGGTTCAACCTCGCCAAATGGGTTGGTCAGGAGAGCGCGCGCGAAAAGCTGGTGCAGGCGGGCTATCGCGGGCAGGCGCCTTACGTCGCGTACCTGTTCTTCCGCATGGTGACGCCGGCCATCGCCATGATTGTCACCGCGGTCTATCTGTTCGTCGTCGCCAAGTTTGAACAGCCGCTGCTGATCAAGATCGGGCTGTGCATTGGCATGGGCTATGTCGGCATGCACCTGCCGTATCTGTTCCTCAAGAACCAGATCACGCGGCGGCAACTGTCGATCAAGCGAGCATTTCCCGATGCGCTCGACCTCCTGCTGATCTGCGTCGAGTCGGGCATGTCAATCGAAGTCGCCTTCCGCAGAGTGAGCCAGGAAATAGGCACGCAATCGATCCCGCTCGCCGAGGAATTCACCCTAACCACCGCCGAGCTTTCGTATTTACCGGATCGCCGGCAGGCGTATGAAAACCTCGCCAAGCGCACCGACGTCGAGGGCGTGAAATCCGTTTCCGTGGCGCTGCAGCAGTCGGAACGCTACGGCACACCGCTCGGCACGGCGCTGCGCGTGATGGCGCAGGAAAATCGCGACATGCGCATGTCGGAGGCGGAGAAGAAAGCGGCGGCGCTGCCCCCCAAGCTCACCGTGCCGATGATTCTGTTCTTCCTACCCGTACTATTTGTCGTGATCCTCGGCCCCGCCACCATCAAGGTGATGGCGATTCAGTAGGCCTGTCTCGACACGGTGCGCGGTCGTAGAACAGAACCCCGACGTTCGGTTTGATTTGCAACAGTAAATCGAAATCGTGCGCGTTGCGGCTTACGAGGATGGCGCCCCGTCTCGGACGCCATCAAAAACATTAAACCGTCGCTCAAAAATTTGCGCCGCTCCTCCTTCGCAATGCCCTGCGTGCGCGCCAGGATGCCCGCGAGCACTGCTCCCTCGAGCCATGTCTCATCGGTAGGAGCGATGATTCGTTGGGGAGGAATTCGTCCTAGCGTGTCGACAATCGACTCGAGCGGGTGCGAGTGCGCTGATCTCGCGGACTCAAGATGCCGGGTGTGATGGTCAATTCGGCGAGTACTGGCGCGCCATGAAAGATCACGCGCGAGGCGATCAGTGCGATGATGTCTGCGGCTAACTGTCCCTTGAGTTGATCGAGGTAGACAGGGGCATCGAGCAGCAGGGACGAATCGGGCCCTACCGCAGCAGCATCGTACGGAAGCTCGCGCCGTGCGCGATAACGGAGCGTTCGCACCCAGGCGGCCGGATCGTGCCGTGCAAGGACGGAGGCTGGTTCAGAGATCAAGCTCGAAATCCGTCGGCAACCGTCCGGCTTGCGCCGCGAACCAGGGCCCGAAATCATCAGGTGCGGCAATCACCGCCAGAGCTGCATTGATCAGATCGGAATCGTTGCCGATGCCGGTTATCTGACGCGCCGCCTCGATCAATCTGGCGGAGGGCCGAAAACTCTCCGGAGCCCGGAGCCGTCGCTTGAGCGCTCGGGTCGATCCGGACGTTCCGCAGGGTCAAGTTTACGTGCAGTTGATTTCGCGCAGTTCCCGCCCGCTCAGGTCGTGCCAGGGTGCGGAAGCTTGGCGATGCCCTTCGGGTGCGCCAGCATTTGGCGCAGATAGGCGACGTTGGCGGCGGCTTCTTCCGGCGGCAGGTCGGCGCGCGCAATGGTTTCCGCTTCGGCGAAGCGACCCTGCAGCCCGACCACCAGCGCCAGATTCTGCCGCACGCGCGGATCGATGCGGCCGTCGGCAGTGGCGCGGCGCAGCGTCGCCTCCGCCTGCTTGGGATCCTTCGAGAGCGCGTAGGAAAGCCCGAGATTGGAGAGCACCGAGGGCTCGTCGGGCGCCAGCCGCAGCGCGCTGGCGTAATAGCTGCGCGCCTCTTCATGGCGGCCCATCTGATCGAGCACCGCACCTTGCACCGAGAGGATGCGCCAATCGGGCTGATCGGGCGTGTGCGCGCGATTAAGAACTTCGAGCGCCTGGCTGTAGTTGCCGGCGTCGGCCAGGGCCCGGCCGTAAGCGCCGAGCAGCTTTGGATTCTTGGGATCGCGAATCGAGGCCTGCTCGAGCACGGCTGCCGCTTGAGCGCGCTGGCCGATTGCGCGTAAGGCGTGGGCGTAACGGATCGCGGCCTCGGCGTCGTTGGGCCTGGTGCGATAGAGATCGCCTGCCACCTCGACGTCGTGCCGCCAATCGCTTTCGGTCGCGGGCGCGTTGGTTACGCCGGCCGAACCCGTCGTCTCCGTGCCGCCCCGCGTCGCGCAGCCGCCGCTCCCCGCCGCGAGGACCGCGACCAGGGCCCAGGGAACTATGCGGCGCGCGGCGGCGCCGCGGAACGGCAAAGCCATGACGTGCTCCGCTGGGGCTAGGCCCCGACCGAGCCCCAGCAATAGTCTGGTAACCCTAATGCCTGGTTAATCCGGGCGTCGGCGCCTGTTGCCGGGCAACGTGGGGTCGTGCCCCTCGCCATGGTATAGCTATTGTGTCCCATGGTAATCGCCGGTAAGGCCAGGCACAGGTTTGGGACGGCGGGCAGGCTCACACTGCAAATCATCATCAAGGGCGCGATCGTTTTCCTCGTTGGGAAGAGCGTCGCAGGTGCCAAGTCGTTGGACTTGGCGTGTCATGTCGTACCCCGCCGCGGTGCCAGTCGAAGGGGGGCGTCTTGATGTTTAAAGGCCGAGCTTCGGCCAAGACGGCTCGGGGCAAAGTTGTACCTCAGCGTCAGTATGCAGATTACACGGATCCTATTGCGAGCGAGCAGCGCCGAATATCAGGCCGAACGCTCTCGGCACGCTTGTTGCAGCGAAGCCGGCGTCGTGCGAATTTGAACAGAGAACTTAACTGTTTCTTGGTAGCTTTTATTGCATTACGAGGAAGGGGAAATCGGACAGGCGGGTAGGGCGCTGACAGGTGCAGCAATGCCCGTTCGTATACGGTATTTCTTTTCCGCTCTCATTCATGATCTGGTCAGGCTGCGCTCCGATCGGCGCGGCAACGTCGCCGTCATGATGGGTTTCCTCTTGGCCCCCTTGATTGGTGCGTTGGGCGTGGCGTTTGAGGTCGGCAATTGGTACTTGATAACCCGTGCCATGCAGAATGCTGCAGATTCCGCGGCAGTTGCCGCTGCCACAAACGGCAGCAGCAGTTATGCCACCGAGGCCGCAGCAGTTGCGGCGCGATACGGGTACTTGAACGGGACCAATAACGTAACGGTTACAGCATCGAACACAGCGACCTGTCCGAGCGGAGGAAACACTTGCTACAGCGTCACGATCACCAGCGAAGTATCGCTCTTGGTGTCTCAGGTGATCGGCTATGGTGGCAATACCACGCTGAATGGCGCCCCTGCACAACAATTGACGAGCACGGCGATTGCGAGCCAGAGTACGCAGCAAGTCCCGCTGTGCATGTTGGCGCTTGGTGCCAGTGGAATCACCGAGGCCCTCACCGGCAACGGCACGCCAAACGCCAATCTGGCGGGCTGCAATGTCATGTCCAACACGGGAGCGAACTGCAACGGTCACAACCTCCAGGCCGATCACGGTCTTGCCCACACAACGGATAGTGGCTGCGGGGTGGATCAGGTTTCCAACGTGCCCATCGTGCCCGATCCCTATTCTGGTTTGGCTAGCAACATCCCGGCAAATAACTGCACGTCGACCTATCATACCAACACGTATCCCCAGGAGGGCAGCGGGCCGCATCCGTCCGCGGACCCACGAAATCAGCTAACCGGCATATATAATTGGAGTGGCAATCAGATCTTCTGCGGCGACATGCAGCTCACCGGGGATGTGACAATCAATGGCAGCGCCGTCCTTGTAGTGGAAAATGGTCAGCTCGACCTGAACGGTCACAACCTCATCACTTCCAGCGGCTCCGCCCTTACTATCGTATTTTCCGGAGATAACGGCAGCTACACCCATTCGGCAACCAATACTTCACCCCACGCCAGCACGCTCAACATCACCGCGCCGATCGGGACTACGGCGTCGCCCAATGTTTGGTCGGGCGTGGCGATGTATCAGGATCCAGCACTGACCTCGGGGGTCGACATCAATTACGCCGGCAATAACCCGACGTGGGATATCACGGGCTTGGTTTACGCGCCGCATTCGAGCGTGATATTCAGCGGCGCCGTGAACAAATCCAGCAACGGCGCGTCCTGTTTCGTTATGGTCGCCGATAATTACACGATCAATGGCACCGGCAGCATCTTTGATACCGGCGGATGCAGTTCTGCAGGGCTGGTCATGCCCCAGGCGACTATCCCGACTCGGGGTCAGCTGGTCTATTAAGAATGTCGGCGCTAAAAAATCCCAATGCGCGCTTGGTAACGGGAATCAAATGCATTCGATACGCAATGTTAACGATGATTTGACGTTTGCTTGGTGAAATTGCAGCAGGAGCGGCGATTCCCGCCGTTCGGTATAGAAGACGAAATCTATGAAAGCGGCCCGTCTCCTCGTGCTTGGTATCGCGCTTGCCGCTGGCGGAACAGCGGCTTGGCTTGCTGGCTTGCGGCCCTCAGCTCCGCCCGCGGCTTCGCCTCCCGCAGCCACCCTCGACACGGTAGAAATCCTTGTCGCGACGAAGGACATTGCTATCGGGCAACGCATATCCGCTCAGGATTTGGAATGGCGCCCGTGGCCAACGACATCGGCAGATTCTGAGGTTGTGCGGAAGACCGAACGAGTTGGAGCCATTGGGCAGCTGACCGGCTATATGGCCCGAGAGCGGATCGCGCGCGGCGACCCCGTGCGCGAAAGCAAGCTATTCGATGCGAAGGGCTCAGGATACCTGGCCGCGATTCTCCCGGCCGGCATGTTGGGGTACACAGTGGAGTTCTCTGTCGATACGAGCGCCGGCGCGAATGTTCTACCAAACGATCGAGTGGACGTGATCATGTTGCACCGGAATCCCAATAGCCCGCACCTTGGTGGCGAGACGTTCGAGCAGGGAGAAACGATTTTGCGCAATGTGCGAGTACTCGCGATCGACCAGCGTACTTCGAACAGTGGAAGCACGCCGGACTCGTCGAGCGACTCTAGCAAAGACTCGAGCAAAAAAGAAACCTGGTTTATAGGTAAAAGCGCGACGCTTGAAGTGACTTCGCGCCAAGCCGAGACGCTCGCTATAGCACGGCATCAGGGCGTGCTGTCCCTCGCATTACGAAGCCTTCTCGACTCTCCGTCAAACCGTCCGGCGACAGCACGTGTTGCCGATCCGATGCTAGCCTCGCGCGTCAGCATTGTTCGGTTTGGCCAAACTACGGCCGTCGTATGCACTGGATGCGATTCCAAAGAATCCACATTTGACTCGGTCGCAGTCGCAAGGGACCAAGTAATTCAATAGGCTGTTACGTCCTCGCGCGTTGGCCTTTTCAGGCGCTGCCTGCGTCGCCGCTGCGGTGACCATTCATCCGCAGCACGCCCGTGACCTCGTCGGCAAGCTCGACATCCTAGCCGTCGCTTGTGACAAGTGCGGGCCGCGCCGGTCGCTACCGCGTGAACAAAGCTAGCCGAGCCGATGGCAAGCTAACGGCATGGCTGTATCGGCCTGACACGCGACTGCCTCGACAAGCAGAGACACGGCTTCTTGACCGGCGTGGAGTCGCAGACTGCCAACGACTGTTTGCTTAAGCAGTTGTTAACTATAATCGGCGTAGCGTTGATCGTCCTGAATTTGCACCTCAGCGAAGCATAATCCTGATTGGAAGAAACCTCGGCCGTGGCACGTCCCGAGGCTCTTTTCATTGGACGAAGCGCTGCGCACTTTGATCCGAGCGGAGCCCGAAGCCAAGCCGTAGGTAGATTCTCAGCATGGCATGTGAATGTCACTCGGGGAACTGCTTGTCGAAGCGGGCATTGAGCCTCGATCAGCTTGAGACTGCCCACGCGAGCGCTCCGCCCTGACCCAACGCTAATCAACGCCTGAGTGTCGGGATCGACTTTGCAGAAATCATCGTCGCGAGTCGCGGGCGCGGGACTAACGTAACCAGCGTGGTCAGCATACGAGAGGGCCGCAGTTGCCGCTGGACGTTGATCCCCCAGGTTTGCCTTCAGTCGGTTAGTCAACTGTTAAGGTTAATAGGACATGATCGGAAGTGGTAACAATTGGCGTCCGTGGGAACTAATCCATGAAATTCGCGCGCATGCTTGCTCTGACAATCGCCATCACCGGTGGGACCGCAACCGCCAGTTTGGCCGAAAGCAGCACGTCGGACTTGATCCAAACGAATGAGTACGTCACCCGCACGGACGCCGATTCCAGCACCCGCGATGTCAGCAGGGTCGCTCCTAGAATCGAATCCATCGTGACGAACGTGCGCGTGCTCGCAATCGATCAGACACTCAATGACAAAGCCGGTTTGCGAATCTGGAGCGGCAAGAAGTTTACGCTCGAGCTAGCCCCCGACCAGCCGAAAATTGTCACGGCTTCATGGTCGCTCGGCATGCTTTCGCTAACCCCGCGCGACACGAGGCACGCCACCATATCAAGGGCTCCGTGATGAACCAGCCAGCAAAGCAAAACATAGTGAAAACACTAATCCGTACATTCCTCGCGACCGCGTTGGCCATCATGGCCAGCGCGGGCGGGATCCACCGAACTGTGGCCGAAGACGCGCCCACCACAGCGGTCGCACCGGCTCTGGGCGAGGACATGCCTACGGGGGCGGTCCATCTCGCCGCAGGCGACCGTGGTTCGCGTTCCATCTCGCTAGGCACAGGCAAATCGATCGTTGTCGAACTATCGCGCGATGTGCGCGACGTGCTCGTGTCCAATCCCAAAATTGCCAACGCCGTCATCCGCTCGTCACGGCGTGCTTATCTGATCGGCGGTGATGTGGGGCAAACCAACGTCTATTTTTTCGACGAGCACGGTCGCCAGATTGCTGGATTCGATATTGCGGTCACACGCGATCTCAACGGAGTCAGGGCTGCGCTAAGACGTATGCTGCCGCATTCGGAAGTCGCGATAGACGGTCTCGGCGATAGCGTCGTACTAACGGGTATCGTGCGCAGCCCCGCCGAGTCGCAGCGTGCCTTCGACCTCGCTGCGCGTCTAGTCGGCAACCCGGAGAAGGTCGTCAACAGCCTCACGATCACCGGCCGCGATCAGGTCATGCTCAAGGTAACAGTTGCGGAGGTGCAGCGCGAAGTGATCAAGCAGCTTGGGATCGATCTCAACGGCACCGCCAATTTCGGGACATCGGTCATCAATTTGAACAACACCAACCCCTTCTCGGTCAACGGCGGCCCGCTGACTCCTTCCAGCATTACCGGCACTTTTGGGTCAGTGCAAGCCACATTGCGGGCGATGGAGCAAGCCGGCATCATCAGGACGTTAGCCGAGCCGACCCTGACCGCAATCTCGGGTGAGAACGCGAATTTCCTCGCGGGCGGTAAGTTCCCAGTACCGGTCGTAAGTCCGGGAATACCGCCCACAACCACTATCCAGTGGCAACCTTTCGGCGTCAGCTTAAACTTCACGCCGGTGGTTTTATCAGAAGGTCTCATCAGCCTGAAGGTCTATACGGAAGTCTCCGAGCTTTCTAACAATGGCGCTATAACAACAAATGGTAGCACAGTGCCGGCGCTCTCCACGCGAAATGCCGAAACTACTTTGGAACTTTCGTCGGGTGGATCACTTGTTATGGCCGGCTTGATCAAAGATCAAACCAAACAGAACATCAACGGCCTTCCTGGGGTAATGGAACTACCCATTCTTGGTGCTCTCTTCAGGAGCCGTGATTACATCAATTCGAAGACAGAACTTATGGTGATCGTAACGCCATACGTTGTAAAGCCAGTAGCGCAGAAGAACTTGTCGCTGCCCACAGATGGATTGGCTGATGCCAGCGACCCGCAGACAGTGCTGCTGGGCAGGCTGAACCGCACCTACGGCGTAATCGGCGCCCCACCGCCACCACCGGGCCTCTATAAAGGCAAAGTAGGTTTCATTCTTGACTGAATGCTGAATGCACCACGGTTGTCGGTCGCTCACGGAGGGATCCATCATGCGTCGCTTGCTCGTTGCTCTTGGCCTGATTGGCTTTGTGTCGCCGGCATTTGCTGCCGACTATGCACTTCCAACTTTGCGCGGGTCGGATACTTACGTGCCGGCCCCGCCAGCATACCGCTGGGCCGGTTTCTATGGCGGTGTTCAAATTGGATATTCGATCTCCCAAATGGATTTCGGTGACGGTCTTGGCTCGATGGTCGGTGATATCCTGCGCAATTCAACGCTTGCACGCGATGTGTCGAACTGGACCGTCCTGGGGCATTCCAGCACGGCTCGTACGCCTTTTGGTGGATTTGTTGGATACAACTTTCAATGGGACGAAACCGTTTTCGGTCTTGAGGGGAACTACAACCACGTTTCGCTCACGAGAAGTTTAGCGGATTCCGTCTCTCGCACTTTTATTGATAACACCGGCGCTCCCCCCAATACGACATACCAATACAACGTCACGGTTTCGGGCAGTTCGTCCTTTCAAATAACTGATGTCGCAACTATCCGGGCGCGCGCGGGCTGGGATGCCGGGCAATTCCTGCCCTATGGATTCTGGGGGCTGGCCCTTGGATCGGCGAATGTTGCCCGCACAGCGACCGTATCAGGAACGCGAACTGACACAACTCAGCAAGCCGTGTGCGTAGGCCTAGTCTGTGGGACAGCACCGGTGACCGGCCCTCCGACACCGCTAGCGCTTCCTGGCCCGCAAACTGATGCGGCGGCCATGGTCGCTTACGGCTATACTGCGGGGCTCGGCATTGATGTTGCGTTCTTTTCGAATGCTTTCGCACGCGCCGAGTACGAGTATATAGCGTTCGCCGCGACCAAGGGGATAGTTGCCAATATCAATACCTTCAAGATTGCCGCCGGCATCAAGTTCTGACGAATCTCCGCTGGTTTCTCTCGCCTTTAGTGGCCAATCGCGTTAAGCGTTGTTTGTTTGGCAGGCCTGTTGACGCGCAAATAGAAGTTTTGGCGGACTGAAATTGGGTGGGAAATTGCAGTCCACCGCAGGAGGCTGGATCGGAAAACCGCCTTTGCGGTTCGACAAGGCTTGTTTGCTATCGAAGCCCGCAGCAATCGATGTCGGGTCCTAGTTGATCGACCCCGCCCGACTCGGGTCGCGCCCGATATTTTCGCGGCTCAATCGGTCGGCCGACGCGACACGTGGCAAACCCTTATGAGCGGCCGGCTCTAACATTGAATTAGAAGCCCGAAATCGTTGCACTGCCCACTCGAAAACGAGCTACCCCGCCGGTCGCGTCGCCTTGTGTGCCTCGCGATGACCCAGATAAACCCTAAGCACCGAGGTGGTTTGGGCCTCTCCGGCGGTTTTACTTGTCGAAGCGTGGCTTACGAAAGCGCACGCCGTCCCCGCCGCCATTCTGCTCGATAAACTCAACACCCTCGGTTTCGAACGCCTGCCGAATGGCCAGGTTATTGGGTCCCGTCATAGACGTTGCACCTTCAGCAAGTTCAGCTCGACGTATAGTAGCAACGCTGACACCAGATGCGCGCGCGAGATCCTCAGCGCGCCACCTAACGAGCGCGCGGGCCGCCCGGATTTGAGCACTCGTCAAGTGCCGAAACTTCATCTTGCCTCTTCGAATTTAATATGATATTAGGAACGTCATATGCTTCCCAGAATAGCACTAACGACTCGCGCCCGTGCCCAGGAGAGGATGCCATGAACTTGGATGTACGAAAGGGAGCTTTTGGATCACGACGTTCGTCCGTCGGCGGCTCGGACGCCCGGATCATCATGGGGGCGGATGAGGCCGCGCTCTTGCGCCTGTCCAACTCGGGCTCATTACCGAGCCGCTGAACCGGCTCTGGTACGAGCGCAACACTGGCCACCTCGTCACCGATGTCCAGCGCCGCATTCGGCACCCGGTTAATCGGTGGATGGGCGCCACCCTCGACGGCATGGTCGCCGGCTCGGGCGCGGTGTTCGAAGCCAAGTTCATGCTGCCCTGGTCGTTCTCGGAAGAGGTGGCGGCGGAAAAACACATAGCCCAGGTCCAGCACAACATGTGGGTCACGAACGCGAAGCTCGCGGCGCTCTCGATCATCACTGGCGGCGGCAAATGGGTCGAGATCGCGATTTCGGCGGATCCTCTGTATCAACGCTTGCTTATAACCGCCGAGCGCAAATTCTGGCGTTGCATCGAGAATGGCGAGCCCCCGCGGCTGTTCGGGATCAATCCGCCGCGCCCTCGCCTTGCGGCGGTGCGGATCGTCGACATGACGGGCTCGAATGCGTGGGCCGAGTTCGCGGCGATTTTCCGCGCCACCCGGCAAGCCTTTCTCGACCACGAGCAATCCGAGACCGAGCTCAAGGCCCTTGTGCCCGAGGACGCAGCGGAAGCGTCCGGTCATGGGGTCAAGGCCAAGCGCTCGAAGTCAGGGGCCGTGAGCTTTGACTTGGTCGAGCCGGGGGATGGCGATGCACCGCGCAAGTGAGACGATTGGAGCAATTGCGGCAGCCCTTGCCAAGGCGCAGGCCGAACTGACGAACCCAGAGAAGTCGCTCGTCGCCACCATCCGCTCGCCCTTCCCGCGCGAGCCGGAGCGCACGTTTCGTTATGCTCCGCTCTCAAGCGGGCTCGACCTGATACGCAAGACCCTCGGCCGCCACGAGATCGCGGCGGTGCAATCGACTGAAATCGATCGAGAGGCAGGCCTCATCCGATTGACCACCATTCTCGCCCACGCCTCGGGCGAATGGCTCGCCTCCGACTGGCCGGTGTGCGCGCTCGCCGATACGGCAGCGCCCCATCGCATGGGGGCCGCGCTCACCTACGCGCGCCGTTATTCCCTGTTCAGCCTGGTCGGGATCGCCGGCGAAGATGGTCTGGATGCTCCCGACCTCAACGTCCGACCGGGCCCCGCAGGCGCAGCAAACGGCAAAGAAGATCTCGCACGCGATTCGAATGCCGAAAATATCTCAACGGATCCCTTGGCGCATTCGAGGCCACTCCGCGACTCGACAGAGACCCACCGGCCCAGGCGGGCGTCCGTCGCCTCGCCGCTCTTACGAGACCAGCTCTCAGCGGTGTTGCGCGATGAGCTCCTCGGTGAAGTGGCGAAGCTGCGCGATGACGAGGAAGCCGCGCAGTGGGCACGCCGCGCGCTTGCCGCCAAAAACAGCCTGAGCGACGCACACGCGCAGCAAGTCGAGGAGGCGTTTGAGTTAAAGCTCGCGAGTTTCCGCACCGCGGGTCGGCGGCCGCGGCCAGCACCAGGCACGGGTAGTTGGCGTCGTTCAATAGCAGCACGAGTGAGAGCGGCAGATCGCCGAGCGCGGTGCTTTCCCGCGCAGGACGCGGGTCGAGGGTCCATGAGGCTCCGTCGATCAATGGAAAAATCCTGTGACGCCGCCCCATTCTTCGGCGGACAACCGCGTTGGATGCGTCCGCGCCCGGCTTGCGTTCCCGTCCTGTTCGGCCGATATAGGGGCGGGAGGTTGGCGGTGGACGAGCCACTCGCCAACCGGGTCAGGTCCGGAAGGAAGCAGCCCCAACGAGCTCTGGTTCGGGTCGTTCGTCAGCCTCCCACTACACCGACATGCTGCGACTTATACACCCGCATGCAGCGCGCGTTGGGGCGGACAGGACGGCACGATGAGCGACGCCGAGCGCCCCGATTTTTCGAGCCCCGGGCTCGATCTCGGTCCCGCGCCCGCCGCGGCGCCCGACGCCGGCTACCGCGTGCTTGCGCGCAAATACCGGCCGTGGAGCTTCGATGACCTGATCGGCCAGGACGCGATGGTGCGCACCCTTTCGAACGCGTTCGAGACCGGGCGCATTCCGCAGGCTTGGATCCTCACCGGCGTGCGCGGCGTCGGCAAAACGACGACCGCGCGCATCCTGGCGCGCGCGCTCAACTATCAGCTTCCCGACGGCTCCGGCGGACCCACCATCCGCATGCCGACGATCGGCGCGTATTGCCGCGAGATCATGGAGAGCCGGCACGTCGACGTGCTGGAGATGGACGCCGCCTCGCATAACGGCGTCGACGACGTGCGCCAGATCAACGAGGCGGTGCGCTACGCGCCGGTGATGGCGCGCTACAAGGTCTACATCCTCGACGAAGTGCACATGCTCTCGGGCGCCGCGTTCAACGCGCTGCTCAAGACGCTGGAAGAGCCGCCGCCGCACGCCAAGTTCGTGTTCGCCACCACGGAAATCCGCAAGGTGCCGGTGACGGTGCTCTCGCGCTGCCAGCGCTTCGACCTGCGCCGGGTCGAGGCCTCCCGGCTGATGCAGCACCTCGAATCGATTGCCGGCAAGGAAGGCATCGCGGCCGAACCGGAGGCGCTCGCGCTTCTCGCCCGCGCGGCGGAAGGCTCGGTGCGCGACGCGCTTTCGCTGTTCGATCAGGCGATCGCCCATTCCGGCCTCGCCGGAGCGTCGGTTGGCACCGTGCGCGCCGAGGACGTGCGGCAGATGCTCGGGCTTGCCGACCGCGCGCGCATCATCGATTTGTTCGAGGCGCTGATGCGCGGCGACATCGCGACGGCGCTCAAAGAACTGCGCGACCAATACGAGTCGGGCGCCGATCCGGCGGTGGCGCTCGCCGATCTCGCCGAGTTCACCCATTTCGTCACCCGCGTGAAGGTCGTGCCGGCGGTTGCCGATGATCCTTCGCTCGCGGAAGCAGAGCGCACCCGCGGCCGCGCGTTTGCCACCGCGCTGTCGATGCGCGTCCTCTCGCGCACCTGGCAGATGCTGTTCCGCGGCATCCCGGACGTGCAGAGCGCGGTCAAGCCGATCGCCGCCGCCGAGATGGTTCTGGTGCGCATCGCCTATGCGGCCGATTTGCCGACGCCCGACGAAGTGATCCGTTCGCTTGGCGATGGCAACGGCACATCGGCGTCCGCCGCGCGCCCGGCCGGCAACGGTGGCATCACGGCCGCGCCGGTCGCGAGCGCGACGAGCGCGCCGGCACCACGATCCGAGGCACCGCGCCCGACGCTGGCACCCCGCGCCTCGGCCGCGACCGCGCCGGTGGCGCTCGCGCGCACGGTCGAGCCGCAGCCCGCACCGCCGACCGTTGCGGTCGGCCGGTTCGAGGACTTGATCGCGCTCGCGGGCGCGCGGCGCGACCTGCAAGTCAAATCCGCGCTCGAATGCGACGTGCGGCTGGTGCGGTTCGAGGACGGCAAACTCGAGATTGCGCTCGAGCCGGGCGCCGCCAAGACACTGGTCAATGATCTCTCGCGCAAGCTTGCCGAGTGGACCGGGCGGCGCTGGCTGGTGGCGATATCGGCCGAAACCGGCGCCCCCACCGTGCGTTCTCAAACCGAAGCGCGCGAGGCCGAGATGAAGGCCGGCGTGCGCGGCGATCCGCTGGTGAAGGCGGTGCTGGCGCGTTTTCCCGGCGCGGAGATCGTCGGCGTGCGGCGCCGCGGCGCCGCGGCTGAGACGGCCGGCGAGTTGGGTGACGGCGAGCCGGCGATGGAGACAGCGTCCGATGACGAGCCGCCGTTGTTCGACCCGGGTGAAGCCGTCGACGACGACAACTGATTGCCGCGAGGAAACGAGATGGATTTTCTCAATTTGGCGAAACAGGCCTCGCAGCTGCAGGCGAAGATGCAGGAGCTGCAGGCCGAGCTCGACAGCATCGAGGTCGAGGGCACGGCGGGCGGCGACCTCGTGAAGGTGCGGCTCACCGCGAAAGGTGAACTCAAGGGACTTTCTGTCGACGCGAGCCTGTGGAAGGCGGAGGAGCGCGAGATCGCCGAGGACCTGATCGTCACCGCCCACGCGGACGCGCGGCGGAAGGCGGAAGCGGTGCTTCAGGACAAGATGAAACAGCTCACGGGCGGCCTGCCGCTGCCGCCCGGGCTCAAGCTGTTCTAGCCACACTTCATGCCTGCAGCCGCCGGACCGGAAATCGAGCGCCTGATCCAGTTGCTCGCGCGCCTGCCCGGGCTCGGCCCGCGCTCGGCGCGGCGCGCCGCGCTCTTTCTCATCAAGAAGCGCGAGATGCTGATGACGCCGCTTGCCGCGGCGCTGCAGGCCTCGCTCGAGAAGATCGAGGTGTGCCGGGTCTGCGGCAACATCGACAGCCAGAATCCGTGCACGGTGTGCACCGATATCAAACGCGACGGCGGCGTGATCGTCGTCGTCGCCGACGTCGCCGACCTGTGGGCGCTCGAGCGCGCCGGCGCGATCAAAGCGCGCTATCACGTGCTCGGCGGCACGCTCTCGCCGCTCGACGGCGTCGGCCCGCAGGATCTGACCATCGATGCCCTCGTCAACCGCGTGCACGCAGAAAAGCCGCACGAATTGATCCTCGCGCTAAATGCCACCGTCGACGGCCAGACCACTGCGCATTATGTCACCGATCTCATTCAGGACACCGGCATCAAGGTGACGCGGCTTGCGCACGGCGTGCCGGTCGGCGGCGAACTCGATTATTTGGACGAAGGCACCTTGGCGGCGGCGATCCGTCAGCGGACTGCGTTTTGATTGTTTGTAGGGTGTTAAGCCCACTCTACAATTTGTTGAAATGTCCGCGTCGCTGTAGCCATCCGAGCAGGATGAGGCCCGGTACGCCGACGAGCGCGCACAGCGCGAAGAACCAGGCCCAGCCGGTCGCGGCCGCGACGTAGCCGGCGCCGGCCGAAAGATAGGTGCGTCCGACCGCGGCAAGCGCGGTGAGCAGCGCGTATTGGGTCGCCGTGTGCAGCGGGTTGCGGCACAGCGCGGAAAGATAAGCGACGAAAATCACGGTGCCGATTGCGCCGGTGAAATTCTCCGTCACGATCGCGGCGGTCAGCATGACGATGTCGTGGCCCACCACCGCCTGCCATGAGAAGGCGAGGTTCGCGATTGCCTGCAGGATGCCGCCGATCCAGAGGGACGTCGCCAGCGGATAGGCACGCGCCACGAACCCGCCGGCAAAGCCGCCGATCAAGGTGGCGGCGAGTCCGACGCCCTTGATGATCGCCGCGTATTCGTTGCGGGAAAACCCGAGGTCGATCACGAACGCCTCGATCATGATGCCGGCGAACGCGTCGGCCAGCTTGTACAGCACTACGAAGGCGAGTGCGGCGAACGCCATGTCGCGCGTGAGGAAATCCTTGAAGGCGCCAGCCGCGGTATGGGCGACGCGCAGCAACGGATTGTCACGCGCATGCGCCGCGTGTTCGGCGGCGGCGAGCGCGGATTTTTCCGGTTCGCGCGCCATGAGCGTCGCCGCGATGCCGACGACGACGATCCCCGCCATGGCGAGATAGCCCCAGGTCCAGGCCATGCCGCGGCCGACGCCGAGCCCCTCGATCCCGCTCACAAGAAACAACTCGCCCGCGGTAGAGACCAGCATGCCGATGCGATAGGCGGCGACGTAGGACGCCATGCCGGCGGCCTGCTCACTCTCCGGCAGGCTTTCGATGCGGAACGCATCGATAACGATGTCCTGGGTGGCCGAAGCGGTCGCCACCAGCAGCGCGGCGCCGAACGGAAAATACCAGACCACCGCCGCGGGATTGCAGAAGGCAAGCAGAACGATCGAGCCGATCAGCAGGACCTGCGAGAACACGAGCCACCCGCGGCGCCGGCCGAAGAGGCGCGCGAGGATCGGCACGTCGAGCGCATCAACCACCGGCGCCCACAGGAACTTGATCGTGTAGGGAGTGCCGACCAGCGCGAACAGGCCGATGGTTTCGAGCCCAATGCCGGATTCGCGCAGCCACACGCGCAACGTTGCGCCGGAAAGCGCAAGCGGCAGCCCGCCCGAGAAGCCGAGTAGCAGCACCACGAGCACGCGCGGCTGCAGATAGACCGCGAGCGCTTCGGCGATGGTTGTGCGTTTGGAGGCTGCTTCTCCAGTGACGGGCATCGGGTCGGCGTAACCGATTTGCCGCCCCGTTGCTATTCCCCGGCCTCGAGCTTGAGGGCGAGCGGCGCCAGGGCGACGCGCCCTTCGCGCGGCGCTTCCTCGCCCTCGAATTCCAGCGCCTCGATGCGGCCACCCCGCTTCGTGATCTTGTCGGCGGAAATGAGCACCTGGGTCACATCCTCCGATGCCTGGCCAAAGTGCTGCTGCAGCTTGAGCACGCGCTCGCGCAGGCGGCCGACGTCGCCCATCAGGTGCCCGACCTCGGTGCGGATCTGCCCGGCTGCCTCGCGCATGCGCGCGTCTTTGAGGATCTGCTGCATCACCTGGATCGCCAGCATCAGCAGCGAGGGCGAGACCAGCACCACCTGCGCGCGGTAGGCTTTCTGGATCAGATCGTCGAAGCCGTCATAAAGCTCGGCGTAAACCGATTCCGAGGGGACGAACATCAGCGCGATATCCTGCGTCTCGCCGGGGATGAGGTAGCGCTCGGCGATGTCGTTGACGTGGCGCGACACGTCCTGGCGCACGCGCTGCGCCGCCTGCTTGCGGGATTCCTCGCTCTTGGCCTCGCGCAGCGCCGAAACGGCCTCGAGCGGGAATTTGGCGTCGATCACGATCGGCCGGTCGTCGCCGGGCAGGAACACCACGCAGTCGGGCCGCGTCTTGTTGGAGAGCGTGAACTGGAACTCGAACGCGCCGCGCGGCAACCCGTCGCGCACGATCGCTTCCATGCGGCCCTGGCCGAAGGCGCCGCGCATCTGTTTGTTGGCGAGCACCTCGCGCAGCGAGGTCACCTGCGAGGCGAGGTCGGTCAGGTTCTTCTGCGCGTGATCGATGACGGCGAGCCGCTCGTGCAGGTGGCGCAGGCTCTCCATGGTGTGGCGGCCCGACTCGCTCATGGACTGGCCGAGTCGGTGGGTCACGGCATCGAGCCGCTCGCCGACGAGGCGCGCGAGCTCCGCCTGCCGACCGGAGAGCGTCTCGCCCATCATGTGCACCCGGCCAGCGGTATCGGCCTGCACGCGCACCATTTCGGCTAGCCGCGCTTCGAGGTCGGCGGCGCGCTCCGCGTGCCGTGCCGAGTCGTGCCCCTGCCGCTGGAACGCGCGGGTGAGCACGATCGCGAGCACGATCATGACCACGCAGCCGAGGGCGGAGAGGGCCTCGGCCGGCCCGACACGGATGCCGCCGAGGACGAATAAGGTGGTGCCCATGGCGGCGATTCTAGCGCGATTCGGATGGAGGACGCGAACGGAAAGGGAACGCAGGCCGGGGTAGTTCTCGGAATCCACGGCTATTCGGCGTTTGTTGACCCTCTTTCGCCTTGCCCTTACATCGCGCGCATGGCGTTGCGCGACATCATCAAATTACCGGACAAGCGGCTGCGGCTGGTCTCCAAGCCGATCGGCAAGATCGACGCGGAACTGCGGCGTCTGATCGACGACATGTTCGAGACCATGTACGAGGCGCCCGGCATCGGGCTCGCCGCGATCCAGGTCGGTGTGCCCAAACGCGTAATCACCATGGACCTCCATAAGAAGGACGAACCGAAGGATCCGCACGTCTTCATCAACCCGGAAATCCTCTGGACCTCGGAGGAACGCGCCATGTACGAGGAAGGCTGCCTGTCGATTCCCGAGTTTTACGAGGAGGTCGAACGGCCGGCGCTGGTGCGAGTCGCCTATCTCGATCGCGAGGGCCAAAAGCGCGAACTCGAGGCCACCAGGCTGCTCGCGACTTGCCTGCAGCACGAGATCGACCACCTCAACGGCGTGCTATTCATCGATCATATTTCCAAGCTCAAGCGCGACCGTGTGATCAAGAAGTTCGCCAAGGCGGCCAAGCGCGCCGAAGCGGACGCGTAGTTACCTTCCTCGCAAGCGGGGAGAGGGAGCCCGCGGGGCCCTGCCACAGCTTCCTTTTCACGATCGGGTGAGGTGGTGCGCCGACGGCCATCCGGCCGCTTCCCCTTGTGCCCGGAGCAAAATATTCAGGATCGCGCGGAACCGGAGCGCCCATGGGCCAAGCCCATCCACAGCTGCACTGCGACGGCCCGCTGATCGTCTTCGGCGGGCCGTACGGGAATCTCGAAGCGACCCGCGGGCTGCTCGCTGAAGCCGCGCGCCTCGAGATTCCGCCGCAACGCATCGTCTGCACCGGCGACGTTGTGGCCTACGGGGCCGACGCGGCCGCGACCGTCGATCTCGTGCGTGCTGCCGGTATTCACGTCGTGATGGGCAATTGCGAGGAAAGCCTCGCGTCGGAGGCCGCCGACTGCGGCTGCGGCTACGTGCCGGGGAGTGCCTGCGATCGGCTCGCCGCCGCATGGTTCGCCCATACGGATCGCGAGCTCGGCGCCGACGCGCGCGCCTGGATGGCGCGGCTGCCGCGGCGGATCGATCTGGTGATCGCGGGCGCGCGGCTTGCCATGGTGCACGGCGGAATCGACCGCATCAACCGCTTCATCTTTGCTTCGACCGCCGCGACCGTCAAAGCAGACGAAGCGGAACGGTCGCGGGCCGACGGCGTCATCGCCGGTCACTGCGGGCTGCCGTTCACGCAAATTGTCGCCGGGCGCCTGTGGCACAACGCCGGCGCGGTCGGCATGCCAGCGAACGACGGCACCGCACGGGCGTGGTTCAGCCTGCTCACCCCGCAGTCGGACGGGCTTGCCATCGAGCATCGCGCGCTCGCCTACGACCATGTCGCCGCGGCCACGAAGACGCGGCGTGCCGGCCTTCCCGGAGATTACGCCGCGGCGCTCGAAACCGGCCTGTGGCCGAGCTGCGACGTGCTGCCGTTCAAAGAAATCCGCGAGCGCGGGGTGCCGCTCGAACCCGGCGCTGTTTTCTGGCGGCCGCCGGTTGCCGCAGCGCCCAAGACGCGGCGTCGGCCGGTCCCGTGCAAACAGTTGTGGCCCGATCCGGCGCGCGACAGTGTGGCGGTGTTGCCGAGCGAGAAATTCACCGACCCGCGCGTGACCGCTGCCGGTGAGCCGCGCGCGCAAGTCGCGCTGCAGCGGCTGCGGACCCTGTGGTTCAACACCGGTACGCTGTGCAACATCGAATGCCGTAATTGCTACATCGAATCCAGTCCGAAGAACGACCGGCTCGTTTACATCGATCGCGCCGAGGTCGCGGCCTATCTCGACGAAATCGAACGCGACGGCTGGGACACCGAGGAGATCGGCTTCACCGGCGGCGAGCCGTTCATGAATCCGCATCTCTTCGGTATCATCGAAGAGTGCCTCGCGCGCGGCTTCCGCGTGCTCGTGCTCACCAACGCCATGCGGCCGATGCAGCGCGCCAAGGCGAAGCTGCTCGATCTGAACCGCCGGCTCGGCGAGCGCCTCATCATCCGCGTGTCGCTCGACCATTTCACCGCGGAACGGCACGAAGACGAACGCGGGCCCGGCACCTACCAGCCGACCATCGACGGGCTGGTCTGGCTCGCACGCAATGGCTTCAACGTCGCGGTCGCCGGCCGCACCATGTGGTGCGAGGACGCCGCCGCCGAGCGCGACGGCTATGCCCGGCTGTTTGCTGCGCACGGAATTCCGGTCGATGCGCACGATCCGGGTGCGCTGGTGTTGTTCCCGGAAATGGACCGCGCCGCCGACGTGCGGGAGATCACCGAGGCATGCTGGGGCATTCTCGGCAAGTCGCCGGCCGAGGTCATGTGCGCGACCTCGCGCATGGTGGTTAAAAGAAAAGGCGCGGAGCGGCCGGCGGTGCTCGCTTGCACGCTTGTTCCCTACGACGCGCAGTTCGAACTGGGGCCGACGTTGAAGGACGCCGGAGGGGCGGTGCCGCTCAATCACCCGCACTGCGCCCGCTTTTGCGTCCTCGGCGGCGCGTCGTGTAGCGCGCAGGCGACCAGTTAAGAATTCCTTGCCGATTGCAGCGTATGACCGCTGCTGACCGATACCGCGCTGCCGTGGCTCGAGCGCGTGGCGCTGCGTGCTGGGCATGCGCGTGCGCGGATAACGGGTGCGAGCCCAGGGAGGGAGCAACTCATGTCCATCGACGCCGTGGAGCGCCTAGTACCGGCGACGTCTCGCGTCTCGCTGCCACTGTGGGTCGCTGCCGCGATTTATGCGCTCCTGGTCGCGGTCGGCGGTATGTTGCTCAACGATCCCGACGTGTACTGGCACATCGCAACCGCTCAATGGATTGTCGAGCACCGTGCCTTTCCCCACGTCGACATATTTTCCTGGACGGTGCCGGGCGCGCCGTGGATCGCGAAGGAATGGCTCTCGCAGTTGCTCTATGCCGGCGCCCACGCGGTCGCCGGTTGGTCCGGCGTCGTCGTTCTTGCCGCGGCGGCGATCGCCACCGCCTTTGCGCTGCTCGCGCATTTTCTGCTGCAAAAGCTTGCGCCGCGGCCGGCGCTCACTCTGGTCGGCGCCGGATTCGTGCTGGCGGCTCCGCACCTCTCGGCGCGGCCGCATGCGCTCGCCCTGCCGCTGATGGTCATCTGGGCGGGCGTGCTCATGAACGCCGTCGACCGTCGCCGCTTGCCACCCCTGGCGCTCGTTCCCGTCATGACGTTGTGGGCGAACATGCACGGCAGCTTCACGCTCGGCCTGGCGCTCGTTGCGCCGCTTGCGTTCGAGGCGTGGTGGAGCGCGGGCGCTGAGCGGCGCGAGACCACGCTGCAGTGGCTCCGCTTCGGTGCGTTGGCGTTGTTGGCCGCCTGCGTGACGCCCTATGGGCCGGAACCGATCCTCGTCGCTTGGCGGATGCTCGGGCTGGGTCAGATTCTCACGCTCATCAACGAGTGGCAGCCGCAGAACTTCGGCCATATCGGCGGATTCGAGGCTTGTCTGCTGCTCGGCATGGGCTTCGCCCTTTACCGCGGCATCGTGCTCCCACCGCTGCGCATCGTGATGCTGCTCGGATTGTTTCATCTCGCCTTGTCGCAGACGCGCCACGTGGATGTGCTCGGATTGCTTGCCCCATTGGTGTTGGCGCAGCCGCTCGCGGCTCAGGTCGGATCGGCCGAAGAACGCGCGGACGACTCGTCCGCGTCATCGCCCGGCCGCGCCTCCGGGTTGCTGGCAGCGTGTCTGGCGGCACTGACGTTCGCGCTCGCCGGCATTGGCCACTGGGCGCCGGGTCCGCAGATCACGCCGGTCGGCGCGCTCGCCGCCATCAAGGCGCACAACGCCGGCCCCATTCTCAACGACTATGACTACGGCGGCTACATGATCTATGCGGGGGCGCGTCCCTTCATCGATGGCCGCACCGATCAGCTCTACGGCGAGGCGTTCCTGGTCCGTTATTATCGCGACGTCAGCCTGAGCAACGTCGACGACTTCGTGCATCTGCTCGACGAGTACCACATCGGCGCAACCCTGCTCTTCCCGACGACTGCCGCCGTCGGCCTGCTCGATCGCATGGACGGGTGGCAGCGCGTCTACGCCGACAACGTCGCCGTCGTGCACGTGCGCCGCGCCGCTGCACGCTGATTTTCGCGTCGCTGGGGGACCGTTGAGAATGTGGCACGTGCGCGGCTGAGGGCGCGGGCGCAGGGAAAGGACAAGCATGTCCATCCACACCGCTGAGCGGCTCACGCCGGCCACGTTTCACATCTCGCTGCCGCTGTACGTCGCGGCCGCTATCTACGCGCTGCTGCTTGTGCTCGGCAGGGTGCTGCTCAACGATCCCGACGTTTACTGGCACATCGCCACGGGGCGATGGATCGTCGAGCATCGCGCCTTTCCGCACGTCGACCCGTTCTCTGCGACCGTGGCGGGCGCGCCGTGGATCGCCAAGGAGTGGCTCTCGCAGCTCCTCTACTCCGGCGCCCACGCGCTCGCCGGCTGGCCGGCGGTCGTCGTCCTCGCCGCCGCCGCCGCCGCCGCCGCTTTCGCGCTGCTCGCCTATTTTCTCCTGCAGAAGCTTGCACCGATTCCGACGCTTACCCTCGTGGCCGCGGGCTTTGTGCTCGCCTCCCCGCATCTCCTCGCGCGTCCGCACGTCCTGGCGCTGCCAGTAATGGTCGTTTGGGCGGGCGTGCTCTTCAACGCGGTTGATGATCGGCGAGCCCCGCCGATGGCGCTGCTTCCGGTCATGACCCTGTGGGCGAACCTGCACGGCAGCTTCACCCTCGGCTTGGCCCTCATCGCGCCGCTCGCGTTCGAGGCGTGGCTGAACGCGGGCACGGCGCGGCGCGCCACCGCGATGACGTGGCTTCGCTTCGGCGCATTGGCGCTGGTTGCCGCGTGCGTGACCCCCTATGGGCCGGAGCCAATCCTCGTCGCCTGGCGGGTGCTCGGCCTTGGTCAGACCCTCTCAATCATAGAGGAGTGGCAGCCACAGGACTTCAGCCGGATCGGCGGATTCGAGATTTGCCTGCTGCTCGGCCTGGGTTTCGCCCTCTACCGCGGCATCGTGTTGCCGCCGCTGCGCATCGTGATGCTGCTCGGGTTGCTGCACCTCGGACTGTCGCAGGGGCGCCACGTGGATGTGCTCGGCCTGTTGACGCCATTGCTCCTCGCGCAGCCGTTGGCGCGCCAGTTCGGATCGGCGGGAGAAGGCACGGATGACCCATCCCAGCAGACGTCCGGCCCCGCCCTTGGGGCGTTGGCGGCGTGCTTGGTCGCGCTGACGGGGGCGCTCGGCAGCATCAGCGGATGGGCACCGCACGCGCAGCTCTCCCCCATTGGCGCGGTTGCTGCCATCAAGGCGCGCAACGCCGGCCCTGTTCTCAACAGTTACAACTTCGGCGGCTACCTCATCTACGCGGGTGTCAAGCCGTTCATCGATGGCCGCACCGATCAGCTCTACGGCGACGCGTTCATGGGCCGTTATGCTGACGCCCTCATGCTGAAGAACGTCGGTGACTTCGCGCGTTTGATCGACGACTACGGCATCAACGCGACGCTCCTCAGCCCGGGGGTTCGTGCCGTAAGCCTGCTCGATCACATGGACGAGTGGCAGCGCGTCTATGCCGACGACGTGGCGGTCGTGCACGTGCGCCGCACTGCTGCACGCTGATTCTCGCGTCGCTGGGCGGACCGCCGGCCGAAAGGGCTTATTAACGCTGGCCTTCTAGGTTGGCACGCCCAGGGATCAGGTCCGTGCCATGGCCAGCCATTCGCCCGTCGCCGTGCGCTACAGCATCGTGATTCCCATTTTTAACGAAGAAGCGGTCCTGCCTATCCTGCTGCGGCGCATCGATGCGCTGATGGACAAGCTCGACGCGCCGGCCGAGACCATTTTCGTCGACGACGGCAGCACCGACTGCAGTTCGATCGTGCTCAAGGCGCGAGCGCGCGACGATCATCGCTGCCGATACATCGGATTGACCCGCAACTTCGGGCATCAGATCGCGATAACGGCCGGCATGGATGCGGCAAACGGGGACGCAGTGGTCGTCATGGATGGCGACCTCCAGGATCCACCGGAAGTCGTCCTCGACATGATCGCCAAGTGGAAGGAGGGCTATCACATCGTCTACGGCCGCCGGCTGACCCGAGAAGGCGAGGGGCCGTTCAAGCGCTGGACTGCCGGCTTGTTCTACCGGCTGCTGGGCCGGCTCTC
>Ga0306923_10001060_pt1 | contig 23680 bp, 18 predicted proteins | sample sta12Can44000108_FD_203841 | JGI IMG/M metagenome (GOLD analysis project Ga0306923, IMG submission 203841) | Lab enrichment of tropical soil microbial communities from Luquillo Experimental Forest, Puerto Rico - statanox.12C.anox.44.000.108 (v2)... | ecosystem: Environmental > Terrestrial >... | reverse complement strand
TGATGAGACGTCTCGTCCTCGCATTGGTGGTACTCGGCGCGGCAGCAATCTCGACGCAGGCACAGAATGCAATTCCCGATCTCAAGGGCACGTGGTCGGGAAAAGGTAAGGCACTCGTCTTCGGCACCAATCCTCATCATCCCGGTTCGCAAACGGCTACCGACGCCCCGCGCGTGCGCGACATCGAGGCGACTTATACTGTCGAGGGCCAAGAGGGCCGGCTCGTCTGGGGTCGTTCTGCATCCACGGCCGCCGATACCAAAGAGCCGTTCGCCTGGGCTATTGCGAGCGACAACAAGACCATCGTCGGTGCGGATATGGACGGCTATTTTCGCATTACGCTCGTTGGCCCCAATCGCATGGAGAAGTGCTACACCCATAACGGCACGAGCCCGAGCCGGTCGGTCGTCGCGACCTGTTACATGATGGATCGCGTGAAGCGATAGGTCGTTGGCGCACCAACACAGCCCGTAATCGCCCACGCACGCAGCGACGCCTGAGCGCTTGGCCCCCGCCAGCGCGGCGATTGATGCGGATGATTGTGGGAGGGCCCCGGCGAGGCTTTCACCAGGGCCCAGCGCTCCCTTAGGCTCTTTGGGGGGCAGTGGGGCCTTCCAGGAACGCCATAGGGTTATTGTCTAGCCGGCGGTTTGGTTCCCACCGAAGCGCAATGCGGCTTTGCGCCCCGAGCGAATGTGCCGCAGCTTGCGCAGGTGGGATGAGGATACTGGCTCAGCCCATCTCGACGGCCAAAGTGGCGTCGAGCGCAGGCTCCTCGAAATACGGGAAGCCAAGCCCCGCACCGAGCATCCGCCGGCCGCGGCGTAACGCGGCCGCGGCGGTGCGCGCATCGAGCGCCGTGCGCGCAAGGGCCGGAAGCTGACCGGGCTGGCGCATCACCGACCGCAACACCGCGACGACGTCCGCTGTCCCGTCGTGGCGTAAGCCGAACACCGCCGCCGGCGGGAGCAGGCTATGCGCCGGATCGATGACGGCGCGGCAGGCGGCAAAGGGAATGCGATGCGCGGCGGCGATTCGGGCCGCCACGTGTGATTCGGTGTCAACGGCCACGGCGCCGGTTTGCAGATGGAGTTGCCGTTTTTCCAACGGCTCCGCCACCGGAGTATCCGCTCCAATAATCTCGGCGTGCATGGCTCCGGGAAGCGCGGCGAGCAGTGACCGTGCCCATCCGCGATCGGTTGGAAAGTCCCCCTGCTCCGTCCTGACACGGGACGCGACGACCCAATCGCCGGCCGCAAGATGGGGCGCCAATCCGCCGGCGATTCCGAAGCTGATGATTCCGGTAGCGCCACGCTTGGCCGCCGCCTCGAGCGAGGCGACCAGTTGCGATGCATGGTTGCAGATCACCGCGACGCCCGGACCGAGCGCGATGCGTGCCTCCAGCGCAAGACAGGTGACTGCGACTACGTGCCCCCGAGTCGACATTCAAAGCTCGTTCTGTTCGCGCAGCGCGCCTTGGTGTCGCGTCAATAATCTTCCCCAGAATGTGAAATTGGTCAACGGCCCCCCGCCCCCATTCTCCTCGCCCACCGACGGCCCCGCGTTCCTATCCGTTGCTTGGCAATTTTGTCGTTAGTGAGCCAACCGCTCCTCTGCCGCCGCGTAATCGTGTCGGCCGCAATCACCCTGGGTCCCAAGAACGGACCGGGTACAAGAGTCGGGCCTATGACTCAAGAGGGCGCGGCCGGGCTACAATGTCTCAAACCCAGACGACCGGCACAAATCCCAGGCGTGCCGGCGCGACCCGCACGCACGCGGGACATTCGTCACCGCGGCAGATTGCGTAATGGTCGCCACGAGTGGGGAAATGCAAGCTGGTTCCCGCAGGAGATGTTCCCGCAGGAGATAATGACATGCCCACGTGGACGCCTGATCCGAGTTTTTATCCCTCGCCGCGCCAGGCCGCCAAGGCACCGCCCGAAACCCTTGCCTATGTCGCGGCCTTCGATCCGGACCGGAAATCCCCGGACCACATCGCGATCGTGGACGTCGATACGAAGTCGCCGTCGTATTCGAAGATCATCGGCCAGGTGGCCGCGACGGAGGTCGGCGACGAATTCCACCATTTTGGTTGGAACGCCTGCTCGTCGTGCTTGTGCCCGAACGCGCCGCATCCCCACGTGGAGCGCCGCTATCTCGTGGTGCCGGGCCTGCGCTCCTCGCGCATCTATATTCTCGACACCAAGCCCGATCCGCGCGCGCCCAAAATCGTGAAGATCATCGAGCCGTCGGAACTCGCCGACAAGACCGGCTATACCCGTCCGCACACCGTGCACTGCGGACCGGGCGGCATCTATGTCGCCGCCCTCGGAAACAAGGACGGCAAGGCCCCCGGCGGCGTCTTCGTCATGGATCACGAGAGTTTCGAACCGCTGGGCCGCTGGGAGGTCGACCGCGGATCGCAGCAGCTCGGCTACGACGCATGGTGGCATCTCGGCTACGACACCATGGTCACCAGCGAGTGGGGCACGCCGGACACCTTCGAGAACGGCCTCGTTCCGGAAGTTTTGCTCGGCAGCAAATACGGCAGGCGGTTGCATTTCTGGGACTTCACCAAGCGCAAGCACCTGCAGGAGATCGATTTCGGCGAAGAGCACCAGCTCGTGTTCGAGCTCAGGCCTGCTCACGACCCGACCAAAGCTTATGGTTTCGTCAACTGTGTCGTCAGCCTAAAGGATCTCTCCTCGTCGATCTGGACCTGGTTCCGCGAGGGCAACAAGTGGGCGGCGAAGAAAATCATCTCGATTCCGGCCGAACCGGCGGAGGCAGACGATCTTCCGCCAGTGCTCAAGGGCTTCAAAGCAGTTCCCCCGCTGGTCACCGACATCGATCTGTCGATGGACGATCGCTTTCTCTACGTCGCTTGCTGGGGTACCGGCGACCTGCAGCAATACGACGTCTCGGACCCGCTCAACCCAAAGCTCACCGGACAGGTGCGCATCGGAGGGATCGTGTCGCGCGCGAGCCACCCCGGTGCCAAGAACGGCAAGCTCAATGGTGGACCGCAGATGGTCGAGGTCAGCCGCGACGGCCGGCGCGTTTATTTCACCAACTCGCTTTATGGCGCGATCGATCCGCAGTTCTATCCGGAGGGTATCGACGGCTGGATGGTGAAGCTCGACGCTAATCCCGCAGGAGGAATAGCGTTCGATCCGAAATTCTTCATCGATTGGCCGAAGGGCCACCGGCCGCATCAAGTCCGCCTGCAGGGAGGCGACTGTTCGTCGGATTCGTATTGCTATCCGTGAAGTGACGGAAGCGGCGAGTTTACCGCGGCGCGGCGAAGGACCGCCATGAGCGTTCAGTCCACCGAGATCTGGCCGTGGTTGGCGCTCGCGGGGCTGGGCCTTTTTCATGGGCTCAACCCGGCGATGGGCTGGCTGTTCGCGGTCGCGCTCGGTTTGCACCGCGGCGGCCGGCAGATCGTGCTGCTATCGCTCGTGCCGATCACGGTTGGACATGCGGCAGCGGTTGCCGCAGTGCTGCTTGCCGTACTTACGCTTGGCGTGGTCATCGACCACACGACGCTGCTCCGCCTGGCGGCACTCGTGCTCATCGGCTGGGCCGCTTGGCATGCGCTCTACGGCCATCGCCAGCGCGTGCGGATCGGCATGCAGACCGGCCTCGCAGGCCTCGTGCTTTGGTCGTTTCTGATGGCGAGTGCGCACGGCGCGGGTTTGATGGTGATCCCTGCGCTGGCGTCGATCTGCAGCTCTGCGCCATCGGGCGCGAGCGCGACGTTCGCTGCCCCGCTCGCGCTCGCCGCGCTCGGCGTCCATTCCGCCGCCATGCTGGCGACGATCGCGGCGGTTTCGCTGATCGTCTACAACTGGACGGGCGTCGATTTTCTTCGGCGCAGCTGGATCAACGTCGATTTGATTTGGGTCGCTGTGCTCGCCACATGCGGCGTTATTTTACTGGTCGCGTAGCCCGCGAGAACGCGGCATGACTGAGCGGGCGGCCAGTGGCCACGCGCGAGGCTTCGCTCATTCCTTTCCGCTCGTGCGCCAGCGTGAGAGTTGCAGCACGCGCTCGCCATCATCCCGTGGCGCCCTGCGTTCTAGAGCTTCCCGAATCGCTTTTTCCAGAGCGGATAGCTGGAACGGCTTGCGCAGAATCGAAAACCGTGCCTGGGCCGATTGCACCACGTCGTTGTAGCCGCTGGTGAGGACGACGGGGATGTCCGGATAGTGGTTGGCGATTTCCTGGGCCAGCGCGATACCGTTCATGCCGCCGGGCATGACGACGTCGCTGAAGACGAGATCGATCTTGTCACCGCGTTGCAGCCGGTTCAGCGCGTCGGCGGCGTTTTCCGCGCGCGCAGTCTGGTAACCGAGCTGCTCGACCAGCGAAGCGGTGATCTCGGCAACCTCCGCGTTGTCCTCGACCACGAGAATGGTGCCCTGCCCGGACACAATGGGTTGGGTCGGGGGCGCCGGCACCGTCTCGACCGGGATCGCCTGCTTGCGTGGCAGATAGATGGTGATGGTGGTGCCGCCGCCGGCCGTGCTGGTGGCAATCACCGTGCCGCTCGATTGATGCGAAAAGCCGTAGACCTGCGCCAATCCCAGGCCGGTGCCTTTCCCCAGCGCCTTGGTCGTGAAGAACGGCTCGAAAATACGCGGCAGAACGTCGGGCGCGATGCCCACGCCGGTATCGGCCATCGCGAGTGCGACGAAGTCCCCCTCGAGTTGATCGACGCCGTCGCTTTTCTTTAGGTTGACGTTGCGCGCCGATAGCGTGAGCGAGCCCCCGCCGGGCATGGCATCGCGGGCATTGACTGCGATATTGACCAGCGCCAACTCGAGCTCCGCAATGTCAACTTCGACCGGCCAGACGTCAGCCGGTATATCGCACTTGAGTTGAACGTTGCCGCGCAATGAGCCGACGAGCATTTCGCGTACCGATTCGACGCGTTCCCTGAGGTCGGTGATCACGGGATTGAGCGGCTGTCGCCGCGAGAACGCCAGCAGCTGGCGCGTCAGGCTCTCGCCGCGATTGGCGGCGGAGTGCACGGCGTCGATCGCCTGCAGGTGCTTGGGATCGCTAAGCCGACGTCGCAAAAGTTGCGCGTGGCCGCTGACGATCATCAACAGGTTGTTGAAATCGTGGGCAATGCTGCCGGTGAGCTGGCCGAGCGCTTCCATCTTCTGCGACTGAGCGAGCTGCTCCTGCGCCCGCTCGAGCGAAGCTTGAGCCTCCCGTCTCTCGGTCATGTCGCGGGTGATTTTCACGAAACCCGCAAGCGTGCCGACCTCGTCGCGCACGGCCTCGATCACCGCGCTCGCCCAGAACAAGCTCTTGTCCCGCCGCACGCGCCAGCCCTCGACGGCGCATTTGCCCTCGTAGGCGGCGAGTTGGAGCGCGCGCGCGGGCTCGCCGCGCTGTTGCTCCTCCTCGGTGTAGAAGCGACTGAAGTGCTCTCCGACAATCTCCGGCGCGCTGTACTGGTGGATGCGTTGCGCGCCCACATTCCAATTGGTGATGTAACCGCTGCGGTCGAGCATGAAGATCGCGTAATCGGTGACGCCTTGAATCACCGTGCGAAAACGCCATTCGCTTTCCATGAGCGCCTCTTGCGCCTTGCGGCGCTCGGCGATGTCGTGTTCGAGCGCGGCTTCGGTCCGCTTGCGCTGCTCGATCTCGGTGTGCAGGACCTCGGTCGTGTGCTCGAGGGCGGCGCTGCGTTCCTGGAGCGCCTTCTGCAGTTCATCATGCGCGCGCTGGAGTTGTTCTTCGGCGCGGCGGCGCTCGGTGACGTCCTCCGCCACCACCATGAGATGCCGGGCGACGCCGCTCGAATCGGCGATGGCCGAAACGTTGTTGCGGACCCAACGGCGCGAGCCGTCCGGCAGCACATGCCTTGCTTCGAGGACAAATCCTTCGCCGGTGTGGATCGCCTGCCGGATCATATTGCCCACTTGCGGCAGGTCTCCGGGGTCGACCAGATCCTGGATGCGCATCTGCAGCAGTTCCAGCGCCGGGCGGCGGAGGATCCCGCAAAATCGATGATTGGCCAGAGTAAAGCCTCCTGCCGTATCGATTTGCGCGATGCCTACGCCCGATTGGGTGAACATCGCGCGGAGAATCTGCTCGTGGCGGCGTAATTTGACCTCCACGCGCTCTCGTCCTGCGACGTCCGCGCTTATGACCAGACTCACCACCGAGCTGCTAATCATGAACAGGACGAGCGGGAAGAATCCGCCGTCGGCGGTCGCAGGCGCGAATGGGCCGCCGCCCGCCAACGCTCCCCAGACCGCAAAGCAGGAGAGAATGAGCACGCTGGTCGCGGTGTCGCGCTCTCCGCAGCAAAGCGCCGCCCACAGCAATGGCAGGGCCGCCAGAAATGCGAACGCGTTCGTCGCGGCGCTTTGCTCGAACAGGGGACTGAATGCGATAAGCCCCACGAGAATCACCGCGACGATGGCGACGCTCGAGGACAACACCTTGCCCGGATCAAAGCCGCGGAAGCTGCCGATGGCCCAAAGCACGATGGCGGGTGCAACCACAAGCGCGCCGGCCGCGTCGCGCAGCCACCATCCGATGCCCGACGCGATGAGGTTGTCCAATTCCACATGCCCGGCAAGGTAGAGGCTGCCGGCACGGACGAGGGCACCGATCAAGGCGCTAGGTCCGAGCACGACCAACGCAAATTTGACGACCCCGGCTGGCGTATCGAAGGTTCTGCGGCCTTGCGACCAGATGTTGAGCAGGTAACCGCCGGTGATTGCCTCGAGCGTGCTACTGGCCGCGGCACCCAAGGCCGGCAGCACCGAGTCCGCAGTGGCCGGATCGGCAGCGCTGGTCAGCATCCCGCTGGCAAAGGCGGCGGCAAGAATCGCCGGCCACACCCGCAGGCCGCACACGAGAACGGCCGCCAAGGCAAGACCGCTGGGCGGCCAGACCGGGGTGCTGCTTGAATAGATCGAAGTCAGCGTCACAGTCGCCTGGGCCAGAACAAAATAGGCGGCGCCGACGATGACGAGTTCAAAGGCGTATCTTGCCACCCCGCGGGGTTGCAGCGCTGTGACGAACCCTGAAGCTGAGAAACGAGCCACGGCCTGCCCCCTCGCCGCGCCGTTTTATCGTAGCCTCTCCTATTTGCGCGCTGGCGTCTGCTCCCCGACTTATTGATCAACGGAACTGCGGCGGAACTCAGGCCGTGGGCGGGCGAAAAGCACCGAGGAAACTTTGATCATCGCCCAACCATCACGCACGCGGCAGCGTCATTTACATGGCGCTGCGCAGTGATTCGCCGACCGGCATGGGCGGCCGCGGCAGATCGCCGAAAATTCTGTCGTTTTCGGGCAGGAACCACGACGGGATGAGCTTGAGCCCAGCAAGGAGCGGACGCTCTTCCTCGCTGCTCCATGCTGCAGGCTCATCGCGGCCCGCCGTAGTCGGGATACTTTGCCCTGCCGTCTTTGGCGCGGAGTTGGAGGAAACGGCGGCTGCGTCGATCGCGAGCGGCTCGCCGGTGCGCGCCTTCGGCTCCGCGCTCGCGACCCCCTGTTCGGACTTCTGGTTGCGGCGTGCCGGTGCGGTAGGCGCGGACTTCGCGGGTTTCGGCGCCGGGGCCATGGCGGGTGCGACGCTCACACGCTCCGCCTGCGTGTCCGCGGCGCTCTGCGCGACCACGGCACCGCGCGCCTCCCGAGCCGCGTTCTCGATCGTGGCGGGCGATATCTGGACGACGGCTGTCGCAGGCGCGGGCGACCTCTCGATGTGGCCGAGGAAATAGGCGCAGAGCGCGCTCGCGACCCCCGCCCCCGCCACCTCGATAAATTTGACCGCGAACCTGGATAGATAGGTTGATTTCACGATCCCCTCCGATTTCAAACGGTTGATTGATTTTCAAACACTCGTTTGAGACATCTTCATGGCGGGAAGCGAGGTCACGCGTGGCAAATCGAGGGAAAAGTGACGCTGCGCTACGTGGTTTCGGCACCGCGTGCGGGGGCTGCGAAGCCGGCAAGCGATTGATTGCCGAGCCGTCGCCGCGCCGCCAGATGGGGTTTAAGACCGCGCCTTCGCCGGCAATCGGCCCAGACCGGTTACAGCCCAGGTGGTTATTGTCTCGGCAAGTCGGTTCACGAAGCGTTGGTCCACCTTGAGGCGCAGCGGCGGGGCGGCCAGCTGCTCCGCGTTGCGCACGAAAATGTTGCATTGTCCGAACAGCCACAACGCGGCGACGACCGCCTGCTCGTGTGTCGCGCCGTCCGGTAGGAAGCGGCGGGCAAGCTCGGTCGCGGCGGCGAAGAAAGGGGCCGCCTCGCGCGCCATGAATTTGCGAAAGACCGCGGTCGGCTTGAGCGTTTCCCAGCCGAAAATGCGCACGTAATCGCTGACCTCGTCGCGCGCGGTCATGGGCCGCAGCTGCCGGCGCACGAATTGCCGCAAATGCGCTTCGCGCGACAGCCTTTCGGGCTTTTGCGGCGTGTCCTCGCTCATCAGCGCGCGTAAGGCCGTCTCCAATACGGCGCGATAGAGTCCTTCCTTGCTGCCAAAATGATAATTGATCGCCGCCTGATTGACGTCTGCCTCGGCTACGATGGTGCGGATGCTGGCGCCTTCATATCCGCTCAGCGCGAAGGCACGGGACGCCGCCTTGATGATCTTCTCCCGAGTGGCTTGCGAGACTCGGGTCACTTTAGCTGGCCGCTGCATGCGTCAGATCCATATTCAAACGAGCGTTTGAGATAGCGTGCAACGGTCGCTCATACAAGATTGAGATTGATAAATTCCCGCAAATGACGTGCGTTTCGGGTTTGTGTAGCCTACCCGAGGCGCGCCTGCATGATCCGATAGGTTTTTGATCCGATGAAATGGTGGGTTCGCTTCGCTCAAGCCCACCTGCGCCACGCGTGATCGCTAGAACAGCTCGAAGTATTCCCGCTGCTCCCACTCCGTGACCTCCGCGCGGTAGCGGGTGATCTCGGCTTCCTTGATGCGCAAGTAATAGTCGATGAAATTCTTGCCGAAGCCTGCGTCCAGGCAAGCGTCCGCGCGCAGCGCGCCGAGCGCCTCCTCGAGGCTCTTCGGCAAAGGCGGGGCGTCAACCTCATAAGGCGTGTCCGCCGATGATCCGGGATCGAGCTTGCGTTCGACGCCGTCAAGACCGGTGGCGATTTGCGAAGCCATATAGAGGTACGGATTGGCGGCCGGTTCGCCTGCCCGATTTTCGAGCCGCGTGGCCGCATCGCCGCGGCCGCCGAGCACGCGGACCATCGCTCCGCGATTGTCACGCCCCCAAATCACGCGGTCGGGCGCCAGCGAATAGCTGCGATAGCGTTTATAACCGTTGATGGTCGGCGTCGTGAAGGCAGCCGCCGCGGACGCGTGGGCGAGGAGACCCGCCAAGAAATTCCGACCGAGGCTGGAGAGCATCTCATTGTCGTCCGACGCGAAAGCGTTGGCATTGGAGCGCCGGTCGCGCAGCGATTGATGTAGGTGCCAACCGCTCGACAGCACATTTGGGAGCTTCGGACGGGTCATGAACGTCGCGTGACACCCTTGCCGCCGGCAGATCTGTTTCACTGCGCTGCGGAACAGCATCATGGTATCGGCAGGCGCAAGTCCGACCTGCGGCTGGAACGTGAATTCGCACTGGCTGGGACCCAGTTCGACCTCGACCGAGCGCAGCGGCAAACCGAGGGCGAGGACCTCCCGACGCACGATTTCCAGAATTGGCTCGATCTGATCGAAGCGCGTTTCCGTCAGATACTGATAGCCCTGCGACAGCAAGCTGACCTGCGGCGCCTCGCCGGGCCAGGTGGCATCACTCGGGGCGAGGCGCGCATTGTCGAGCCTAAAAACGTGAAACTCGACTTCCAGGCCCGCTATGTAGTCGAATCCGGAATCGGCGAGCCGTTGCAGCACCCCGCGATAGAGGTGCCGAGTCGAGAACGGCACCGGCTTCCCGTCGGCAAAATAAATGTCGCACAGCACCCAACCGGTGCGCGGCGCCCACGGCAGCACGCGGAAGGTGGTGGGATCGGCGATCATGAGGAAGTCGCCGCCGCCCTCCATCTCGGCCATGCCAAAGCCGCCGCCGGCGGTGAAAACCGGAAACGCGGTTTTGTGCGCCGTATCCTTGGCGAGCAGCGTCGTGGTGATAGAGCAGCCGTTGCGCATCACGGCCGCGGCTTCCCTGGCGATGATGGTTTTTCCGCGCAGGATGCCGTGCTGGTCCGGGAACGATAGGCGCACCACTTCGAGCCCGCGCTCCTCGATCGCCTTGTCGGCCTTGGCCGCCGCCTCGAATTGCTCGTCGTTCCACAGCCCGTGGCGCTCGACGAAGCTGCGCGCCTTTCTTTCTTCGGAGGACGACACCAAATCACCCAGCTGCTGAACAGGCGTAGGTTAGTCCATTTATGACTGTCGTTCGAGCGCAGACGAGGTGCAAACTCAATGCACGCTTGCGGCGCTCGCCTGCAGGGCGGCGATGAGATCGCTTGATCCCTGCACGGCCAGGCGCTGATGATAAAAGCGCAGGCCGTAAAGCCCGCCCAGCTCCTCCCCCGCTCCGGCTCGGCCCGGACCGCCGTGATTGCATTGGGGCATGACGATACCGTGGCCGGTATGCGCGGTTGCGATCCCGGGATCGACGGCCAGAACGCGGCCGTGGCTCGGTGCGATCTTGCTCACCATGCGAGCGAGAAAGTCCTTGTCCTCGCCGTAAACCGATGCAACGAGCGACCCGCCTCCGCGTGCGATCAGATCAGCGGCACTCTGTTCATCGCGGTACGGCACGACGGTCGCGGCCGGACCAAACACCTCGACCTCGTGCACCGCTTGCGCGTTCGATACATCTTTGAGTTTGAGCAAGGTCGGCGCAACAAATGCCGATTTGGTCTTGTCGATGCCGTCCAGCGCCGGCGCCTCGGCGCCGCCGCAGACGATCGTAGCCTCGGACGCCAAGCGCCGGATGCCATCCAATGCGGCAGCCTGCTGGCCGCGCGTGACGAGCGGCCCCATCCGGGTATCCGCCTGCCGCGGGTCGCCGACCTTCGTTCCCTTGAGTTTCTCCGCCAGCGCATCGCTGACCGCTTCGGCCTTCTCCGCCGGGACGAAGATGCGCCGGATCGCGGTGCATTTCTGCCCGGCCTTGACCGTCATCTCCCGCACGACTTCACGCACGAAAGCGTCAAACGCAGCGCTGCCGGGCGCGGAGTCCGGCGCCAACAGCGCCGCGTTGATGCTGTCGGCCTCGATATTCACTGGCACGCTGTTGGCGATCACGTTCGGATGGCCGCGCACGCGCGCCCCCGTACCGGCCGAGCCGGTGAAGGCGATGACGTCGTCGCCGGTGAGCGTCCTGAGAAGCTCACCGGTGCTGCCGCAGAGGACACTCAGCGCCCCCTCGGGTAAGACCTTGGCGCCGATCACGTCCTTCACCATGGCGTGCGCCAGCAGCGCGGTCGCGGAGGCGGGCTTGGCGAGCACGGGCAGACCGGCGAGGAGCGATACCGCCGCCTTCTCCCATAGGCCCCAACTCGGGAAATTGAACGCGTTGATATGCACCGCGACGCCGCGGCGCGGCACCATCAGGTGAATGGCTTGATAGTTCTCCGCCTTGGCAAGCCGCAGGGGCTTTTCATCGAGCAGCGTGCACATCTCACCCAGCCCAGCACCGAGGCGGGCATAGTATTTCAGCGTGCCGATACCGCCGTCGATATCGATCGCCGCGTCCGTCTTGGTATTACCGGAATTGGCCACGGCGATTGCTTCATAGCGCGCGCGGTTCGCAGTGAGCACGTCGGCGACGGCGCCGACGAGCTTTGCTCGCTCGCCATAGCTTAAGCCTCGCAGCCCATGCTGGCCTTCCCTGCGCGCGAATCCGAGCGCGCTCTCAAGATCAAGGCCTTTCGCCGAAACGGTGGCCAACGCGTCTCCTGTGACCGGATCGACGAGGGTTGTCTCGACCCCCTCCCCCCGCTGCCAGCGGCCGGATAGATAGCTGTCGAGATTCTCTGGCGCTGTACTCATGACTCGCTCCCTTACGACGCAGGTCCGGCGTCGGGATTTATGATTTCTTGTGAGGGTGTGCGTGCTCGGGCTTGCTGAGCATGTGACTGCACCCAGCCTTGTTCGCCCAGTATTCCCACGCCCGCCAGGTTTCCGACGAATAGGGACTGTAGCCGCGGTTGCGGGCATCGATTTCGCCCTGGCGCAGATACGCGATCTCGCCGCCCAATTGCTTGGCGCGCAGCAACGCGCGTGCGTTGCGCGGCAAATAGACCGACATCCGCACCACCTCGATGAGCGAGCGCGCCGCCGAAGCAAAGCCATGACCCCGCATCAAGGCGACGTTGTTGTCGGCGAGAGATTTCGCGAGATCGCGGCCCTGCTCCATGTTGGTGACAAGCAGGTTGGTGTCGCCAAACTTGTCTGCGATGTCCCACACCGGCACATTGGCGCCGATGAAGCTGCCGGAATGAATCACGGGACGAAGCGGCGTCGCCTGCGCGATGCCAAACGGCAGAATGTCTTCGGCATGGGCATGGACGACCGACTGGATATCCGGACGCGCTTCGTAGATGGCGGCGTGAATGAACCGCTCGAGATAAAGCGGGCGTTTCTCCTCGCGCACCGGTTGCCCGTCGAGGCCCAGTTCGACGATGTCGCTCGGCTCGACCAGTTCGGGCGCGACCGATCGGGCGAGGAAAAAATGCTTTGGATTGTTGGGATGACGAATGCTCACATGGCCGTAAGCATCCACGACCTCCTCGCGCGCGAGAATGCGATTGGCGATGACGAGGTCCTTAATGACGGTATCAAGCCTACCCATGGTTTGCTGACCTCAAGATGACGCGTCCGTCCGGCGAGGACGCGGCGGTGAACTAGTAGGTCGGAACGAAGAGATCATCCACCGGAACGGGCGCGGCGATCAACGATTGATCGGTAAGATAGGTCACGAAGGCTTCGAGCGTCGGTCGGTTGGGTTCGAGTCCGTACGGCCAGGGATCACCGTTGAACAGCTCATAGATCTCGTCGATGTCGCGCATGAGAAACGGCGTCATGTAGCGCAGCGCGCGCAAATTGAACATTTTCTCGAGCGCGATCTTCTTGGAGTCGCAAAAAGCGTTGTACAGGCTGCTGGCGATGAACGGATATCGCTCGTAGAGCTGTTTGCGGATGGCAACGAGGTGCATGATCGGGTAGATCTTCGTGCGCTTGTAGAATTCCTTTTCCAGCTCCACGTAATTCGGAAACAGCCGCACGATGTCCGCATTGCTGCGGATCGCTTCGGGCAAGCTCGTACCCAGTGTCGCATCGACGACGCGCTCCTCGATGAGGTCGCTCATCGATTTATTCGAGGTATTTTGCTCGATCGGAATGGGCTTGAGCAGCGGCAGCACGGTGGGACTGCCATGGGCGCCGCCGGTATTCATCGCGCCCTGAACCCAGCGGATTTTCCGCAGATCGACGCCGTATTCGTGCTGCAGCAGCCCGTTGATGTAGATCGCCGCCGTCATGGTGAACAAAGGCACGCCCACGCGCTTGCCCTCAAGGTCCTTGGGCGTCTTGATGCCCGCCTTGCGGTGGACCGCGATGAAGCCGTGGCGAAAAGCCCGCGACGGAAACACCGGAATAGCGACGAAAGGACACTGCTTGTTGGCGAAGCGCTGGACGAACTCGGAGCTCGAAAATTCGGCAACGTCGAACTCCTCGCCCCCAGCCATGCGGTCGAAGATCGGCCGCGGCTGGTCAATGGCGATGAAATTGAGATCGATGCCCTCGACCTTCACCTCCCCCGTATAGAGCGGCTGCATGCGGTCGTAGAGGCCACACGCAAACGAAAGCTGCAACTTTGCCATCTGCTGCCGTCCCCGGTGCCCTTAAGAAGGCTTGAGCCTTAGCACGCGCGCGCGGCGGCCGAAAACCCCGATTGGCCAGTTCATCGGCGCTGGCAGCACGTGCTAGTGTTGTTCGTCAGACAGGCGCTCCTCGAGGCTTCCTGTGCAGGAGGCTCAGCCTGGGAACGCAAGGAGTCCGATTGAGGTCACCCCCATGAACAAGCCGGTCACCGACATCCCACACCCGAAAATGCTGCTCGATCCCTATGCGACCTGGGCGGCGAAGGAGGGCGTGCCGGTCACCGAGGACTTCGGCGTCGATTTGCTGGCGGTTCCCACCGCGCCGTGGCCTCGCTTCGGGATCGACGGCGGGCTCGTTCATCTCAAAGGCCGCGGCGACTTCGTTTCGGTGTTCGTCCTTGACCTCGCCGCCGGCGCCAAGTCGGCACCGCAGAAGCATCTATTCGAGGAGGTGGTCTACGTGCTGTCCGGGCACGGCAACACCACCATCGAAACGAGTGACGGGCGCAAGCACAGCTTCGAATGGGGCCCAAAAAGCTTGTTCGCGCTGCCGCTCAATGCCCGCTATCAGCACTTTAATTCGAGCGGGCGCGAACGCGCGCGGCTCGCCTCGACCAACAATCTCGGGCTCATGCTCAATCTGTTCCACAACGAATCCTTTGTGTTCGACAACGAGTACGGGTTTCCCGAACGCCAGGGCGCGGCGAAATATTTCAGCGGGGAAGGCGAGTTCATTCCGGTGCGGCCGGGCCGCAACATGTGGGAGACCAATTTCGTCCCGGATCTCGCCGGCTTCGAGCTCAAGGCGTGGGAGCAGCGCGGCGCGGGAGGATCGAACATGATGTTCATCCTCGCCGACGGCACCATGCACGCCCACACTTCGCAGATGCCGGTCGGCACTTACAAAAAGGCGCACCGCCACGGTCCCGATTTCCATGTCTTCGCCGTCACCGGGCACGGTTTCTCGCTGCTGTGGTACGAGGGAGAAAAGGACTTCGTGCGCATCGATTGGAAGCATGGCTGGGTGTTCGCGCCCCCCGACCAGATGTTCCATCAGCACTTCAATACCGCACCGGATCCCGCGCGCTACCTCGCAATCGCCTTCGGCAGCCTGCGCTATCCGTTCACCGCCGACAAACGCCGTGTTTTCCTGGGGATGGACGTCAGCGTCAAAGACGGCGGCTGCCAGGTCGAATACGAGCATCAAGATCCGCGTATCCACGGAATCTATCTCGAGGAGCTCGCCAAGCATCGCGTGCCGTCCGACATGGGCAAGTTCATCGACGGACGCCCGTACATCAAGGCTCCGGTCTAGGGCCGGCGGGGACTAGATGCACGATCTCGAGTTCGAGCATCTTCATGTCAGCCCCGAGGATGCCGCGGTCAACGAAGTTGCCTGGGCAGCCGACAATGTCGAGCTGACGACCGTCGGCATCGATATCGGCTCGTCGACATCGCATCTGATGTTCGCTCGGGTGCATCTGCAGCGGCTTTCCACAGCGCTGTCGAGCCGTTTCGTCGTCGTCGAGCGAAAAATCCTCTGGCAATCGCCGATCCTGCTGACCCCCTACCGTAGCGACTACACCATCGATGTCGACGAACTCGCCGGATTCGTCGGCGGCTGCTACGCCTATGCCGGCATTGAGCGCGAGAGCGTCGACAGCGGCGCCGTGATTTTGACCGGCGAGGCGCTCAAGCGGCGCAACGCACGCGCCATCGCCGACCTATTTTCGGAGGAGGCCGGCAAATTCGTCTGCGCTTCGGCCGGGCATCACATGGAATGCCACATGGCAGCGCACGGCTCCGGCGCCGTCGCGCTCTCACGCGGCCACAACGCGACGCTTCTCAACGTGGACATCGGCGGCGGCACGACAAAATTTGCCATCGTCGAAAAAGGGCGAACGCTTGCGACCTGCGCCATCGCGGTGGGCGGGCGGCTGATCGTTGAAAAGACCGACGGCGCGCTCGTGCGCATCGAGCCGCCCGCCGAAAAGGTCGCCGAGGCCGCCGGTATCGAACTCGCGCTCGGCAGGCCCCTTGCGCCGGCGGATCGCCGGCGGATCGCCGCGCGGATGGCGCGCATGATCATGGGTCTCATTGATCTGCGCCAAGGCGGCGAGCTTGCCCGCTCGCTGATGGTGACCGAGCCCTGGCCGGCCGAGCTTGCTAACCGGAGCATCGATGCCCTCACCTTTTCCGGCGGAGTATCCGAGTATCTGTACAAGCGCGAGACACGGCGCTTCGGCGATCTCGGCTTCGACTTGGCGGAGGAGTTGCGCCACGCGCTGGCGCATCGGCGCGACCTGCCCCCGATCTGGGACCCGGGCCAGGGCATCCGCGCGACCGTCATCGGCGCCGCGCAATTCTCGGTGCAAATCAGCGGCAACACCATTCTCATCGCCGATCCCGGCAAGTTGCCGCTGCAAAACCTACCTGTCCTCACATGCAATTTCTCTGTGGATGGTGACATCGCTCCCGATGCGGTCAGCGCCGCCGTGCGCGGGGCGCTCGCGCGCGCGGACTTGGAGGAAGGAGAAAGCCCGGTCGCGCTTTCGTTCCCATGGCGGGGCGATCCCTCCCATCAGCGCCTGCATGCCGTCGCGAGCGGGATCTGCGCAGCGCTACCGCGGACGCTCAAGGAGAATATGCCGCTGGTGCTGCTGATCGATGGCGACGTCGGCAAGAGTCTCGGTCGTATCATCTTGCACGAGATCGCGCCTGCCGCGGATGTGATCGCGATCGACGCCGTGCAGCTCAAGGACTTCGATTACGTGGACATCGGCAACGTCATCGAGCTCACGAACGTAGTGCCGATCATCATCAAGTCGCTACTGTTTAAGTAGGCCGAGACTTGGGAGCACAGCGCTAGAGAAAAGGAAAGCCAATGCCTGCCAAGAAACCTGGCAAGAAGATGCCGCCGCCCCGCGTTCCCATTCTCTCCGAAGAGAGCCTCGCGCCCGCCCAGCGCGCCTTGCTCGACTCGATCCGTTCCGGTCCACGCGGCGGCAGCACGACCATCCGCGGTCCGTTCGCGGTCTTCCTGCATGCTCCCACTTTCGGCGAGCTCGCGCAGCAACTGGGCGGCTTTTGCCGGTTCAAAACTGGTGTGCCGCCCCGACTCTCGGAATTTGCGATCCTGACGACGGCAAGGCTGTGGCGGGCGCAATACGAATGGTTCGCGCACGTTCCGCAGGCCGAACGCGCAGGCGTCAAGCCGGAGACGATCCGCGACCTGCACAAAGGGCGCGCGCCCAAAGGAGCCCCGAAAGACGAGCGCGCGATCTACGATTTCATCCAGGAGCTCTACAAGACGCGCCGCGTGAGCGATCGGAATTTTGCACGCGTGCGCGCCGTGCTTGGCGATGCGGCGACCGTCGAGTTGGTCGGCATTCTCGGCTATTACGTCTTGATATCGATGATCCTCAACGTGTTTCGCATGTCCCCTCCGCCGGGCGAGACGCTTCCGTTCAAGGGGACATAACGAGGAATCAGCCGCCCGCCGGCCCGGCCGTTTCACCGGCAAATTCACCGTGAGCATTGCTGTTGGGCGCAAGTGTTTGGTAATTTTGCACTGGCGCGCCCGTCAAGCGTATGCGCCAATCGGAATGGCACGCCATTTGCTGCGTAGCACAAACATTCCTGCACGGGAGGGAGGGGATACCATGAAGCGACGAGGGTTTATTGCATTCGCCGGCGCTGGCGTAATCATCGCTGCAGCGTGGCTCGTGACCGCCACCGCCATCCGCGCGCCGGCAGCCCCAGCCGCATCGCCCACCCAGGCGGTGCCGCAGATCGGACCGCCCGATCCTAAGCTGCAGACCGTCGCGCTGCCGAGCGGCAAGAAGGTGCATCTGCTGCCGGCAACGCTGGAAACCACCCAATGGGGCTGGTTCGACAATGCACAGCCGCCCGTGCTGCGCGTCAATTCCGGCGACACCGTCGTCATGGAAACGATGATGCACAGTCACAACCTCGTCATTCCCGGCACCACGATCGAGCAGATCAAGAAGCTGCGAACCGACTACCCGGGACGCGGACCGCATACGCTCACCGGACCGATCTACATCGAAGGCGCCCAGCCCGGCGACGTGCTCAAGGTCTCTATCAACAAAATCGTGCCGCGCGCTTACGCGGCCAACTTCAACGTCCCCGGGTTGTTCGGCGAATTCCCGAAGGAGTACGCGGACGGCCAAGTGAAATACCTCTATCTCGATTGGGACAGGAAGATCACCGAGTTTCTTCCCGGTATCGAGATTCCGCTCAAGCCTTTCCCCGGCACGCTCGGTGTGGCCCGCAAGGAGCCGGGCCGATACAGCTCGGTGCCGCCCGGAGAATATGCCGGCAACATGGATATCCGTGACTTCACCGAGGGGACGGCACTCTACGTGCCGGTCCATGTGCCCGGTGCGCTGCTGTGGTCGGGCGACTCCCACGCCGGGCAAGGTAACGGCGAAGTCAATCTCACAGCGATCGAAACCGCCTACAAGGAGCTAAACATCACGGTTGAGGTGATCAAAGGCAAGCCGCTCGATTTTCCGCGCATCGAAACCAAAACGTCGTGGATCACCATGGGCTTTGATCAAGATCTCAACAAGGCATGGGATCAGGCCAAGGCGCAAACCATCAAATTTCTCTCCGAGCAACGCAATGTTTCGGCCGATCAGGCGGCGAAATTGATGCCAACCGTCTCGGATTGCCGCGTCTCGCAGGTGGTCAACATCAAGAAGGGCATCCATTGCCTCAATCCGAAGAATCGTTCGGCCCGCGAGGATATGGAGCGCCCGACCAAAGAGACGGCCAAATACTACGTCTCGCATGTGAAGGACGCGGACTTGAACAAGGCCATGGATGCGGCCTCGATGGGGATGATCAAGTGGCTCGAAAACGAAAAGAAAATCGCGCGCCTGGATGCTTATGGGCTCGCCAGCGTCGCGATGGATTGCCGCGTCGGCGTGATCTCCGATACCGAGAAGAACGTGCATTGCCTGCTCCCGAAGAGCATCTTCGTTGCGAAACGGTGATCGCCGGGGTGCGACCGATCGGAAACGCAAAGCGCGCGGGCGATGGCGCCCGCGCGTCGCGCTCCTCCTTCTATGCACCCTCGGCTTACCGGCCGTCGCCCAGCCTACGGCGGCAGGACCCCTGCGCGTGGTCGCCACCACCAGCGATCTCGCAAGCATCGCCCAGGCGGTGACCGGCGACCTGGCGCAGGTGGAGACCATCATTCCGCCGGCAGCCGACCCTGAAAGCTTCGAGCCGCGCCCTTCCGACCTCGCCAAGCTCAAGGGAGCCTCGATCGTGATCCGCGTCGGGCTCGGTTACGATCACTGGCTCGACAAGCTTCTCTCGATGCACGGCGACACCACGGTCAACCGCGGCGGTGAAGGTTATGTCGACGCATCCGTCGGCATTCCCTTGCTCGAGATCAAAGGTTCGCTCTTGGATCCCGCTAATCGCGATGGGCACGCGCACGGCCTCGCCAATCCGCACTATTGGCTCGATCCCGCCAACGCCGAGACAATCAGCGGCGGTATTGCGGAGGCAGTCATTCGTGTCGCGCCGGAAATGGCCGAAAAAACCATTGCCGGCCGCGACAGCTTTCTCTCCCGCCTGAAGGCAAGCCTCAGCGGATGGGAACAACTTCTCGCCCCGCACCGCGGCGCGCGACTGATCGCCTACCACAACACGTGGCCGTACTTTGCGCGCCGCTTCCGGCTCAATATCGTCGACGTGATCGAAGTGAAAGAAGGCGTCGCGCCGAGTCCGGCGCGCCTCGCCAAGCTCGCAGGGATCATCCGGGAACAGAACATACGGGTGATCGTGCACGAACCCTTCGAGCCAGAGGACCCCTCGCAATTGCTGGCGCGGCGGACCGGTGCGGCGGTGGTCAAGCTCGCGCCGTCGGTGGGCAGCATGCCGGGTGCCAGCGGCTACCTCACGCTCTTCGATTATAATGTCGGTGCGTTGGCGCAGGCGCTATCAGCCGCATCGAACTGAACGCCATGTTGGAAGACATTCTTGCATTCGCGGCATTGCCGCTCGCGGCAGCTGTTGTCTTCACCGGCATTCACACCTGGTTCGGGCTCCAGGTGCTGCGGCGGAACGTGGTCTTCGCGGATCTGGCGCTGGCACAGGTTTCGGCGTTGGGCGCTACGGTGGCGGTGGTCGCGGGACACGCGGTTCAGAGCGCCGCCGGCTATGCCTATACGCTCATTTTCACTGCGGTGGGCGCCTTGCTGCTGACGGCGAGCCGCGGCTTGGCCCGCAGCGTGCGACAGGAGGCGTTCATTGGCGTCCTCTATGTCTTTGCCACCGCCGCAACGGTGCTCGTCGTCGACCGCTCGCCGCAGGGCGCCGAGCACGTCAAGAAGATGCTGGTGGGCGGCATTCTGTCGGTGACAGCGGACGAACTGTTGAGGTTCGTCGTGCTCTACAGCGTGATTGGGGCGGTTCACTGGATCATACGGCGACCGTTGCTGGCCGCGGCAGACAATGACGACGGCCGGAAGAATGCCCGTCGATATTTAGTGTGGGACCTCGTCTTCTACCTGTCGTTCGGGCTCGTCGTGACCTCTTCCGTGGCCACCGCGGGCGTGTTGCTGGTGTTCTGCTTCCTCATCGTCCCGGCCCTTATCGGAAACCTGTTCTCCTCCCGCATCGGCGCGGCGCTGCTGATCGGCTGGCTGGCCGGTGCTGCCGCAAGCGCGGTCGGCATATTTGGGTCCTTTCTGCTCGACGCGCCGACCGGTGCGGTCACCGTGGTGGCATTTGCTGCGGCTCTGGTTATCGCCGGGGCAATACGCGCCTTCATGACGGCCCCCGCGACGGAGCGCAGCCGCAACCGACGAGTCGGACTCCACTTGGGTGGCCTCGTCTTCTGCGTCGTGCTCGGTCTCTCGGGCGCTTGGGTCATCGCCGCGCCGGCGGGAGATCATCCGATTCTGGCCGCGATCGAGATGGCGATGGGAATTGGCCCCGATCGATTCATGACCGCCAGGGAGCGCGCGGACTATCTCGAAGCCGCCTTGATCGAGCGTCGCCACAAGACCGAGATCGATCGCCTCTACGACCGCGAGCGTCAATCTCGTTGGCAAGGTGACGAACTCACTGCGGATGAGATTCGCCGCATGGGCTCGATGCAACAAACGCTGACCGAAATGGGTCGCGGCGAGCGCTTTGTGATCGATTACCTGCGCACGCGCGGGCGCGAACGGGAGCGCTGGTATGTCGGCCTGCCGCTCGCGGCGATCGGATTTGTCGGCGCGGCCACCATCGCCCGCAGGGCCCGTCGGGCACGGTAAACGACGCTAGATCAGACCCCGATGCTGTTGCCGCCCGCGCGTCCACAGCGGACGCGGATCCACAGATCAAGCGGAGGCCGGATATCGGCGGGCAAACTGGCTGTGCCGCACGAATGATTTGAGAAGGTCAGCACATCCTACCGGCGCAAAGCCGCGCGTGCGATTTTTCTCGGCAATGAGAAACATGATGCGCTGCTGGTCGATCAGGCGGCGGTAAAGTTCTGTCAGCGGCAACGACCGATCCCAATCAGGGTTCGTCCCGCCGGTAATGCCCGCGATCTCGATCACCGAGAAATTCTCAGCCCGCATGAGATCGTCGGGCGAGGCGAAGCGCAAATTGAACCGTCCATAATGGAACTCGCGCATGCTGTGCGCGATGGCGTCGATGCGAGCCTCAAACTCGGGCGTCACATGGCGCCACGCATCGCGCCAGCACCCATCCGTACGGAAGCTCAGCGAGAGAACCCGGCCGCTCTGTGCGCCGGGGAGCCGCGCGTAGAGCACCGAAGCCTCACCGGTATAAGGCACGAAACGCTGGAGAATGACCTTCTGCCCGGGAGGGAAGTGTCGCAGATATTCGCGCAGCGCCGGAACATCGTCGATCCGTCTCATGCCGTGGCGGCCGATGTCGGACTTGGCGATCAGTGGAAATGCGAGGCCGGCGCCGCACAGCAATTGCCGCATCCGCTCAAGATCGGCGAAAAGCGTACGTTGGCCGACACTGCGCGTTACAGCAACAAAGTCGGCGACGTATTCGCGCGCGCCGCCGGTCACGTCGACCAAATAGCCGCTCTTCGATTCCCCCCACATGACCGCTCCCGGGTGGCACGGATTGGCGATGGTGGGCAGGGTCAAAGACCGGTACCTCGATGCAAAACCCATCCAGCTCGCGATCAAGGGCAGATAAAACAGACCCAGCGGGATGCGATGGATCGCTGACACGCGCGCGTCGCGGGGATAGGCGTGCGTCAGCCGTTTGCCGCCGGTCGGAACGGGCATGTCCTGGAAATTGAAAACCTGTCGACGCAGGAATCCGATCGCCGACAACACGCAAAACAGGAACGGCCACGTCCACCAACCGACCCGACTATCGAGCGTGTCGCCTAAGACGACGGCAATGCAGAGCATGAGCGGGAGATAGAGCGCGGAACCGACCAAGCTTGCCATGGTGAAGCGGGCGAGCGGCACGCGCGCCCAGCCGCAGGCGACAAACGCGACGAAAACCACGCCCGGCACCACGCGACAGAGCGCAACCACCCCGAGCAGATTGCTTTTGAGCGCGGCGGCGAAGCTGCGGACTCGATCATCGACGGCCAGGCGGCTCAGCCATGGCAGATACCTGGCGCCCGCGCCGATGCCGTATAACGCGAAATCGCTCGCAACCATGCCGCAATAGATGCATAGCGCCACCAGTGCGACAGGCATGATGTCGTTCACGACAATATAGGCGCCGAGAACGATGGCGAGGTCCTCGTGCGCGAACGGCAGGAGCAGCAACGAAAAAAACTGTGTCAGCCACGAATAGTCGTGCCCGGACAGGTCCAGCAAAGCTGACAGAACGTCGCTCATACGAGCCTCAGGCGCATTCTCCCTGCCGGCGTAGGCCGCCGGTCATTATCGGGGTCGCAGACCCCTCCGCTCATTGGCGGCATTTTTATTCGAACTGACGTACATCCCTCTGGAAGGCGGGAGATAACCGCTCTGAGTTCCCGCTTCCGTAAATTTCTTGTAAATTTAGCGCGAGAACGGCGGAGTCGACAAGGAAATCCGCGGCCGCGGGGGATGAAATTTTTTTCACTCGGCCGGAATACGCGCGCGCGGCCGTTTGCCCTCAAAGACGCAAGCCATTGTCGCAAATGTGAGTTTCGGGATTGTCTTGAAATCCTAAGCTGGCGCCGATAGGAGGCCGGGTAACTCAGAACGCCCGGAATCGCACGTGAGGCGTCAGCACCCCAAAGCACCCGAGGACGAGCACCAGGTGGTGCCGTTCCGAGCCCGCGGCCTGCGCGCGAGCGGGGAAACGCAGCACCGGCCGCAGCCCCCCGCCTCGCCGATCGAATCCCTCGCAAAATACGAGGGCGGCGAAGAACGGGAGGACACGTACCGGCACCGCATGATGGTCAACCTCGCGGCCTTGGCTTTCACCGTCGTCCTCGCACTCGCAGGCGTGTGGCTGGCGATGCAAATCGCCGACATGCGCAAGAATCAGGACTGCCTGCTGTCCGGCCGGCGCAATTGCGCGCCGATCGACGTCAACGCCCACGAGCGTTGAGGACGAAGCCACTCCGCGCCAGATTCACTCGGCGTTCAGAGTGACCTGGGTAAGTCCGGAGAAGCCGAGAGCCTGCGCCGCCGCCGGCGTTACATCAATAACGCGACCACGCACGAAGGGACCACGGTCGTTGATGGTCACGACGACTGAGCGCCCATTGCGCTTGTTCGTAACCTTCACCTTGCTGCCGAACGGCAGCGTACGGTGGGCGGCGGTAAGCGCTTCGCGATTTAGCTTTTGACCGCTTGCAGTTCCGCTACCGGCCG
>Ga0306923_10001059_pt1 | contig 23693 bp, 21 predicted proteins | sample sta12Can44000108_FD_203841 | JGI IMG/M metagenome (GOLD analysis project Ga0306923, IMG submission 203841) | Lab enrichment of tropical soil microbial communities from Luquillo Experimental Forest, Puerto Rico - statanox.12C.anox.44.000.108 (v2)... | ecosystem: Environmental > Terrestrial >... | reverse complement strand
CGGCAATTCGATGAGTGCGCCGAAGCCGCCGATGCCGGCGAGCACCTCGCGGCGCTGTGCGCGGCGCACCAACGGCTTGATGCGCTCGACGAGCTCATCACCGGCGTCGATGTCAACGCCGGCGTCGCGATAGGTTATGGCGGGGCCTTCAGTCATGTGCGGGGCCTCGAGTGGACGGTCGCCGTCCGCTGCAGGCGCGTGTGGTATTGTACCTGCCGCTTCGCGCCGTTGCGCGTGCGCAGAAGAAGCATGTTCTCACCGGCCTCAACATCAAACCCCGCGCCCGGCTACCTGCGAGCGCTGCTCCTGCTCGTGCTGCTGTGTTGTGCGCTGCCGTGCGAGGCGGGACGGCCCGTGCGCGCCTACGAGGTCGACATCGAGGGACAGACGCCCGCGGCTCTGCAGGAGGCCATGCGCCAGGTGCTGGTGCGCGCCACCGGCCGCCGCGAATCCGCTGACGATCCGGCGCTCGCGAGCCTCGTGAGCGATGCACCCCGCTACGTCAAGACCTATGGCACAGGTCCGCGCGGCGAGGCGCAGGTGGTGTTCGATGGTGCCGCCGTCGAGCGCGCCATCGCGGCCGCCGGCCGCAGCGTCTGGGATCGCGAGCGTCCCTTCACGCTGGTGGTGCTCGATCCCCAGCGGGCGCACGCGGCCGAGGATGCTGCCCGCGCCGAGCTCGAGCGCGGGGCGGCCGCGCGCGGGCTGCCGATCAGCCTCATTCCTCTGCCGCTCACTGACGCCGCGGGCAACCCGCTCGGTGCCGATGCGCTGCTGCAGGCCGCGCAGCGCTATGGCGGCGATGAGATCCTCGTGGGACGCGGTGCGGATGCAGGTCCCGACACGCCCCTCCAGTGGACGCTGTACACGCGCGCGCTGAGCCGCAGCTGGAGCGGACCCCTTGCGGGCGCGATCGATCACACCGTGGACGTGCTCGTGCCGCAGCCGGGGACCTCGCTGGCTGACGCAGACGCTACGGCACGCGTACAGATCGAGGGCGTCAACTCGCTCGACGCTTACGCCGCGGTCGAGCGCTTGCTGCAAAATACTCCCGGCGTACGCCGCGCCAACATCGCAGCGGCCGATGCCGGCAGCGTGACCTTCGAGGTCACCGCACGCGGCGGTGCTGCGGGGCTCGGACAGGCGCTCGCGGGTTCGACGCGCCTCGTGCCCGCGAGCGGTACCGGCGGCATCGTGGTGTACCGCTACCAACCCAAGGGCTGAAGGCCAGCCAGCCGCCTGCGGATCGTGCGCCATCTGCCCAATCTGATCTGCCTGATCCGCCTGGCGTTGATCTGGCCGATCCTCACGGCGTTGCAGGGCGGCAAATACCGCCTGGCGCTCGTGCTCTTCGTCATCGCCGCGGCCTCCGACGGGATCGACGGTTACCTGGCGAAACGCTTCGACTGGACCTCCGAGCTCGGCAAGTTCCTCGATCCGCTCGCCGATAAGCTGCTGCTCGTCACGGTGTTCGTCGCGGCAGCGTGGCTCGGGCTCGTGCCCTGGTGGCTGACCGCAGCGGTGGTGGCGCGCGATGTGATGATCGGGCTCGGCGCGTTGATCTTCCGGCTGTGGTTCGGGCCGCTGCATGGGCGCCCGACGCGCTTCAGCAAAGTCAACACCGCGGCGCAGCTGCTGTACGCAGTGCTGGTGATGCTCAATGCAGCCTTCGGCGTGCCGCCGCGCGAAGTGCTCGCGGCACTGGCTCTCATCACACTCGCCACCACGGTGCTCTCGGGGCTCCACTACCTGCAGATATTCACCCGGCGCGCCTGGACCCAGCCGCCGCACATTGCCTGAAGGTACGAGGCATGCAGCAGATTCCTTTGGGGGTGCGTCTCGCGGACCGTGCGGTCTTCGAGAGCTTTCTGCCCGCCCACAACGCCGAGGTGCTCGAGCACGTGCAGCGGGCCGCGCGTGGCGCCGCCGCCGGCCTCACCTGGGTGTGCGGACCGGCAGGCTCGGGCAAGACTCACCTGCTGCAGGCTGCGTGTGCGGCCGCGAGCGAGCACACGCGCGCCGGTTACGTGCCACTCGCCCAGGTTGCCCCGCTCGGGGTCGGGGTGCTCGAGGGTCTGCCGCAGATGCAGTGCCTGTGTCTGGATGATATCGACCGGGTGGTCGGGCAGCTCGCATGGGAACGCAGCATCTTCGGCCTGCTGCGCGAGATCGAGGAGAGTGGCAGCCGCCTGATCGTCGCGGCACAGGCGCCACCGGCGCTGTTCGAGTGGGCACTGGCGGACCTCGGCTCGCGCTGCGCTGCGGGCGCGGTGTTTCAATTGCGCCCGCTCGATGAGGAGGAGCAGCACGCTGCGCTGGCACTGCGCGCGCGCCTGCGCGGCCTCGAGCTGCCGGATGAGACCTGGCACTGGCTGCGCAAGCGCTTTCCGCGCGATATGCGCACGCTCTACGAGCTCCTCGACACCCTCGATGCGGCAGCACTCGCCGCGCAGCGGCGCCTCACCGTCCCCTTCATCCGCGAGGTGTTGCGCTCGGCCGGACGCGGGCGCTGAGACTCACCGGCGTCCCCCGCGAAAATTCGCGGGGTGGTCTAGCCCGAGAGGCGCACGGCGAGCGCGGCGACGCGCCGCCCGAGCGCCTGCGCCAACAGCTTCTCCGCCTCCGTGAGCACCGGCACATTTGCCTCCGAACCAACATGGGATGCCCCGTATGGAGTGCCGCCGCTGCGGGTCTCACTCAGTGCGCGCTCGGTGTAGGGGAGTCCCACCAGATACATACCGTGGTGAAGCAGCGGCAGCATCATCGAGATGAGTGTGGTCTCCTGGCCGCCGTGCAGAGTCTGGGTGGAGGTGAACACGCCGGCCGGCTTCCCGGACAGTCCGCCCGAGAGCCACAGGCTCCCGGTGCCATCGAGAAAGTGCTTCAGTGGCGCCGCCATGTTGCCAAAGCGCGTGGGGCTGCCGAGGACGAGTCCGTGGGTCTCGCGTAGATCATCGAGCGTCGCGTAAGGCGGACCGCTTCCCGGGACGGGCTTCGCCGGCGCTTCGCTTTCCGCGCTCACCGCCGGCACGGTCCGCAACCGCGCCGTCGCGGCAGGCGTGCTCTCGACTCCGCGGCATACCTGGCGGGCCAGCTCTGCCGTGGCGCCGCTGCGCGAGTAGTAGAGCACCAGAATCTCGGCCATTGCGGCGTACGGTGCCACAAAACGCCGGGGCCATCATCTGCGCCCGGCCCCGGCCGCGCGGTTTCCTTGTACTATCGCGCTTTGCCGGCACGAGCACGAAGACCCGAGCATGGTGTGCAAGAAGTGTCTGGTGGGCGGCCGGGTGCAGGGGGTTTTCTATCGCGCAACAGCGGCGCAGCGTGCCCGCGAGCTCGGGATCCACGGTCACGCGCGCAATCTGCCCGATGGCAGGGTGGAGATATTGGCGTGCGGCGATGAGGCCTCCGTCACCCTGTTCGTGGAATGGCTGTGGACCGGCTCCTCGGCCTCCAAGGTCACCTCGGTGGAGGTGAGTGATATGGATGCGGCCAAGATACGGCCGGGATTTCGGACAGCTTGACGTGCCAATGAATCGATCTCTGTCGCTCATCCTGATGGCGGTGCTCTCGGGCGCCCCGACGCTTCGTGCACAGGAAACGGCGACGCCACTCCCCTCGACGCCGCAGGTAAGCGCCCCCGCCCCCGCAGAGCAGTCCGCGCCGGCGCCCGCGCCCGCATCCACTCCGCCGACGCCCGCTGCAGACCCGACGGCCAAGGGCGAGCCGCCGCCGGCGGTTCGCGAAGGGCAGCCGCCTGCCGCCGCGACACCCTCGGCGTCTCACTCGTGGTTTCGCCGTCACCGGCACCGCGGACTCCAGCCCTGGGTGGCAGCCGCCAATCCTCTGGCGGTGGATGCGGGAATCGAGATTCTCAAGCAGGGCGGCACGGCGCTCGATGCGGCGGTCGCTGTGCAGACGATGCTCGGGTTGGTCGAGCCGCAGAGCTCGGGAGTCGCCGGCGGCGCCTTTCTCATCTACTACGACGCGCACACGGGCAAGGTGACGGCGTTCGACGGCCGCGAAAAGGCTCCGGCCGGCGCTCATCCCGACATGTTTCTCGATGAGCACGGCAAGCCTCTCTCGTATGTCGAGGCCGTCCGCAGCGGACGCTCGACCGGAGTCCCGGGTGTCATGGCCATGCTGTGGAGCGCGCAGCACCGGTTCGGTGCCTTGCACTGGCAGGAGCTCTTTCAGCCCGCGATCCGCAGTGCCACGCAGGGCTTCAAGGTAAGCGAGCGGCTGGCGATGTTTCTCAGCGAGGGATCGCCGTTTCCGCCCACCACCGAGGTCCGCACTCTCTTCTCGCGCCCCGATGGCGACATCATCGAGGAGGGTGACCTGTTCCAGAATCCGCAGTACGCGCACACCCTGGAAGCGATCGCGCGCGACGGGCTGCGAGCCCTCTACGAGGGAGAGATCGCGGATGACATCGTGCGCACCACCCACCAGGCGCCGCTCCCGGGCACGATGACGGACAAGGACCTGAGCTCCTATCGGGCCGAGGCCTCCGAGCCCTTGTGCCGGCCCTACCGCGGCTACTCCGTGTGCGTGCCGCCGCCTCCCTCGAGCGGTGTATCGCTGCTGCAGATGCTCGCCATTCTCGATCACACCGATATCGCCAGCCGGGGACCATCCGATCCGCAGGCCTGGTTTCTGTTCGCGCAGGCGAGCCGCCTCATCTACGCCGACCGCGACCGTTACGTCGGCGACCCGCACTTCGTGCCGGTCCCGGTCGAGCGGATGCTCGAACCGGCGTACGTTCAGATGCGGGCGCAGCTGATCGGCAGTCACGCAGGCCCGGCCCCGCCGGCCGGAGACATTCCACTGCCACGCGGGCGTGATGCGACCTCCGAGTCCGCGGGCACCAGCCACTTCGTGGTGGTCGATGCCGATGGCGATGTGGTCTCCATGACGACGACCGTTGAATCGATCTTCGGCTCCGGGCGCACGGTCGGCGGCTTCGTCCTCAACAACCAGCTCACCGACTTCTCCTTCGTGCCGACCGAGGGTGGCCAGCCGGTGGCGAATGCCGTGCAGGGCGGCAAGCGCCCGCGCTCCTCGATGGCACCGGTCATCGTCCTCGATCGCACCGGGGACTTCGTCGCCGCACTCGGCTCCCCCGGCGGCTCGGCCATTCTCGAGTACAACGCCAAGACGCTGGTGGCGCTGCTCGCGTGGAAGATGCCCCTCAAGCAGGCCATCGAGCTACCGAACCTGATCGCGCGCGGCGACAGCTTCAGCGGCGAGCTGAGCAAGTTCTCGCCCGCGGTGCTCGCCGGGCTGCGCGAGCGCGGCATCGATCTCAAGAGCGGGCACGCGGAGAATTCCGGGCTGCACGGTGTCGTGCGCCTCGCGGATGGCGCCTATGTCGGGGCCGCCGACTCGCGCCGCGAGGGAGTCGCCCGCACGCTCGCGCCAACGCCCCCCTTGCAGAAGCACGCCGCGGTGCACTGAGCGCTTAGTGCAACGCAAGCGTTGCATGTTCGGTCTGGTAGCGGCTCAGTCCTTCAGGTCGAAGCGGATGCGGAATCCGTAGCAGTCGTTCACCGGGCGGCCCTCTTCCGTCGTCGCCCGATAATGTCCGGAGCCCGCCCGTGCGAGCTTGCGGGCGCCCTCATCCAGCCGCGCGCTGCCCGAGGATTGCGCAATGACCGGATCCGCGGTGAGCCGCCCCGCGCGATCAACACACACCTGCACCGTGGCCGCGCCTGTCTCGCCCATGCGTCGCGCGGCGTCGGGATAGTAATCACCTGTGCTCGGAAACCCCGCTCCGGGGCCTCCCACCACGCGGTTGACCGGTTTCGCGTGCGATTCGGTCGTTACGGTCGGTGGCTGAGGCTCCACGGTGGAGATCGTGACCGCGTCGGGCTCGACAAGAGAATCCCGATGCCATGAGGGAACCGCGACCTGGAACTTCTGCAGTTTCACGTGTGCCGTCTGAGGCGGAGGCTCTTGCGGTGTTGTCGCCCTCGGCACCAACGCCACCTGTATGCGGTCGGGAAGCACGTCGAGAACCTTACGTGCCATGCCGGCGGCGAGACCGTAGATCAAGAGGGTATGCAGGGAGCCAATCAGCACGAAGATCATCGTGCGGCGCGAGAAGAAACTCCTGCCGGGATCCGCGCACACTGCGGCGGCCCGCTCGGCCGTTGCCGCCGCGGTCCGCACCGGAGCGCCGAGCTCGTGTGCGATCACGCGCGTGGCCCAGCAACATCCGAGCGCGAAACTCAGGCGCGGAATTGCCCCGTGACGCCCCGAGAGATCCGCGAGCCATTCCTCCTCGAGCCTTTCAGAAAGCGCTGGCGGCGCATGGCGCGCAGCGTGTCGAACCAAGCGCTTGGCGGTCCCCTCAACCAACCCGCGCCCGGAGGCGCGCGCCGCAGGCGGCTCGGAAAGAGCGTCATGCAGGTTCATGTTCTGACTCCTCGGCCGAAGCTCGCTAACACCTCGCCGGCGCGCGCGAGGCCGCTGCGGGTCAGGCGATAAAGCCGGCGCCGTGGGCGACCCGCGCTCGCCGGATCGATGGCCTCCCAACGGCTGACAAACCACCCCGCCGCCTCGAGTCGCAGCAGAATCGGATACAAGGTACCGGAGGCGATGCCGCTGCGTCTGTGAATGTCGGCACCGGACAGCTCATCGGTTGGATCGGCGAGAAACGCTTCCAGAACCTTGAGCGTCTGGAGCGACATGCGGACGTCGCGGCTAACCATAGTTGTAAGTCTACATAGGGTAGTGTCATCTGGCAAGCCAATTTTCTATGTCAAAGGGGGACTCGCACGCTTTCGCCGACCGGGCACGCCGCCAGCGAGCGCTGCGCTCCGCGAACGACTAGCGTGCAGCGGCCGCCGGGTGGCCGAATCCCAGGTCGTCAGCGCCCGCCCAGCGCGTCCACTGACTGATGACGAGATCGGGATAGTCGCGCTTGCCGGGACTACCGTTGTAGCGCGCGAGCGCCTTGCGCACGTCGTTGTGCTCGTAGCCGAGATAGAAGCGCAGGATGGCGCAGCCCATGTGAATGTTGGGTGCGACGTGTACCAGCTCGTAGCGGCGCATGCCGAGCCGCTCGGGCCAGAACGGCATCACCTGCATCAGCCCGACGGCGCCCGCGGAAGAGACTGCCCAGCGGTCGAAGCGGCTCTCCACCGCAATCAGTGCCATCACGAGTCCCGGCGGCAGCCGCGCTTCCCCGGGGCGGTGCGTCTCGCAGTACACCTGCTGCAGGATGTCGACCCGCTCGCTCTTTTCCTTCACGAGCGGTCTCAGGCGCGGCTCCATCAGCGTGTACCACACCGCGGAGTCGTAGTGATCGGTGAAGCATTCCGCCTGCGCGATGGCTTTGGCCACCACCGCCTCGAGCTCAGGGTCACGCTGCTGATCGGCAGAGGCGGGCAGGGCTGCGCCGAGCGCGCCCGCCGACGCGAGCAGCGCGAGCGGACGCAGCCATCGCGAGAACGCGCTCGATTCCCGCGACTTACGCCGCGAGCCGGGCCCGTATGAAAGCGAGCGCTTCACTGGCGGGGAACTCGGTGCTGACGGTGTCGCGGCGGTGGCGGTACTCGAGCCGCCCGGCCTCGAGCCCGCGCTCCGCCACCACGAGGCGGTGCGGGATGCCGAGCAGCTCCGCGTCCGCGAACTTGACTCCCGGGCGCGCATCGCGGTCGTCGTAGAGGACCTCGACGCCAGCGGCGCTGAGCTCCTGGTACAGGCGGTCGCTGACTTCGCGAACACGGGCAGACTTCTGCAGGTTAAGTGGCACCAGCACCACCTGGAAAGGCGCGATCGGCGCCGGCCATATGATGCCGCGATCATCGTGGTTCTGCTCGATGGCCGCCGCAACGATACGCGTCACACCGATGCCGTAACAGCCCATGAGGAGTGTCACTGCGCGGCCCGCCTCATCGAGGACCGTGGCCTTCATCGGGGTACTGTACTTGCACCCGAGCTGAAAGATGTGCCCGACCTCGATGCCGCGGGCGATCTTCAGGCGTCCGCGGCCGGAGGGGCTCGGATCGCCCTCGACGACGTTGCGGAGATCGGCGGCGACCGCGCCCTGCACATCGCGATCCCAGTTCGCTCCCGTGAGGTGCAGGTCCTTCTCGTTGGCACCGCAGACGAAATCGGCGAGCGCGAGCGCGCTGTGATCGGCGTACACGCGGCACGCGAGACCCACGGGACCGACGTAGCCCGGCTCGGTGCCCGTCGCTGCGAGGACGCGTTCGGCGCTTGCCAGGCGCAAGGGGCTGGCGACGCCCGCGAGTTTCGGTGCCTTGAGCGCATTCAGCTCATGATCGCCGCGCACCACGAGCGCCACCACGCTCCCCTCCGTACCGTCCACCATCAGTGTCTTGACGCAGCGCGAGGGGTCCACCTCGAGAACCCGCGCCACGTCGGCGATCGTGCGCGCCCCCGGGGTGCTGACACGGCGCAGCTCCTCGCGCGGCGCCGCGCGCAGTGATTGCGGCGGCAGCGCCTCGGCCACATCGAGATTCGCCGCGTAGTCATCGGCGTCGGAGAACACGATCGCGTCCTCGCCGGACTCGGCGAGCACGTGGAACTCCTGTGAGACATCGCCGCCGATGGCGCCGGAGTCCGCGCGCACGGCGCGGAAGGTGAGTCCGGTGCGTGTGAAGATGCGCGTGTAGGCGTCGTACATCGCACGATAGCTGGCCTTGAGCGACGCCTCATCGACATGGAAGGAGTAGGCGTCCTTCATGATGAACTCGCGCGCCCGCATCACGCCGAAGCGCGGGCGTACCTCGTCCCGGAACTTGGTCTGGATCTGGTAGAAATTGACCGGCAGCTGGCGGTAGCTCTGCAGCTCGCGCCGCACGATCTCCGTGATCACTTCCTCATGCGTCGGCCCGAGCACGAAATCGCGCTCGTGCCGGTCCTTGAAGCGCAGGAGCTCCGGCCCATACTCGCTCCAGCGGCCCGACTCCTGCCACAGCTCCGCCGGCTGTACCACTGGCATCACGAGCTCGAGCGCGCCGGCACGATCCATCTCCTCGCGCACGATGCGCTCGACCTTGTGCAGGGAGCGCATGCCCATCGGCAGCCAGCTGTAAAGCCCCGAGGCGAGGCGCCGGATGAGCCCGGCGCGCAGCATCAGCTGGTGACTGATCACCTCCGCTTCTGCGGGGGTCTCCTTCATGGTGTTGATCGGGTACTGGGACAGCCTCATCGTGTGCTTGCCGCGCCTGCGAGTTAGGAAATTCCGCATCTTACAGCAAGGCGCGCAATTTCCCGGCGACTCGGTAAACCACCCCACGAAATTCCGCTCGCCGCGAGAGACGAGCATGCGCCGATCATGAAGACGCCGAATTTCGTGGGGGACCCCGGTAAGATGCCCCCGTGGCCACCGATACCGAGGACTATCCGCGACCGCGCAGCAGGGGCATCTACCTGCTGCCGAACCTGCTGACCACCTGCTGCCTGTTCTCGGGGTTCTATGCCGTGGTCGCGGCGATCGACAAGCACTTCGATCACGCCGGCATGGCGGTGTTCGCCGCGATGATCTTCGACACGCTCGATGGGCGCATCGCGCGGCTCACACGCACCGAGAGCATCTTCGGCAAGGAGTACGACAGTCTCGCTGACATGGTGTCCTTCGGCCTGGCCCCGGCGATCGTCGCCTACCAGTGGGGCGTGGTGCGCATCGCGGAGTACGGCCATTACTGGGGCCGCTTCGGCTGGCTGGCCTGCTTCTTCTACGCCGCCGCGGCGGCGCTGCGGCTGGCGCGTTTCAACGCGCGCGCCGCGGTCGCCGACAAGCGCTACTTCGAAGGCCTGCCGAGTCCGTCCGCGGCCGCGATCGTTGCGGCCTTCGTCTGGTTCTTCAGCGAGTGGCGCGAGCCGCGGCTGGTCGGCCTCATCGCCGCGTTCGCCGTCACTGCGACGGCGGGCGCGCTCATGGTGAGCCGTTTCGGGTATCCGAGCTTCAAGCAGTTCGATCTCGACCGGCGCATCAAGTTCGTCTACCTCCTGCTCGTGCCGCTGTTCCTGATCCTCATCTTCATCGACCCGCCGACGATGCTGCTGTCGATGTTCGCGACCTACGCGCTCTCGGCGCCACTCTTGTGGGTAGGACGCCGCGTGCGCAGGCTGGTGCGCGGCGTACCCTCGGGAGGATCCTGAGGGTGCTTTCCGAGCGGCGTCGGCAATACCTGGAGACCCTCGGCATCGATCTGTGGGTGAGGCGTAACCGCGGAGCGTCGGCCGAGGCGCCGCCCGATTCGCCGCCCGAAGCGTCGGCCGAGGCGCCGCCCGCAGCGCCGGCCGCGGGGCAGGTGTCTGCTCGCGCCGAGCCCGGCGCGGGTGTGCCGCAGGGACCTGCGGTGATGACGAGCGACGAGGCGGCGAGGGAGTGGCAGCAGCTCCTCGAGGAGGTGCGCGGCTGCACGCGCTGTCCGCTTCACCTCACGCGCACCCAGGGCGTTCTCGGAGTCGGACCGAAGCGCGCTGACTGGCTGGTGATCGGTGAGGCCCCGGGAGCCGAGGAGGACCGCCGCGGTGAGCCCTTCGTCGGCGCCGCGGGCCAGCTGCTCGATGCGATGCTGCGCGCCATCTCGCTCGATCGTCACACCAATGTCTACATCGCCAACGTGCTGAAGAGCCGGCCGCCCAACAACCGCGACCCGCGGCCCGAAGAAGTCGAGGCCTGCTTGCCCTATCTCGCGCGACAGATTGCGCTGCTGCAGCCCAAGATAATGCTCGCGGTGGGGCGGATCGCCGCCCAGAATCTGCTCGGCACGGATGCGCCGCTCGGGCGGCTGCGGGGCAGGGTGCATCATTTCGGCGAGCGCCAAACCCCGCTCGTAGTCACGTATCATCCCGCCTACCTGCTGCGCACGCCGGCCGACAAGCGCAAGGCGTGGGAGGACCTGAAGTTTGCCCGCAGCGTGTACCAGCAACTGACGCAAGGCGCCGCCGATGGCCACCGCTGCTGAGCTGCTCGACCCCCAGATCGTGATCCGTGCGATGCGCGGCAACGATGTCGCCGAGGTCGTCGCCATCGAGCGTGCCTCGTACCAGTTTCCCTGGAGCGAGGGGATCTTCCGCGACTGCCTTCGCGTGGGCTATGTCTGCCGCGTAGTGACCCTCGCCCGCCAGGTGATGGCGTACGGCGTGATGAGCTTCGGCGCCGGTGAGGCCCACATCCTCAATCTGTGCGTGAGCGAAGGCTATCGCTGCCGCGGCGTCGGCCGCCGCCTGCTCGGCTCGCTCATCGAGCGCGCTGCCGCCGCCGGCATGGCGGACGCGTTCCTCGAGGTGCGTCCTTCGAACACCGCGGCGATCCGCCTTTACCTGGCCCTCGGCTTCGAGCAGGTGGGCATGCGCCGCGGCTATTATCAGGCCAGCAACGGCCGCGAGGACGCCGCCGTTCTCAGGCGCGCCCTCGGCGCCGCGGGCTCCTGACCCGCGATCTGACGACATGACCGAACTTGATGCCGAAATCCGTCGGCGGCGGACCTTCGCGATCATCTCGCACCCGGACGCCGGCAAGACCACGCTCACCGAGAAGCTGCTGCTGTTCGGTGGCGCCATCACCATGGCGGGCACCGTCAAGGGTCGCAAGGCGGCCCGCCACGCCACCTCCGACTGGATGCGGCTCGAGCAGCAGCGCGGCATCTCGGTGACATCCTCGGTCATGCAGTTCCCCTTCGGCGATTGCGTCGTGAACCTGCTCGACACGCCGGGCCACGAGGACTTCTCCGAAGACACCTACCGCACACTCACTGCCGTCGATTCGGCGCTCATGGTGATCGACTGCGCCAAGGGCGTCGAAGAGCGCACCATCAAGCTCATGGAGGTCTGCCGGCTGCGCGACACGCCCATCATGACCTTCATCAACAAGCTCGACCGCGATGGCCGGCAGCCGATCGAGCTCCTCGATGAGATCGAGAGCGTGCTGAGAATCGGCACGGCTCCCGTCACCTGGCCGATCGGCATGGGGCGCGAGCTGCGCGGCATCTATCACCTGATCGAGGATCGCATCTACGTCTACCAGGCGGGCGAGCGCGGGCGGGTCGGTGAGAATCGCACCATCCTGCACCTCGCGAGCGATGAGGCACGGGAGTTCCTCGGCGCGGAGGCGCGCGCCTTCGCCGAGGAGATCGAGCTCGTCAGAGGCGCCACGCACGCCTTCGACCCGGAAGCCTACCGCGCCGGCCGGCAGACGCCCGTGTTCTTCGGCTCCGCCATCAACAACTTCGGCGTCGAAGAGCTGCTGGCGGCATTTACCACGCACGCCCCTGGGCCGCTGCCGCGCGCGACGCGCGAGCGCATCGTCGCGCCCGCGGAAGAGGCGCTCACCGGGTTCGTGTTCAAGATCCAGGCAAACATGGATCCGGGTCATCGCGACCGCATCGCGTTCCTGCGCCTGTGCTCCGGGCGCTATACCCGCGGCATGCGACTCTTCCACGTGCGCTTCGACAAGGAGGTGCGGGTGGCCGATGCACTCACCTTCATGGCAGCCGATCGCGTGCAGGCGGAGGAAGCGTACGCCGGCGACATCATCGGGCTGCACAATCACGGCACCATCAACATCGGCGACACCTTCACTCAGGGCGAGCGGCTTGCCTTCACCGGGGTGCCGGACTTCGCACCGGAGATCTTTCGCCGCGCGGTGTTGAAGGACCCGCTGCGTATGAAGGCGCTGCAGAAGGGGCTGTCGCAGCTCACCGAGGAAGGTGCGACGCAGCTCTTCCGGCCGTTGCGCAACAACGATCTGGTCCTCGGCGCGGTCGGCCAACTGCAGTTCGAGGTGGTGGCGTTCCGCCTCCAGGACGAATACGGCGTGCAGTGCGTGTTCGATCCCGTCACGGTACACACCGCGCGCTGGGTCGACGCCGCCGATCCGCGCAAGCTGGAAGAGTTCACCACGCGCGCCCACGACAACCTGGCGCGCGATCACAAAGGCGCGCTCGTCTACCTCGCGCCTTCGCGCATCAACCTGCAGCTCACGCTCGAGCGCTGGCCCGACATCACCTTCCGCGAAACCCGGGAGCACGCCACCTGAGGAAGTCCGGGGGCCTCAGCCGCGGCGAGGGCCTCCGAATTTACAGCGTGATTTCGGTCACTGATCTCCCTGGGCGTTCTCGCTCGGCTGCAGGAGCGGCGCCATGGTCTGGGTACCGGGATCACGCGCATGGCCGATGAACGGCAGGTCGAATGCCGCCTCGATCGTCTTCAGCAGCGAGAAATGGTCGTAGAAGTGATTGTCCACGATGCCTCTCGTGCCGTAGTTGGTGATCACGAGCATCACGACCTTATCGTTGAAGTTCTTGGGGTCGTAACAGTCGGGGCCCGGCAGCAACGTACCCGGAACGACGTCCGTGACCGGTGTGTCGGGGCTGTAGTTGCAGGTCAGCGGTCCGTTGCCCTCATCGAAGACCACGAAGAGCGCGTTGCGTCCTTCTTTCCAGACGCGGCTGCCGGTGATGCCATTCACCAGCCAGAATGTCTCGTCGTCGCCGCGCTTCACATCGATGGCGTCGGTGTCATTGACCCCGCCACAGGGCGCCAGCACATTGCTGATCCCATGCATGTCGCGGCACTGGTCGGGAACGATGTAGGAGAACGCCGGGACCGTCTTCGCGCCAAGATCGCTGAACAGCTGCTCGATCGGCACCTGCTTGGCGAACTGCGCGGGATCGTCCTGAACCTCCGCAACGTACGGGAAGGGATTGTGCTTGACCGCGTAGAGCTTCGCCGTGTTGCTGTCTCCCGGCCAGTTGGCGAGGCTCGTGCCCGACTCCGGAATGTTCTGCAGGTACGCGCGCCAATCCTTGCCGTGGGCGGTCAGTTGCCCCGCAAGAGAAGGGAGGTTGACGCGCCAGCGATGGATGGACACATGCGCCGGTGGCGAGGGAAAGTCGGTGGCCACGGAGGGCGAGTCATCATCACTGATCCCGACCGTGCTGTTCGGCGGATAGGTGTGCCCGGTCGCGGCGACGTCGGTGCCGATCCAGTCGCCGGTGATCATGGCAACATAGTTGGGCAGACTCGGATGCCAGACTCCGTTGTAGTTCGAGGCGAAGTTATATTTTTTCGCCAGTGCCTGGATATGCGGCGCATTAGGATTGTCGAGGATCCCGATCGAGCCGAAGCTCGTGAATGCATTGTGGTTCTCGAGCACGAGCACGAACACGTGGTCGAGTTGCGGGACGCCCTCGCGCGAGTCGTCCCCGGCCCAGGCGGCCGACGATGTGGCCGCGATTGCGGCCATCGCTGTCAAACCAAGAAAGTACCGTCTCATGTGAACTACTCCTTCCGCCGCACGCGGACTCCCGTTTTTGATTGGGCTGAGGCTCGCCGCGAATCTGGCCGATAGGCGCGTTGCTCTCCGCCGGCGAGCCGCGCCGGTTGGAGTGTGAGCTTCATACGTGACGTGCCGAGAAGCCTTTTGTGGCAGTCCAATGAACGCCGGAACGCGCCGGTGTTCCGCTTGGCGAAGCAGCTTCTTCCTGAGCTCGGGGGTGACACTCGATGAAGTACGGGACCAGCGCCGCGGGATGGGAACCGGTGTTGGGTAAAAATCACCGAACGCCGGTTCGGCATCAGTCCGCTGCTGCCATTCGGGGGGTGGCGCCACTTCATGATTTGTGCGACACAGGCAACCCCACCGTCCCAGGGGCGAGGTGAAATTCCCATGAACGACGCGCCCGACCTGAGCCCATACCTGCAGCGCGAGATTCTCATCAACGCGCTATACGAGGCGTCCGAGCTCGAGCACGACCTGATGTGTACCTACCTCTACGCCGCCGCCAGTCTGAGGAACGGCGAGGCCGAGGGGCTCTCGGCAGCCGAGGCGGCGGCGGTGAAGCGCTGGCGCGGTGTATTGCTCGATGTCGCCATACAGGAGATGGGCCATCTCGCCGCCGTTTGGAACATTACCTCGGCGCTCGGCGCCGCGCCGCGCATCGGGCGCAGCAACTTCCCGCTCGATCCCGGGTTTCTGCCGGCCGGCATCACGGTAAAGCTCGCGCCATTCAACGCCGAGACGCTGCAGCACTTCGTGTTCCTCGAGCGCCCGCACGGCTCGACGGAAACGGAGGGTCCGGGCTTTGCCTGCGAGCGTCCCTATGTGCGAGGTACCGACCGGCCGCATCTGACGCCGATGGGACGCGACTACGACACCGTCGGGGTCTTCTACGACAGACTGGGCGAGGGACTGCGTACCTTCGTCGGACGCTACGGCGAGTCGATTGCGTTCGATGGTGATCCGGCATTACAACTCACTGCGGACGAAGTGAACCTCGCCGGCTGCCGGCGCGTCATCTGTCTCAAAACGGCGCTCGCTGCCTTCAACGCCATCATCGAGCAGGGCGAGGGTGCCCCGCGCGACTCGGCGGGCTCGCACTTCCAGAAGTTCCTCGGCATTCGCGAGGAGCTCGCGGCGATCACGCAGAAGAACCCGGCATTCAAGCCGGCCTTTCCGGCGGCCACCAACCCCGTGTTGCGCCGCCCGCCGCGTCCGGAAGGACGCGTCTGGATCGAGGACGCGGACGCCTTTGCGACGGTCGACCTCGCCAACGCGAGCTACGCGCTGATGGTGCGGCTCATCGCTTATGCGTACGCGCTGCGCGGCCCCAGCAGGGAGAAATCCCTCGTCGTCGATCTCGCCATCGGGCTGATGCAGGCCATGATGCCGCTCGCCGAGCGCGCGGCACGACTCCCGGCCGGGCCCTCGAACCCGCACTGCCACGCCGGCATGTCATTCATCGCGCTCCGCGATCCGAGTCCCCTGCCGCCGGGGCCGGCGGCACGGCGGGTTTTTCTCGAGCGCTTCACGCAGCTCGCAGATGCGGGGACGGCCCTGCGCAGGACCGGCGAGGCGCGCGCGCTGGCGGCGGCCGAGCAGCTCGCGCGGCTCGCGACACGCGCCACGCGCGAGTTTGATCTCGCGGCACCGGCACCCGCTACCGGCGGGACCGCGGCGCCCTCTGCAGCCCCGGTGACTGCAGCGTCCGGCGCTGCGGTCAGCGCCACTGCGACGACCTCAGCGCCACCCGCTCCAGCGATCTCCGCCGCTGCAGGCAGCGCTGCCGGGGGCATCGAGCGCGTGCGCGGTGAGAACCTCGAGCTCACCTTCGAGGCGAAGCGCTGCATCCATTCGCGATTCTGCGTCACCTGGACACCGCAGGTGTTTCTCGCCAACGTGAAGGGACCGTGGATCCACCCCGATGCAATGCCGGTCGAGCAGGTGGTTGAAGTGGCGCACGCCTGTCCTTCGGGCGCCATCCACTACCAGCGGCTGGATGGCGGCGCGCAGGAAGCCGCCCCACCCGTCAATCTCGCCACAGTGCGCGAGGCAGGGCCATACGCCTTTCGCGCTCAGCTGGAGATCGACGGCACGCCTGCGGGCTTTCGCGCCACGCTGTGCCGCTGCGGTGCCTCGAAGAACAAGCCTTATTGCGATGGCTCCCATCACGAGGTGGGCTTCTCGGCGACCGGCGAGCCGCCGACGGGCAAGACCGAGGCGCTCGCGATGCGTAACGGCGTGCTCGCGATCGATCCGCAGACCAATGGACCGCTGCGCGTGCGCGGCAACCTGGAGATCCTGAGCGGCACGGGCCGCGCCGTGGCGCGCGTCACCTCGGCGTATCTATGCCGCTGCGGCGGCAGCGCCAACAAGCCGTTCTGCGACGGCACGCATGCGAAAATCGGCTTCAGGTCCGATTGACGCTTTACGATGCGGGTAACACTTCCACCGCAAGTGAATCGGTGAAGGTGACCTGCACCGTGTCACCGCGTTTGAGCCCGCGGATGAATTGCTGCATCTCGGGTGACTTCACCTGAACGATGTGAGTCGTTCCGTCGGACTGCGTGAAGGCGACCGTGTTGGTCGGCAGATTCACGTCCTGTATCTTGACGGTCACCGTGGCCGAGGCCCCGACTACACCCGAAGGGGTCAAGCCCGGCCCCTGCGAGTTGCCCTGTCTGAAAGTGGACACGGCCGGGTCTGTGACTTTTGTCCCGCCCTTGACCATCTGCGCTGCGATCCCCTGGTAGTAGCTGACGTTTACCCGGTCGCCAACCTTCAGGTTGTTGAAGTTCTTGACATCGGGACTCACCTGAACGGTCAACGGTCCATGCTCTCCTTGAATCGTGACCGCACGTCTGGCCGCGTCGATTGCCGTCACGGTAGCGGTCGTCCGGGTCAGGGTACTCGTGTAGGCGCCCCCGGGCTGTTGTGCCCAGGCGGAGCTGACGATCGCGGCTACGGCGAGGATTGCGAGCTGACACTTCACGCTGTTGGTCCTTTTCATATCGTCTCCCCTCGATTGACGGCACGGCGTTGAAGTCTGACCGCCGTGCGCAATGCGCGGCTATCGGACCTTGGTCGCACATCCCCGCCGCGCCGCAGCCCGCGCTTGGGTGATGCCGCGCCAACAAAGTGACGGCATCGCCAACAAGCCGTTCGGCGACGGCACCTACGCGAAGATCGGCTTCAGGTCCGACCGATCAATTCTCGCCCGATCCCTTCCAGAAGGTTGTCCTGCGTGCGGGAGTGATCGTCCGCGGTGGCTGCGTAGCGCACTGCGCACAGTCCGCGCCGATGATCACGTCGACCGCGTGCGGCTGCTGTATCCCGACCGGCAGCGTCGCCAGCACCGGTGAGGGCGGCAGGCCGCCACCGGTGAACGGTACGTCGCGTGTCCCGCCGCAAGCCGCACCGGTGACGCCTACGGCGCCTGAGGCGTTGAACAGGTTGAGCCAGTAGCTATAGGCGGCCCCCAGGCGCGTGCTGCAGCTACCGGCCGTCGGCGGCACCGGTCGGTTGGTGCTGAAGGTTACCAAGCCCGCGACGACGAGAGCCGAGGTGACTGTCTGCTCGCCCTGGCCGTTCGCAGTGAGGTTGATGAACCAGCCGCTCATAGTCGAGGTCGGCAGAACGGCGGGCGTGTTGCAAGTGGTCCCGTTCGTGCTGGCTCCGGGGCCGAGCGTGTAGTCAGACATCTTGGTCGTGTCATCGAGATCGAGTGCGCCAGTGGACGCCAGGCTCTGGGTGGTGGACGCCAGGCTGTCCTTGAACACGTAGAACCGGTTAACGACGCTCGTGTAGGGATATTGGCTCCAGAGCGGGTGTTCGCGGTCGCCCGAGCCGATGGCCAGATACACCTCGTTGTTGGGTGCCAGCACGAGCGCCGGCGGATAGAGGAACTTCCGCCCGGCACCATTGGCGTAGTTGACGCCATTGGTGTAGGCGATGCGATTGATCACCCACGAACCCGGTCCGCCGCTCGTGAAGTCGATGCGGTAGATGTTGCCGCCAGTATCCGCAGCGTAGGCATGATCGATCACGCCGGCGATTGCAACGGAGATCACCGCCACATCGGCCGCCACGCTGCGCAGGGTTGGGAAAAAGGCGAGCTGCTTGCCGGTTGCCGCGTCCAGCACGAAAACGCCCGCGCCCTTCTCAGACGAGCAGGCCGGCGCGCTTGTATTCTGATCCTCGCAGCCGTCGTAACCGCCGCCAAAGATGACGACGGCCGAGCCGTACCCGAGCACGCTCGTGGCGGGTGAGGGCAGCGACCAGGTCTGGCCGATACTCGTTACGCTTAGAGCGCTGGCGTTGAAAGTGCCGTTCGACGCGCAACCGAGGTCGTCGGTCTGATGCGGGCAGCCGAACTTCCACAGCATCGAGGGTGCGGATGCATTGCTGCTCACGTCCAGTGCGTAGACCATCCGGCCGCCGCGGCGCATCGAGGGGTAGATCCACACGCTTCCCGGGACGCCATTCGCAGTGACGTTGCTCTCCAGAAGCCCCATCGAGCCGTCGAAGTAGTAGTCCTTAGGCACCGGAGCCGGGATCAGACCTGCGGGCTGGCCGGGGTACTTGATGAGCGGAGTGACCTGATTGCCCGCGGAGTCGGTCATGCCGCTCCACATGAGCCGCTCGAGACCTGTAGGCGTGACCGTGGCTGCGGGCGGCGGCGTGTAGATCGCGGGCATCGGGGTATAGAACTCCGGGGCTACGAATGCCCACAGCTCCTGGCCGGTCGCGGCGTCGATTGCGCGCAGCGTGCCGTCGTTCGAGCCGTAAAACACCCGTACCGGGCTCGTGCAGGGCTGCGGAGCGCAGCCGTAGTCCACCGCCAACGGGCGCGAGTGAATCTCATCCCCATGCACCGAGGGACGCGTCTCGAGGACTTTGCCGTTGCCGTTCTCGTCCTGGACGTCCTGCCCGAGCATCCAGCTAACGAGCGAGGCCGGGAGCCCGGTGTTGGCGACGGTGAAGTCCACCAGTGCGCCGGAGGCGGCTGCCGGGCTGATCGTCTTCACCTTCCGCAGCGCCGGACTCCAGGTGGGGGCGCTGTTGGTCACGAGCGGGTTGTCGCCTTTGCGGATCACCTCGGCCACGCCGCCCTTCTCCACGATGGGCCCGTCAGGCAGGTCCGTATACGGGCCGTTAGAGGTCGTGAGGCAGGTGCTCTTCGTGAAGGCACTCTCCTGCGTGGTGTTGAACATGTTGTTGGCGTTCGGGGCGATGCCGGTCGGATAGTTCCAGTAACCCAGTGGGTAGTTCACAAGGTCGGTCGAATCAGTCGTCCAGAAGCTCTGTGCGCAGGACTGCGCGTAGCCCGTCAGCGGGTTTACCGCCGCCTGACCCGTGGCGTCGCCCAGCTCGATTACGCCGTTGTCGTTGACCAACTGGTACTGCTTCAGGTTGCCCAACCAACGGGGCTGGACGTTGGGGTCCGGACGGAACATGGGGAAGAAGATCTGGTTCTTGTCCTGCGTGCGGTTGCTGGCGTTGATCGGCAGGCTCGCGGAAGCGAACGATGAATTCACTGACTGGATGTGATCGAAGATGGTCAACAGCGCGTTGAGCACCGCGGTTGTGTTTCCGACCTGGTAGTAGCGGCCTCCGCCCCGGAAGGCTGCGGCCTGCAGCGACGTCGAGTAACCGGCGTCGTTCTGCGCGTTGTAGGCATCGAGCACGTAAGTGACGATCGCGCCGCCGTGATTGCCGGCCGCGCCATTGTGGTAGAGGAAGTAGGTCCATTCGTCGGTCCAGCTTTCGGCAGTCTTCACACCCGTCGCCGGTAAGGCGCCGAGCGCCGGCACGACCGCGGACTGGTAGACGCTTTCCGTGGAGCCGACCTGCCCATTGCTGTTGTTGGCAATGTAGATGATGTAGTTGTAGCCGCACGATGTGCTCGGGCTCTGGTAAACGCCGTTGACGATGGCCCAACCGGAGCTGAGCCCCTGGTCCGCCGTGGTTTTCCCCCACGCGGTCAGGTTGCCGGAAATGTCATCCCAGGGATTCGAGGAGTTCGGACCGCCGCTATAGGGGGTGAGCCCGGAAAAGTATTTGTAGAGCTCGTACAGCGCCGCGGTTTCGTCCTTGTGTGCGAGTCCGCAGCACTCCTCGTCCTTCGGCCCGCCGCCGTTGGTGTACTGGGAGATCTGCGCCAGGATGTTCTGCAGCGCGGTCCGGTTCTGCGGCACGGTCATGTCGCGCGCACCGAAGCGGATGTAGCCACCGCCAGTGCCGTTGCCCCCGCTGTTCGGCGTGAGCAGCGCGAGCCCCACATTGATGGGCATGCTCTGCCCGGCGAGGGCGTTCAGCGCCTGGCTGATGGCGTTGAGCTCAGCCTGGCCCTGGTTCATTCCGTTGCCCCAGGCCTGCGCCTGGCGCGCCCAGTTCGAGCCGTTATCGATGAGGATCATGACGTTGGGCGCGTCGGCGGTGCCGCCGGAGCTGCCGAGAAAGATGTCGATGTCGTCAGCCAGCGCTTGCGGCGCGAGAAACGCGCCGCTGCACAACAGCAGCGCAAGGCGGAACGTGCGTGAGATGCTCATGTCGGTCTCGCGGGTGCGTTTTCGGAATGGGAAGGCGTTCGGATCAGGCCTCACGGGCAGACCTGGGCTGGTGCTGCGGTCGACTGGACGCGCACTCCCACGCCCTGGTCGACGACGTAATTCGCGCCGCTCATGACGTCAGTAGCGGAGGCCTGTACGTCCCACACGGTGTCGCTGCACATCGAACTGTTGCTCGTGGCACCCGGCACGCCGGCACTGCCCTGCTGGGTGCTCACCGTACAGTTCTGGTCCTGCGTCTTGGTGAGGTCGAGCGCACTCAAGGGGATGGGTTGAATCGAGTCACAGGTAACGCCCACGGTGACGTTGACATCGGCGATACCGTCACCATTGTTGTCGACGCAGGCAGTGTTGGCGCCGTTGCAGTCGATGACGACGTTGCCGTCCACGCACGACCCGCCCCCGCAGGCATTGCGGATGGCATCGGCCGGTGTCAGGGTGAACTGGATACTGCTGATGACCGTCGCTATCGTGCTCTGCGCGGCGCTGAGCGCCTGGGCACGCTGCTGCATGTTGCCGACGATCTGCAGGTTGCTCTTGCCGACCGTGAAGGAGCTGATCGCCAGCAACGTGATCAGGAGCAGCATGATGAGGCTGACGATCAGGGCCGCGCCGCGCTGGCGCCGGGGAAATGAGGTCATGGCGAGTTCCTGTAAGCCAGGTTGTTGAGACGGGCTGCCGACTCGTAGACGTGGCGCTTGTAGCCGTCGGAAAACGGGCCGACTGTGTTGGCGGCGCCGGCGGCAGTCTGCCCCAGCGTGTAGCTCTTGGTGTCCGTGTACCCCTGCGTGGTCGTGAGATTGCGCGCCAGCACGTAGATCTTGGCCGCCACCGTGTTGCGCCAGTAGCCGACGCACGTCGGGTTGGTGGCGGCTGTGCAGCCGTTGTAGCTGCCGGGATCGGCGGTATAGACGGCGGGTGTTCCGGCAGTCGGGATCGCGGTGTCGAGTCCGTACTCGATCTGCAGGTCCTCGATCCCCTCGACCAGGGGCACGATGGTGCCCGGCTGGCCCGCCAGACCGAGCTCCCAGCGCTTGAGCGTCGGGATGCCGTCGTTCAGCTTGTCGTTATTGGCGACGAAGTAGATGTGGGTACGGTATTGGTAGAGGAAGCCCGCCGTGACGCAGTCCTTGCGATGCAGGTTGAAAGCCGCGGTGTTGGAATCCAGCACGTAGTAGTTCCCCGCCGACATTTCCGTGGTGCAGCCGGACGTCTGCAGGTAGAAATCCCCTGGCACCTGCAGGTCGCAGCCGGCCGTGCCCACGGCGCAAGTGCTTGCCCGCCGCACCACCAGGATGTCGGTGCCGGCCCGCAGGTCGGCCGGCAGGCAAGCCGGCGCATTGGCGCCGTCGTCGTAGCCCTGAACCGCGATGGCCACGGCGTTGTTGAGCGTCAGCACGTCGGTCGCGCACGGGTCGGGAAGCGCCGCCAGGACGATGAGCTGTGCGTTGGGGGACACAACGGTGCCCGGATTGAAGGTGGCGAAGTAGCCGGCATCGCGCAGATCATCGCCGATGATCTGCAGCGCGTAGCGGCCGTTCTCAGTCTGCTGGTTGGTGAGCGCGATCTGGGCGCGTTCGCGGCTATTGCCCGCGAACAGCGCGACGAGGGCGGCGAGAATGATCAGGCTGATGGTGATCGCCACCATCATCTCGATGATCGTGTACCCCTGGGGGTGTCTCGGCGCCTTTAGGTTTGTCGCTGCCGACATAGGGTCATTGGCACGAAGTCGTGGGCACGGAGACCGTCGCGGCAATCACGCGGCGGTACGCGTCGTTGCCCCCGTACTGGCCTGCCCCGCAGGCGAGCGCCGGGACCGCCGTCGGGGTCATCCCCTGCCAGATGATCGATACCTGGTAGATGCCGGTCGTGCACACGCCGAGCGTCGGATTCTCGGCCTGCAGCTGGGTGACACAGCCGCGCGCGCCGACCATGGCGCCCACGCTGGCATTGGTGAGCGCAGCCTGCTCGGCGGCTCCCTTGAGCGTATTGCTCCACTCACAGAGATCGTAATTCGCAGTCGGCGCGATGCCGTTGCAGTTGGCGGGTTGGTTGTCGCCGGTACCGACGGTGCCATTGGTCACGTAGGCGACTGCGTTGGCGGTGTTGTTGCTCATGCGATCGACCATCTGCGACAGCACCAGCAGCGCCTGGGCGCGCTGATAGGATTCCATCTCGGCCGTGCCGATCTTGGTCTGAAGGCCGGCGACGCCCAGCAGGCCGAACGCCAGGATCACGAGCGTCACCAGCACCTCGACCATCGAGGCGCCGCGCGCAGGAGTGGCGGTGAGCTGGCGGAACCTGAGCATGTGCCCATTCGGCAAGTGGCGATTCAGCATGTGGGCGCCGCCTGCATGTAGGGACGACCAGAGAGGTCGACGGACACGCACTGGTTGTAGGCCGTGCTGCCGCTGGTCGTCATGATCTGGAACTGCGGCGCCGCCCCCACGACAAGTCGCCCGGAGGGGCGGTAGATCACGGGCCCTGGAGGGTTGGTGAGCGTCACCGCCACCGCCGCAGCGTGGTTGTCGAGCACGTTGCCGTTCGCATCGAGGATCTGCCAGCCGCTCTGCCAGCCGCCCGCGTTGGCTTGCAGCGTCACGTTGCCGTTGAGCGTCACCGCCTCGGAGCGCGCCTTGGCGAGCGTGGCGTACAGATCGGAGGCGAACACGCGGGCCCGCTGGCTGGCGATGATGCCGTTGAATGCAGGCACCGCGACCGTGGTCAGGATGGCGGCGATCGCCACCGTCAGCAACAGCTCGACCATGGTGAAGCCGCGGGCGCGGCGGCGCATACCGCCTCTTTCCGTGGGCCGGGGGGATGAGCCGGCCGTCGGAGGTAATGCGCGCTTGCGAGTATGC